>Ga0065721_10051050_pt1 | contig 16446 bp, 14 predicted proteins | sample Mesricmetagenome_FD_59108 | JGI IMG/M metagenome (GOLD analysis project Ga0065721, IMG submission 59108) | Mesophilic microbial community from rice straw/compost enrichment Sample: eDNA_1 v2 (version 2) | ecosystem: Engineered > Solid waste > Grass > Composting > Bioreactor | place: USA: Davis... | reverse complement strand
GATGTGCAAGGTCCGGGTGCGCAAGGACCGCGTGTTCGGCGTCGATGGGCTGGACCTGACGCGCGAACTGAAGATCGACTTCGTGCTGGCCTGCCTCGGCGGCCGCGTGCCGGTGGTGCGCTTTCGCAAGACCGTGATGGCCGAGATCCCGGCGATGACGCGCAGCGGCACCGTGATCCGCGTGCGCGGCATGGGCCTGCACGATCGCGCCAAACAAAAGACCGGCGATCTGCTGCTGACGGTGGTCATCGATCTGCCGTCGCGGCTGCGCGCGCTGACCGAGTCGCAGCAGACGCTGCTGCGCGAACTCGGCCGCGGCGCCGGCGAATGAACCCTGAATGAATCCTTACTGGTTCTTCATGGCCTCGGCCAGCCGCCGGATGATCGCCCCCTCGCTCTTGAAGGCCTTCTGCGCATAGGCGGTGTACTGCTCCGGACCCATATAGTTGGTCGACATGCCGTACTGCTGCGTCACCGTCAGCAGCTTCTGGTCCTTCAGCGCGTTGCGGAACGCGGTGTCGAGCTTCTTGACGACCTCGGGCTTCATGCCGGCGGGGCCGACGATGCCGAACGGCGAATTGGACCAGACCGGATAGCCGATCTCCTTGAGCGTCGGCGCATCGGGGAAGTCCGGCGCGCGCTTTTCCGACAGCACCGCGAGCACGCGCAACTGGCCGTTCTTCACATAGGGCAGCAGCGTGTTGGTCAGCATCGCCACGTCGCACTGGCCGCCCAGCAGCGAGGTGATGGCCTCGGCGTCGCCCTTGTACGGGACATGCGTCCAGTTCGATTGCGTGATGCGCGCCAGTTCCGAGATCGTCAGATGCTGGCTGCCGTAGATGCCGGTGGTGCCGTAGCTGATGCCGCGGCTCGACGCCTTGGCCTCGGCCACCAGCTCCTGCATGGTCTTCCACTTGGCATCGGTGCGCACCGCGACCGCGAAGTTGTAGTCCGCGATCATCGAGATATAGGTCAGGTCCTTCAGCGGGTCGTAGCGCATCTTCTGCACGTGCGGCAAGCGGAAGATCACCACCGGCGCCATCGTCAGCGTATAGCCGTCGGGCTCGCTGGTGGCCATCTGCGTCGCGCCCAGCGTGCCGCTGACCCCGGGCTTGTTCTCGACGATGATCGATTGGCCCAGCTCGCGCCCGGCCGCGTCGGCCAGCGCGCGGCCGATCTGGTCGGTGATGCCGCCGGCGCCGTAGGGCACGATCAGCTTGATGGGACGACCGGGAAAGTCCTCGGCGTGCAGGCGTCCGACCGGCATCCCGGCCACGCCCGCCGCCCATGCCGCGCCGGCCAGGCGCAGGATTTGGCGTCGTTGCATGTTGTCTCCTTTGTATGGTGTCGATGCGACGGTGTCGATACGACGGCCAGGCTGTCCCGCCCGGCTCGCACGGCTCGGCCGTGGCGGGACAGTATGCAACGCGTTGCGGTCTGGTGGTGTGACAGGGCGGGTTTGTCCCTAGCGCTGCAAGCGACGCATGAGAGCGTAGCGAGGTGAATCCCCTGTGTGGGTGCCTATACAAAAAACATATCGTCCAAGCCATTATTAGTATTGGACGCAAATCGCTGCTTCCTCGAACATTCCAGCATCCGGCGGGCTCGGTCCCGGCCGCATATCGAGAAGTGGGAAGAGGAGACAAGCATGCCGACCAGCGCCGTCCGTCAGGACGTTTCATCGCAACCCGCCGCCGCGGCGACGCCGTCCGTGCACCCGGTGCCGGACCAGCATGGCGTCAATCTGTTTGCCAGCGATCCCGACCTTCGCGCGCTGCTGCCGCTGTATCTGCCGGCGGACCTGTACCAGCACCTGTTGCCGCATCTGGACCGGATGGGTGCGCTGGCGGGGGGCGTGCTGGATGCGCTGGCCAATACCGCCGATCACCATCCGCCGACGCTGACGTATCGCACGCGCACCGGCATCGATGCGCAGCGCATCGACAAGCATCCGGCCTATGTCGAGCTCGAACGCGTGGCCTTTGCCGAGTTCGGCCTGGCGGCGGTATCGCATCGCGGCGGCGTGCTGGGCTGGCCGCAGCCGATGCCGGCGGCCGCCAAGTACGCGCTGACCTATCTGTTCGTGCAGGCGGAGTTCGGCCTGTGCTGCCCGCTGTCGATGACCGATTCGCTGACGCGCACGCTGCGCAAGTTCGGCGATCCGGCGCTGGTCGAGCGCTTCCTGCCGAACCTGACCACGCAGGTGTTCGAGGACCTGTACCAGGGCGCGATGTTCATGACCGAGCAGGGCGCGGGCTCCGATGTGGCGGCCACGGCCACGCGCGCGATCCCCGATCCCCAGGCGCAGGGCGGCTGGCGCCTGACCGGCGACAAGTGGTTCTGCTCGAATCCCGACGCCGAGCTGGCGATGGTGCTGGCGCGTCCGGATGGTGCGCCCGACGGCATCAAGGGCGTGTCGCTGTTCCTGCTGCCGCGCCGGCTGGCCGATGGCAGCCCGAACCACTATCGCATCATCCGCCTGAAGGACAAGCTGGGCACGCGCTCGATGGCGAGCGGCGAGATCCGCCTCGAAGGCGCGCACGCCTGGCTGGTCGGCGAGCCTGGCCGCGGCTTCGTGCAGATGGCGGACATGATCAACAACTCGCGCCTCTCCAACGGCGTGCGCGCCGCCGGACTGATGCGGCGGGCGTTGTCGGAAGGACTGTTCATCGCGCGGGAGCGCCGTGCGTTCGGCAAGCGGCTGATCGACATGCCGCTGATGCGCCGCCAGCTGCTGAAGCTGGCGCTGCCGACCGAGCAGGCCCGCACGATGGTGTTCCAGACCGCCGAGGCGCTGCGCCGGGCCGACGCCGGCGAGGCCGACGCCTATCCGCTGATGCGCATCCTGACGCCGCTGATCAAGTTCCGCGCCTGCCGCGATGCGCGCAAGGTCACCGGCGACGCCATGGAGATTCGCGGCGGCTGCGGCTACATCGAGGAATGGAGCGATCCGCGGCTGGTGCGCGACGCCCACCTCGGCTCGATCTGGGAAGGCACCAGCAATATCGTCGCGCTCGACGTACTGCGCGCGATCCGGCGCGAGGGCGCCCTGCCGGTGCTGCGGGCCCATCTGCAATCTCTGCTGGTGCAGACGCCGATGCACGCCAACGCGCGCGCGGCGTTCGACCGCGCACTGGAACGCGCCTGCACGCTGGCGGCCGACGCCGCGCAGGCCGATGCGGCCGGCGATGTGCTGGCCCGGCAGGCCGCGTCCGCGCTGTATCACGTGACCAGCGCGGCGGCGATGGCGTGGGAAGCGGGCCGCATCGGCTCGGTGCGCCGCATGCGGCTGGCCCAGCTGGTGCTGATTCACCGCGTGCTGCCGCGCGATCCGCTGGCAGGTGGCGCCGAGCCGGACTGGCTGGCCGATACCGTGGCGCCGGCGGCCGAAGGCGCGGTGCAGCCTGCCGGAGCGGTCGATCAGGTCGATCTGTTCTGAAGATCTACTGAGCCGCCAGACCCGCATACCTGCCGACATGGGACCTGCGGACCCACGGAACGCAGACCCACGGTTCCACGGCTCCACCGACTCACCCGCCGCGACGCGCAATGCCTCGCGGCGGATCCCAACCCCACAACAACCCGAACAAGCGCCCGGGACGACGAAGCCCGCGGCGCATCGCCTGACAAGGAGACATGAAATGACCCCCTGGCAACGCTTCGCGGCGCTCGCCGCCGCTTCCACGCTGACGCTGTGCGCCGGCATCGCACCCGCCTTCGCGCAGAAGGACTATCCGTCCAAGCCGATCATGATGGTGGTGACCTACCCGCCGGGCGGCCCGACCGACGCGATGGCGCGCACGCTGGCCGCCTCGCTGAAGAACACGCTGGGCCAGCCGGTGGTAGTCGAGAACCGCGCCGGCGCCGGTGGCAATATCGGCGCGGAGGCCGTCGCGCGCGCCGAGCCCGATGGCTACACGCTGATGTTCGGCACCTCGGCGCCGCTGGCGATCAACGTCAGTCTCTATCGCAAGATCAACTACGACCCGGTCAAGAGCTTCACGCCGGTGATCCAGATCGGCCATCTGCCCAATGTGCTGGTGGTCAATCCGTCGGTGCCGGCGAAGAACGTCACCGAGCTGATCGCCTATGCCAAGGCCAATCCCGGCAAGCTGACCTATGCCTCGTCCGGCAACGGCGCGTCGTCGCACCTGGCCGGCGTGCTGTTCAACAACCTGGCGGGCACCGACTTCCAGCACATTCCGTACAAGGGCACCGGCCCGGCGCTGAACGATCTGCTGGGCGGCCAGGTCAGCATGACCTTTACCGACGTGCTGACCGCGCTGCCCTTCATCAAGAGCGGCAAGCTGCGCGCGCTCGGCGTGACCACCCGCGAGCGCTCGCAGGCGCTGCCCGATGTGCCGACGGTCGCGGAGCAGGGCGTCGCCGGCTTCGACGTGTCGGTGTTCTTCGGCGTGGTCGCGCCGGCCGGTACGCCCAAGGAAGTCATCGGCAAGCTCAACACGGCCTTTGCCGACGCGCTGAAGCAGCCGGAGGTCCGCAAGACGCTGCAGGGGCAAGGGCTCGAGTTCGCGCCCTCGACCAAGCCCGAGCAACTGGGCGGATTCATCAAGGCCGAGGTCGGCAAGTGGCGCGCGGTGGTGCAGAAGTCCGGCGCGCAGCTGGACTGAGCCGGATCGACCTGGATTGATGACAGCGCTCACGATGGCGCCGACGATGGCAACGAGCAAGGGAATCCGATGACGCAAGCAAGCACCGGCGCGCTCGCCGGTATCCGGGTGGTCGACCTGTCGCGCATCCTGGGTGGCCCGTACTGCGGGCAGATCCTGGGCGACCACGGCGCCGATGTGCTGAAGATCGAGCCGCCGCAGGGCGACGACACGCGGACGTGGGGGCCGCCGTTCAAGGACGGCGTGGCGTCCTACTACTTCGGCCTGAACCGGAACAAGCGCGTGATGCGGCTCGATCTGGCGGCGCCGGCCGAGCGCGAGGTATTGCTTGCGCTGCTGGCCGACGCCGACGTGCTGATCGAGAACTTCAAGACCGGCACCATGGAGAAATGGGGCCTGGGCTACGAGGCCCTGTCGCAACGCTTCCCGCGGCTGGTGCACTGCCGCGTGTCGGGCTTCGGCGCCCACGGACCGCTCGGCGGCCTGCCGGGCTACGATGCCGCGATCCAGGCGATGGCGGGCATCATGAGCATCAACGGCGAGGCGGACGGCGAGGCGCTGCGCGTCGGCCTGCCGGTGGTCGACATGGTGACCGGGCTGAACGCCGCGCTCGGCGTGCTGCTCGCCCTGCAGGAGCGCGAGCGCAGCGGCCGCGGCCAGTTCGTCGAGGCCGCGCTGTATGACTCCGGCCTGTCGCTGCTGCATCCGCATGCCGCCAACTGGTTCATGAGCGGCAAGGCGCCGCAGCGCACGGGCAACGCCCATCCGAACATCTATCCGTACGACACGGTGGCCACCGCCACCGATCCCATCTTTCTCGCGGTCGGCAACGACCGGCAGTTCCGCATCCTGTGCGAGCACCTTGGCGTGGCCGCACTGGCCGACGACGAGCGCTATGCGACGGCCGGGGCGCGCTCGGTCAATCGATCCGCGCTGAAGGCCGAACTGGAGGCGCTGCTCGGCACGCGTGACGGCAAGGCGCTGGCCGACGCGCTGGTGCAGGCCGGTGTGCCGTGCGCGCCGGTGCTGTCGGTGCCGGATGCCCTGCAGCATCCCCATACGGCGCATCGCGAGATGGTGGTCGAGATGGAGGGCGGCTATCGCGGGCTGGGCGCGCCGGTGAAGCTGTCGCGCACGCCGGCGACCTATCGCTTCGCGCCGCTGGCCGAGGGGGACCGCTTCCTGCCTCGCGACGGGGAGAGTTAAGCGGGAGAGTAAAGCGGGAGAGTAAAGCGGGAGAGTCAAGCGGAAGAGCCAGGCGGGAGGGCTGGCCTGCTGTCCACTTTGGACATTGCGGTTCTTGCACTATGGTAACGAGACGCATTCCGAGCGTGAGGCTGCGCCACCCGGCGCGGACATGAGCGCCGGTGCCAATCGATTCCCAAGGAGACCACCATGTCCTATGTCGACGGTTTTGTCATTGCTGTGCCCACCGCCAATCGCGAGGCCTACCGCGAAATGGCGCAGAAGGCCGCGCAGGTGTTCAAGGAGTACGGCGCCCTCCGGGTGTACGAGTGCTGGGGCGACGATGTGCCCGAGGGCAAGGTCACGTCGTTCACCATGGCGGTCCAGCGCAAGGACGACGAGTCCGTGGTGTTCTCGTGGATCGAGTGGCCCTCGCGCGAGAAGCGGGACGAGGGCATGAAGGCGTCGCTGGCCGATCCGCGGCTGGCGAACGACATGCAGAACATGCCCTTCGATGGGCAGCGGATGATCTACGGCGGCTTCGAGACGATCGTCCAGGCCTGAGCGCCGGGCCGCCTCGCCCGCCAGGGCGTAGCGGCGGAATGGCTTGCGATGGGGCGGACCGCGGCTAGAATCGCGGTTCGCGACGCTGCCTGTCGTTGTCCCGCCTACCGACCGCTACCCGATGCCCACGAAGAAATCCGACACCAGCAAGCGCGCGACCAGCGAGCAAGCCCTTCAACTGCTGGATGCGGCCACCGAGCATGTGCTCAACCACGGCCTGGGCGATCTGTCGCTGCGCAGCGTCGCGGAGGCCCTGGGTACCAGCCATCGCATGCTGATCTACTACTTCGGTTCCGCGGACGGATTCTGGCAGGCGCTGCTGCATCGCATCCGGCATGCCGAACAGCAGGCGCGGCAGCAGACGCTGGCCGAAGGCACGGATCCGAAGACGGCGCTGGTCTCCGCCTGGCAGCGATACTCGGCGTCGAACTACCTGCCCATCATGCAACTGGTGTTCGAAATATACGGCCGCGCCATCCGCGACCGCGAACGCTTCAGCGGCTTTCTCGAGGACGTGATCGGCAGCTGGACCGGCATGCTGGCCGAACGCTTCGAGCGCAATCTGGGGATGAGCCGCACCGAGGCCAGGCTGCTCGCCCGCGTCGAAGTCGCCACGATTCGCGGGCTGCTGCTCGATCTGGTGACCACCGGCGACCGCAAGGGCACGACCGCTGCCATCGAGTACTTCGCGGAAATGATGGCGCGCCACCGCCGGCCGTGATGCCGTTGCTGCCGCTGCACTCCAGTCCCTGATTTGCCCGCCGCGATTCGCGTATACCCGCGCTACACCGTTCAATGTACCACGTGGTACATTGCGTTTCGCTTCGACCGCCGCAGGTGGCAGTCGAAGCGATCTCGACCGAGATGAATCGACCGAGATGAACCGACGACAGGGTGAATGCAGGATGAAACGGCGAACATGGATGAGCTGGACTGCGGGCGCAGTGCTGGCGGCGGCGCTGCCGGGTATGGGGCAGGCCGAAACCTATCCCTCCCGGCCGGTACGGCTGGTGGTGCCGCAGGCGGGCGGAACGGGCAACGACGTACTGGCGCGGGCGCTGGCCGAGCGGTTGGGACACGCGTGGAAGCAGGCCGTCGTGGTCGAAAACAAGCCTGGCGCCAACGGCGCGCTGGCCATCAACTACGTGCTGTCCCAGCCTGCCGACGGCTACACGCTGTTCTTTGCCGGCGTGTCGAACCTGAGCTTCAACCCTCATCTGTATCCGAAGCTGCCCTATCGCCCGTCGAAGGATCTGGTCGGGGTCGCGATGCTGGCGAACTCGCCCTTTGTGTTCGTCGCCGCACCGTCGCTGGGCGTCAAGACCTTGCAGGAGTTCGTGCAGATGGCCAGGGCGCGTCCGGGCGAGATCAGCTTCGCATCGGGCGGCATCGGCAACTCCACCCATCTCGCGATGGAGCTGGTGGCCGAAAAGGCCGGCATCAAGCTGCAGCATGTCCCCTTCAACGGCCCGGGCGGCGCCACCAGCCTGATGAACGGACAGACCCCGGTGATGATGAACGTGGTGGCGGGCGTGCACGCCAACATCGCCGGACAGAAGCTCGTGCCGCTCGCCGTCACCGGCGACAAGCGCCTTGCGGCGCTGCCCAACGTGCCCACCTTCAAGGAACTGGGCTATGACATCGCGGTGCCGGGCTGGTATGCGATCGTCGCCAAGGCCGGAACGCCGGCCGCGCTGGTGCATAAGATCAACGCCGATATCAACCAGGCGCTGGACGACCCGCAACTGAAGGAAAAGCTCGCCTTCCAGTTCCTCGAACCGATCAAGGGCCCCTCGACGGACGTGGAGCGCTACATGAAGCGCGACTCCGAAGCCTGGGGTCCGATCATCCGCAAACTCGGCATTTCTCTCTGATCAAGCCATGCCTCATCTGACAAAAGCCGTCCACGAATACCGCCTGGCGTCGATGCGCAAGCTGATGGATCGGCTGCGCGTCGATGCGCTGGTCTTCGGCACGCCCGACTTCTTCCAGTTCGCGACCAACTTCCAGCTGGACGTATGGCCATGGGAACGGCCGGTCTTCGTGGTCGTTCCGCGCAATGGCGACACCTTCGCGGTGATGAACGAACTGTCGACCAACCATATGCGCTTCGCCACCGAGAAGGGGAAGGTATGGTTGTCGGATATCACCTATTACGCCGAGCACCCACGCATTTCCCATCGCCTGCCGCTGGTGCCGCAGCTGCCCGAGGTCGTCGCCGGGCTTCTGGCTGAGAAGGGTCTGGGCATGTCGCGCATCGCCGTCGATGTCGCACATCCGATCCTGACGGCGGCACAGCGCCATCTGCCCGAGCTGACACTGCGGCCGTCCATGGGCGACATGCGTGGCCTGCGTTGGGTCAAGCATCCCGAGGAACTGCAGGTGATGCGCGAGCTCGGGGCGCTGACCGATTGGGTACAGGATCGCTATCGCGAGAACATCCGCGCGGGCCGGCTGGTCCAGGAACTGGACCATGCCATGGCGGCCCTGATGGTCGAGGAAGCCGCTCGCCGTTTCCCCGGCGAGGACTTCGACATTCTCAAATGCTGGACGCTGTCCGGGCCCGCATCCGCTTCGCCCCACGGCGACGGCGCGGCTTGCGGCGCGCGCATCTCGGCGGGCGACACGATCGTCAATCTGGTGCTGCCGCGCCTGAATGGACTCTACGTCGAGAACGAGCGCACGTGGTTCTGCGGCAAGCCGACGGACCAGCAGGCCCGCCTGTACTCGGTGGCCGCGGAAGCTACCGACGCCGCGGTGGCAGCGGCGGTGCTGGGGAAACGCGTGTGCGACATGGATGCCGCGGCGTTGCAGGTGATCGAGCGGGCCGACTGCGCGCAGTACGTCTTCCACCGGACGGGCCATGCCGTCGGCCTGATGCTGCATGAGTATCCGGAAGACATGGCGTTCAATACGCGGCCCCTGCTGGCAGGGGAGGTGTATTCCGCCGAGCCGGGGCTGTATGTCTATGGACTCGGCGGCTTCCGGCTCGACGACACGGTGATCGTCGGTGAGCGGCCCGAGGTCATCGTCAAGACGCCGAAGACGCTGGCTTACGCGACGGTGGAGTAGGCGGGGAGGCAGGGGCGGGCCATTCGCGGCGGCATGCGGATGGGCCCCGCAGCGATCTACTTGCCAAGCAGGCGGTCGAGCTTGGCGTCCATCCGCTCCAGCCGGGTCTCAACCGCCCCGACTCGAACCTCCAGCGCTCCGAGCCGGCCCTCCAGCGCTCCGAGCCGGCCCTCCAGCGCATCGAGCCGGCCGCTCAGCCGCTTGTCCAACTCGACAATCTGAACACTGAGCGGGCCGGTTCCCTTGTCCACCTTGTCCTGAGTGGTGGAGTTCATGTACCCCATTACCGAGAGGATCAGGCCTATCCCGGTGCCCACGGCGGCGAACACTCCCCACGGTGCGACGGTTGCTGCGGCTTGCTTGCGGACCAGATGGACCAGGTCTTCCCGGGACATCGACTCGTCGCGGCGTCGAAAAGGCCTCGAGCGATGAGGATCGATAGGCATTGCATCGTCGCCGGTGGCGTAAGGATCGTGGGCGGTGCTCATGGACATGTTTGGGCAGAGGTGAAAACGGTCGGCATCGATCGTCGGCACAGGCAGTCATCGTAGTGGCCCAACAGCGCACCGACTCGATCGATGCGGCACTATCCCATCCCACCCAATCCCCTGCTTTCGCTTTTCGCCGCCGTCCATCGAAGAGCGTGCACGTGGCGATCGGCGTCCTAGCCCGGAATCATCCCCGTCAACCAATACGCCTGCACCATCGTGATGATGCCGACGATCACCGCGAACAGCAGGCTGTGCTTGACCGTGAAGCGGAACAGCTCCGACTCGCGGCCGACCAGTCCCGTCGCGGCGCACGCCACCGCGATGGACTGCGGCGAGATCATCTTGCCGGTCACGCCGCCCGTGGTGTTGGCGGCGACCAGCAGCGTGTCGGAGACGCCGATCTGATGCGCGGTCGTGCTCTGCAGCGAGCAGAACAGCGCGTTCGACGAGGTATCGGAGCCGGTCAGGAATACGCCGAGCCAGCCGAGGAACGGCGAGAAGAACGGGAAGGCCGCGCCGGTGCCGGCGAGCAGCAGCGCCAGCGTCGACGACATGCCCGAGTAGTTGGCAACGAAGGCGAAGGCGAGCACCAGTCCGATCGACAGGATGGGGCGGCGCAGCTCCAGCAGCGTCTCGCCGAAGGTCGCCACCAGCGCGCGCGGCGACATGCGCAGCAGCACGGCGGAGATCAGCGCGGTCAGCAGGATCGCGGTGCCGACGGCGGACAGCAGGTCGATCTTCAGCACGGCATCGTAGGCCTTGGGCGCGGCGACGATCGGCGCGGTCTTGACGACCAGCTGGTCCAGCCACAGCACCGGGAACTTCAGCACCGTGCCGGCCAGCGCGCCGCCGGAGGCGAACAGCGCCTTGAACGGCTGCAGGCTCCATACCGTGACGATCGCGGTCAGGATGCCGAACGGCGCCCAGGCGCACACCGTTTGCGCGAGCGTGTAGGGCGAGGCCTTGCGCCGGTTCGTGGCGCCGATCGTCGGCAAGCCGCCCATGTCGCCGAAGCCGCCGAGCGCCGCGGCGCCGCCGTGGCCGGCACGCAGCGATGCGCTGGCGGCGCGCGTCGCGCTGCGCGGCTGCCACACCTTCAGGAAGGCCGACAGCGACACCAGGCTGACCAGCGCGGAGGTGATGTCCGGCAGCTCCGGCCCGATATGGTTGGCGGTGAAGTACTGCGTCACCGCGAAGCTTGCGCCGGTGACCAGCGCGGCGGGCCAGGTCTCGCGCACGCCCTTGACGCCGTCCATCATGAACACCAGCCAGAACGGCACGGCGAGCGACAGCAGCGGCAATTGCCGGCCGGCCATCGCGCCGATATGGAAGGGATCGATGCCGGTGACCTGGCCGGCCACGATGATGGGGATGCCCATCGCGCCGAAGGCCACCGGTGCGGTATTGGCGATCAGGCACAGTCCCGCCGCGTAGAGCGGATTGAAGCCAAGGCCGACCAGCAGCGCGGCGGTGATCGCCACCGGCGCACCGAAGCCCGCCGCGCCCTCGAGGAAGGCGCCGAAGGCGAAGCCGATCAGCAGCACCTGCAGGCGCTGGTCGTCGGTGATCGCCAGCACCGAGGCGCGGATCACGTCGAACTGGCCCGTCTTGACGACAATTTTGTACAGGAACACCGCGGTGACGATGATCCAGGCGATCGGCCACAGGCCGTACAGGAAGCCGTAGCCCGCGGCGGCGAGCGCCTGCGGCACCGGCATGCCGTAGCCGGCGATGGCCACGGCCAGCGCGAGCGCCAGCGTGATCGCCGCGGCCACATGGCCCTTCATGCGCAGCAGCGCCAGCGCGACGAAGAAGAACAGGATGGGAATGGCGGCCGCCAGCGAGGACAGCCACAGGCTGCCCAGCGGCATATAGACCTGTTGCCAGGTTTGCATATCGGTCTCCTCCGAGGGATGCGAGTCTAGAAAGGAAAAAATCGTGGCCGGCGAAGCCACCGACGAGGTTGCGGTTGCCACCGCGTCGTTGCCGCGAATGCGCGAATCCAGCGTCTTCGGAAGCCGCTGGGTCCGCGCTTTGGCGGGGACGAGGGGCTCTTGTCGGCGAGGGTGCCGGGCTTATTCGGGTTGTCCGCGCTCGCGCAGCAGATCGGCCAGGCTGCGCGCGGCCGGCCGCAGGGGCTCGCGGTGGTCGGTCCACCCCATCTGCCGCGATGGCGTGAAGGCCCGCAGCCGCGTCGCCGCCCAGCGGAACAGCCGATACAGGCGCGGATGCGCGAACGCGCCGCGCCAGAAGCGCCAGATCAGCTGTTCGCCACGGCTGTAGCGCGCGCCCTGGCCGCGCAACGGGTGCTGCACCGCCTCGTCGGGATTGCGGTTGGCCTCGGTGCGCAGCCGGATCAGCAACTGGGGAATCGGAATCCGCACCGGGCAGACCTCGCCGCAGGCGCCGCACAGGCTCGACGCGGTCGGCAGGTCGGCGGTGGCGTCCAGTCCCAGCAGATGCGGCGAGATGATCTTGCCGATCGGGCCCGGATAGGTGGTGCCGTAGGCGTGCCCGCCGATGCGGGTATAGACCGGGCAGTGGTTCATGCAGGCACCGCATCGGATGCACTGCAGCGTCGCGCGCAGTTGCGCGTCGGCATAGGCCTGGGTGCGGCCGTTGTCGAGCAGCACCACGTGCATCTCGCGCGGGCCGTCGAGCTCGCCGGCGCGTCGCGGACCGGTGATCAGGTTGAAGTAGGTGGTGATCGCCTGGCCGGTGGCCGAGCGCGTCAGCAGTGTGGCAAGCGGCACGATATGGTCCAGGCTCGCCACCACCTTCTCGATGCCCATGATCGCGATATGCACCGGCGGCACGGTTGTCGACAGCCGGCCGTTGCCCTCGTTCTCCACCAGCCACAGCGTGCCGGTATCGGCGGCGGCGAAGTTGACGCCGGACAGGCCGATATCGGCCTCGACGAAGGCGTGCCGCAGCGCGCGGCGGCCCGTCTGGATCAGCGTGTCGACGTCCTCGGTGTAGGGCGTGTCGGGGATATGCTGCTCGAACAGCGCGGCGATATCGCCGCGCGTCTTGTGGATCGCCGGCATCACGATATGCGAGGGGCCTTCGCCGGCCAGCTGGACAATGTATTCGCCCATGTCCGACTCGAGGCTGCGGATGCCGCGCTCGGCCAGGTAATGGTTCAGCGCGATTTCCTCGCTGGCCATCGACTTGCCCTTGATCACGCTGCGCGCGCCGTGGCGCTCGGCAATGCCGGCGATGATGGCGTTGGCCTCGTCGGGCGTCTGCGCCCAATGGACCTGCACGCCTGCTTCGGTCAGCTTCGCTTCCAGTTGTTCCAGCAGCGCTGGCAAATGCGCCAGCGCGTGCTGGCGTACCGCCTCGCCGAGATCGCGCAGGGCCTGCAGCTCGTCGCCGTCGGGAAACTGGAGCGCGCGCTTGTTCTGCAGGAAGTCCATCGCGCCGCGGAAGCTGCTGCGCAGCTTGGGGTCGTCGAGCGCCGCGCGCGAGCGCGCCTTAAAATCGGCGGAGGGGACGAAATGCATCGGGGTCGCGCTCATGCGGATTCTCCCTGTGCCGGTACCGCGCCCGGTACCGCGCTCGATGGCGTGGCGGATACCGCGGCCGATAACGCGCTCGATACAGCGCCCGATACAGCGGCCGATGGCGCCTTGCCGGCGCGCTCGACGATCAGCACCCACAGCCGGCGCGGTCCATGCGCGCCATAGGCCAGCGTCTGCTGGATGTCGGAGGTCTTCGACGGGCCGGACACCAGCACCAGGTTGGTCGGCATGCCGTCCTGCCAGCGTTCGGCGCGCATGGCCGCGTGCAGGTCGGCATGCAGCGTGTCGGCGTAGACCAGCGCCACATGCAGCGGCGGCACCAGCGAGACCGTGCGCGGTGTGCGCGCGTCGGGCACGAGCACGAGCGTGCCGGTGCCGGCGATGCCGGAGCGCGCCACCGTGAAGCCGGCGTCGATGGTGTCGAACAGCTCGCGTTTCCAGTCTTCGATGGGGCGTTGATAGGCGACGGCTTCCACGGTAGACGGGAGGGCGCGCGACAGCGCGGCGCCCTCGGGACCCTGGGAATCGAACAGCAGCCGGCGCACGCCATCGGCGGCCAGGCGCCCGGCGAGCAGTGCGGGCCAGCCGGCCTCGTCGGTGCGCCACACCTCGGCGTGGGCGGCCTGCAAGTTGACCTGCATCGCGTCCGTCAGCGTGGCGGCGTCCGCGGGCGCGTGCATCGCGCGCCGGACGTCGAAATGCGCATCGATGCGCCGGCTCAGCGTTGGCGCGGCGGCGTGGCCGTCGGCTGCGTTCGCTGCATCCGGCGCGGCGGCGCGCAGCCGTTCGAGAATGCGGGTGCGGGCGTCGTCGGCGTTCATCGCTGTGGCTCCGTTCCGGCGATGGCCACATCCCGACCGCCGCCGCTTCCGCCGCTACCGCCGCTTCCTCTGCCGCCGCTTCCGCCGCTTCCGCCGCCGATGCTGTCACGGCTGCCATCGTCACCGCTGTCACCGCTGCCATCGCCGCTGCCAAGGCGGCGCCACAGGAACGTGGCCATGTGCTCGACCTTGAGCCCGAGCGCCTGCCGGCGCGCGGCGTGGCCGATATTGAGCAGGCAGCCGCAGTCGGCCGATACCAGCGTGTCGCAGCCGGTCGCGCAGGCCGAGCGGACTTTGTCCTGCACCATCGCCCCCGAAATGTCCGGATGCTTGAGCGAGAAGGTGCCGCCGAAACCGCAGCATTCGGACTCGCGCTCGTGTTCCAGCCGTGCGACGCCAGGCAACGCGTCGATCAGCTCGACCCCGTGCACGCGCGTTCCCATCTCCCGGCGGGCCGCGCAGGAGGTATGCAGCACCACGGTTTCGGGCCTGACCGACCCCGAGCGCGATCCGGAGCCCGAGTCCGACCCCGACCCCGACCCCGATCTGGACTTCGACCCCGAGGCCGCCGCGGCGGGAAAGCGGACCTTCAGTACGCGCAGCAGGAACTCGCTCAGTTCGTACACGCGCTCGGCCAGCGCGCGCGCCTTCGGCCCGGCGACGGCGTCGTCCTCGAACAGCCTGGGCCAGTGATGGCGCATCATGCCGGCGCAGGAGCCGGAGGGCACCACGATCGGCCAAGGCTGCGAAAACAGGTCCAGCTGCGCGCGTGCGACGGCGCGCGCCTGCTCGGGGTTGCCGCTGCTGTAGGCCGGCTGGCCGCAGCAGCTCTGCCCGCGCGGGAAATGCACGGTCAGCCCTTCGCGCTCGAGCAGGCGGACCGCATCCAGGCCGGCTTGCGGCACGAACAGGTCGACCAGGCAGGTCGCGAACAGGTACACCTCGGCGGGGGCCTCGGGGTATTGCCTCGAAATCATGTCTCGCTCCGGAGATGGCCCGCCTGCAATGGCGGGCTCGATGCGTGGTGCTGGGGACGTCGTCATGCGTCTGATGGCGGGCGCGATGGGGCGCAATGGGTGCGACCGGGGCGCGATCGGGCACCGCAAGGCGCGTCCGCTTCGGCGGCATAATTCCCGCTGCGGCGACAAGGTTCAAATTGGTTGGACCAGTTGGCGAACCGGGCGGCAAGCAGGGTGGCGGACCAGGTGGCCAGCCCCGGTGGCGGGCCGGTCGGCGGACCAGCGCGTGGCATGGCGATGCGAAGGGAGAAAACGATGGCGGCAGGCATGCGCGAGCGCGGCCGGGTGGAAGAGGTGATGCGCAAGGTCGAGACCGCGCTGCTGGACGGCACGTGGCCGGCCGGTACGCGCCTGCCGGCCGAGCGCGTCCTGGCCGAGACCTACGGCGTGGCTCGCAATACGGTGCGCGAGGCCACCCAGCGGCTGGCCGCGCGCGGCCTGCTGCAGAGCCGGCGCGGCGCCGGCGTCTTCGTCACCGAGCAGCTGCGCAGCGGCATCGCCTCGCCGTGGCGCCAGCTGGTGGCCGATCATCCGGCGCTGCGCGAGGACATCCTCGAATTTCGCCGCGTGCTGGAAGGCGCCACCGCCTATTTCGCCGCGCTGCGCGCCGACACGCAGGACCTGCGGCGGATCCGCGCGCTGTTGGACCAGTTGGAGCGAGCCCGCGGCCGCGACGACAAGCAGGCGGAGGCGGATGCCGACGCCAAGCTGCACGAGGCGATCGCGCTGGCCTCGCACAACACGATGTTCCTGCACCTGCATACCAGCGTGATCGGCATGCTGCGCGAGCACATCACGACCAATGGCACCGGCCTGCGCGAGCAGGACGCGGAGGCCTCCGAACAACTGCTGCTGCAGCATCGGACGTTGTGCGCGGCGATCCTGGCGCGGCGTCCGGAAGAGGCGCGCACGGCGATGCAGGCGCATATCGATTACGTGCGAAGCCGGGCGGAGTAACGGTGCAGGGCACGGAAGGCGACGCGCATTCCCCCGCTATTGCGCAGCCCCGTGCCGCCGGGTAACACGTACGCGATCGTACGCAGAAACGGGTACGGTCTCACCGGCCGAGCGGAAGGACAGCCCTACGGCGGGGCGCTCGAGCGAGCCACGGGAGCCGTCCCAACACCGGAAAGGGCGGA
>Ga0065721_10051049_pt1 | contig 16450 bp, 13 predicted proteins | sample Mesricmetagenome_FD_59108 | JGI IMG/M metagenome (GOLD analysis project Ga0065721, IMG submission 59108) | Mesophilic microbial community from rice straw/compost enrichment Sample: eDNA_1 v2 (version 2) | ecosystem: Engineered > Solid waste > Grass > Composting > Bioreactor | place: USA: Davis... | reverse complement strand
GAGCCGCTCGCCGGCTTGCCGCTGGTCGCGTCGCCGCCGCTGTTGGCAGCGGTGTTGCCCGCGTTGTTCCCCGCGTTGTTCCCCGCGGTCTTCCCTGTGCCGCCGCCGGGCGCGGCCTTCGCGCTGCCAGGAGGCTGACGTCCGCCCGACGGCGAACCGGTGGTCGGACTGCCGCCATGCTCGACATCGCCGGCGCGGGATTGACGGGAGCCGCCGGCGCCGGCTTGCGCGCCGCCCTGGGCCCCGCCTTGCCCGCTGCCTTGCGCGCTGCCTTGCACGCTCGACTGGGCGCCCTGTCCGGGGCCGACCGCGCCGCGCGCACCGCCGCTGACGGGAGCGCTGGCGCCGGCCGCGGTACCTGCGCCAGCGCCGGCGCTATCGCTCATGCCGGTCGATCCTGCCTTGCCGCTGCCGCCGCTCGAGCGGCCCTGCGCCATCGCGAGCTGGCTCGCCAGCGCGAGGCAAGACGCGGCCACCACCAGCAGATCTCGTGGTTTCATGCTGTCCCTCCTGATTGTCGTGGTGATCTACCCGCTCGCCACGCAAGCCGCATGCCGGTATTTGCGAGCCACCTGCAACATGGGGCTCCTGCGCCGCGCTGCAGCGCTTGCAGAAATTGCTCCACGGGCTTGCATATTTGGGGCCGGCGCGCATCGCGCGTCATCGGCGCCCGGGGGCGATCAAGGCGCCGTGGCAAACGCGCGGGCCGGCACGCGCGCCGAGCGCCGCGACAGCCGTTCGAACTCGACCACGTCGTGGCCGCAGCAGACCGTCATATGGCCGTCGCGCCGTTCCTTGAGCTCGCGCAGATGCCGTTGTGTCGCCAGGCGAGCCTCACGGTCCTTTTCCATCATCCATTGATAGAAGCGCAGCCCCGGCGTGCAGTAGGGCCGCACCGGGTCGAGCTCGCCGTGATGGAAATAGGCGTCGCCCGCCTGCAGCAGCCATTCGCCCTGCGCCTGCACCGCGATGCCGGCATGGCCGAAGGTATGGCCGGGCAATGCAACCATCGCGATCTCGGGCGGCAGACCGTCGAGCGTGCGGACGCGGTCGAAGCCGTACCAGCGCTCGACGACGTCGGGTGCGTAGGTGCGCCAGCGTTCCTGCGTCGACCACTGCTGCGGCCGGAAGCGCTGGCGGTCCAGCCACGTGCGCTGCAGCCGCGCATAGTCGCGCTCGGCCGCCATCAGGTGGACGGTGGCCCAGGGGAAGTCGTCGAGTCCGCCGGCGTGGTCGAAGTCCAGATGCGTCAGCACGATGTGCCGCACGTCGCGCGGATCGAAGCCGAGCGCCTCCACCTGCCGGTAGGCCGTCATCTCGTCGCGGAAATCGGGCCGCAACAGCGTCAGGAAGAAGCCGCTCAGGCGCGAGCGCGGGTCCTGCACGTCGCGCCGCCCCATGCCGGTATCGACCAGCACCAGGCACTCCGGCAGCTCGACGAGCAGGCAGTGGCAGGCCAGCTCGCCGCGCTCGAGGATCGAACGGGAACGTCCGTCCATCAGGCGCCCGCCCAGCGGACAAGTCGAGATGCAGTTCAGATGATGGATCCGCATGAATGGTCTCCTGCACGATCCACCGCTCGTGCAAGTCCCATTCCAGGCCGCCGGGCATCCACGGCGCGGGGTCTGTGACCGGCCGCACCGACCGTCGGCGTGTCCCGGCACACCATCGTCCCATGCGCGCCGCGCGCTTACCGGGACAGCCGATGCTGATTACGCAAGACGATCCGACCATGGGCCCCTCGTTCTCGCTGGGGAACCGCGTGCAGCGGCAGATCTGGAACTGGGTCTGGCTGTTCCTGTTCCGTCCCAGCCCGCGGCCCGCACACGCCTGGCGCGCCGCGCTGCTGCGGCTGTTCGGCGCGCAGCTCGGGCGCCATGTCCATGTCTACCCGGGCGTGCGCATCTGGGCACCGTGGAATCTGCGCATCGGCAACAATGCCGGCGTGGCCGACGGCGTCACGCTGTACAACATCGAGCGCATCGACATCGGCGAATACTGCGTGGTGTCGCAAGGCACGCATCTGTGCACCGGCTCGCACGACTACAACAGCCCGAACTTCCAGCTGATCGCCTCGCCGATCACGCTGGCGCCGCGGGTGTGGATCTGCGCGGAGAGCTTCGTCTCGCCGGGGGTGTCCGTGCCGGAAGGCGCGGTGGTCGCGCCGCGCTCGGTGGTCACCAAATCGCTGCCGACGCCGTGGACGGTCTACGGCGGTACGCCGGCGCGGGCAATCGGCACGCGCAAGCCGCAGGGACGCTGAGTCGCAGGGACTGAACCGCCGAGCCGCGGCGCAGGGTGACGCGGCGGCGCGACGCCGCGCTCACGAGCTCAGGAGCTCAGTTGTTCAACTGCTCAGGCGCTCAGGCGCTCAACTCCATCACGATCTGCTGGTAGGTCTCGGCGAAGCGGCGACGGCGCCGTGCCAGGTCGTCGCGGGCAAGGCGCGCCTGCTCGGCGTCGCTCTCGGACGAGGCCGGACAGGCAAGCGCCTGCGCCATCGCGTCGGCCAGCGCGGGCGCATCGTCCGGGGCGAAGAAGACCCCGCGTGGCGGCGCCTGTTCGCGGTGGACCTCGATATCGGACAGCAGGATCGGCTTGTTCAGCGACCTGGCCTCTTCCACCGTGGTGCTCCATCCTTCGAAGCGCGACGGGTTGATCAGCGCGGCCGCGCCACGCATCAGGCCGGCCAGATCGCCGTGCGGGACCACGCCGAGGAAGCGGAAATTCCGCTGCAGGCCGGCCTCCGCGACGCTGCCCAGCAGGCGCTGGCCATAGCCGGGCTGCCGATGGTCGGCGGTCTGGCCCGTCGACAGCACCAGCGCTTCGATCCCGCGCTGCTTCAGCAGGCGCAGTGCCTCGACCACGATGCCGTGGTTCTTGTGCTGCCACAGCTGGTTCGGCAAATGGAAGTAGGGACCGCGAAAGCCGTAGCGGCGCTCCAGCTCGGACACCGGCGGCGCCGGCGCCAGCGGATTCATGTTGGCCACGAACTGCAGCACGCGGGCGCGATGCGCCTGCGCCGGAAAGCAGCGCTGCAGATCGCGGCACGCGGCGTGGCTGCTGACCAGCACGCGCGCCGAGCCCTGGCACAAGGACGCGAACAGGCGGTCGCGCATCGCGATCTCTTCGCCGGAGAACATCTGGGGCAGATGCAGATGCTGGAAATCGGGAATCCAGCCCAGCGTCGGCACGCCGGCGCGCGGTCCGAGCGGGTTGTGGTGCGACAGCACCGCGATGCCGTTGCGGGCCAGATAGCGGGCCAGCAGCAGGTCCGTGCCGCTTGCCGCCTGGCAGGCCTTGCGCACGTACCACCACGGACGGCGGCGATCGAGCAGCGCCGTGCGATGAACCGGCAGCGGCGGCATGCCTTCGAGCAGGTCCGCCGGCGTGCGCTCGCCGGTCAGGATCACCGGATCGATCGTGCGTCCGGGCAGTGTGTGCAGCGCCCACAGCAGGTTGCGGAAGTAGCTGATGCCGCCGAGCCAGCCGCGATCCTGGAAGGCGAAAACGAAACCGACCCTAGTCATCGCACACTGCCTCGAACCATTGGGCATAGCGCCGCACGCCCGTTTCGAGCCGGATCTGCGGGGCCCAGCCGGTGCTCAGCGTATGACCGATATCGGCGCACTGGTCGCAAGGGTCGCCGTGACGGACCGCCAGCGAAAAGCGCGGATGGCGCGACGGCGCCAGGTCCCGATACAGCAGCGTCAGCACCTGCCTGACCGTGGTGGTCGTGCCGCTGGCGCCGTTGTAGATCGGGCAGGCCGGCGACGCCTGCGCCGCCACCGCGGCCACCAGGCGCGCCCCATCCTCGGCATGCAGCCAATCGCGGCTCTCCTCGCCCGTGCCGCAATAGAGGTCGTCGCGCTGGCCGATCTTGCGGCATGCGTCCCACAGCAGCTGCTTGCGCTGCCCCTCGCCAAAGAGCGAAAAAAAGCGCACCACCGCCACCGACACGCCGAAGTGCGCGCCATACGACGCGCACAACTGCTCGGCCATCAACTTGTGCATGCCATAGGGAGAGGCCGGCCGCAGCGGCGCCGTGCTGCCTTCGCTGGCGGGCAGATGCGCGGCGTTGCCATAGACCGCGGCGCTGGACGGATAGACCACCGGGGTGCGTGGGCAATGCCGCCGGATGTATTCGAGCACGGCGGCGGTCGAGTCGACGGTGCGGGCGTGGTCGCCGAAAGGATCGCGCAGCGATGCCGACACCGACCCGCCGCCGGCGCAGTGCACCAGCAGATCCGGCTCGATCTCCAGCCGCTCCAGGCGCTCGAGACTGACCGGGGCCTGGTGCCAGACCACGCGGCCGGCGCAGGCGCTGCCCGGGCTGCCGTGGCCGAGGCCGACCACACGCCAGCCCGCGGCAAGATAGTGCTCCACGACGTAACCGCCGAAGAAGCCTCTCGCCCCGGTGACCAGTACGGTCTTTTCAGTCATCGTCGATCGCCCTGCAACGTGTTGCGAACCAAAGGTCCTCTTGTGCAGACAATGTAGCGTCCAACATGGCGTCGCACTGTTGCCTCGACCTCATAAAAGGTCAAGTTACTTTTCGTGGGATGCCCGCGCAGTGTGGCGGCCGCGCGTGCCGCTAGGCGCAATGGCTGCGCAGCAGTTGCTTGACCTGCTCGCCGGCGCTGCGCCAGTTCAGCCGTTCGGCGTACTCCCGGTACGCGCCGCGGGCGAGCGCGCCATAGTGCGGCGCGGACTGGAACACGCGCTCGATGTAGTCGCACCACTCGGCCGGATCGGCCTGCAGCTCGAAGGTCATGCCGTTGCGGCGATCGCGTACCGCGGTCGGAATGCCGCCGACCCGCGTGGCCAGCGACGGCAGTCCGAAGGAGCTGGCCTCGGCCAGCACCACGCCGTAGCACTCGGCGGTCGAGGGCAGCAGCAGGAAATGGGCCTCGCTCATCAGCCGCTCGAAGTGGCGCCGGCCCGCTTCCGTGCTCTTGGGCACGAAACCGTGCAGCTTGACGAAGCTGGGTGGTTCGTACGGCGGACGGCAGCCGACCACATGCAGCTCGGTCGGAAGGCCGCGGCGATTCAGGCATTGCGCCACGGCCAGCGCGGTCTCGCCGCCCTTGCGCATCCAGTCCACGCCGACCATCAGCAGCCGGCAGACGCGGTAGTCCTTGCCCAGCACGATCCGCTCGATATCCTGCGAGGTGCGCCTGCATTCGAGGTTGGCGCCGAACGGCACCACCTTGACCTTGGCCGCATCGACGTCGTAGTGGCGCAGCGCGGTGGCCGCGGCCCATTCCGAGCTGAAGATCGCCAGGCGGCAGCGCGACAGCGCCTGCTGCTCGAGCCGATGGCCGTCGGGCAGCGTTTCCTTGCAGAAGTTGCTGAAGCCGGGATAGAAGCCGACCATGCCGTCGAAGGTCGCGTCGGTCCAGATCGCGATCGGACGGTCCGTGTCGAGGCACGACACCGGCAGCGTGCCGGGGCTGAGCACCGCGTCGCAGTGCGCGCCCTCCAGGCGGCGCTGCACGCGCTGCGCGTAGCGGCGCGCCACCGTCGGCGAGCGGTCGCGCTGGTAGTCGCGCCGCAACAGCCGCCGATAGGCCAGCGCCTTGGCGCGCAGCAGGCAGGCCAGCACCGGCCCCTCGTCGACCTTGTCGATCACCTCGGTCTCGATCGCGCTGCTGCGCAGCGCGCGCGGGATATAGCTTGCCGATCCCGACCAGGCGTGGGGATCGGAAGCGTCGTACGTCGTCACGTAGGCCACTCGCATGGTTCTCTCCAGCGGTGGCGGCGCACGCCGGCTACAGGGGTAACTGCATCGCCCGTCTTCGCTGCTCCTGTACCTTCAGCACCACCATGTATTCGTAGATCGATACCAGCACGCAGTAATGAAATCCGGCCTTCCCGTCGATGAAACCGAACTTCAGCAGGTACAGGTACAGAAAGCGCGCCACCGGCCGCATCGGCAGGCGGAACGACAGCTCTTTCAGCGCCCGCCGGCGCGCCGGCGGATCGGAGGCCAACAGCGAGGAAAAACGGAACTTGTCCTCGTCCAGACTGCGGATGGTCTCCAGCGCCTCCCCCATCGAATATTTGTTGTGCTTGTCGAACCAGGCGTCGAAGCCCTTGTTGAAGCTGTAGTGCAGGAAATGATGGCGCAGGAAGCCGACCGACCCGTCGACCACCGGCGCCGGATTGACCAGCCGCTCCCAGCGCACCTTGTCCGGCTGGAAGAAGCGCAGCACCCAGATTGGATAGCCGCCGGCGAAGCGGATCCATTTGCCGAGAAAGTAGTTCTTGTAGCGCACGCGGTAGGCCACGGGCGCTTCGGCCTCGTCGCCCGGCACCCGGTCGGCGATCTCGCGCAGCTCCACCGCCAGCTCCGGGCTGACCACTTCGTCCGCGTCGGAGTAGTAGACCCACCGATGCTTGAAGTCGATGTTCTCGTTGGCCCAGTTCTGATGGGCCGACCAGTTGTCGAACTTGCGCTGGAACACGCGCGCGCCGTGGCGCCGCGCGATCTCCAGCGTCTGATCCGTGCTGTACGAGTCCAGCACGACGACATCGTCGCACCACGACACCGACTCCAGGCACCGTGCGAGGTTCTTCTCCTCGTTCAGCGTCAGGATCAGCACCGACACCTTGGCGGTCTTGCACGGCACGGCATGCGCGCCGTCGGCGGCGGCCTGCGGCGTATCGGGACGCGTCACCGCCTGCGCCGGCAGGCTACGGGCCAGCGGAGCGGTCATTGGCCGTACCTCCGCAGCGCGATGCCGGCGCGCTGCAGCGCCGTGCGCAACTCGGTGGCGCTGACCAGCGGTTCGGTCTCGCAGCGCCGCCAGGGCTCCGCAAAGCCGGGATGGACAGAGATCTCGGTGAGCCCGTCGCGCAGCAGCTCCGGCAGCCGCGCGGCCCAGTCGGTGTTGTCGTGATTGATCGCGCCGTAGTAATGGGTATGGCGCAGCCCGTTGAAGTAGCGCTGGCAATAGTTGTTCATCACCGCCTGGCGCGGATTGGCGGTGAAGTAGAAGTTCTGCGGCCGCCGTACCCATTCGAGGCCGGCCCGTTCGAGTTCGGTGCGCAGCGCGCTGATCACGATGGGAAACTTGTGCAGATGGCCGTGGCTGTCGACATGGGTCACCTCGACGCCGTGGTCGCGCAGCTCTTCGAGCTGCACGCGGAACTCGCGCGCGATATCGTCCTCCGACAGCATCCAGGCGAGCGCGCGCACGCGCTGCCGATGGCTGGCGCGAAAGCGCCCGTCGGGCGTGCACAGCGACGAGGTCCAGCCCGCATGCGGCAGATGGCCGTCGACCATGTTGAAATGCAGGCCGAACGAGAAGCGCCCCCGGTTGCGGCGCGCGTAGTCGTACGCCTGCTGCGACGCCGGCCGGCCGGTCATGATGGTGGCGCTGGTCAGCAGCCCGGCCTCGAAGCAGGCAATGGTGGCGTCGCAGGTATCGGCATCCCAGCCGAAATCGTCGGCATTGAGGATCAGTTCTCGCATGTCAGTCTCCCGGTCAACCGCTAAGGGGCCGCATGCGAAAGCGCCGGTCCGGAATCGCGGTCGGCCGGCGGCGCGCCATCGGCGCGGCCCTGAATGATGTCGAGCAGGCGTTGTCCGACCTGCCTGCTCTGGAAGCGCCGCGCGAACGAGGCCGGCGCGGCGGCGCGCATGCGCGCGCGCGTGGCCGCGTCGGCGGCCAGCCATTCGCGCAGCGCCTGTTCGGTGCCGTCGACCGTGTCGGTGCGCACGATGCCCGCGCCGTCCGCCTCGATCTCGCGCCAGATATTGACCTTGTCGGAGATCAGCACCGGCACGCCGCAACCGAGCGCCTCGACCACCGCGACGCCGAAGTTCTCCTGGTGCGAGGGCAGGCAGAACACTTCGGCGGCATGGAAGGCACCCCACTTCTGCGGGCCGGACAGCATGCCGGTCCACACCACGCGCGGGGCGACGCCGACCCTCTCGGCCAGCATCTCCAGGTCCTCGCGCAACGCCGGCGCGCCCGGGCCGGCAATCACCAGCTGCAGCGCGGGATCGACGTTCGCCACGCGCGCGAAGGCCTCGATCAGCAGATCGCAGCCCTTCTTCTCGTGGATGCGCCCGAAGAACAGCACGATGCGCTTGCCCTCGGTCTGCGGAAAGGCCGCGTGAAAGGCCGCGCGCAGCGTGCCGTCGTCGGCCGGGGGCTGCGCGGTGCCATAGGACGCGATGCGTTCGGTGCAGTGGTACCAGGGAAACGACAGGCGCGCGCGCCGGCGCTCTTCGTCGCAGGTGAACAGCACCCCGGTGGCATGGCGCAGCGCGCGGCGCTCGAACAGCAGCCAGTACACCAGCTTCTTCAGATGCTTGAGCGGATAGCGGGTCTTGAACCAGGGGTCCAGCATGCCGTGGGTGAACACGTAATACGGCACCTTGCCGCGCAGCGCCCAGAGCGCGGCCAGGCTGTGGAACTGCCAGAGACCTTCGATGATGACCGCGTCGTAGCGCGTGCCGTGTTCGCGCAGCCACGGCAGCAGGCGCGGGTTATAGGTGTAGATGCCCTTCGAAGGCCCCAGCGCGATCACGTTGAGCTCGCTCTCGCGCACCCATGGCGCATTCGGATCGTCGCCGCAGACGACATCGACATGCACGCCGCGTTCGACCAGCGGCATGCGCAACTGCCGCAAGCCTTCGATCGGGCCGCCGCCGGCCGGATTGATAGTCGCAATGATGTGAAGAAGCTTCATGGCCCTGACCGTATCGGCATGCAGCAGGATGGGATGGCGCACAGCGACGAACATGCCGCGCCAAGACGCGCCGTGCTGGCGGGCGGCGCTCCGTGCCACAAAGCGTAGGCAGCGCGATGGGCAAGCTCTGTTCGTTGGCGCACCCAGCGGGCGTGGCGCGACAGGGTCCCGCGCCGGGCGGATGCCCTCCGCACGAACGGCGGCAGGACGGCGGCAGAAGGGTGGAAGCAGGGTGGAGGGAGGGACGATGCGCCCTGCCTCGCGGTCATCATCCTGATGGTGGAGAACCCACTCATCCATTTGGCGGGCCCCCCGTTCGCGGGGCCCCGTCCGTGTGCGCGGCGCGATCCGTGACGGTGCGGGCCGCTGCTGTTTCAGCGCTGTATCGATGGCCCGGGCGAGGCTGGATCTACTGCGATGGGAACGCCATCGGCGATGACACGAGTTTCAACGCTGAAACATTATCGAACGAGCGTTGTTTCATTATTGAAACTCTAATGGGCGCATTTATTCTCACCCATTTGGGGAGGCTGGAAACGCTTATGGATCAAGGGTTACCGGATTATGAAAAGTGGGGGTAATCCCATCCTTCCGGGTCCCTGGGAGGTGACTTGATTTCGACTGACTCAACCCATAAGATGCCCTAAACGGATTAAAGATAAATGTTTTGGGGTGGGGAACAGGGTCGGCTATCGGGGCCGGCGCACCACAGTGGCCTGGTGATGCCGAGACCGACAGACGGGGGGAAGGCCTGAGCCGCTTCGCCGGGAAGTCGCCTGCGATGAGGCAACTGCATTCACCAGTGTATTTACCTGTTTTCCGCCCACAGATACGGGGGAAAAAGAACATGAATGCACTGTTGATTGAAAGCCATCCCTTGCTCCGGCTGGGCCTGCACCAGATGCTGGAGCGCATCGAGGGGATCGATCAGGTCATCGCGATCGATCCCGCCGATGTCTCTCTTCTTGACGGCACCGACGGCGATACCGACCTGATGGTGTTCGGCATGCCGCAGGATGTCGACGCCGGTTGGCAACTGCTGACCCAGGTCCGCCGCGTGCTCAACGCCCAGCGCGTGCTGCTGCTCTCCGATATGGTGCCGCTGCAGGTTCCGGCTGCCGCCATGGCGCAGGGCGTGTGCGGCTGCCTGCCGAAGTCCGCCTCGCTCGCCGTGCTCGAAGCGGCCATTCGCCTGGCGATGGTGGGCGGCTATTTCGTGCGCGGCAACGGCGCGGCGGGCACGCTGTCGTCCTCGCTGCCGGCCGGCTATGGGGGTCCGGTGGTCGCGCCGCCCTCGCTCGGCGTGCGCCCCACGATGACGGGCAGCGCCACCGTGTCGCCGCATCCCGCGATGCCGGCGTCTTCGCGCAGCGGCATCGTGCCGCCGCACGCTGCCGCGGCCGCGCCGCGTCCCGCACCGGTCGACACCGGCAGCGCGGAAGCGACCTACTACGACGAAGCCGAAATGCTGCAGATCACGCCGCGCCAGTACGAGGTGCTGGTGCTGCTGGCGCGCGGCCATCCGATCAAGACCGTCAGCCGCATGCTCAATATCTCGGTGGCCACGGTCAAGAGCCACGCCTGCACGCTGTACCAGCGTCTGAAGGTGCGCAACAAGGGCGAGGCGGTCTACACCGCGCTGCAACGCGGTGCCAAGCTCGAATGGGTCAACGGCGACGGCGCGGCGCCGGTTGCGTCGGTCACGCGCATGCCGCGTCCGGCGAACGAACGCGCGGAGATTACCGAACTGCCGCTGCAGGCCGGAGGCGGCATGCGCTGACGCCAGGCGGGGTTCGAACGAAGGCGGGCCGGATGAAATCCGGCCCGTTTTTTTTGCGTGATACGCGCGCTTGCGCGAGTTCGAACACTGGCAAGCGCGTCCTCGCCAACCCCTTTCGTTCCCCTTGCGTTGGGCTCCCGATCCACTCCGCATCAAATGTGTGACAACGCACCGATACCCAGTGCCTGCGCGGACACGATGGCAGCATCCGGGGGACATGGCCGTGCGCGTGTCCATGTGCAAGTCGCAGTGGGGGGAGGTTGCCATGAAAGCATTGGAACAGCATCAGCAACGCGGTCCACGCAGTGTGCGCCGCGGTCGAGCAGTGGCGGGGCTGGTCGCGGCCGGCGCGATGGGAGCGGCGGCGCTGCTGGCCGGCTGCGCCAGTTCGCCGGGCATGTATTTCGACAAGCAGGCGCCGGTCTCCGCCATCGGCCCCGATGCGGTGCCCAAGATCACGCCGATCACGATGGACCTGGTGCGCGAGCTGCGCAACAACTCGCGCCGCGAGAACGAGAACGTCGAGGAGCTGTTCGCCGCGCCGCAGCCGTATCGCGTCGGCCCGGGCGACATCATCTCGGTGGTGGTGTGGGACCACCCCGAGCTGGTCTTCCCGACGCAGACCTACAGCATCGGCCAGGCCTACGAGCTGCCCGCCACCGGCGGCAGCGCCAACGTGCCCGGCTATGTGGTCAGTCCCAACGGCGACATCCAGTTCCCGTACGCGGGCGTGATGAAGGTTGGCGGCAAGACCGCCAACGAGGTGCGCGACCAGATCGCCAAGGCGCTGTCGCGCGTGGTGCGCGACCCGCAGATGACGGTGCGCGTGCTGGCCTTCCGCAGCCAGCGCGTCTATGTCGACGGCGAGGTCAAGACGCCCGGCATGCTGCCGATCGACGACGCGCCGATGACGCTGGTCGAGGCGCTGAACCGCGCCGGCGGCGTGCTGACGCAGACCGGCGACAGCAGCCGCATCCGCGTGACGCGCGGCGAGCGCAGCTGGTACATCAACATGCCGGCGCTGCTGGCCAAGGGCGTCGACCCGTCGCGCATCCTGCTGCGCAACGGCGACATCGTGCGCGTCGAACAGCGCGAGGACAGCAAGGTGTTCGTGACCGGCGAAGTGCTGCGGCCCACCGCGCTGCTGATGCGCAACGGACGCATGACGCTGAACGAGGCGCTCGGCGATGCCGGCGGCGTGAATCCGAGTTCGGCCAGCGCCGACCAGATCTACGTCATCCGCAAGACCACCGCCGGCGAAGAGCCGAAGGTGTTCCACCTGGACGGCAGCTCGCCGGTGGCCCTGGCCATCGCAGAAGGATTCGAGCTCGAGCCGAAGGACGTCGTCTATGTCGATGCCCGCGAACTGGTGCGCTGGAGCCGCGTCATCAACCTGCTGATTCCGTCGACCCAGCCGGTGATCGGCACGGCCGGCGTGGTCCGATAGGCGGGCGCGATGATCCGAACCATATTGGTGGTCTGCATCGGCAATACCTGTCGAAGTCCGATGGCCGAAGCGCTGCTGCGGCAGGCGCTGCCAACGTGCGAGGTGGCCTCCGCCGGACTGGCACCGCCAGTCGGCGCGGCGGCGCATCCGTGCGCGATCGCGCTGATGGCCGCCCAGGGGCATGAACTGCGCGGGCATCGCGCCCGCGTCGTCGACACGCAGCTGGTGGACTGGGCCGATCTGGTGCTGGTGATGGACCTCGAGCAGCGCGACGAGGTCGAGCGCCGGTTTCCGGATGCACGCGGCCGCGTCTATCGCATCTGCGAGTTCATCGCGGCCGACGTGCCCGATCCCTTCGGCGGTTCGCACAGCATGTTCGCCATCGCACTCGGCTTGATCAAGACGGGCATCGAATCCTGGTCGGTACGCATAAGAGCCATTGCGCCGGCCGAATGTCACGGGGAGGCATCATGAATAGCAACAACATCCGGAGCACCCACTCCGAGCGCGCCGACGAGCGCGATGGCATGGTCGATCTGACCTCCTGGTTCGACGTGCTGGCGCGATACCGCTGGACCTTCCTGACGGTGGCGGGCCTGGTCATCGCGCTCGGTGCGATCTATGCGCTGATCGCGCGCCCGGTCTATCGCGCCGACATCATGGTGCAGGTCGAGGAGAGCACCAACACCACCGCGGCGACCAACCGCGTGGCCGCGCAGATCTCGCCGGTGATCGAGGTCAAGTCGGCCGCCTCCGCCGAGATCGAGCTGCTGCAGTCGCGCATGGTGGTCGGGCGCGCGGTCGACAACCTGATGCTGAACATCGAGGCGTCGCCGCGCTACTTCCCGATCGTGGGCCGCGCGATCGCGCAGAACAACAGCGAGCTGTCGCAGCCGGGCCTGTTCGGCTGGGGCGGATTCGCCTGGGGCAGCGAATCGATCGCGGTCAGCGAGCTGACGGTGCCGGCCGAGATGGACGAGCGCAAGATCACGGTGACCGCGCTCGGCAAGGGCGATTACCGCGTCAGCTTCGCCAGCGATCCGGCCCGGGCCAACGGCAAGGTCGGCGAGCCGCTGACGGTGAAGACGGCCTACGGCCCGGTCAACCTGACCATCAGCAAGCTCGATGGCCGTCCCGGCGCGCAGTTCGAACTGCGCCATCTGCCGCGGCTGGCCGCGATCGCCCGCCTGCAGCAGCAGCTTCACATCATGGAACGCGGCAAGCAGAGCGGCGTGATCGGCGTCACGCTCGAAGGCGATTCGCCGCAGCTGACCGCGGCGATCCTGAACGAGATCGGCATGGAGTATGTCGAGCAGAACGTACGCCGCAAGGCCGCCGAAGCCGAGAAATCGCTCGAATTCCTGCAGGGCCAGATGCCGCAGCTGCGCCAGCAGGTCGAGGCCGCCGAATCGCGCTATAACGCGATGCGCAACCAGCGCGGCACGGTGGACCTGAGCGAGGAATCGAAGCTGATCCTGGCGCAGTCGGTGCAGATCCAGACCCGCCTGCAGGAACTGAAGCAGAAGCGGCAGGAACTGGCGATGCGCTTTGTCGGCGACCACCCCAGCATCACCGCGATCGACAGCCAGATCGACAGCCTGACCGCGCAGCTGAACGGCGTCACCGGGCGCATCCAGCGCCTGCCCGATGTCGAGCAGAACGTGCTGCGCCTGATGCGCGACGTCAAGGTCAATACCGAGCTGTATCAGGCCCTGCTCAACGACGTGCAGCAACTCAAGCTGATGAAGGCGAGCAAGGTCGGCACCGCGCGCCTGGTCGATCCGGCCAGCGTGCCGCTCAAGCCGGTGCGGCCGAATCGCCCGCTGATCGTCGCGGTGGCGGTGGGCCTGGGCGTGCTGGCCGGCCTGCTGATGGTGGTGGTGCGCCGCTCGCTCGACGGCGGACTGACCGATGCCGACGAGATCGAGCAGCATACCGGCCTGACGGTCTACGCGACGATCCCGCAGAGCCAGCAGCAGGCGCGCAAGTTCGGCGGCGCCAGGCCGCTGCCTGGCCTGCTCGCGCTGCAGGAGCCCGAGGACCCGGCGATGGAAAGCCTGCGCAGCTTCCGCACCGCGCTGCAGTTCGCGCTGGTCGGGAGCCGCAACCGCATCGTGGTGATCACGGGCCCCGCACCGGGCGTCGGCAAGTCCTTCATCGCCGCGAACTTCGCCGCGATCCTCGGTGCCGGCGGCAAGCGCGTCGCGCTGGTCGACGCCGACCTGCGCCGCGGCGGCCTGAACCACCGCTTCGGCTCGCGCCGCTCGCCGGGGCTGAGCGACGTGCTGCTCGGCACGCCGCTGGACAAGGTGGTGCAGCGCCAGGTCGCCCCGGGGCTGGACTTCATCCCGACGGGGACGCAGGCGCCACAGCCGGCCGACATGCTGAACAGCCCGGGCATGGAGGCGCTGATCGATGAACTGAAGTCGCGCTACGACGTGGTGCTGATCGATTCGCCGCCGGTGCTGGCGGCGGCCGATGCCGGCATCCTGGCCAGCAGGGCGGGTGCGGTCTTCCTGGTGGCGCGCGCCGATGTCACCACGGCGAGCGAGCTGCAGGCGACCGACAAGGCAATCCGCCATGCCGGCGGCGACGTCAAGGGCGTGCTGTTCAACGGCCTGCATGTCGAAGGCCGCTGGTACCGCTCGCACTACCACTTCGGCAAGTATCGCTATATGAACCAGTACAGCGCGATCAAGGCCAAGCGCGCCTGATCCGCACGGGCTTGCACCCTACCGTCGTATCAACGCCGATCCCCGCCGCGCGCGGGGATCGGCGTTTTGTAGGACAGCCGGCGCGCGCCGCGTAGGAACGCGCTGTCGGTCTTTCGGCCATTTGTAAGGAGTTGTTGAAAGGCGGAAACGGCGACGAGCGCTTGCCATCAAAAATCGAGCGGGCGGCAGCATCCTTCGATCGCGTGCCGCCACCGTCGTCCCCGCGGCCCCATCGGCCGCGGGCTTCGTTCGATAACAACTCAAGAGGTCCGATATGTCCCGAAACCTGACTGTGCGCACCCGAACCGCCCTGGCGGCGCTGGCCGCGGGTCTGATCAGCGCGACCGCCTTTGCGCAGGCGCCGATGGCGCCCTCCACCGGCACCGGTGCCGATACCAGCGTTGGCGCGGGCGCCGCCGCTGGCGCCGGTGGTACTGGTGTCGGCGCTGGCGCTGGTGCCAGTGTTGGCGCCGGCGCCGGTGCCGGCACGATGGCGCCCGCCGGCGCGGCTTCGACCATGCCGACCACCGGCCCCGCTCCCGGCAGCGTTCCGGCCGGCATGGTCGCCACGCCGTACGGCCCGGGCGTCTACCAGCTCCAGCCGAAGCTCGATCCGCTGGTCGAGCGGCGCATGGCACGCGCCGAGGCACGCGGCGAGTACCGCGAGCGCAAGTCCGAAGCGCGGCAGGAATACAAGCAGGAAGTGAAGGCCGCCAAGCAGGAACGCAAGCAGGAGATGCGCGAGGCCAACGAGGAGGCCAAGCGCGAACTGACCACGCCGCCGGCGCGCTGATGCGTCGCGGGCCGCCCCTGGCCCCGGACGAAGGCCAAGCGCCAGTCCGGGGTCTGCGGGGGCGGGCCCGCGGGCTAAGCGGCCGAAGACGCGGCCAGCGAAGACGTGGATGTCGCCGCCACCGGCGCCCCGGACGCCGCCAGATGCCGCATCAGGCAAGCCGCAAATTGCGCGCGGCTCTCCGCGAGAAACAGCGAATGGTCCAGCCGCGGCAGTACATGGGCGCGAATGCCGCTCATCGGCGCCAGCGCCTCCAGATGCCGGCCGAAGCGCGCACGCGCTTCTTCCAGGCCGATATCCCCCGCCCCATACAGCAGATCCACGCGCACGCCGCGGCGTTGCAGGCTGTGCATCGCCTCGCGCGCATACACGTCCAGGTCCTGCGTGCCCGGCTCGGCGCCGGCGCGGCTCGACAATAACCGCCGCGCCAGTGCGGCGGCATGCGGCCACGGATCGATCTCGCCGCGCAGCAGCCGCAGCCATTGCGCCGGATTGCGTGCCGCGGCCAGATAGACTCGCGTCGATTGCGGCTCGGCATCGACGTCGGCTTCCGCTCCGGCTTGGGCTTCGGCATTTGCCCCTTTGTCGCCACCGCGGCTGTCCCAGCGGAACTTCAGCAGGTTGGCAAGCACCAGCCCATCGATCGGCGCGGCCGCCAAGGCCGCCTGCAGCGCGATAAACCCCCCCGAGCAAACCCCCGCCGCCACCACGCGCCGATAGCCGCGCGCCTTGAGCCACGCCGCCGCGGCCGCGACATCGCGCCATGGCTGCTCGCCATAGAGCGCCGCGATCCGCATCGTGCGAGCGGCCAGCGGACTGTCGCCCAGTGCCGATACGTCGAGCCGCAAGGCCGCGACGCCGGCATGCGCGAGCTGGCGCGACAGCGTGACGAACAGCCGGCAGTCGCCGACATGATGGTTGCCGCCGGTGTTCGGGAACAGCACCGCCGTGCCGATCGTCTCGCCGCCATCCTCGGGCGTGCACAGCACGCCGAACTGGCGGCCGCCATCGAG
>Ga0065721_10051048_pt1 | contig 16457 bp, 16 predicted proteins | sample Mesricmetagenome_FD_59108 | JGI IMG/M metagenome (GOLD analysis project Ga0065721, IMG submission 59108) | Mesophilic microbial community from rice straw/compost enrichment Sample: eDNA_1 v2 (version 2) | ecosystem: Engineered > Solid waste > Grass > Composting > Bioreactor | place: USA: Davis... | reverse complement strand
GTCAAGGCTGTCGATCACACCATCTTTATCAGTATCGGCTGGTGGAGCTGGTGGCGGCGGTGGTTCCGGTGCGGGTGGCAACTGTCGTAAAGCCTGTTTCTTTGGTCCGATCCTGCCGGCAATACCTATCTGATTAAAAAAATGGTAGTTTACCGTCTCAGTTGTCACAGGTATGCGGTATTGGCTGTTGACAAAAAACTGGGCATCATCATAAAGATTGACTTTGAAACCAAGGCCGGTAGGAATAAATGCGCCGAAATGCGAGCCCCCATACATTTGTGCACCCACGCCAAGAATCGCATAGGGTTGAACCCAATATTTCTCAGAAACCAATTTCAAGTTCAATGCAGCGTCGGCTTCAAGCAAAAACTTATCACCACTCGTTACCGGACGATCCTTAAGTTGATAATTCACAAAAGAACCTGCCAGTGTACCGGCAAAATCAACATGCTTTTTCAAGCCTTTAAAATAACTAACGGCAATGCCGGGAGACATTTCGCCGAACTTAGACCATTGCTTTTTGGAAAGTACGCTTGATAGGGATGAATTGCGGATGCGTGCAGCTGTTTCAAAATCATTCAGAATAAAACTAACACCAATCGCCGCTGGTCTAATTTCATCAGTCTGGCTGAATCCGGACGGATTCATTAAAGAAATCGCCAAAACAACGGCTATCATTCTTTTCATAAGCAGAAATTTTTCGTTTTTGACAGGCCCAAAAATAGCGGGTCTACTGAACTTCCTAAAATAAATTATTAACGTCCGTTCACCTGTTTAACAAGAACAGCCAGGTACATAAAACTATGGCCCGGAAAAGCAGGGAATTCACTTACCCGCAAAGAATTTTTCCCTTATAGCTTTATCATCGCCATAGATGTCGTCATGAAATACCAGTCTTCCATTTTTGACTTCGCAGGTAAAATACCTGATAAACACCGGGAGGCGGTTCCGGACAGGTATTGTATGCTTCTCTTTCCTCTGCAGCCAGGTAGTTAATGAATCCTCAACAGAATTCCGTCTTGACCCCGTTATTTCTTTGCTGTCGTATCGTACGATATAGTATGCGAGGTTGTCCCATTTTTGCACCCTGACACAACCATGGCTCAATGATCGCATATCCCTGCTAAACAGGTAGCGCTGATTGGTGTCATGCAGGTACACAGCGTATTTATTGGGAAAGTTGAATTTTAGGATGCCCAATGCATTTTCATCGCCACTCCCCTGCACCACTTTGTACGGAATTCCTTTTTTATATTTAGTCCAGTCGACTTCCCCGGGATTGATCACATTTCCTTCTTTATCGATCAGACTGTATCCTTTTTTGGCCAGGTAGTTTGTATCCTTTTTCAAAGCGGGCAAAATTTCCTTTTCAATAATGCTCGCGGGAATGGTCCATTGCGGATATGTAATCATATCTGATATCGCACTGGTCAGCAAAGGCGTTGGAGTAACCGGTTTGCCGCAGATAATTTTTGATCTCAACAGGACAGAATCATCTTCAACCAATGTAAGTTCATACCCCGGGATGTTAACCCAAATATATCTTGCAGGCATTTCCTCGGGCAGCTGTTTATATTTATCCAGAGTAATAGCAATCCTGGCAAACCGGTCCTGATCAGATTCATTTAATAACCGTGTAGTCTCATCCCCCACTTTACCATCAACCTTGATATTGTATTTCCGCTGGAAATTTTTTACTGCCTCAGCCAACATTTCCGAATCAACTGTTACACTATCAGGTGAAATAAATCCACCTTCAAAAAGTCTTTTTTGCAAAGCCGCACGAAATGCCAAAGTGTCCTTCCGGGACAATGGCATTGTGGTATATACCCGGTTATCGGCGCTGTCCAAAAAAGAAGGGATCGCATATTTCAAGGCATGATACCCTTTATGCGCAGGTTCCAGTTTGGCGAATAAAGAATGAATTTGACCAGCCTGTTGTGCCATGTCAAATTGTTCAAGGAAAAAGCTGTCGGACAAAACCGTATCTTTTCGCATCGTCATGCTGTCATTTGGCAAACGACCCAGCCGGATGTCTTTCACCATTCTGAAAAATGCATCGCTAAGCATCAGGTCGGCCTTAGCCCAAAGCACTGCATCTTTAATTGCCAGTGTATCGCTATTAAACAGGTTCGCGATTGAGTCAAGCCGTCCGGCATGGTAGTCGACCGGGAACAATCCGTATAGTTTTGCCTCGCGTATAAAACGAAACATCGTATCTGCCAGGGGCAACCAGCTTTCCCTTTTTGACCAATAAGGTGCGAACCCTTTTTTCTCATATGCCTGCCAAACCAGCTTTGGGCTGTGAAGAATTGTTGAGTCATCCATCCTTCCTTCGTTTTGCACAGCATATTTTATGGCAGTTTGAACGATATCCGGCATCTTTTTTTCCAGTTCCTCCGGAGTACTTGCAATATCTGTTGCCGGCGGGGGTGGTGTATTATTACAGGAAATAAACAGGGAAACCAGAACAATCGACAGTAAACGGAATGCATTTACTTGAATCATACATTTCAGGAATGGTAAAATCATTTCAGAGCAACCATCTAAATTTGGGTTATAACAAAATAAGCAATAGTTGCTGCTTTACCAGAGACTGAACATTTTTTTTTACACTAAAAGGATAAATACGTGCAGGCTTGATCAAGGGGGCATGAAAAAGAGCAAATGCCGGACTCACTTGAATTTGGCTACTTTCTCTTCGCCTTTTATATCTCCATTCGACCGGATTTGTATCTGGATATTACTTATCCATTCAGCGCAATTTTTCTCAAGTAAAATTTCATTTACTGCATGAATGGTATCCATAACCTCCTGGTAGGTCCCTTCCAAAATGGTAGCAAACGGACCGATCTCGTATTTGATTCCGGACGCCTGGATTACTGAGATCGCTTCATCAACCCATGCATAAGGATGCTTATCCTGTGTTATGGGGATCACCTGAAGCGAAGCATTAACAATATATGAATGCATAAAATTTTTAAATGGCTATTACGTCTATAACCGCATCAGTATTGATAGGGCCATAAATATGAGGAAATGTATCCTGTGTGGATGGAGACCAGTCGAAAACAAATTTGCTGTGCAGCCTCTCGGTGTCGATCACCAGTTTGACCAGACCGGTCTTACCTGAAAAATAACGTTGCAATACGCCTTCCACCTGGTTATCCTGGGCACAATGAATAAATCCTTCTTCTTTTAAAGAAGCGGATTCGTATTGCCCGCTGGGCTTGGCTGAATTCCACTCATCAGCTGTAGTAATGTGATAGATAATAGGCATGTGATGGCTTATTTAATATTGATGACCCTTGGTGTTACTTGCTCCAGGAGAAAAAAATCTGCAAGCACGACAGCAGCAGCAGCTTCGAGTATGACCGGCGCACGTAAGGCAACACATAAATCATGTCTTCCCTTGATTGAAAAATCCTCAACTTTTCCTGTATCCCAGTTTAAACTTCTTTGCTGTTTAGGAGTGGATGCGGTGGGCTTAATGGCGATTCGAAAAACAAGTTCATTGCCATTGGTGATACCTCCCACCACTCCTCCGGCATTATTTGTTTTTGTCTCACCCTCTATATTTTCGATTGCATCATTATGTTCGATGCCAAACATCCTCGCAGCAGCGAAACCTGCACCAAATTCGACACCTTTTACAGCCGGAATGGCAAACGCAATATGTGCAATCTGCGATTCCACTGAATCAAAAAATGGCTCACCCAGACCAGCCGGCATTCCGTTTACACGACACTCAACGATACCACCAACGGAGTCTTTGGCATCAATCGCTTTTTGTAAACCTGCTTCCGTATCAGTCAATCCACCAATTTCAATAACATTGGCCGAGATTGTTAGCGAACCTCTGGTAACTATTGATTCATTCAACAATTTTTTGGCGATTGCACCAGCCGCAACAAGTCCCGTAGTAAGACGTGCGCTAAAATGACCTCCGCCCCGAAAGTCTTCATAACCCCCAAATTTTTTGCGCGCAACCCAATCTGCATGCCCGGGCCTTGGAAAACTTCGCTGCTTCTCATAGTCAGCGCTCCGGGTATTTTTGTTTTCAAACAAAATTGTTATCGGAGCACCGGTTGTATGACCGTTAAAAATTCCGCTTTTAAAAATGGGAAAGTCTTCTTCCTGCCTTGGAGTCGTCCCTTTTTGTTTACCCCCCTTTCTTCTTTCAAGGTCCGGCAATAAATCGTCAGGTGAAATTTTTAAGCCCGCCGGACAACCGTCAATGACAATGCCCACAGATTCACCGTGCGATTCACCAAAAATGTGCAGACGGAATATTCGTCCGAAACTATTCATGTAGCTTGATCTTATTACTTAAAGATACATTAGCACCCAGACTTTCCAAGTGCCTGTAAAAATCAGGATACGATTTATCAACTGCCTGCGCCTCTTCTATTTCAACCTGCCCGTTAGCACGCAGGGCTGCCACGGCACACGCCATGGCAATACGATGATCATGTCGCGAGTGTACCTGCGCGCCGGAAATTTCGTTACCACCATGAATGATCATATAATCATCTTCCAGGTCAATGCTGACTTTCATTTTGGCAAACTCTTCACGGAGCGTGATTGCCCGGTTACTTTCTTTGTGAGTCAGCCTGCTGATGCCTTTAATTTTCGTTGGGCCTTTGCAATATGCAGCCAGCGCTACCAGCGGAGGAAATAGATCCGGGCAGTCCGTGGCGTCAAATTCAAAGGCACTCATTGTAGTGGGCACTAACTGAATGGATTTTGCATCCATGGATATGCCTGCATTAGCTGCCATCAATGCATCCAGGATAGCTTTGTCTGCCTGCGTGGATGCGATATCGAGTCCTTTCACGGTAATCGGGCCTGCAATAGCAGCGGCAACAAGTAAAAAAGCACCACCGCTCCAGTCACCTTCCACGGTATAACTCCGGGTCCCGGTTTTAGAGGAACCCGCATTTTTTCCAAAATAAAATTCATGGTAGTCACGGTTCTCCGGAACTTTCATACCAAACCGTTGCATCACATCCAGAGTCAAATCAATATATGGCCTGCTTTTTAACTGGCGTACCACAATGGATACATCTGTTGCATTCGCTGCAGAATAAGCCAATAACAACCCGGTAAGGTATTGAGAGCTGAGTGAACCATCTACTTCGATATTGGCAGGTTTCAGGGGACCTTTAATTATCAATGGCAGATAACCATCGTTGCTTTGAACTTTAACTCCAAGTTTCGGAAGCGTTTCATCGAAAAAATTCATCGGTCTTTTTAACAGACTACCCTGCCCTTCGATCTTGATTTCATTACTACTTAATGCAACAATGGAGGCAAACATCCTGATGCTTAAACCGCTTTCTCCACAGTTAATCTGGTTTGAGATTGGATTTATTCCATCGCTGTCAACCTGCCATCCATCTGAAATATTTTCGATGCTTGCACCCAGGGCCTGAATGATCCCCAGGGCTGCCTTGTCATCATTACTGTGCCCGGGATTTTGAATAATTGTACGCCCACCGGCCAACAAAGCTGCAGCGCAGGCTCTCTGCATGGAACTCTTCGAGGCTGGTGCCTGGATCGTTCCTTTTAGTTTTGATGGATTTATTGTAGCCTTCATTAAATTAAAAGTTTGAAATAAATTTTTCAAGGGTAACCAAGGGAAGGGATTGAATGTGTGCACGGCCTATTTTATCCAGCAGGACATAATTCATGTCCTTCCGTTCTCTCTTTTTGTCCATCTTTAAAATACCAAATGCCTTTTTCCGATCAAATTCAAGGTAAGTGGGAAGTCCATATTTCTCCAAAAGCTTCACCACCCTGTCTGTCTGTTTGAAACCTGTCAGCTGTTCTGAAATGTGACAGGCGCAATGCATACCGATGGAAACAGCATGCCCATGCATCATTTCATACTGGTTTTCGAGGGCATGTGCAAGCGTATGGCCAAAATTTAACAGCCGGCGCTCGCTTTTTTCAAATTCGTCCTGTTGTACAATTTTTGCCTTTATCAAAGCATTCCTCTGCACCAATTCGCATATGGCCGTTTGCCTGCGCCTGTAATGATGGAGAGATCTTTCTTCGAGTTCACGAAACATCACTGCATCACGGATGCACGCATGTTTGATTATTTCGGCAAATCCGTTTTCCCATTCGGCTTCCGGAAGCGTCTTAAGGAAAATCATGTCATGCAGGATAAATGCCGGCTGCCTGATCACACCGGCCATGTTCTTATAAATGCCGATATCTATTCCATTCTTTCCTCCAATGGAAGCATCCACCAATGCGAGTAAAGATGTAGGTACAAAGCCGAAACGAATTCCACGCATATATATGGAAGCCGCATAACCGGTAATATCCGTTATTACACCTCCACCGACTCCAACCAGGGTTGTTTTACGATCTGCTTCCAGCTCTATCAATTGCCTGATGATATCATCAACTGTTGCCTGTATCTTATATCGCTCTCCCGCTTTTAAAACAATTGTCTTCCAGCGTTTGAACCTGGACTGATGCGCGTTGAAAACATTTTCGTCCGTTACCAACACGGTTGATCGGGGATCACACAATTGACTAAGCTGACGAAAACCGCCCGCAAAGTAAAAATCCGTTGAGCCGCTGGAAAATCTGAACGTCTTTTTTTTCATCATAATACAGTGAAGGATTGCAGAGAAGCCAGTCTCCGAAAGACCTGTTTTGATTTTTGATGTTAGTGCCGGATCAACCGCAGGTTAACGGTCCATTACTTTTTTCTGATGGTTGATGCTTTCCATATGCACGGCGTCGAAATACCTTGTAATAAATTCTTTGCTCAAACCCATTTTCTCAGCTTTTATCGCAGCTCTTTCAAGTATTTCATTCCAGCGATTGGTCTGAAGGATGGTAATATTGTTGTCTTTTTTATACTGACCAATCTTCTCCGCGATTTTCATACGCTGGCTGAGTATCTGCATTAACTCGTCGTCCAGGTGATTGATTTGCTGACGAAGTTTTTCGAGTGCAGCGTGATATTCCTCCGAGTTTACATCTTCTTTTCTCCAGATAATGCTGTCCAGCATTTCTTTTACCTGTTCAGGAGTGATCTGCTGTTTGGCATCGCTCCAGGCATTGTCCGGATCAATATGACTTTCTATCATCAGGCCGTCAAAGTCTAGATCAATAGCACGCTGACAAACAGATTGCAGGATGTCACGTCGGCCGCAAATATGTGAAGGGTCATTGATGATCGGCATCCCGGGGTTGCGACGCTTCATTTCGATAGCAAGGTGCCACATAGGGGCATTGCGGTATTCGGTATTTCCGTAAGAGGAAAAACCGCGATGGATCAAACCGATTTGCTTAACGCCAGCTCTTGCCACTCTTTCCACAGCACCGGTCCACAGTTCAAGATCAGGGTTGATCGGATTTTTTATAAGAACAGGCACATCCACACCACGAAGGGCGTCGGCTACTTCCTGCACACTAAAGGGATTCACAGTTGTTCTTGCACCAATCCACAATACATCCACGTCAAAGGTCAATGCATCCTGTACCTGTTTGCCTGTTGCTACTTCCACCGTTGTGGGCAGACCTGTAAGTTTTTTAGCTCTTTGCATCCAGGGTAAACCTTTGGCTCCAATCCCTTCGAACAAACCGGGCTTGGTACGCGGCTTCCAGATTCCTGCACGCAACATATCTATTTTACCGGTCGCAGCAAGACGCTGTGCGGTTTCCACGACCTGTTCTTCTGTCTCGGCACTGCAGGGTCCGCTGATCACAAGCGGTCTTTTGCCCCACGCCTGTTGCACCGTGTCTCTTGAGGTTTGTTCTGTTGTCTGCATATTATTATTTGTTTGTAAAGTTAAAGTCCTTCTTCAAAACGCTTGTTCGGGACTGACAATATTGATTAAATATTTGCTATTTGAATAGTAAAAAAGATTTTTATTTAATGATCCGGCTGATCCGGTTTGCATGCCGGATTAAATCCTGCAATTGATTCCGGTCTCCTTCCTGAAGGCAGTCCCTGAACTTCTGTAATTGTGCTATGTGCTCATTCAATACATCGAGCACATTGTCTCTGTTCTGAAAAAATATGGGGACCCACATGGACGGATTACTTTTTGCAAGCCTTACCGTGCTTTCGAAACCCGCTGATGCCATTTCGAAGATTGCGTTCTCTTCTTTTTCCTTTTCCAACACGGTATTTGCAAGCGCAAATGATGTGATATGGGATATATGGCTGACATATGCCGCATGCAGGTCATGCGCATGCGCTTCCATTTCGAGCAAATGCATCCCGATCTTACGATACATTTTTTTCACCCATTCAAGTGCATCCGCGTCGCTTTGAGCGGCATCACAAATAATCACGGCTTTATTTTCATAGGCACCACGCACCGCAGCGTCGGGACCACTGTATTCGGTTCCCCACATCGGATGTGTGGCTACATAACGACCTCTTTTTGGGTGTTGCTTAATCACTTCAATTACCTGGCTTTTGGTAGATCCCAGGTCCAGAACAATTTGTTTGTCGATCAAATCCAGCACGGACGGAATTACCGATACCAGGGTATCAACAGGGATAGATAAGACCACCACATCTGATTGTTTAACGGCCTCTTCAAGCGGTAAGATTTCGTCTACCAATTCCAGTTCCACCGCCCGGGCGGCGTGATCTGCATTAGCATCCACGCCGATCAATCTCGAGGACAATTTTTTCTCATGTAAACGAATAGCGAGTGATCCGCCAATAAGACCTACGCCAATAATTGCTATCGTCTTTCTTTCCATAAAAATCACTTATGACTTATTCTTGAAATTGCTTCATCAAATCTTTCAACAGATCCGCACAAACTAATGCGGACATATTTATCACCGGCAGAACCAAAAATCCCACCGGGCGTTATGAACACATTGTTATCGTATAATACCTCGTCGCTTAACGCATAACCACTTTTATATTTTTTTGGTATAGATGCCCAGACAAACATTCCCACCTGTGATTTCGAATACTTGCAAGCAAGCAAATCCAACAGGGCAAAGACCTTTTCTCTTCTTTGGCGATACACCAGGTTGATTCCCTCATACCATTCTTTGCCCAGGCTTAAAGCTTTTGCCGCGGCCAACTGTACGGGCAGGAACATCCCGCTGTCCATATTACTTTTAAACCGCAGCACATCCTGAATACGGTCCGCAGATCCACACAACATTCCCACACGCCAGCCCGCCATGTTGTGACTTTTGCTAAGGGAGTTTAATTCGATGACATGATTCTTCGCATCAGCCACTGACAACAAACTCATCGGCTCATCATTCAGTATAAAGCTGTATGGATTGTCATGCACTACAAGAATATCATGCTTTGACGCAAAGGCCACGGTCTTTTCAAACAATTCCCGCCCGGGCTTAACACCTGTTGGCATATGCGGATAATTGACAAACATCAGTTTCACTTTACCCAGGTTGCCTTTCTTCTCCAGCCTTTCGAAATCCGGTTCATAATTATTTTTTTCTGTCAATGAATAGTCAATGCATCTACCACCCGCAAGTGACACAGCACTTCTGTATGTAGGATATCCGGGATTGGGAACAAGAACCCGGTCACCTTTGTCCAGATAGGTCATACAGATGTGCATGATTCCTTCTTTACTTCCGATGAGAGGCAAAACTTCCGTATCCGGATTTAAGTCCACGCCATACCATTTGGAATACCAGTCGCTGATTGCCTGTCGCAAAACGGGTGAACCTTTATAACCCTGGTAAGCATGCGATCCCGGTCTGGCTGATTCCTCCTGTAGCGTTTTAATTACATCGGGATGTGGCGGCAGGTCGGGACTGCCAATTCCCAGGTTTATGATCTTCTTCCCGGCCTTGTTCAACTCATCAATTTCTCTCAACTTTTGGGAAAAATAATATTCCCCAATGCCTTCTAATCTTTTGCTGGTATGTACTGTGGTCATTGTCATGACTACTTTTGACTATTTAAACATTCTTTCCATTCTTATATATTCCGTATACCTTGAATTGTTCTGTGAGTGGTTTCAATTCCTGAACGAGTTCTTCAAATTGATCAACATTTTCGAACTCCATATCTGCATGAAAACTGTATTTGAAATCACTTCCCGGAATCGGAAAACTTTGCAGCTTGCTTAAGTTGATTCCACCTTCAGCGATGCGGGTTAATACTTTCGCGAGACTGCCACGCGAATGGTCTGTATGAAAATTAACAGATGCCTTATCAGCTCCCTGCACTGGCTGAGCGATGTCTTCTCTTTCCAGTACAAGAAAACGCGTATAGTTATTCTTCAGGGTATGAATATTGGGCGAGATAATTTCGAGGTCAAAAAGCTCGGCTGCCAGCTTACTCGCAATGGCTGCGATGTGCTTGCTTTTATGCTGGTGAATATGTTTTGCGCTCAGGGCTGTATCCTCTGTTTCAACCAGTTTCCATTTATGTCCGTCCAGAAATTCATAACATTGCTGAAGTGCCATGGTATGTGAGTGCACTTCACGAATATCCTCCAGTTTCACACCCGGGTTTACTAATAAGTTCTGCCTGATGTGCAGGTATACTTCCCCAATAATTTTGAGACTACTTTTTTGCAGCAGGTTGTAATTTGGTAAAATGCTCCCTGCGATTGAGTTTTCGATGGCCATGATGCCGCCATCACTATCTTTTTTCGATGAAGCAATTTTGACAACATCCCTGAAGCTGGCGCAGGGAACCACCTCTACCTGTTTGCCAAAGAACTGGCGGGCGGCTACCTGGTGAAAACTTCCTTCATAACCCTGGATGGCGACCCTTTGAATGGTCGTGACCGCTTCCGGTTTCTGGTCACCTGTTTTTTGCGGGATTGTCTTTGTTGTCATATCCGTTTGTTTCGAATACCACACAAAAAAGTCCCGGCCTGTCAGGCCGGGACTCTTATGTTGATTCATTTATTTTTTACTTATTCAACAAAAGCATTCCCGGCCTCCTTTTAAAATAAAAGAAGCTAAAATAAAAACCGAAGAATGTATTTGCTGTTTTCATGTTTCGACAAATATAAATGCACATCAGGTTCTGAGCAATTTTTTTTTCTGAAAAATGAAATTAACCGGATGAATGGTTAGTCTCACCGTATCGTTTGTCAGCGCCTGGCTGTTCCGGTTTCCGCATCATTCATTCGGATACGGCGCCCGCGATAATTCTTTCCATCCAGCGATTTGATCATTTTCTTTGCTGCAGAAGGTTCTATTTCAATCCAGCTGTTCATTTCTTTCATGTCAATTCTGCCCAGGACGTCTTTCTTCAATTCGCTCATATCAAGGATAAACTGAAGAAAACTGGCTTTATAAAAACCGTCTTTTGTACCAAGATTTACGAACAGTCGTTGATAGTTTCCTCTTGTTCCAAATTTTCTTCCTTTGGTATCAGTACTCCTGTCCCTTGCGAAATCCACTCTGCGTTCACTACGTTTTTCTTCGCGTACGTTCAGGTCCGGTGCGTTTTCATAATACTGCAGGAAGCGATCAAATTCCAATGCGGCCACACGTTGAAGTATTTCTTCTTTTTCCATATTCTCAAACTTTTCTTTAAGTAATGGAATATAAGTTTCATACTCACCGTGACTGATATCGGCCTGCAATAATTTATCGATGAAATGGAAAAACTGCTTACGGCAAACGTCTTTACCCGCCGGTATATCCATTTTATGCACTTTGGTATTTACCAACCGTTCAATCTGTTTGAGGCGATAGAGTTCGCGGGGTGTAACAATTGATACGGATACCCCGCTTTTGCCGGCACGGCCTGTTCTTCCGCTGCGATGTGTGTACACTTCCACATCGTCGGGCAATTCATAATTGATTACATGGGTGATGCCGGTAACATCAATACCTCTGGCAGCCACATCTGTGGCAATTAATAGTTGTATGCTTTTATCACGGAAGAGGCCCATTACCTTGTCACGCTGCTGCTGGGTCAGGTCACCATGCAGGGCGTCGATATCATAGCCATCCCGGGTTAGTTTTTCGGCAATCTGTTGCGTGTCGGCTTTTGTGCGTGCAAATATGATCCCATAAATGCCGGGGTTAAAATCGATGATCCGCTTGAGAACTTCGTACCGGTTGTGATGTTGTGTCAGGTAATATTGATGATCGATGCTGGCATTGCCGGCGTTTACTTTCCCGATTGTGATCTCGGTTGGTTTTTCCATGTATTGCCTGCTTACCTGCCTGATTTCCGGTGGCATGGTTGCACTAAACAACCAGGTGCTTTCGCGATTGGGAGTATTCTTAAGAATGAATTCGATGTCTTCTTTGAAACCCATATTCAGCATTTCATCGGCCTCGTCGAGTACGACATAATGAATATGTTCAAGGTCTACAGCCTTACGCTCAATCAAATCGATGAGTCGGCCGGGGGTAGCAACAATGATGTGTATGCCTTTTTTCAATTCACGGATCTGACCTGAAATGGGAGTACCACCATATGCCGCCATCACGTGCAAGGCACCCGAGTTTTTCTTGAAATTATTCAGGTCGTTGTTAATCTGAAGGCATAGTTCGCGTGTGGGACAAACGATCAATGCCTGGGGATAATTTTTTTTACGATCAACCAGCTGAAGTAAAGGAAGTCCGAAAGCGGCTGTTTTACCCGTACCGGTTTGAGCCAGGCCGATAAAGTCTTTGGTACCCTGCAAAAGGACAGGAATGGCCTTTTCCTGGATGGGTGTTGGTTTAGAAAAACCGAGGGCAGTAACTGAACGCAGGATATCCGGTTCTATGCCCAATGATTCAAATGTAGTCACTGATATTTTTTTATTAGAAATTATGAAGCTGCAAAGGTAACTTATTCGGACGGTAGGCCGGGAAAGAAACGGAGTGTTCCGACTGATCAGAAAAAAGCCGTCCCGCGGGGCGGGACGGCTACCTAACGATTTGCTTGCCGTAAGGATGATTATTTGTTCAAACCGTCTGTTTTTGCAGAGGTATCAGAAACATTTGTAGTGTCTTGTACAGGAGCTGTATTAGCTGTGTCAGCAGAAGTCGGAGCAACTGTTGATGTAGTGTCTGCAGATGTGTCAGTTTCGCTTTCGTTGTTGCATGCAACAAAACCCAGGCTAGCTACAGCCAATACGATAAAAAGCTTTTTCATTGTGATTTTTAATTTTTGTTAATGAAATATTTCAGGTCTTTATACCTGTATCTGGAAAAGGTAACCCATGTTGGGAAAATTTTTTTTTAGGGGCTGGAACAGGGTTACTATTTTTAAAAAAAAGTATTAAACAACGGATAGTGAACCCCGAGCAAAACGAAAGAGCACTATTACAAGGATTAGCCCGCAGTGAGAGAAAAGCCATTGAGACGATTTATAAGGAAAATTTTGGCACTGTACAGACGCTGATTATCAACAATAACGGTAGTTCTGATGATGCCAAGGATATCTTCCAGGAGGCAATGATCGTTTTATATGAGAAAGCTCGGTCGGGCAATTTTGAACTGAACTGTTTGATCAAAACTTATGTTTATTCTGTAGCCAGGCGCCTGTGGCTCAAACGACTGCAACAGGCTAACCGTTACAATGTGGAAATGGTGGGAACAGATCAGGTAGTCCAGGTAGAAGAAGATATCAATGAACACACGCGCCGGGATGAGGAGTTTGAACTGATGGGCAAAGCTATTTCAAGCCTCGGGGAACCCTGTAAAAGCCTGCTGGAGGCATTTTACCTGGAAAAAAGGTCTATGCAGGAAATTGCGACAGGATTTGGATACACAAATGCCGAGAATGCCAAGACACAGAAGTATAAATGCCTGGTCCGTCTGAAAAAGATATTTTTTACGCATTATAAAAATGGAACCGGTGATGAATGATCAAAATGACATATTAATTATAGATGCCGTGGAAAGGTATATCCGGGGAGAAATGAACCCGGATGAAAGGTTGCATTTTGAAAACCTGCGGAAAACAAACGGGGAAATAGACCAGTTAGTGGTTGAGCATACCCTTTTCCTGCAGCAAATGAATCGCTTTGGCGAATGGAAAAATTTTCAGGCAAGCCTCCAGGAGATTCATACCGATCTTGCAGAACAGGGTAAGATCAATTCCGAGCGGCTCAAAGGAAAAGCACGGGTAGTTTACCTGTGGAATAAATACAAAAGGGTTGCCGCCATCGCAGCATCCATTGCAGGCGTGACCGCATTAAGCATCAGTTCCCTGGTTTGGTCCATCTCTCCTAAGACAGATATTAAAAAATTACAGGACCTGAGCCGGGATCTGCAGGCTGTGAAAATTGAACAGCGTACCCAAAAGAATGTGGTGAACACATTAAAAAATCAAATCACAGTTGAGCCTGCTATTCCATTTAAATCGGGTGGCACGGGTTTCCTCATTGATTCAAGAGGATACCTGGTTACAAATGCTCACGTGGTTAAGAACGCTAAGAACATAGGTGTACAAAATAAATCCGGCCAAAACTTGCATGCAATCGTTGTATACGAGGATGTGGAAAAAGACCTGGCCATTTTGAAAATCGAAGATGAGAGTTACAGGCCATTGCCAGCCATTCCTTACTCAATCAGCCGTTCCTCTGCCGACCTGGCAACACCTATTTTCACATTAGGTTATCCCCGCGATGAGATTGTTTACGGCGAAGGGTACCTGAGCGCCAAAACCGGTTTCAACGGTGATACACTGAGCTGCCAGGTTTCCATACCTGCAAACCCCGGTAATAGTGGCGGCCCGGTGTTGAACAGCGACGGCGAGATCATTGGTATATTAAGTACCCGGGAGACAGCAGCAGAAGGCGTGGTATTTGCTTTACAGGCAAAACATATTTTCAAGGCTTTGTCCGAGTTGAAAAAAGATACAAGTTTCAACAGGGTAAAAGTTCCAACCTCAAAGTCATCACTCGCAGGCCTGGACCGTTCGCAACAAGTGAAAAGAGTAGAAGATTTTGTGTTTATGGTAAAAGTTAACTAAACTACCGTTCATAGTAAAAACAGGAAAGCCGCCATCAGGGCGGCTTTCTTATGTATGCTTTTGGTTGTTTATGTTCATTTCGATTCCCAAAGGCGTTCCGGGTATTCACCTTTTTGAATAAGATCACGAAGGCTGTTTTCAACAAAAGGAGCGTCTTCTTTGTACGTTACGCCAAACCATGAAGAAGTCGTAGGAATGATCTCTACTCTTCCGCCCTCCCGGATGAATTGATCAGCCACAATAGGAATAAAGAACTCTGACTTCGGTTCCTGGCCATGCTTCTGCAAAAATTCACGGAAGAGTTTTTGGGTATAGCTGAAATAGGATGGATCAAAACACCAGAAATTCATTGACACTTTGGTATCCAGTGGCAATTCTTTTGGTTCCAGTCCGTCTTCACAGACTATAATGTCTCCCTTCCTCGCGATATTGATCCTTTCTGTTATACCTGCCAGGTTGCCTGATTCATCGAGCGTACATACACCACGGTTGACCGTACCGTAATCCGAGAGGGTATTTAAGAGATCATATCCAATGATCGCGTAATTTTTTTCATTGCAGTCGTTGGTCAGGAAATCAGAAGCTTGTTTGAATGCATCATGCCCATAGAAATCATCTGCATTGATTACGGCAAAGGGCTCTGACACATATTCCTTGGCACAAAGTACAGCATGAGAAGTTCCCCAGGGTTTGCTGCGTTCTGCAGGGTATTCATAACCTTCCGTAAACGCATCAAGTGCCTGGTATGCGTATTCTGCTTCTATTCGGCCTTCAAGCTTTGGTCCGAAAATATTTTTAAAGTCTTCGGCAAACTCGCGCCTGATGATAAATACGACCTTGCCAAAACCTGCACGAATGGCATCATAGATAGAATAATCCATGATAGTTTCACCACCAGGGCCAAAACTCTGAATTTGCTTCATACTACCATACCTGGAAGCCATGCCTGCCGCTAATATTACCAATGTAGGTTGCATATCCTTAAAACTTTAGGCGCGAAAATAAACTAAATTCGCTACCTATGCCAGCTTTTTATGCTCTCACAGTTAAGGCCTGATCTGATCATTACAGAAGACATATCCGCATTTTTCAATAGCAAGGCCGTTGTGCATGTGCTTCGTCTTGACAGGATCGACCCGGTCATTTCAGGAAACAAATGGTTTAAGCTTCGTTATTACCTGGATGAAGTTCGTCTGAAACAAAAAAGGGGAATCCTGAGTTTTGGCGGAGCCTGGTCGAATCATATCGTTGCAACCGCAGCTGCATGCCACAATGCCGGCCTGGAATCCATTGGTATTATTCGTGGAGAAAAGTCAGATAGTCCCTCACCTACCCTGATGCAGGCGGGCGAATACGGAATGAAACTCGTGCATGTTTCCAGGGCGGACTATGCCGGAAAGATCATTCCTGCAGGTATTGATACATCAGAATTTTTAGTAGTCAATGAAGGTGGCTATGGAAAAACGGGCGCAGCCGGAGCATCCTCAATACTTGATCATGCCGAATTTAGTTACACCCATTATGGCTGTGCTGTGGGCAC
>Ga0065721_10051046_pt1 | contig 16460 bp, 20 predicted proteins | sample Mesricmetagenome_FD_59108 | JGI IMG/M metagenome (GOLD analysis project Ga0065721, IMG submission 59108) | Mesophilic microbial community from rice straw/compost enrichment Sample: eDNA_1 v2 (version 2) | ecosystem: Engineered > Solid waste > Grass > Composting > Bioreactor | place: USA: Davis... | reverse complement strand
CTCAAGCCTCGACGGAACACACTTTCGCTTTGCAGACTAGCACATGCCGACCAACGCGCAATCGACTGCGTTATGACGACAAGCAATTTCGATCATGACACAGAGCCAAGGGGTCAAAGAAAGCAACTCCGTGAAGAGGTCAAGCAACCACCCGGAGGACAGTCGATGCATGGTTATTCAAGCATCGGAGCACGTGGATGCAATGGGCCACACTTTCCGGCTCTCTGAGACCCTGCCCTGTGGCATCGGGCATCGACGGTGTTGCCAATCCTATCACCCAACCACCCGGAAGCACAAGCAGGCGCCCAGGTCCCCGAGATCACCAAGCCCATCCCCATTGGATGCTCGCTTTTGAGTCGGTTTGCCCAAAGACAGTGTGGGGACTTGGACTATCTAATGATATCTAATCGTGAGGCCAGGCTGACAAGCAGCGGATGCAATGATGACCACGCAGATCTCAGTTGGTTCCTCAACAGACAGCGGCCAAACCGTCACAAAGTGAAATAGGACCCGCTCATGCGGACTTAGTCCCTTTCTCCGGGATAATGTTGTTCCCAAAGGTGATGTTCGGCGAGCGTAGTCTTCAGAGCGGACCCAACGCGAGAAAATGGAGCGAATCCCTTCATCCTGCCGTTCTGGTCACTTCTCTGCGCTGCATTCTCTTCTTCCAACTCCAATTCTGCCTCACTCGACTATGCGTTTTGTTCCACTGAACGCAAGGTAACGTGAACTCACTGAGCCTCTACAGTTCAGGAACAGAGGATGACACTTCATTTGACTTTCCAAACCATTGGCTACCGACAATCCGCCTTCAGGAGCTCATTCCGTCACTCCCACTTCCACTGGTTCACCTCGTCCATTCCCTGTCTCTGTCGGTATTATCACGCAGAGCACCTCTTCGCATTCAAATCTTGCGCTTTACATCGAGCAACTGATCACAAGGTCCACGGCGACTTCACCTTGCCTTGTCTTAAGTATACAGAGAAAACGAGGGACCAAATCTAAATGTGGAATTGAATTGAAACGGCCATCTCGACAATCTTCCCATGGGATACCCATCGCACTTTAACCTTTTTCTATACCCGCGGCATCATGGGCGCCAGTACGGCGCCAATCGTGTTCAGGAAGCGCCTTGTCGTCTGGATCCCAGTAGAAAGGCTCTTAGCCGATGGCAAATGTAACATCCGCGCGTACCAGCACCCTAATATCGACCAGATATAAATAGTCGAATGAAGGATGCAATGAAGACAATGTGGTCCTTTAGTTCGATGGCGCCTACTACGCGACCTGATTCCACGATTCCACGTTTCGGCTCGCCCGAAAGCAAGCGAGACGAGCCTCCAGGCTAGCCACAGCTAAGTCTTCCCAAGCTGTTCCAATGTGAAGATATTCCCCGAGCAACCATTGCTGAGGACGCCAAGGCCGTCGGCTGCATAGATCCAAGACGAACAGGCTCAATTTGATGGAGCATGCACCTCAACCGCCACCTCACGTGTCCACCTCTCATGCATATCATCGATCGTACAAAGGTAGGATTTAGAAACGAGATGAAAATCTAAACTCGCGAAGATAATTTCCCATTGCGCTGCCCTGTACTGTGGCAGCCTGACGCCCCTCGAGGCGTGCAGGACATCAGCGCGCCATCGGAAGCGAGCCAACTGCACCCCTTCAGAATGGCCATTTGATCATTAGTTTAGGATGTATCAATCACTGGAACCCAGGAAGGCCAGACAGAGAGCATCAAGGGACCGTGATGGCCACTGGAGAGTTTGACCTTTGCGGCGTCGAACGGTCAATCCATTATTAAGTTCACCGTGAGATCCAGTCGCGCTGAGGTTCGAAACACAAGGACAGAGGGATGGATCCAGCCGGCTCCCTTCCTTGGTGGGTGATGGGGAGCGGACCGAAGACTCGGTCAAGCATGCGGAAGCGAGGTCCCTGCCCGATCACGAAGAGCGTCTCTTGCCTAACTCAGGCTCATCAGCGTTAATCGCGACGCATTACTCCCACTTCACTCTCTTGTTGCACCCGATATCCCGCCGGCCCAATCCCGCAAGGATGGTCGCTTAGAACACTGAATTGCGTTCGAGAGGTTCGCAAGACCCAGGTACTCGTTATGCTTCGACTTCGAGAGCGTCTCCGGTCATGGTCGGTGAGGGAAAATTTAGCCGGACGAACGGCGTACGGCTTACACTATCCGCTTTCGTCGAGCAGGATAAGCAAGAACTACAGTGGGCCAACCTAGGGTGCAGGCTTGCGATGGCCTGGGATGCACTGATACCATCGTTCTTTTCCCCTTCGAATAGTCTTACAACCATGTTGGCTTCAGACCAAGCTGTCCTATGAATAACCGGGCAGCATCATTCGGCATTCAGTGCAGCCAAACGTGGATCTGGACATCGAGAATGATCCAACAATCGTCATGATGGGATTTCGTTGTGGGTTCGATCAGCTATCACCCCGGGCAGGGCGACTTTAAGGCACTTGAGAGTATGCCATGCAAGCTGGCTTGGAGACGCCCAGACACAATGCTACAACACCAATTAACACCCTTGTAAATCTGATGAAAGGTGATTTCCAGTTATTCGCAGATGAGGAGACACAGGGAGGTCACAACCATGGCTGTACCACGCGGAATACACACACCCCACTGATGTCACTGTGGTCAAAGCAATAGCAAGAACCACCCAACGTGATTATAAGGCAGGCTCTGCTACAAAACTACCGAGAAGAAAAAAAAAAAAATACCGCGACTATACATCAAGCAAACCCAAAAGTCCCAGCAAAACTATATCGACACCCTCCCCAGATACCCTCACATCACCAACATAACCCACCCAACCTCTCCCCACCCGCGCCTGCACCACAGGCCACTCCTCTAGCATGCCTGCTTGACCATTCGTCTCCAACGATTCCTTCGCTTCATTCGAAGTAGCATACACCACATCCTCCGGGGCAACCCCAGCCAGGTTCAAGGACCTTAAGGTCAGCTGCTCTGGGAGCACCTTCGGCTTCTTCAATGCCTCCGTCTTTGTGTTAAGCTTATACGTCTGCTTCCCATACCCCCGACGACACCAATCCAGCCCAAATGCATTGAAGAACTTTTGCGAATCAGGCCGGTTGATGTTGGTCGGGAAGAACCCTGCCACAAGCAGCCTCCCTCCTTCATTAACATACTCCTTAATCTCTGGGAGAACAACATCGTTCCCGTTCCGCAACACCCCCTCATCCGCCAAGTAGACCCCATAAATCGGCCTCTTGGAGCATGCAGCGAGACGATCTGCCAGTGCAGAGCGAGTCGAGATAAACTCTAGCTTAATGCGCGCTTGGAGAAGGGCGAGCTGTTTGGCGTAGCAAGATTTGAAGGTATCAGCTTTGGATTTGAGCAGGACGATAAGGAGCGGGGTGGTGATGATCTTAGAGGGTGGAGGAGGGACCGGGATTTTGACGGGTGTTGGGGTTGTCGTAGAGGCGCTCGGTTTGGCGTTGGGCGGTGGAGTGCCCGAGCCAGAGGGCGGGTTACGATCGATTGCCCTCGGGGTTGGCGTGGGTGTTGCTGATCTCTGGGCTGATTTGGCGACGGACGGTGGCGGCGTCAAAGTATTCCTCTCAGTAGAGGAGAGGCCTGTCCGTTTGCGGTCCGGCCCGACGCTTCCTGGACGGCTTATGACAGAGGATCGTATATCAGCAGGAGAGGTCCCTGCCTTTCGAGCTGCCGATAGTACGGCTTGTGCGTTGGGATTCAGAGTAGAGCACATGGCAAGAACAATACTCGGCGTGACCAGCTCCAAAGTTACGTCTCCGACGTACCCCAAATATCCAGAGCCAACTGGTGCAAAGGCGACTGGTGTTTCAGTGGGACCCATCGGATCTGGTGTCAACGTGGAGTCGTGCAGTGAAGCAGGCTTACTCGCACGATACACGACATCAGCTGGTTCAACAGAGTCTGCGAACACCGCTTTCATGTTACAGGGACCCATGTCTGTGCTGTTTGAAAGCACGGGGTGGGTCGTGTTTGGCGACAAATCCCAGCGCCCGTATGTCCCTTTCTTCCAGGGTAAACCAAACGCTCTGAAGAAAGCGTTGAAGCTGGTCGGCGTGGCCATTGCCGGGAATAGACACCCTGCGACAACAGTGCCGCCCGAGCGAGTGTACTCGACAACCCTGGAAAGGACGTTGGACGATGCAGGTTTCGCCAGGCCCTGGTCGGCGACGATTACGCTTTGGATGAGAGGGAAGCAAGCGAGCTTGGCAAGAGCTTCGGGGGTGTCGAAGGCATAGATGAGGCGGTAGCGAGAACAGAGAGCATCGCTGATCTGTGTGTATTGGTCCACTATTTCCTTGCCCACATCAAGAGCAAGAATAAGTATAAACTTCGAGCTGGGTGAAATTGATGTCGCTGCTTTGGTTGCCGTGGGTTGGGTCGGTGCTGGTGCTGGTGTTGGTGCTGGTGCTGGTGCTGGTACAGGCACTAACGGGGACGTGGTAGTCGGTGGATGGTTGGCACGCAGAGGGGGTGGTGAGAGATCCACAAGCGCTTGTCGAAGCTTGACGTTGATGAGGAACTGGTAGGTCCGCTTCCCTATGTGCGCAGACAGAGGATTCCGTGGAATAGAGGGCTCAATGCCGTAAGTGCCGCTGCTGAGCGCTTGAAGAAGGTCTTTGGCTGAGGGTTCGTTCCACCAGCTTGGCGGGGGGAGGTATCGCTTCTCGTGCGCGTATGGGCATTTAGTTTTGCCTTGCCTGCAGTTGCCTAGGATGAGGTATTGCAAGCAAACGTTACGTCCCCTACGGCCATGAGTCAGCAATGGACGCAGGACAGAGCATCATAATACGCACAGTTCGTCGCGAACACTCAGATCGTTGGGTGCATGGGACCGGCCGCAATGCCCAGAACAATCATTGTGGTTGTACGCTCGACACGGTATTCCATCTCCCTCGTGCAAGGAATCTTCCGTATCCGAGTCGGGCTCATACTCAATAGGGGCATCATGGAAGCTTGGCCAGGCATCGACCTCGGGCGCTTGTTCCTCCACTGCAATGCCATGCGCCATTGCTTGGTCCCGTAGGACTTGCACTATGGCAAGTTCATGTGAGGCTTCCAGAGATGCACTAGGCTCATACATGCAAATTGCCTGCAGGTCTGAAAGGGTCCAACGTATCTCTCAGTATATACTGAGATATATAATTTGGTTAGACTCACCGAACATTGCTGCCTGATACCGCTGCAGCGTCTTCCGTGCCATGGCCCTCCAAAATCGTGCTTTCGTCATCTTTGGGTTCTCCCTCAACGCCAGTGTCGCAACATACTCGACGCTCTCCCATCTGTATCTTGAGTCAGTGCTCTGATCCGATTGGGAGGCAAAAGAACGCACGCTTCGAGCTTTGCGAAGGCAACGGCCAAGTTCGAGCACAGAACAGCCTTGGGTCCGAATCTCTCAATCGCGGTAACATAGGCTTTCGCAGCTGCCATGTAGTCCCCTCTCTTGAACGCTTCGTTTCCCTATATTTGAAAAGAATGAGAACAGTTGTCGATGACCCTTAACCTGAACGCACAAAACTCTTCATCTCCTCCACCCTCTTCGCCCGAGCCTGAGCATTCCGTTCCCGTATCCTCCTCCGCTCATCGACGGCAGTCGCCGATGTGTTTGTTATTCGATCCATATTCAAAAAGTGAGGGTAGAATTAGATCTACGGCGTTGGGCGCCCAGGACCTTGGGTGGTGATGGTGGTAAAAATACAAGAGAGGCAATGTGGAACATGGTTTGAAATGACCCCGCGCGCGTCCATTTGAAGCCAAGGGCAAAGATTACCACACCCCACAAGAACAAGCCGAAAAGTGGTGAATATGAATACAGAAAAACGCGTATATCTAATGGTACACTTTGAACCGTATGCTCAGAGCGCCGTACCCAATTACGAATGTCCCAAACGACGCAATGATGCCGAGCATGAATGGAGAGAATGTTAAGAGTAGTATGGAAACGACTAGGATAGTGGAGAGGGAGAAGATGCGATGAGATGGGTGCTGGGAGTCGTCATTAAACGAAAATGCAACATGATCATCAGCGTGAAGTTGCGGTGAGGGAATCGTAAAGCGTGACCAGTACAATCTAAACAGCCCTGGAACAGAACAGTATTAATGCGAGAAGTAGGAAAGGGTCTGCAGGAACACAAAGACGGAGGAGGAGAATGGAGTGTATAAAGTGAAATGAGGCACTTCAAAGGTGCCTGAGGAACGGGAGATACAAGCAAGGGAGGCAAAGGGTTGCGTTGACAGAACCAGGTATCGCATGATATTTAACCTGATCGTCTACCTCCATATTAAGAGGACGCTTCCAGAGCGGCGAGCTCGCGGCGAATGTCAGCTTCTCCCTCGATCTTCTTGAGTTGGGTGACCTCAAGTCGTTCACCCCTCTTCTGTTTTTCCTTCAGTTCCTCGATCGCTTTGAGCTGAACAACTGTCAGATAATGCAATGTGCACAATTGTGAGGACGCACCTTCTTGTTGAGATTCCTCGCCTTCTTTGCGATAGCATCAAGCCCATCCGCAGGCGCCGGCGCCGGCGTCTCAGGCTCGACAATCGCAGGGACAGGGGTAGAGTCAGGGGTAGCGGTGCCCGAGGGAGCTGCACTCCCGTTACCAGCGGGCTTCTTTCCCTTTCCCTTCCCACTTGACGAGCTACCCTCACCCTGCTCGTCACCACCCTCCTTTTTGCCCTTCTTCTTCCTGTTGCTCTTTTTGTCGCCCTCATTCTCGTTCCCTGGAGGAGGTGCTCCGGGAACGTGCCTCCTCCCATTGTTGCCATTATTGCCGTTGTTGCCATATCCAGGTGCGCCGGGCACGGGTGCAGGGCTCCTGTTGTACCTCGGCGGTGTCGCGGTACCATTAGTGGGCAATCCACCCTCGTCCTCGCGCTTGAAGATCGCCGGGGTCGCGAGCCCACGCGCACCAGGGGGCCGATAAGCACCAGCAGGCTTCGGGGCAACAGGCTTTGCCGCCGCCGCCAATGCCGCCACACTCGCATTCGGTGCTGGGGCAGGCGGGATCTGCGCAGGGAATTGGGGAACAGCATCCACGCTGGCGGGCCTCCACGACGCCTGGTACAACTCGTCGGTGTTCTGGATATGAATGAGGGGACCCGTGCAGTGCCAGATCTTGATGCCGTTGTCAACGCGCAGGCGAGGGGAGAGTGTGGCCGTCAGAATGAACCGGCCATCGGGCGACCATTCACAGTGTGAGGTATTGGGCGCATCGATGGAAGAAACCTTGTTCAATGTCCGGCGGTCATAGATGTCGAGCTTTCCAGCAAGGTTACCGAAGCCAGCGATGATCAGGAGGCGGCCCTGTGGGTTGAAGGCGAGGAAGTTGTGTGGGCCAGGTCCAAAGTCGTGAAGGCTTCGGACGCGCTGGTCGAAGAGCATTGTCTTCGCGGGCATATCTGTATGGCATTAGCAACAATCACCTTGCAATGACATCATTACTCACATCCATAAACGACACCAAACTCCTTCGAGTTCGGGCTCCAGGCAAAGTCGTGGATCGGACCCTCCTTGTCCAGAGTAACGCGGCAGTCAAAGTTACCAGCGGCGCTCAGGAGGTAAAGACCGGTTTCTCCGTAGTAGCTCTTGTTCGAATTGTCAACTTCGGTCTGTGTGAGGACGAGGACCTGCGTGCCGAGCACGTTCCACTTCATCTGCGCGCGGTCGGCCTTGAAGAACGTCTTGGAGCACGTCGGAGCAGCGCTCAGTGTCGTGAGGTTGAAGACCTTGATGCTGGCAGGAGCACCCTGTGATATTGTGAGATGGGGAGTCTAGAGATATCCGCCAATCACGCACCTTCTTCTCCGCAACAAACACCGCGATCGAGGGGTTGAGTCCGGGACTCAAAGACACGCTGGAAGCACCTTCGACCTTGAGCTTATCAACGATTCCCTTGGACCACTCGGACGGGCGGAAAACCTGGATCTCAGACGACACGAGACGAATGGCATGGGACTCGGAGATGGTGTACTGGAGCTGCCACGCGTCCTGGGACTTTTGAGTGAACGAGATGAGCTCCTCGGCGGTCGAAACGGAGAAGATCCGCAAGTTCTTGTGCTGGGCGCCATCATCGAGCTTGACATGCCGCTCCCAGGTCGAGAGATATGTGCCTCGGGGAGAAAAGCTGAGTTCGACGATGTTTGGGAGCTGGAGTTCCTGGAGCAACTGGGCGCCTTCAGCCTGGAAGATGCGCACACTGCGGATACAGGGTTCAGCAGGATCGAGTAGGTGATGGGATGAGCCACCTACACAGTCGGTAAAGCATAGGCATAGAGCCTTCCGTCAGCACTGTACGCATAGGTCCTTGCTGCCACGTCAGGCGATTCGAAGCCGGCGACTGGAGTATAGTCAGGGACTCCGGAGACGAGACCCAACGACTTTTGAGCGCGGTCTGAAAACACGAGGTCAGCGATCGTTCCAGAGCAGCACTTTGGCTTGAGTATTGGATGCTGAATCTCTGAAGCTGGCAATCTTGGATATCTCCAATGATCGAGCAGCAATGAGTTCAGTCTTTTGCAAAGCCACCGCCGATTCGATCGATACTGCATGGAATCCCATCACGAAAGTTGGAGAGAAAACTTACATGCGTACTGCTGGGAGAGCTGAGAGGCCATTTTGAATGCTTCTGGACTTGTACAGGCAAAATTGAAGCAAGTTAATGCTTCAACGAAGAAGGCAGAGGGTAACAAGAAGGTACTGAAGAAAGATTTGGCGGGCACTGCCTGCGGCATCAATTACCTATTTGGACTTATTGAATCGTGAAGTTAATAGCCTGGGCTTTGACCTTGGGGTGGCTTCCAGGCCAGTGGTGGCGAAGTGTTGTTCCTTCAATTTGTTGTATTCTGAAAGCCACGACAGAGGAAATAAATTCTTTCACTCTGAATTGTGGAACAATCTGACTCTCAGCATGTCCAATTACATCGTCAAATTTCACAATCACCATGCCAGAAGATCCGATCGTCACCACGGCTTTTGTATTGTGCATCCTTCAGCGTCCAGAGACTTTCAACGACGTTCTATGAAGGAACATTGCGTATTCTATCGCGAGCATTTTACTGCCATTGATGTCATTCCATACCTCTTTAGATCTCTTGCCCATTCTCGTCCTCAAACAACGCCCACTCAATGGGCTGAGGACTTTGGTATGCGTCATTCAAAGCGCAAATCCCAATGGCCAATGGCATATCTGCAACCGAAGTACAATGGGCGGCAAAGCGGCCACTTGGCCTGGAATAGAGATGAGACGAGGCAACAAAATCCCACACACAGGGACAGGCTTCAGGGCTTATATGCCCAATAAATTAACGCTCAGGGTCGCACAGAATCTTACGCCCTAAATACCTGTCTTCCCTGATGTCCCAGCAGAGACCCCCGTCTTCGGTATGTCCCTCATAGAGTGATGATCCATGCCCTATCGCGCGATTAGCTGAATCTGCCGCGTTGCAGACACATGCCCAGGCTAGCCTGAGCCAGGGTCGGCGTACAACCGCTGACTATATTCAGGCAAATGCTCGAGAAATCTCCCACCCACTCCCTGGCCTCACTCTGATTTATCCTACCCAGGCTCAGCGTAGAGTCTCTCCTTCTCACTCTCAAGTCGTCGCCACAAGCATGATCCATCCTACTGTCAACGCCTACCAATGGCACGGTATGCCTGGCCCATCAACATATCCCATTAACTCCAACAGGCCTCCAACACCACCTTCGACTTTCGTAAGTCCTGCTCAAAACGGGCACCAGCTTGTCCTCCTCACTCTCACTCGAGTCCCCACATAGCAGCCCAAGGACCAAGCCTTTCGACTGGGGCGTTCTGACTCCTGGAAAGATTCACCAAGTCTCTCTCGATATTGCCCCTGACCCGCTCTCCATAATGAACGGCACATACCAGCAAGCTTCATCTCCAGCACAGAAGGACTTCGCCGAATATGTGCCCCGCCGACCAGAATACTCCGGTACACCTTCAATTCCTAGCATCCTGTTCAGCGTGGACGGACGGCCCGGGCCATATATCCGCGACGTCGCGAAGGGCAAGGTCTGCATCGACGCGCCATCCGATCCAGTGCTGTATGACGGCGGGTGGAAAAGGACATTTTTCTTCATCGATGTGAGTGGTCATAAACCTTCATCTTCCTCATTTTGAGAGTTCTATGAGACCCTGAGCTGACGCGTCTTCTCCCCATGATATAGTGGCCCGGTGTCGAGATTGATAGCGAAACACTCGGCTGTTATAACGAACGAGGTTTGCCCCTCACACGCGCAGAGCTCTGCGCTCACGTCTCTGTGAGCATCTGCCAGATGTTCATCGCCGCCAAGAACGGAAAGCTGGTGAGACTTTTCTTCCCTTAGGACCTTGTACTCTGCTCACATATTCCCTCCAGAAATGGGGCCCACAACGCATCGACCGCACGACGAAGCAGTGGAACCTCCACGAGATCGACTATCGCGATGTCCGGATCATGGCCTTGAATTACTACCGGAAGACCTGGGTCCCAGTCCTTGCAATGGATTACTATTATGATTGAGCAGCTTTGAGTCTACTCCATCCTCTCATCTGTAATTCTCCATCAAATTTCAAGATTTCGACTTCACAGCGCCTGGGCACGATCGTACCGGCGCCCACTTTGGTTCCTGATTTTGTGATTACAATGCATGTACGGTTTTCTTTGTATACGCTTCGCAATATCACGCTACCTATGCTTCTCACGAGCGGGATCTGCGTTGCCACTCAGATTTTCGGGAAGGTGCCCCAACTGGCCCAGATCGGCGCGTCCGCTGTGCCACTCGCGACGCATGTCTGCCACGCCTGCCGACGGGCGCTTAATACCTATGGAATTGGATTTGCATGTGGCGGCCCTGGTGACCGCTGACCGCCGATAGAGGAACTGAAAAGCATGAACGGCAAGGATCTAGGGATGGGTATATTTGGGGGTATCAAGTTACATTGTCCTCTCTGTGATACAACGCAAGACAGAGAGCGTCTCCCGTACTCATGGACTAATCCTCCCGTCAAGCTGGATGTTAATCCTCGCAACTCCCGTCGGCGATCCCTGCCTCTCGCCCAACTTCTTGAGGTAAGTCACAAACACCGAGTCGAGCGTATCGAGCGTCACAAACTCTGTCGCACTCTTCGCAGGCCAGAATCCATCTCCACCCGTCGCCAAGAAGTCTATCGTCCCGAGAATGTACGTTGTCGTGGTATCGTTTTTTGACACTACCTTCCCATCCCCCACAGTCAGGCTCTTGAGCCTGCTCCCCACCGCACCTGCAGGATCATACTCGAACCGAATGCTCGAGCTCACCTGGACGAAGCTCGTCACTGCCAACGCCGGGTCCTCCTGGTTCTGCTTGCTAACGATGCCCTCGAAGATGTTCCAGAGTTGCGTAGCACTGAACTTGAGCTCCGTCACCGTATTGCCGAACGGGAAGACCTCAAGGACCTGCTGGTAGGTCATATTTCCTGGCCCCTCGATGCCGGCACGGATGCCCCCAGCGTTCGTCAGAGCACCCGCAAAGACAGTGCCCTCCGGCAAGGGTGCTCCGCCACTCAGGAACACGCTCGTCGTGTTGCTTGGGGAGAACGCAGCCATCGCGTCGCATACGAGATCGCCAAGGTTGCACTCCATCGTCTGGCACGTTGTCTGGTCGAGAGGGGTCTCGGTGAAACCGACAATCTGCTTCGCGAACACATCGAAGCCCTTCGCGTAGTTCTTCACCCGTGCCTTAACCTTGGGATCTTCGGCGGTGGCGTTGGTGAGGTGGATGGGAGCGCCTTCATAACTGACAATGCGCCCACGGCGGTCGAATTCGAGGTCGATGTAGCCTAGGTATTCGCCCCAGCGGTAGCTCGTGACGACGAAGACTTCCTCCCCCTTGGCGTTGTTCACGATAGTGGGGTATGATCCTGCAGCACCAGTCATGTTACCTGAAGCATTGTCAGCTTGACATTGGGAGCACGGATGAAGTTCAGGCGCACCGAGCAGGGTATGCGAATGTCCACCGATAATGAGGCTAATATCCGTGGTCTCCTTCGCCAGCCGGATATCTCCCTCGTAGCCGATATGCGTCAAGGCCACAATCTTGTTGATGGTTGGGTGGAGCCTCTTGATAGCCTTCACTGTTCGCTTCACGGCTGCCACAGGGTCTTCGAACGTCGTACCCTTGCCAGGCTGCGAGATGTACTTGGTGGTCTCCGTCGTGACAGCGACGACGGCAAGGTCCATACCACGGTACTTTCCAGTATTAAACAGCTTGTATGGAACCAGCTGCTTCGCGAGTTTCTTGTTGTCTGTGTGGATGTTGGCAGAAATCGCAGGGAAGGTGAGGTTCTTGAGGAATGCGGCGAGGACGTCATCGCCCTTGTCAAACTCGTGATTCCCAATTGTGAAGGCATCGAAGCCGAGTTGGTTGAGAACAGTGGAGATGGCCTCGCCCTCGTAGAGAGTGAAGAAGAGGGTACCCTGGAACTCATCCCCAGCGTTGAGGAACAGAGAGTGTTTTTTGGTAGGCCGCTGTTTGCCGACGACCTCCTTGACACGAGCATATCCACCAACGCAGCCTGATGAAAGGTAAGGTCTTGATTCGAATGGCTACAAGATGCCCACACACCTTTGGTCACATCCGTACATGACGAACCGCTTGACCTGAACTCATCCAAATGGGCATGGACGTCATTGACATGGTAGAAGGAGAGCTCGAAGTTGTTCTTATTGACAGGGCGACCGAACTTGTCCTTGCCAGCGTTTGCGCTCGATCCACCATTGGCGAACCCCGCATCGCGCTTTGAGAGTTGGTCGTCCTCCCGATAGTGCCTGGAGACAAGGCGGTCGACCTTGACCGCGGATGCGATGATGAAGGAGGAGAAAAGAGTGGACAGGAGGATCGGCGACTTCATGGTGGTCGGACGAGGAACCAAGACGGGGATGAGCAGCACCGAGATAGACTCGGGGGCTTCTTTTTCGCGAGGAGGAGGGCCCCTTTTGAAGGAATCCCCTTCAGTTGTTCTTCAGCCCCGTTTGTGAGATAGGACCACGCTTGACATTGGGGACGGCGGAGCGACACATGTGTTCGTGGATCAGCCAATTGAAAAATGAATTGATTAAGTGTCTTCGTTTGCTTGGTCTACCTGAGATGCCGGAAGTGGGTGTGTCGTGATGGACAACCCTGTTGAAGGTGAATGGTTGTGATCCCACATGGTTTGTTAGTTCGTGCGTGACGGCTGGTGGGTGGACTGGAACGTTCAATGATTCGAGGCATTGCTGCCCCAGCGAACGTGTTCGTAAACGTTATGGTGGACAAGTGTAGCCGAAGAACCGTGCTCGCGAGCGAACAGGCACCACATGCTGAGGTGAGATGATATCCATTTCCAGGACAGCAACGCGTGCTGGTGGTGCTTCTTTCCAGAGTGATGCTGGGTGGAAAGATTGGCATGGTCGCCATGGACCATCATCTAAAGATAGGTAGACGTTGTGATAAGGCGTTGATTATCTACAAGCCGACACTTGCCAGATGGCTCAACTGCGACGTCTTGCATGCCGTTGGCAAAAGTCTCAATGTTGCATATGAAAGTTGCACCTGATCGGGTTCGACGTGTCTTGCTTCCATGTTGGAGTATATATTTGCGTCCTGGGGGAGCCTTGAACACGGTGCAGGGCGTTGCGTAAGGCTCTTGAGATGAATGTTCAGGAAAAGGGGAGGTGCCGACTTGATCCCCAACTTGACACATGGCTTGGCATACCGCGCAGCCGGCAGTCAACCGGCTGCCTTGACAGGCCTGTACCCGCCGTGACTTGACTGAACGAACCACGAGATCATCATCTCGCCATACTTCTTTTTGCAATCGCGAGCTTCCACCAGAGTGCACTCTCTCGACTTTGATTGCCCCTCTCAACCATGTTCAGCAACGCTGAGTTAACTGACCGTGGGCGTCGTTTTAATCTGTTCTCAATTGAATAGGCCACCTGTTCCGCCACAAGGGGCACGCACTGGAAACACCTTTTCAGTGCTGTGCACACAGCTGTGTAGATAAAAGGTGCTTATCGATGCTCCCGGCACTTTCCACCCTCTTTTCCTGCTCTCCTCCTCTAGCCTCGCGGGAAGTGGCGACAATGACTCGCGACAAGTCTCTCACCAGATCTCGGCCAGCAGATGACACAGCGAAGAGCACGACGGTTGCAGAGAGGAGCAGTTCGCCCCGAGGTCAGTACCCGCTATCCACAAAGCCTTGTCTTTGGTTGCTTACGCACGACAGGGACGACCAATAACTTTGAAAGTGCGCACGATGTGGCTATTGAGACGTTCAACGCGTACAATGTAGGCGGCGACATGCACATTCATGAAGCGAAGAGAGAGACAGACGAAGAGGGTAATTCGCCCTAGGTCCTGTTCTGGGCTGACCTAACCATTCATTGATCATCGTCAGCGCTCGAACGGGTCATCAACTGGATCTCGCAATCGTCCTACCACATTTCCCATGACGAAATGGCGAAGCGACGCTCCGATGGGACAGGGGAGTGGTTCTTGCAGACCAAGGAATACCGGGCGTGGTCGGTCAGTGCGGGAGGAAAGCTTTGGGTGAATGCGAGGCGTACGTCTTCTGCTGCTCTTGCTGATCTAGCTGACTCCTATTCGCAGGAGGGGCAGGGAAAACGGTTTTGGCGTGAGTAACAATCTAACATCAATTCGAAGAACGTGCAGCGAACTGATTCCTGGAAGGTCCTTCGTCGTCGAGACTCTGAGGTTGCAAATGGAATCCCAACGAAAGACTGCTGTTGTTTGCGCCTACTGCCGGTTCGACGACGACTGCGACGCAGAGAGTATCCTGCGTGGCTTCGTTCACCAGTTTTTGGCTCAAAATCCTCTCCTTCTCCCTCTGGTCGACAGGTACTATAAGAAACACAAGATTCAACGAACAAGCCCAAAAATGGAGGAAATCGTCGAGATGCTTCACTCACTCATTACCTCGCTTGATAGTGCATATATCGTGGTGGATGGGCTCGACGAGATTTCTGGCGACAAGGAAAAAGCGAACCTCCTCCAAGCATTGGGAAAGCTGCCTGCACGCACTTTGATCTTTTCCCGACCACTCGAGCTTCACCTGAGGGATCTCCCTTCTGCCACCATCTTCTCCGTCGAGGCCCGGGATGAAGACATCGAGAAATTCGTGGGGTCAATCCTGCTCAATAACGCATCCTTCCAAGAAACCATAGGTGGAGTAGAGGGTAACCTGGTACGAGACATTGCTGTGAAGATCCGAAAGAGGTCTCGAGGGATGTGAGTGTTCCAACGGCCTCTAGCTCAAGTCTCACGTTGTGAATAGTTTCCTCATCGCTGCATTACACGTCCATGTGTTGGAGGAGTGCGATACCATCATGGAGCTGAAACAGGCTGCCGACACCCAACCGACCAATCTTAAAAGCCTGTACGAAGACGCTCTTGAACGCATCAAATGCATGAAGCCGCAAAGGGCTCGGATAGGACTGATGGCGCTCCTCTGGGTTACGCATGCTAAACGGCCCCTAGACATTCAAGAGTTGCAGGAGGCTGTGGGCACGGAGTACACCATCGGAAGCTTCGAGATTGGACAGTTTAATCGCGATGCCGTTCCCGACAAGAATATCATCCTCGCCTCCACCTGCGGACTGTTGACAGTCGACGCCTCAGGCAAGGTCCACCTGATGCGTGAGTCCTTCATGTTCTATCATATCGCACAGTCCTGAAGCTTGGCGACAGATGAAACTGCACAAGCTTTTCTCTCCCAACTCCAGGTGAACCCGTTCGTGTCGGCCACGGAAATCATCACCATGGTGTTGATCACACATTGCTTGAATCCACCCACTCCGACCCAGGCACCTGAGCCTGGCACCCACTCCCTCAGCAAATACGCATTTAGCGATTGTTGGGTCAACCACATGCACGATTTGCGTCGAGTCACCCACCCAGATCAGACTCCAGTCGAGTTTCTGTCAAGAATATGCTCAAGATGGAACTTGCAACATTCATATTTCGTCCCTTGGGTAAACGTAGAGCAACGGACATCACACCCTGAAACCTCCTTCCCCCGAACAACACCCTGTGCTTTGGCTTCGTATCTCGACAACGTCAACCTCCTGGGTTTGTTTTGGTACCTGCACCAGCCATGTGCAGCCCACGGAGGCAAAGCGCTGCATTGGGCAGCGATGCACGGAAATATCATGCTGGTCAAACACCTCCTTACAGGGGGAGGGGGGTCCTCGTTCCGCGCATTAGTTGATCCGAATGCTTGCGACGATGGCGGAAGAACAGCACTCATGCTTGCTACCTTAGACGCCCGCATCGAGGTCATACAAGAGCTTCTCGCTGACCCTCGAGTCGAGGTCAATGCAAGCACCAACAATCAGCGGACACCCCTCATCATTGCTGCCCAGAACGGCGACATCGAGG
>Ga0065721_10051047_pt1 | contig 16466 bp, 13 predicted proteins | sample Mesricmetagenome_FD_59108 | JGI IMG/M metagenome (GOLD analysis project Ga0065721, IMG submission 59108) | Mesophilic microbial community from rice straw/compost enrichment Sample: eDNA_1 v2 (version 2) | ecosystem: Engineered > Solid waste > Grass > Composting > Bioreactor | place: USA: Davis... | reverse complement strand
CTCGCCGGTCTGCCCCGGGGAGGGCCGGCTCGAAGTTTTCCTGGCGGGTACCGAACCGGCGCGCTCTTGCGCCCCTCTCGGCCCCGTCTCGGAAGCGGGCAAGGATACGAAAGACGGGCAAGCGAGCCGCCCCTGGTGGAAAAAGCTTCGCGGGTGGTGGCGGTAAAGGGATATCTCGCCGCCCCCTCTTCTCTTCCATAAGAGGCGATGCGCTTTACTTTAATCTGAACGTCTTCGGGCCTTTGCGTCTAACCAGTACCCAAGCCGCGGCGAGATACAATGCCGCCAGCGCGATCGAGCCGGCGGCGATCGCCGCCGGATGCGGGCGAAAGACGAGAGCGATCCAGCAGACGGAAGACAGCGCGACGTTCAATAGGAAGAACAGCGGATTCTTGGCGTTCAACTCCGTCGTATAGGGCTGCAGCATGTAATACAGCAGCAAATGATGCACCGACATGAGCAGGAAGAGCCCCGCGATCGTCAGCCACAGCGGCAGCAGATGCCCCGCGTCGAGCGGCCAGCCCGCTATGGCGGCCACGGCCGTCAAAGCCGCTCCGATCGCCGCTCCGAGCAGCAGGTTCATCCCCGTCAGCCGCAGCAGGCGCCAGCCGAAATGCTTCGCGGCCGCCTCGCGGTAGAAGGCGTACCGCAGCAGCGGCATATCGCAATTGTAGAACAGCGCCCGGCATAACCGTTCGCCCAGCGAAATCGTGTAACACGCGAAAGGCAAATACGGCAGCAGCGAGAGCAGCGTCCAATTCCGCGGCGAACCGAAGGCCGCCAGCAGGGCCGCTGCCGCGATCCCGGCCGCTCCGACCAGAGCCAGCCGGTTGTACAGCGGTTTGGCGATGAGTCGGCGATGCCGCCGGAAGAACAGCGCGTTCAGCCTGGCGTAACCTCGTTGCCCGGTTGCGGCGGGAGACGCGCTTATCGGCTCTTCCGCCGACAGGACGGCCTTGTAATCGGCCTCCTTCGCCGCGACGTCCGCCTTCTTGGCGTCGGCCATCATTTGCCCCAGATTCAGCAGCGGATCGTCCCTCTTCACGGAAGCGTCCACCGCGTCGGCATAATGCGGGTATCGGGCCAGCTGCACGGCAGCCCAAGCGCCGAGCGCGACGCACGCCAGCTGCGTCGGCAGCGCCAGCAGCAAGCCCCCGAACTCCGGCGCCTCGCCGGCCAGCAGCGGGCCGTACGCGAGCGCCGCGCCGCCGAGCAGGCTTGCCAAGGCGATCGGGTTGTTTTTGATCAGAACAACGCCTTTCTTCCGGTACAGGAGCAGATGCAGCCGCTCCGCGAACAATCGCCACCCGGTCAGCGCCGCCGCGAGTAAAGCGCCCTCCAACGGGCTTCGCCCGGCCATTGCCGCGAATACGGACAGCGCCGCCGCGAAAGCCAGGCCGAACACGATATAGCGGTAAGCGAGCGTGCCCCGCATGTAAGCGTCGGGCGAGATCCGGATCAGCTTGACCGCGACGTATTTGCTCCGCTTCGTCTCCATCGCGCGCGCGTTCCAGACGGGACCTCCGACGAAGCTCAGCGCCAGCACGATGGACAGCAAGACCGGCCATACTTCCTCGGCCCCGCCGCCGCGGGCCGCCGCGGCCGCCGCCGGCCAATACGCGAGAACGCCGACATACAGAAATTGCAGGGCCGCCTGACAGATCGCTCCCAGCGCAAGCACGGCGACCGCCGCGCCCCTTTTCCAGTCCCGTTTCTCATACAGCGTTTCCGGCACGAGCCGTCCGAGCAACGGCAATCCGCGAAGATAATAAACAAGCCGATTGATAAACGAAGCGACCGTTATCGAGAGCAGCAATCGATAAAATCTAACCATCGTCGGGATCGTCCTTCAGCAGCTCGACGACGGACTGTTCGAATGCCGGGCTGCGCAGCAGTTCCGAGGGCACGGGCGACAGCTTGCCGCCGTTCAGCACGACCAGCTCGTCGCACAGATCGGTCGCCAGCTGCAAAATATGCGTCGAGAAGATCAGAATATGATCCTTCTTCATTTCTCTCAGCATCTGCTTCATCTCCAGCGCCACGATGACGTCGAAGGACGTCAACGGCTCGTCCAGAAGAATGACCGGCGGTTTGGCGATCAGAAACATCAGCATCTGCAGCTTGTTCTTCATGCCGTGCGAATAGCCCTTGATCAACCGATGGCGATCCTCCGCGCCGATCCGTATCCGGTCGAACCAATCGTCGATGGCGACGTCGGCTCTCCCCTCGTCCGGGTTAGCTTCCAGAAAAAACTGCAGGAATTCGTAGCCGGTCAGAAAATCAGGCAAGATCGGAAGCGAATAAACATACCCGACGTCCCGGCTCTTCAGCTCGCGCTTCTCGTCGCCCGACGCCAGCCACGCGTTTCCCCCGTCCATCGGGAGCTCCCGGCTCAGGCAGTTGAACAGCGTCGTTTTGCCCGCGCCGTTGCGGCCGAGCAGCCCGTAAATCTTGCCCTTCTCGAAGCGAAAGGACGCTCCTTGCAGCACTTCCTTGCCGCCGAAGGTTTTCGCGATGCCGTCCGCGATCAACTCCAACTCCATGCCACCTCCGCAAAACTTTTCCATCCTTACTACGGAATAGGCCGCGCCGGAGTTCCGGTTAATTCCGGACGAGCTGGACGAGCCGGACGGGACGGCGGGACGGGCGGGCTCTCCGAGGCTTCCCCCTCTCCCCGTTATCGGGTAAGATTTGAAGATGAGGTTTACCGCGGGAAAAAGGAGAAGGCGTTCATGAAAATCAAGGTGCTGATCGCGGACGACAATTCCTTCGTGCGCGAAGGAATGAAGATCATCCTGTCCACGTTGGGGGATTTCGAGGTCGTCGGCACGGCCGAAGACGGCGCGGAAGCGGTGGCGTTCTGCAGAGCCAACGAGGTCGACGTAGCCTTGCTCGACGTGAGGATGCCGAATATGAACGGCGTGGAGGCCGCGCGGATCTTGACGGCGGAGACGCGGACGAAACCGCTGATCCTGACCACGTTCGACGACGACGAATTCATTCTCGATGCCGTCAAGGCCGGGGCCAAAGGCTACTTGCTCAAAAACAACGATCCCGAAAGAATCGGCGGCGCGATACGCAGCGTGCACCGCAACCATACCGTCCTTCAGGACGTCGTGCTGGATAAGCTCAAATCGAGCCTGCTGGCGGGACCCGAAGCCGGCGGCCCGGCGGCGGCCGCCCCGGCCGCGGGACCCGATTGGGCGAACGGCCACCCTTCGATCGACCGAAGCCTGTTCACGGAACGCGAGCTCGGCGTCATGGCCCAGATCGCCAAAGGGCTGTCCAACAAGGAAATCTCCAAGAAGCTGTTTATTTCCGAAGGAACGATTGCCAACTACATCACTTCCGTTCTGAACAAAACGGGGCTGGAGCACCGGACTCAAATCGCGATTTATTATTTGACGGGCGAGACGAAAACGTCGGACGGATAGGAGGACTTACAGATGGATCTCTGGAGCATCGGCAACAAAGCGTGCCTTCTGGCGTTCGTCGCTGCCGCGTCCTTCTTCCCTGCCCCGACGGCCGATCCTTGGTATATTCTGGCCTTCTTGCTTTACGTGATTCTGAACGTCGCGATCCCGATCTTCAAAAGCCTAACGCCGACGCTCGTTCTGTCCGCGGCTTCCGCCGCTTTGGCCGTCTGGTTTGCCTATCGGCTGGATCCGGTATTCCTCCTGCTCCTCCCGGGCAACCTGCTCGAGCTCGCTGGATTGGCCGGCAGGAGCAAGCTCCTCCTGCTCCTTGCGGCGGTCGCGCCGATCCCGTTCGTTCCCTCGGAACGGATTCCGGAATATTTGCTCGCGGCTTCGCTGAGCCTGCTTCTGTTCGCGGGCGGCCGCAGCGCGATGGACAAGCTGTCGAAGGCCGCGCAGGACCGGGACGCGATGAGGGAAGAACTGCAGAAGCTTGGCCGGTCCCTCAGCGAAAGCCACGAATACGCGCGAAGATCCGAATACACGATCAAGCTGGAGGAGCGCAACCGCCTCTCCCAGCAGATTCACGACGACATCGGCCACGCGATGGCCGGGGCGCTGATCCAGATGGAGGCTTCGAGAAGGCTGCTGCAGGCCGATCCCGCCAAAGCCTCGGAGCTGCTGGGCAACGCCATTCTCATCTCCAAGGAAGGTCTCGAGAAGATCCGTCTGACGCTGAAGGATTTGAAGCCGAAATCCGAAGAGCTCGGAATGGGACGCCTGCGCCTGCTCGCCGAAGAGTGGTCGTCCAAGCACGGGATGCGGGTTACCGTCTCGCACGAAGGGGATCTCGACTCGATCGCGCCGATTCAATGGAAGATCGTCCACGAGAACGCGGCGGAAGCGATCACCAACTCGTCGAAATACGGACAGGCCAACTCGATCCACATCGAGGTTCAGGTCCTGAACAAGTTCGTGAAATCGGCCGTGACGGACAACGGGGTCGGAGCCGACAAGGTCGTGAAGGGGCTAGGCATCGTCGGCATGGAGGAAAGGGCCGCCGCGGCGGGAGGCACCGTCATCGTCGACGGACAAAGGGGATTCAGCGTGACGACGCTCCTGCCTCGGGGGAACGGGTGACGAAGGTCATCCGCCGATCATGAGATTTCTCATACCCAAAGGATGAACTTATGCACTGACATGAGGGCATCCTTTTTTCGTACAATTCGGTCATGGACTTATCGTCAACGAACTTTCGGATAACGGAGTGATACGAATGAACGTATTGGAAATCCGCAGCCTGACGAAAAAATTCGGGGATTTCATCGCCGTGGACAACATGTCGCTGAGCGTGCGGGAAGGCGAAATCTTCGGGTTCCTGGGCGCGAACGGGGCGGGGAAAAGCACGACGATCAACATGATCTCGTCTCTGCTAAGGATTACCAAGGGAGAGATTCTCGTCCTGGGACGCAACATCGCGAAGGATGCCAAGTTCGCCAAGTCGAACATCGGCATCGTGCCCCAGGATATCGCCATCTACGAGAATATGACCGCTTACGAGAACGTCAGCTTTTTCGCCGGCTTATACGGCCTTAGAGGCGCGTTGTTAAAGGAAAGGACCGAAGAAGCGCTGGACTTCGTCGGGCTCGGCGACAAGAGCAAGAGCCTTCCGAAAAACTTCTCCGGGGGCATGAAGCGCCGCCTGAACATCGCCTGCGCCATCGCGCACCGGCCGAAGCTGATCATCATGGACGAACCGACGGTCGGCATCGATCCCCAATCCCGCAATTATATTTTGAATTCGGTCCGCAAGCTGAACCGGATGGGCTGCACGATCATCTACACGAGCCATTACATGGAAGAAGTCGAAGAGATCTGCACCCGCATCGCCATCGTCGACCACGGGAAGATCATCGCGGAAGGAACCCAGGATCAGCTGAAGGCGATCGTGACCGACACGAAAAACGTCTGGATCGACGTCCGCGGCCGAGGCGCCGAAAACTATGCCTCCGACGAGCTGCTTCATATCCCCGGCGTCATCGCGGCCCGAATGGACGACTATACGATCAAGATCAGCTCCAAGGGCGAGATCAACAACCTGAACCAAATCATCCAGAAGCTCATCAAGGATCAAGTCGAGATCCGTTCGGTCGAAGAACAAGCGCCGAATCTGGAGACGGTATTCCTGACCTTGACCGGCCGGAATCTTCGCGATTAAGGAGGCGGCGACCATGAACGTCATCCACGTAGCCGTCAAGGAAATCAAGTCGGTCCTCCGGGAGCCGCGGACCCTGCTGTTCATGCTGGCCTTTCCGGTCGTGCTCATGCTCATTCTAGGCACCGCGCTCTCCAACGCATTCTCGAACGTTACTTCCGTCGGCAACCTGACGCTGCTCTACAATGACGTCTCCGGCCAACCGCAGTTGACCCGCGCCTGGCAAGCGTTCGCCCAAGCGATCGGGGAGCAAGGCGTCGAATCGACCCCCGCGGAGGACGGCCAAGACGGCCGGGAACGGGTTCAAGAAGGCGAATACGCCGGGTACGTCGAGCTCCGAAGCGACGGCATGGCTTTCTACGGAAGCAGCTGGCGATCGATCGAAAGCAATATCCTGCAAGGCATGCTGACCGCGTTCGCGGACCGCTACAATCTGGCGGCCGCCGCCTTGGGATCCGACCCTTCGAAAGCCGAAGCCGTCCTCGCCGCCGCGGACGGGGACGCGGGGGCGGCGTTCATCCGGGAAACGGCTCTCGATCCGGATAAGTCGCCCGATTCCATCGGCTATTATGCGATCGCGATGTCGACGATGATCGCCCTCTACGCCTCCGTCTCCGGGAGCCATTTATTCCGGAGCGAACGAACGCGCCATACCGCCATCCGGTTGCTGGCGGCTCCTATCGGCAAAGGGGAGTTGTTCGCGGGGAAAGTGATCGGATGCACGATCATCAACCTGCTGTGCGTACTCCTCGTCGTCCTGTTCAGCAGGTTCGTCTTCCAAGCCGATTGGGGCGATCACTTCGGTCTGGTGTTCCTGGTTCTGGCGTCGCTGGTCGCGCTGGCCGTCAGCATCGGGCTCGGCATCGGTTCTATCGGCCGGGGGGACTCGGCCGGATCGATCATCATGATTTTCGCGCAGATCGCTTCGTTCGTAGGCGGGGCTTACTTCCCGCTGGCGGCCGGCATCGGCTCCTTCATCGGCATCGTATCATACTTATCGCCGCTGCGTTGGGCCAATATGTCGCTGATCGGAATGATCTATTTGGACGATACGAGCTCCGTCTGGCCGACGGTCGGCCTGAATCTCGGACTCGCCGCGGCGTTCCTGTTCGTCTCGGGGTTCATGATGAGCAAAAGGGAGGCGTTCTGACGATGAAAGACATTCTATGGCTCACGAGGAAGACGTTGTTGAACGCGCTCCGCAAAAAATCGAGCTGGCTCGTGTATGTCGGGCTTCCGCTGGCGGGCGTTCTGATCTCCCTGATGATGTACGGCAGCGCCAACAACGGCACGCTCCGCATCGGCATCGTCAACGAAGACGGCAACCAAGCGATCACGGCGGATGCGATCGCCTTCATCAAAAGCCTGAACAAAGTCAAGGTCGAGATGACCGACGAAGACTCCTTGAGAAAAGACATCGCGGCCGCCAACCTGGACAGCGGCGTCATCTTCGGCCGCGGTTTCGCGGATAGCGTGCGGGCGGGAGCCTCGGACGCCGAGAAAGTCGGCATCGTCTCCGCCAAAGGCGCGCAAGTCACGGCGTACGTCCGGTCGATGCTGCAAAATTACATCGGCAACGCGGCGGCGATCGGCCAAGCGACGCAAGGCGATCCGGCGGCCTTCGACGAACTTTACGCCGATTACCGCGCGCAGAGCTTCAAGGTCAGCGCCGAGACGATCGAGGACAGGACGAACGTGAAGGGCATGACCTATCAATCGATCGGATTCCTGGTCGCGCTCATGCTGTTCTCCTCGGTCAATCTGACGGAGCTGATCCTGCGTGAAAAGGAGAACCGCACGTTCTACCGCCTGCTCTCTTCCCCTCTGTCGGCGCGATCCTACGTGTTGGCCAACGTTGCGGTGAACCTGCTGGTCCTGCTGCTTCAGATCGTCGCGACCGTGTTCCTGATGAAATACGCGTTCGGAATCGATTCGGGCATCCCGTACGTCCAGTTCGTCGCGATTCTGCTGCTGTTCGGTTTGGCCGCCATCGGCCTGTCGCTCCTGATCGTCTCTTTCGCCAAGAGCACGTCGGCCGCCGGAGCGATGACGAACCTGATCGTTACGCCTACCTGCTTGCTGTCCGGCTGCTTTTTCCCGATGGACATCATGCCGGACACGGTCAAGAAAATCTCGAACTTCCTTCCGCAGCACTGGATACTCGATGCCGTCAACCGGCTGCAGCAAGGGGAAAGCTTCGGCAGCCTGGGACTTCATCTGGCGATCCTGTTCGGCTTCGCCGCCGCCTTCGCCCTGATCGCGATCTATCGCTTCAACCGCAATAACGATACGAAGCTGTTCGTCTAGGAGCGCCTTGCTCTCGGGACTTCATGCATACCTCTCCTCGTTCTGGAAAGCCTAATGATACTTTCCGCATCGTGAACAAGAAGCAAAGGAGCTGGCGGCATGGCCGAGAAACCGATCCTCGCCTACTTTAAATCCCCCGAGCAAGCGAAGAAGGCGCTGGACCGAATGAAAAGCGAATTCGAAGTGATCGAATCCGGCATCGACCGTTTCGACGGTTATCCCGGCGCCGGATACGACCCGAACAATCCGATTACCGGGGACATCCCGAGCCTAGGCTCCATAACGCTGAACGGCAATTTCGGCTCGAACTCCGGCATATTGGCCGCGTCGAGCGTCGACGCCAGCGGCATGAGCTCCGGCGGGCCGGGGAACATGGTTTCGGGCGTCGACATCCTGCTGACCGCCATCGTTCAAGAGGAGAACGGCCCGCGGGCCATGCAGATCGCCCAGGAATGCGGGGCGATATGAGAAGCGGACGCCAGGCATAGAACTAACCTCGGAGGGCGAGAGCCCTCCAATTTATTTGGCGGCCTCTTTTTCTTCGCGGCTTCGACACGTAGACCCGTTCCACCCGGTTGCCGATCGCAGCCACGATCTCGTTGGAGATCGTTCCGGTCCGCCGGGCCATTTCTCCGACGGTCAACTCTTGCCCCCCGTCTTCCCCGATCAGCGTTGCCGCGTCCCCTTGGCGAACCCCCGCGATGTCCGTTACGTCCGCCAGCATCTGATCCATGCAGACGGCGCCCACGATCCGCGCCTTCCGGCCGCGAATCAGCACGCAACCGCCCCGCTCGGATAGCTCTCTCGAGATTCCGTCCGCATAACCGATCGACAGCGTCGCGATGACGCTGTCGCGTTCCGCCTCGAAAGCTCCGCCGTATCCGATCCTCTCGCCTTTCCTGACTGCTTTCACCAGAATCACGGTCGTTTTCAAGGACAGCGCGGGGAGTAGCTCGACGGCTTTGCGCGTGCGGTCTTTCTCGTTGCTCAGCAGCCCGTAGAGGGCGATGCCGGGCCGCGCCATATCCATGCCCGCACAGTCATAGTTCAGCATCCCGTAGCTGCTCTGGATATGCAGTCGTCCGGGAGCCAAGCCCGCTTCCTTGATCCGGGCGACGGTCTCCTCGAACCGGCGGAATTGCATGCGGGTAAAAGCCGCTTCGGTCTTCGGCCGATCGGCCGATGCCAGATGACTGTACGTCCCCGTCACCGTTAACCGGTCGTGCCGATACATCGACAGGATTCGTTCCGGCCGTTCGAAGCTTTCGCCGAGCCTTCCCAATCCGGTGTCGATCTTCACCTGGATTTTCAGGGGCTCCCCGCAAGCCTGAAGCCGCTCGGCATCGTCCGCGTCCACCGCCGTTTGGGTCAAGTCGTAACCGGCGATGTCCGATAGGCGATGCGTCGGGGTATAGCCTAGCACTAGAAGTTCCCCTTTTATGCCCCGTCGGCGAAGCTCTATCGCTTCGTCGATCTCCGCGACCGCGAAGGAGCGAACACCCTCTTCGGACAAGCGTTTGGCTACCCGGTAACTCCCGTGTCCGTATGCATTCGCTTTGACGACCGCCATGATCTCCGTTCCGGCGGGCACGACGCTCCGCAGTTGCCCGAGGTTATGGGCGAGACGGTCGAGATCGATTTCCGCCCAGACGCGATGCTTAGAGGGAGCGGAACGTTCGCGTATGCGCAGCAGCCGGATACCGGCCTCGGACAACAGGACCGACAGGAAAACGATGCTCAAGAAATAAACGATCCGATCTTCGACGAACAGGGGTACGGTCCCCGTCAGCTTGGCCGCGGCGCGGACCAAAACGATGGCCATAGGGTGCAGCAGATAAATCCAAGCGCTTAATGCTCTCTCGTGGAGCCGTTCCTTCCCTTCGCCGGATTGAAGAAGCCGGAACAAGCTGTAAACGGCGGGAACCAGGGCCGCGTACATACTGTCATGACGAGGCCAATTCGCCGCATGCAGCGCCACCCCCTCCCCGAGCAGGCATGCCATGGAAACCGCGAAAGCCGCGGCGTATGCGCGTTTCGGGCGATCACGAAGCGGACGGCGTGCGGCCAGCGCCCCCAAAGCGATGTATATCGGCGCGAAGAAAAGGCCGTTCCGCGTGTAATCGAAGATCATAAACAGGCCGTCGTAAGCCACCGTCAGCATGGGGGATAATCCCGTCAGCCCGTAGTAGCTGTCTCCCGGAAGCGCGATTGCGTATAAAGCGGAGGCCGCCGCCAGCACGCCCTTCTCCGAAAAGACCGCTCGAAGCCCGAACACGATCCAGGTTCCGAGAATCAAGGCCGGAAGGTACCACAAATGATAGAAAGTCCCGTCGAATACGAGGTCCTTTAGGATCGAGCCGATGCCAGGCGATTCATCGAAATAGCCATTGTAAACGTTAAAGGGAACGTAGACGAGGATCCCGGCTCCGTATAAGGCGCAGACGCGGAGGGAGAACTTCCGCAGCGAGGCGGAGTCCGACCGCCGCTCTCCGGAAAGCTTGCCGAAAAAGAAAAAGCCGGACGCCATGAACAAGAACGGAACGGCCAGCCGCGCGACGATGCCCGTCAAGACGAAATCGGCATAGGGTAACCAAGCAGATAAGGGGCCGGTATGAATCGCGACGACAAGGATCGCCGCCGCTAATTTAAACCGATCGATGCCGCCATATCCCTTTCTATGCATATCGATCGCCATCCTTAGCGTAGAAAACGGTCACGACGAATCCGTCGGCGTTATTCCCGGACCAGAAGAAGTCGGCTCCCGACGGGACCGTCGCCTCGGTCGCGTCTCCCGTCGCTTGGACGAAATACGTTTCCGCGCGCGATTCGCCGCCTTCCACGACGAGGTGGGTTCGTCCCCAAGCGTATCTCTTGACGAACTCGATATATTCCTCCAAGCATAAGCCGTAATGTTCCATGGCGACCGAATGCGGATAACCGACGTACCGGTAATGCCAGGGTTCGGACGCGATGCCCGTCCGGCTTTCCTTGCCCTCCCGGTATCGCTGGACGAAACCGTACCGCGGGGCCAGCTCGCGAAAGACCGCGCAGACGCCTTCGTCCGGAAAGGCGGGACGAATGTAATCGATCTCGCCGCCGATCAACCCGACGTCGACGGCCAGTCCCGTCTGGTGCTCGCTAGCCCCCGGCAACGCGACATAGCTGGCCGTGAACGCTTCCCCGTATTCCCGAAGCGAAGCTTCATACAGGCGACGTTGCGACTCCAAAGACCGGTAGCCGCTGACGACGGCGATCCGGTCCAAGGCTCCGCAGGCTTCCAATAAGGCGGACAGCTTCCGCGAACAGTTTCGTTCGAGTGCGATTTCCCGCTCTTCGGCATGCGCGGATCCTCTTATGCCGCGCCCGACCGGTTCGATATCCGATGCGGGCAGGCGGACGGGGTGATCCCTGTTCACCAAGAGCAACGTTCCGCGGCGGATATCCGACCGGCTCAAGCGGACGGTTTTGCATGACGGCGGGATCGGCTGGCGTTCGTCGAAGACGCGGACGTTCATATCCGCTCCTCCTCGAGCGCGGATGCGATCAGCCGGTCCAGAAGTTCCGGAAACGGGAGGCCGGCTTGCCGCATCATGTTCGGATAACGGCTGTTGGACGTAAAGCCGGGAATGGTATTGACTTCGTTGAACAACAGCCTGCCGTCTCTCGCCAGGAAGAAGTCGACTCTCGCGAACCCGCTGCAGCCGAGCGCCCGGTAGACGGTCAGCGCCGCGGCCTTCGTCCGCGCCGCCGTCTCTTCGTCGATCCGGGCGGGCAAATGGATGGCGGAGGCGCTCAACGTATATTTCTGATCGAAATCGAAAAACGCCCCCGTCAGTTCGATCTCGTCGATCGTTCCGATGAACGGGTCCGCGGTTCCGAGCACGGCGCAGCCGATTTCAAATCCGTCCACGTGCCTTTCGACGACGATCTTGCCGTCGTGGAGCAAAGCCCGATCGATCCCCGCCCGCAGCTCCTTCTCGTCATGCGCCTTGGCGATCCCGATCGAAGAGCCCGACCTGGCCGGTTTGACGTATACCGGATACCCCAGCTTGTCCGCCAAGCGGACGGCCTCCGCGACGGAACATCCGGGATCGAGCGTTATGGATTCCGCCACTTCGATTCCCGCCGCGGACGCGATCGTTTTCGCGTACGCCTTGTCCATGCACAGCGCGGAGGACAGCGTCCCGCAGCCGACGAACGGAATGCCGGACAGCTCGAGCAGCCCTTGCACCGTTCCGTCTTCCCCGTTTCTGCCGTGCAGCACCGGAAACACGACGTCGAGTGGGGTATGCCTGAATTCGGTGCCGACGAGCTCGATCAATCCTTTCCGGTTCCTGCTCGCCGGCAATAAAGCGGGAACGCAGCCCGGATGCGAGCTCCACCTGTCCTCGCGAACGGATGCCGTATCTCCGTAATACCGGTACCAATCCCCTTCTTTCGTGATCCCGATCGCGACCGTTTGATAGGCTTCCTTGTTCAAATGGTCCATGACGGCCGCCGCGGAAGACAAAGACACTTCGTATTCGTCCGAGCAGCCGCCAAACACGATTCCAATCGCCGTTTTTCGCATATCGCGGCCAACCTCCCCTTGTCCTGAATAGCTTCAGGATAGAGGATGAACTCTAACTTTCATTAAACAATCAATTAAGAAACCTTGAAGATTAAGGCGGCAAATCTTAATGAACGTTAACAATCCCTTCCCGCCGGGACGTAAAATAACAATAGCAAGTCGATGGCGGTGCCAAGCGCGCGAAAGCCCTTGCCCGATCCCGGGGATCGACAAGGGCTTTCCGATTAAACCAACAAATCTTTAAGCGCCTGCGGGGAGTTGTCCCACCATTCCGCGTTATGCCGGACGAGCAGCTCGCGGAGCGCTTCCTTTTCCGCCGGGCCGATGTTGTCCAACATGTATTTGCGCTTAATCGCGGCATCCAGCCGGTTGACGTGGTCGGGCAGCAGCTTCCACCCTCTGCGCGCTTCGGCGTCGATCAGCATCTCGCAGGAAGTCGCGCCCGCGTAGTACGAACCGTTCTCGTCGCGGTCGACGGCGACCCACACGATCCAAGCCGGACGTCCGTTCGGAACGTTGGCCTTATCCGGGGAAAACTTGATCCCCTTCTCGATCTTGCTCTTCGCGTGCATCGCGCCGACGTCGATGTACGCCTCTCCCTGGTCGATGATGACGCACGCCACTTGGCTCAGGTCGATCGACCCCGCGCCGAAGCCTCTATGTTCCTTGTTGCTGACGACGTTGAGCGACAGCTTCTTCTTCTCGACCGGTTTATCCTGGTTATCCATGCTCAGCCTCCGTTTTATGCCGATAGATACGAAAAAACCGGGTTCCAGACCCCGTTCCTCCGAGATCTTGCCCGCTTTTATTGGCTTTCATATCGACGCGAACGTATGTTCCGTCTATTTTAGGTAATCCTGTACTCAACATCATAACAAAACGGAAAACATAAGTCTATTGTTTTTATCGAAAATGCGCCACAATAGGAAAAGTCACTAAGGAACGCAAGGAGGAAGCACCGCATGGAAACGCAAAGCCCGATCTATCTCGAAGAGTCGGAACGGCTTAAGGAAACGCTTCGGGAAATCGAGAGGCAGCGCAGCCGGATCGGCCCCGTCTACCGGGGCCAGGATTTCGTCGAACAGGCGCTCGAGGCCAAGCGCGAGGAAACCCGTCGGAGGCTGATACTGCTGGAGAACGAGCCCTACTTCGGAAGACTCGACTTCCAAGAAGAAAGCAAACCCGATGCCAAACCTTTGTATATCGGCAAAAGGGGCATGGACCTCGAGAAAACCGGCGAGCCTTACGTCATCGATTGGAGAGCGCCGGTCGCCAGCCTCTTCTATTCCTTCACCGGGGGCGACGCCCCCGTCTCGTACGAGGCTCCGGACGGAACCATTCACGGCGAAATCCACCGCAAGAGGAACATCTCCATTCGCGATCGGACGCTGGGACGAATCGTGGACAGCTACGAACGCGGCGGCGACAACATCGGACTGAACGACGAATTTCTTCTCTACAAGCTCGGAGACAAGAAGGACAACCGGCTGCGCGACATCGTCTCCACGATCCAAGCCGAGCAGGACCGCATCATCCGCGCCCCGAGGCACAAGGCGCTCATTATCCAGGGGGCGGCCGGGTCCGGGAAAACGACGGTCGCCTTGCACCGCCTGGCCTTCCTTCTCTATCAATACCAGCAGCAAATCCGCGCGGAACGGATGATCATTTTCGCGCCGAACACGATGTTCCTCGATTATATTTCCGGCGTTCTTCCGGAGCTCGGCGTCGGCAACGTCAAGCAGACGACCTTCGCCGAGTGGGCGCTAGACCGGTTGAACGGGAGCGTCAAGCTGGCCGGCGCTTCTTCGGAAGGCGAGACGTGGTTCTCGCTTGAAGGCGCGAGGCCGGAGATCGCCGACGATACGCCGGGGAGGTACAAAGGCTCGCTCGCATTCAAGGCGCTGCTGGACGAGAGGCTGGCCGGCTTCGAAGCGCAGTTCATGGATCCGCGGCCGTTCGAAGCCTGGGACGGTCGCGTGCTTCCCGGAGCCCGGATTCGCGAATGGTTCGAGGTCGAGTATAAGCATTACCCGCTCGCTCCGCGCCTGGAGCGTCTCGCCGCCAGAATCAACCGCTGGCTGGAAATGCAGCTCGGCGAGATCGGAGATCCGAAGATCCGCAAGGAAAGAGCCAAGACGGGCAAGCAGCGGCTTCGCGCTTATACGAACAAGCTGCCCAAGGCGGATGCACTGAGCTTCTACCAAAGCTTGTTCTCTTCCGAGTCGGCCGGGAGAGTTCCCGGGAAGGTGCTGGAGGACGCCCGGAAATATTTGAAGAAGCGCGAGGTTCGGCCCGAAGATCTGCCCGCGCTCGTCTGGATTCATTACGTCTTTAACGGACCGCAAAATCTCGCGTTCGACCATGTCGTCATCGACGAGGCCCAAGACGTCTCGCCTCTGCAGGTCGCCGCGCTGAGCGCGTTCATGAGCGAGCCTTCCTTCACCGTTCTCGGCGACCTGGCGCAAGGCATCCACGCTTATCGGGGCGTCCTGCGCTGGGAGGAATTGTCCGGCGTCTTCGCGGAGGAGTACCGTTCCTACCACGCCTTGCAACAGAGCTACCGCTCCACGCTCGAGATCATCGAGTTCGCCAACCGGATTCTGCCGCACACCGGTACGGACTTGCCTCCGGCCGTTCCGGTCTTTCGCAGCGGCGATCCGGTCGAGCTCGTCCGGCTGGAGGACGACGGCGAGTCGGTGCCGTTCATCGAACGGTTCGTCGCCGATAACCGGGCGCGCGGCATGCAGACGATCGCCATCGTCGGGCGAACGGACGACGCTTGCGCCCGGCTTGCCGAGCGGTTAAGCGCGGCCGGCCTCGAGGTCAACCTGATTCGCGAGGGGCAAACCCAATACCGGGGCGGCATCACGGTCGTGCCCGTTTACTTGGCCAAGGGGCTCGAATTCGACGCGGTGCTCGTCGCCGACGCCGACGAACGGCACTTCGCTGCGGCTCCCCAGGACGCGAAGCTGCTGTACGTCGCTTGCACTCGCGCGCTTCACCGGTTGACGTTGTTTTATAAAGGCGAGGTCTCGCCTCTGCTCTCCTAATCCCTAGATATAATCCGCGGACAACCCACATATATATCTCGTAGATGCTTGTCAACGGGAGGGTTATCCGTATGCCTAAGCGCCGTTCGCTGCGAATGCTCCTATTCGTCGCCGCCGCCGCCGTTCTTGTCATGTCCGTCCGATTCGGGTTCGCCGACGCTTGGGTGGACCAATATGCGCTGCCCGCCTCGTCTCTTTCCGAGCTTCCGGCGACGGCCGCTCCTTCCGCGCTCGATGCGAAATCCGAGCCGGAGCCCGACGTTCCTCTGAAGCCGCAAGCCGCCGTTCTGAGCGAACGCGTGACGGAATACCACATCGCCGTCTCGTTGGACGAGCAGAACGGCTTGCTGGAGGGCGAGCAAACCGTCACCTGGAAAAATCCGGGTCATCGGGCCGTGTCCGATATGTACCTTCATCTCTACCCGAACGCTTTCGCTCCCGGAAGCACCTTCTTGAAGGAGTCCGGCGGGCAGCTCAGGGGAGACAAGATGACAAACGGCTCGTACGGAGGCATGGAGCTGACGGCTTTGACCACCGAGGAAGGCGAAACCCTGCTCCCCCGCCTTCACTTCGCGCAGCCGGACGACGGCAACAAGAACGATCGGACGCTCATCGCTTTCCGGCTGCCCGAGCCGGTCAAGCCCGGAGCCGACGTGACCTTGCGCATGAAATTCACCGTCAAGCTTCCCGACGTGTTCGCCCGCATGGGCAAGTCCGGCGATTTCTTCATGGCCGGACAATGGTTTCCGAAAATCCCCGTCTACGAGACGGCGGGGATGCGCGGACGCTCCGCCGAAGGCTGGAACCTGCATCAGTACCACGGCGACTCGGAATTTTATTCCGACTTCGGCATTTACAGCGTGCGGATCGACGTCCCCAGCCACTACAAAGTGGCGGCGACCGGCTTT
>Ga0065721_10051044_pt1 | contig 16472 bp, 16 predicted proteins | sample Mesricmetagenome_FD_59108 | JGI IMG/M metagenome (GOLD analysis project Ga0065721, IMG submission 59108) | Mesophilic microbial community from rice straw/compost enrichment Sample: eDNA_1 v2 (version 2) | ecosystem: Engineered > Solid waste > Grass > Composting > Bioreactor | place: USA: Davis... | reverse complement strand
TCCAATGGCTATGAAATAGAAGAAGATGAGGATAGTGATGAATAAAGACAGCATGAAAATAGAAAGGGAGCAGGATGTTGTTCCTTTTCGAAATCGTGTTAAAGAATATGCGGTGAAAATAGGCATGAGCGCGGTGAATCAAACCAAACTCATCACGGCCGCCAGTGAACTGGTGCGTAATATGCTTAAATACGCCGGAGGCGGCACCACGCTGATTGAAGTGATCACCGAGGGCCGCAATAGCGGCATACGCCTGGTATTCCACGACGCAGGCCCCGGCATAAAAGACATACCATTGGCCATGAAAGACGGTTATTCAACCGGCAAAAGCCTGGGATTGGGACTACCCGGCGCCCGGCGGCTGGTCAATGAATTCGATATAAAAAGCAAACCGGGCGAAGGCACTACCGTTACAATAATCAAGTGGAAGAATGGGTAATAATGTACATGTGTTGTTCAAGGCCAATGACAGGAGCTACTTTGCCATTTTGAAAAAAGAGATCCATGCCATAGCGCTTAAGGCAAATTTTAATGAGAGAAAAATTGGTGAAATAGATATCATCGTGGCGGAAATGGCATCCAACCTGGTAAAACATGCCGGTGGAGGTCATTTGCTGGTGAAACGATTGGAGGAACAGGGTATGGAGGGTATAGAGATCATCAGCATCGATAATGGTCCGGGTATGACGGATGTGGGCAGGATGATGACAGATGGCACTTCCACCAAAAACACACTCGGACTGGGACTGGGCGCCATTAAACGTCTCTCAGACGTTTTTGAAACCTATAGCCAGAAAAACTGGGGTACGGTGATACTGGTGAGGAAATTCAAAGAGGAGCTGCCGGCCTTTGCCAAACATTCAAAGGCCGAGCTGGGCGCCATCGTGGTGCCCAAACCGGGCGAGGTATGCTGCGGAGATGGCTTTTTTTCTGTGACAACGAAAAACCATTTAAAACTGTTCCTGGGCGATGGTCTTGGCCATGGCCCCGAGGCAGCCAAAGCGGTAGAAGCAGCGGGTAGCGCGTTTGCAGAATGCCCCGATACTTATCCACCTGATATACTTCGTTATATCAACGCGGCCGTACGCAAAACCCGCGGACTGGTGGGCACCGTGGCCGTTTTTGATATCAAACTGAAAAAATGGGCCATCTGCGGCATAGGCAATATCGCCACGCGGATCAATGGTCCTACCCTGTCGAAAAATTATATGGCCTATAATGGCATTATAGGTCTGAATGTACCCCGCACCCTGAACGCCCAGGAAATAGAACACGAAAAGGGACAGGTGCTGGTGATGTACAGCGATGGATTAAAAAGCCGTTGGGAAACGACCCGTTTTACCGGCATCCTGCGCTGCGATCTGTCTTTACTGGCGGCTGCCTTATATAAGGAATACACACGGCACAACGACGATGCATCGGTGGCCGTTTGTAAATTAAATATGTGATCATGGATGAAATAGCCAAAGTAGCGCTTGATAATGAAATGGACCTGATTCTGGCCCATAAACGATCGATGCGGCTGGCCGAACTGACGGGGCTGTCGCTTTCGGCGCAAACCTCTTTTGCAACAGCCGTTTCGGAAGTAGCGCGCAATACCATCGACAACGGCAAAAGCGGCTCCCTGGTATTGTATATCGACAATTCGCAATTACAACAATATATTGTAGCCTGTATCAAGGATAAAAAAAACAGCGACCGGCCACCCGAGGGACTGGAATACGCCAAAAAGCTGGTGAACAAATTTTCCGTATTGAAAAAAGATACAGAAACACTGATCGAGCTGTTTTACATTATCCCCAATACACAAAAAATTGACGCATTGAAACTGGATGAGTGGCGGAACATCATGCGTAATGAACCGGCGGTTTCGCCCTATGAGGAGATTAAACGCAAGAATGAGCAATTGCAGGCCCTCTCAGACAAAGTGCAAAAAAGCGAAGCCCAATATAAAATCCTTACCGATTCGCTGCCGCTGATCATCTTTTCATTGAGCACCAACGGGCAGTTGTTGTACGCCAACGACGGACTGATGCGGCTGACCGGCGAAACACTGGAATCGCTGAATGCCAACCAGTGGAAACATATTGTGCATCCCGAAGATTACGATTCCTTTTTACTGTTATTGAAAAATACCATGCCCAGCGCAGCCACCGCTATCAAGATGCAGGTGCGCCTGAAACACAGCAAACGTTCTGAACATTCCTGGTACCTGGTATCTATTTCTCCCTTCATGAATAACAGCCAGGAACTGCAATACTGGATTGGTTATATGGTAGATATTCATGCGCAAAAAGTATATGAAGAAACCCTGAAAGACAATATTGAACTAAAAGAGGCGCAGGAACAACTGAAAGAAAACCAGCAAAAACTGGAAGACTATATTAACGAGTTGAACAGAAGCAATTATGAATTAAAACAATTTGCTTTTGTAACCTCGCACGATTTGCAGGAGCCTGTAAGAAAACTGCTGTTTTACAGCGATTACCTGATGGAAAGGTATGAAGCCAATTTCGACGAAAAAGGCCGTGATTTCCTGAAAAATCTGCATGCCTCATCGTACCGGATGCGGAATATCATACAGGACCTGCTGGTATATTCACAAATTAATAAAAACAAGATCACCTATGTGCAGGTGGATTTGAATGCAGTGGCCAAACAGGCCATGCAGGACCTGGAGATAGGCATCAACGAAAAACAGGCTGTTTTACGCATCGAACCTCTTCCCGTGATTGAAGGCGATGAAAGAATGATGGTGCAACTTTTCCAGAATATTCTTAGCAATTCGTTAAAATATGCCAAACCCACCGAAGCACCCCGGATAGATATTTCCTGCAAAACAGAAGACGATCAATACATTATCACCTTCAAAGACAATGGTATTGGTTTCGACGACAAGTATTCACCGCAGATATTTGGACTTTTTCAACGATTACACAGCCGGGAAAGTTATGAAGGCACCGGGCTGGGACTGGCCATTTGTTTAAAAATTGTTGAATTACACAAAGGCAGCATCCAGGCTACCTCACAGGAGGGCAAAGGCGCCAGTTTTTTTGTTACCTTGCCTAAGTACTCAGTGAAATGATGGAAGCACAGGTTTGGAAAATATTACTCGCCGACGACGATCCCGATGACAGGGCTATCATTCAGGACGCCATGGATTCGCTGGATGCCGGTCAGGTGTTGTGTTTTGCCGAGAATGGCGAACAGGCATTGTCGATACTGCATGCGGCTTATCATCCCGGTTACCGCCCCAGCCTCATCATCCTTGATTTGAATATGCCGCGATTAAATGGTACGGAAACACTCAGGCGTTTAAAAAAAGACGATCGCTTTAATAATATTCCCGTTATTATTTTCAGCACTTCCATCAACCCGCTTGAAAAAGAAAAGTGCATGATGCTGGGTGCGCATTCCTATATCACCAAACCCGTGTCGTTACAGGAGAGTATGGATACGGCCAGGGCATTTTTAACATTCTGTGAGTAAAAAGTATTATCTGCCCAACAGGTTGATGGGTAAAATCAATTCCCATTGATTGGGCCCTTGCCCCAGCGTTTCATTATCCAGCAGACGGCTGTAGCGTATGCCAAAACTCACCGCATATTCATTCCACCATTTGGTATCGAAGAACAATTCGCAGCCTGTGCTACGCAGTTTGAAATCGATCTTTGGACGCTGGAAACGGCCATTGGTATAATCGTAAAAAGCATTGGCGCGTATACGCATGAAATACACGATATTCCCGAAGCCCCAATCGGGATAGATCAATGGCAAATGATAGTTCACTCCCAACTTCCACATACGTGGAAAATCGTAACCGATATAGCCTCTTGAAAAGGGAAAGCTGTTGGAGAAGCGATACTGGTTCATGGTATCGCGAGTTTGAAAAGCGGCATTGACCACCAGGTTATGCGTTTGGGCAATACCGGGCAAATACAGGTAGTCGCTTAATAACCATTGATGCGCGGTATACTTGTTTACGATGGTGCGGTAACGTGCCAGCAGGGTATTTCCAAAACGCGGGTAAATATGCATGCGCGCCGCCTGCGATTGCATGGTGAAAGAAACCGCGCCGTCAACAAAATAAAACTGCCGGTTGTCCAGGCGGCTTTTCGACAGACCAGTATAATGCACCTGGCGGGTATTGATACCTGTTGACAATTGCAGGCTGCGGTACAAACGGCCGCTGGTAAAATTAAAAGGTAGTTGCAGCCCCAGCCGAATATTGGTCTCATTCCAGGTGCGGGTGGAGGGACTATCGGGCACCTGCCGGTCGAATGTTTGCACTGCGCCCAGCGATACATAGGGCAACCAGCCGCCATACAACAACGATGCGCCTATCTCTTTGAATTTTTCATTCCGGTTGTAATTCACAAACAGCTCCGTTTGCAGGGTATTCAATACATTTTCACCCACCAATGAAAAAGTATAATCCGGATCGCTGATAAAAGGCCGCCAGCTATGAAAATTGAACAGTCTGAACGATTTGGAATAGCGGGTTACCGCTGCAGGCGCTGTTGTATCGATGGGCAGCGGAGATTCAACACCGGGCGTTTCAAATTCCGCCGGGTTTACCGCCTCCCATTGAACGGTTTGTTGCACCATATGATAACCGGCAGCAGTAAAGGCCGTCCAAACAGCTTTACCGTTACGAACGGCATATTGGTAATTTCCGGTACTGCTGTTGATGGCGCCGGTTTTTTGTTTATAGAGTTTATCATCTACAAAAGCAAACAAGGCATCCTGCCCCTTATACGAAGCCGTAAAGCAGATGGTATCGCCCTGCACCACCGGGAACCCTATTACATTCATCGACCAGGGCAGCAGTTCCTTTACTTCGCCGTCATCTATGTTGATGATGGCCAGCGTCATTTCACCACCAGTATTTCGAATGGCCGATACGATGCCTCTTTTGTAAAATTTGGGATAAGTATAAAAATAACGCTGTGGGTTGGGCAGTTTTTTCACCAGGGCGCCGGTGGCGGCATCCAGTATGTGCAGGCTGGCATCACCGCCGGGTTGTACATCCACGGCCACCATGCGGTTGCCTTCAATATCCGGGGCAAAATACATGGAGCGCTGTGTAAGGGTTTGCTGTTGGCCGCTTTGCAAATCCAGCACTTTTATAACGCTGTAATCTTTCCAGTTCCAGCGCACATCGGGTTCATAGGCAGCGTATACTATTTTACCATCGCGGTAGCTGAAATAATGATCGATGGAAATATCCTTTGTTCTTATGCGCCTCGATTTACCGGTATTGATATTACGAATATAAAATGCCGGTATGTGCCTGTAACTGCTGCTTACGTATACTACCTCATCCTGGCTGATCCATTGCGGGAATTCTTCATCGGCTACAAAATGCCGTTGCTGTTGCGCCCATTGGGCCATCGAGTCGTTGGCGGTTTGTATGGCAAAATGCGCAAAGGCTTTTTTACGAAAGCTGTTGAAACCGGTATGGCTGTATTTTTTTATGGCGCATTGCCAGGGATAAAACAGCCCTTTGAACCGAACGGCATCGTCGGTTACATTTTTCCAGAATGCCGGCCCGTATTTTTCACGGCCATAGGCCACCATCATATATCCCAGGCGGTAATGATCGGGCACAAAATCGCGCAGCGATCCGTTGCGCAATTTCATCCAGGAATAATTTTTACCGGCGGCCCATACCGAGCGGTAATCGTTAAAGAAAAAAGGCAACCGGCCCCTGCCCTGGTTACTCATTGCTGTTTCCTGGTAAACCGCATCGCCTTCCCAGAACCAGTTGGGCACAGCAGCGCTGTTGGCCAGGGCACGCCCCTCTTGTCCGAATAATACACCCATTACCGCGGAAAGGCCTTTGTTGAAATTATTGTATTGCTGTATATGCCGGTATTCGTGCAGTGCCAGTTGATGTGCCCAGGGCAGGCTGCCCAGTTCGAAACTGTTTTGACGGGGCGTCAAATAAAATTCGCTGCGCCAGGGACCCAGACCCACATAGCCGTTGGAAATGGTGGTGCGTGGTTGCAATACAATGCTGATCGGTTGTAGTTGGTTGCCAATACTGTTACTGGTGAGGCGGCCCAGTGCATGCGCCGTTTTGGCAATAGCGGCAGCCTGTGTCTCCAGTTGCAGGCCTGCCGGAAAGATCACCCGCACAGTATCGGTCTTTAATTGTTTCCACCGGGTAGATGGCGGATGACCACTAAATTGCTGTGCCACCAATATGTTAGATATTATAATGCAAACGCTAAAAAAAACAGCCTTTCTCATTTTTCAGGTTGATGCGTTAATATAGGTAATTTATCGCTTATTTTTGACCATGCTTACGTTACTTGCCCTTGCTGTTGCCCCCGGTACGGCTATTGCGTTGTATGTGTATTCGAGAGATAAATACGACCGCGAGCCCTTGCGGCCCCTGTTGAACTCTTTTGTACTGGGCATGCTGGCGGTAATTCCGGCTATTTTTATACAGGGCTGGCTGCAGCCTGCCTTATTTCATGCCTTCAACGGGTATACGCTATCTTATGTGGCTATATTGTCCTATATGGTGATTGCCTGCACCGAAGAAGGCTGCAAATTCCTGCTGCTACGCAGCTATGCCTACCCGCATAAAGCATTCAACGAACCATTCGATGGCATCATCTATTCTGTGATGGTGAGCATGGGTTTTGCCACGCTGGAAAACATTGAATATGTTTTACAGTATGGCTTTAAAACGGGTATCGTACGCATGTTCCTGTCGGTACCCTCGCATGCCGCTTTTGGCGTTTTGATGGGCTATGAAATGGGACTGGCCAAATTCACGCACCACCATACCGTACGGTATATGCTGAAAGGCCTGTTACTGGCCATTGCATTCCATGGCACTTTCGATTTCTTCCTGCTCATGCAGGGCATTACAGAACTGAAACTACTTATTCCCAATAAATGGCTGCTGAACGGCCTGGCCAGTACAGGCGCCCTGCTTTGTTATGGCATTGCCATCCGGTGGTCACTGCGTTCTATTCGCCTGCACGAAGAACATTCCCGGCAAACTTTTCAAAAAACAGTATCTGTTAGCTGATGAATATACGTGTTGCTACTATCCATGATCTGGCCAATATCGAAAAACTGGCCCGGGAAATTTGGCCGGGCACCTATGGACAAATACTGAGCCCCGATCAGATTGAATACATGCTGCAACTGTTCTACAGCCAGACATCGCTGGAAAAACAAATGTTGCAGGAACATCATCAATTTTTATTGGTGGAATGGGAAGAGCAACCTGTGGGCTTTGCCGATTATTCGTTGTATGCACCAGGTGTATATAAACTGCATAAAATATATGTGCATGCCTCCATGCAGGGCAAGGGCCTGGGCAAAGCGCTTATTTGCTATGTGATCAATAAGGTGAAGGGGCATACATTACGGTTGAATGTAAACCGGTATAACAAAGCCCGCTATTTTTATGAAAAGCTGGGTTTTGTGATCACCAGCCAGGAAGATATCGATATTGGTAACGGGTATTATATGAATGATTATGTGATGGAGATCACTCCTGCCCCATAGCAGCGCGTTTCATTTTTTGGGTGAGCTCGGGGCCAAAGTATCGGGCAATACGGGCTTCGGCCCAGTAAATTACCGGGGTTAGCACAAGCGCCATGATGAACTTATAGGTGTAATTCACGATACCAATGGCCAGTATTTGCTGCCAACTGAATATACCCGAAAAAGCAATGAACAGTACAATATAGCTGTCAACCAGTTGCGACACTACCGTGGAGCCGGTAGCCCTTAACCACACATGCCGCTCACCCGTGCGTCTTTTGATCCGGTGAAATACGGCCACATCTACCAGCTGGGCTACCAGAAAGGCCACCAGGCTGCCTACAATAATGCGCATGCCCTGACCAAACACACTGTCGAACGCGTTTTGCATATCGGGTATGCCCTCGTTGACGCGGCTGCTCACCCAAAAATCGGCGGGCGGCACATGAATGGCCAGGTAAAACATCAAAAAAGCATAAGAGATCAATCCTACGGCAATATAACTGATACGACGTACCGCTTTGGGGCCATAGAATTCATTGATGATATCGGTCATTACAAACTCCAGCGGCCACAACAATACGCCGCAGGTAAGTGTAAAGGAAAGCCCGCTTTCACCAAACATACTGATATTGGCGGGTGGCAGGCCCAGCAGTTTTTCCAGCGAAAACAGCTTGGTGCCTATACATTCTGCAATCAATGCATTGGCAACAAAAAAAGCAGCAAAAAATACAAACAATTTAGTGGGCTTATCCTTGATTATGGCCTGGATCATCTTACAAACAAAATTATCTGGGGAAATAAAAAGAGGAAATTAATGATAATTAACCAGCCGGGGAAAATATTAAAAACGGGTTTACGACTCAATAACAATGTCACTACAACGCTGTTCACAATTATATTCAATATAAACGACAGCAACAATCCCAATATCAGCACCATCGATACCAGATGGCCCGAAGGCAGGTGGGGATAAAATTTCGTCAGCCAGGCCAGCACAAAACAAATATTGCAGATAAAGGCTACACGACTGAAAAATAATAAATTTCGCATATGATCAACTTACTGTAAAATTGCATTATTTTGTCCGCTAATAGATGCAAAATTTATGAATAAGGCATTGTTTAATAAAGTTTTACCTCATCTTATCGCAGTGGTTATTTTTCTGGTAGTGGCATCCATCTATTGCCGGCCGGCATTGGAAGGTATGACGCTCAACCAGCACGACGTGATCATGTGGGAAGGAGGTAATAAACAGTCGCTCGATTTTAAAGAGAAATATGGCCGGTACCCGTTATGGACCAACAGCATGTTCAGCGGTATGCCTACATTCCAGATTGCCTATACATCGAATAATGTTGTTCCCTGGATAGCGCATGGCATCTTCAGTCTGGGATTGCCCGAGCCCATCCAGTTCTTTTTCCTGGCCTGCATCTTCTTTTATTTCCTGTGCATGGTATTGCGTGCGCGGCCGGTGATTGGCATATTGGGCGCACTGGCATTTGCCTATGCCACCTATAACCCGGTGATCATTTCAGCGGGGCACAATACTAAAATGTGGTGTATTGCCTATATGCCGGCCGTATTGGGTTCGGTATTGTTAATATATGATCGCAAATACTGGCTGGGAGCAGGTTTAACCGCCCTGTTCACTTCCATACTAATAGCCCTGAACCATTTGCAGATAGCTTATTATTTATTCCTGGTGCTGGGCATTATGACTGTATTTTTTGTGGTGCGCTGGATCAGAGAGAAGGAATTGAAACATATGGGCATGGCCCTGGCCTTTACGCTGGTGGCCGGCTTTACAGGTGTGCTGGTGAATGCCGTGAACCTCATGAGCACCTACGAATACCAGAAAAAAACCATCCGCGGCGGCGGTTCGGTATTGTCGATGGGCGAAAAAGGCGGCGGCACACAAACCGGTCTCGACAAAGACTATGCGTTCGACTACAGCTTCTACCCCACCGAAGCTTTTATGCTCATGCTTCCACGCATTTATGGCGGCAGCAGCAGCAAGAACGAAGCGGGTGAAAACTCCCATGTGCAGGAAGCATTGCAGAACATGGCGCCCGAAAGGCAATATCAATTGCCCGTTAGTTTTTACTGGGGCGGCACCAAGGGTTCGGCAGGCATAGCCGGTCCGCCCTACAGCGGCGTGATCATTTGTTTCCTGGCCATATTGGGCATGTTTGTGCTGGACAATAAACACAAGTGGTGGATATTTACCGCTTCCATTAAAGCCATCATGATGACCTGGGGCGATTATTTTGAAGCCTTTAACGGATTCTTATTCGAACACCTTCCGTTTTACAATAAGTTCAGGGCCCCATCCATGACCATGGTGATTCCGCAATTGTTATTGCCCATGCTGGCTGTATTAACGCTGGAGAAAATCACCACGGCTACCGATAAACAGGCGTTGTTTAAAGACCTGAAAAAAGGCCTGATAACCACAGGCGCCCTGTTTGTGTGTTTCCTGGTCATGTATGTTAGCTTCGATTATACATCGCGGGTCGACAAACAGATACTGAGCCAGGTTGCCGGTATGAACCAGCCGCAGTTAACATCCGACGTACAGGCGTTTATCAGCGCCATGCGGCAAGACCGGAAAGATATGTTCATGGGCGATATGGGCAAGGCGCTTGTGTACATAGCGCTTTCATGCCTGCTGCTGTATATGATTATTAAAAACCGGGTTAAACCGGCGTATGCCCTGGCGGGTATGGCTTTGCTGGTGTTTATTGACCTGATTACTGTAGACAGCAAATACCTGAATAAAGATTTGTATGTAGAGCCGGAGGAAAAACAGGAATTCGTGATGACGGAGGCCGACCGGCAAATAAAGCAGGACACCGGTTATTACCGCGTGTTCAATGCTTCGGGCGATGCCTTCCTGGAAGCCATCACCTCATATTTTCATAATTCAATAGGCGGTTATCATGCGGCCAAACTGCGTATTTATCAGGACCTGGCAGAACACCAGTTTGGTAAACCCGAATTGAATATGGGTGTATTGAACATGCTGAATGCAAAATACATTACCTATACCGACAGACGCAGCAGCCAGAAAGTAGCCCAGCAAAATCCCGGCGCCCTGGGACCTGCCTGGCTGGTAAAGGCCATCCGGTATGTGCCTGGTCCGAAAGAGGAAATGTCGGCCCTGGACAATTTCAGTCCGGCCGATACCGCCATTGTTCAACAGCGTTTTAAATCGCAGATACCATTTGAACCGCAATGGGATTCTGCCGCCACCATCAGCCTGGTGAGCAATAAGAACGATATCATCAATTACCGTTTTAACGCCCGCAGCAACCAGTTTGCCGTGTTCAGTGAAATATTTTACGATGCCGGCTGGAAAGCCTTTATCGATGGCAAGGAAACGCCCATCGTAAAAGTAAATTATGTGTTGCGCGGTTTGGCTGTGCCGGCCGGTACCCATGATATTGAATTCAGGTTTGAACCGCAGGGATATTATACAGGTCAGAAAATAACATTGGTGGCCACGTTACTGATGCTGCTGGTGCTGATAGCCGGAATTTTTATGGAATGGAAAATCAACCGGCGTCACCCGGGTACCGCTAAAGCATAACAGCCGGGCCGCTATAACCATTATGACAGCTCCCGAAATCAGCATCATATTGCCTGTTCATAACAGTGGCCGGTACATTCGTAAAACCATCGACAGCCTGCTGGCGCAGTCGTTCCGCAATTTTGAGCTCATCATCATCAACGACGGCTCAACAGACGATTCGGAAACGATCATTCAATCCTATACCGATCCCAGAATTGCCTATTATGCCAATGATGGCAACAAGGGACTGATATTTACCCTGAACAGGGGCATTTTTATGGCCAGGGGTAAATACATTGCCCGTATGGATGCCGATGATATTTGTTTGCCCGAAAGGCTGGAGCTGCAAAAACTATGGCTGGATGAACATACAGATGCCAGCATGGTGGCCTGCACCATTCAGTTTATTGATGAACAGGATGCACCCGCCGGCGCCTGGCCGCTGGACCGTAGTACCATTACCCGCCAGGCCATCCATAAAACATTACCTAAAGAGAATTGTATAGCACACCCGTCTATCATGGGTCGTACCGGCGTTTTTAAAGCATACTGGTATGCCGAAAACCAAAAAAACACAGAGGATTACGATCTGTGGCTGAGGCTGGCGGCCGACGGCCATATTATTGATAAAATAAACCGCGATCTGTTATTATACCGCGTGCACCAACAGTCGGTAACACAGGCGCATTTGCGTAAAGGCAATATGTTTTTAAAGCTTTACCATTGTAAAAGGCGGTTTGTATGGCAGCGCATCCGATCGGGTAAATTTAATGGCTTTGTGGCGCGGGTGATGGCCACCATGGCATACGATTTGGGTGTGGCGTTATTTAAAATCATCAAAAGATGATGTACCGGTTGCTCATCATAAAAAGGTGTATAGAGGATATGATCATTTTCCCTTTTGTACTTATAGGGAAAGTGCTGGGCAGCCTGTATCCGCTGAAAAAAGAATACGATATCTTTTTCTTTTTTCCATTTTATCATATCGGCGGCGCCGAAAAAGTGCATGGCGAAATTGCCAAAGCCATCGGCAACGAGCATTGCATCATCTATTTCACCCGCAAATCGCACAACGATCTTTTTTTTAAACAGTTTCGGGATTCGAAATGCACCATCCGGGATATTTCGAAATACACCGATAACAAGTTCCTGTATTTTTTAAACCTTATTTTCAGGGGCATACTGGCTTATCATATCAACCGGCAGCGCCGCCAACCCGTGGTGTTTAACGGACAATGCAATTTTGCCTACAAGTTATCGCGCTGGGTGCACCGCCGCATTCCGCAGGTGGAGCTCATCCATTCTTTCAGCTCGTTTTCGTTGATACGGCTGCCCTTCCTGCCTTTCATCACACGCACTATTATGATCAGCACCACACGCATCAACGATCATATAGAGCAATACCGCCGCATAGGCGTTCCCGAAAAATATGACCGGCGCATACAATACATCATCAATGGCATTCTATTGCCTGAACAGCCGCGGGTGCGAACCCATCCCATATCCCGGGTGCTGTATGTAGGCAGGGCCACACCCGAAAAAAGGGTGCACCTGGTGGCGCAAATAGCAGCCAACACTACCAGCGATATCACCTTTGCTTTGATGGGCAATGCCAAAGAAGTGCTGCCCCCTGCCCTGCATGGCCGCTGCGAATTTCTACCCTATACCAATAACGAAAAAGCCATTGCCGCCGAATACGAGCGGGCCGATATATTGATTATTGTATCCAGCACCGAAGGTTTTCCCATGGTGATCATGGAGGCCATGGCGCATGGCTGTATTATTATGGCCACGCCGGTAGGTGACATACCGGTGCATGTAAAAGACGGGGTGAACGGGTTTTTATTCAGTTCTGTTGACAACGAAGACACGATCATACGGGAAGGAACAGCATACATTGAACGGTTAAAAAACGATCCCCGGTTAATACAGGAGTTGTCTGAAAACAATATACAATATGCCAGGGAGCATTTTGGTATAGATACATTCAAAGCAACCTATGTTGCGCTTATTGATTCTTTACAATGAAACCTTTAAGTTTTGTCATCATCACCTATAACCGGCCTGTGGAAGCGCTGGAACTGGTTAAAAATATAACCACTTTGCACCATGCACAGGAATTGCTGGAAGAGGTGCTCATCGTAAACAATGCTTCTACCGAAAGTTATGCGCAGGTGAAGCAATTCATCGATGAACATAAGGAGATCAATTTTCGTTTCATGGATGCGCCGCAAAACCTGGGTGTATCGCGCGGACGGAATTTTGCCGTGCGACAGGCTACTGCCCCCATTCTCATTTTGCTGGACGATGATGCCGAAATGCAGGAAGATGCCCTGGTCCATATCATGGAGGCTTACCGGCAAAATGAAAAAATTGCCATTGTTACCTTCAAGGTGATCTATTACCAAACCAGGCAAATGCAGGTGAATGCCTTCCCGCATAAACAATTTGACAAATACAAGGATGTACCTGATATGTACACCTATTATTATGCCGGCGGCGCCCACGCCATTAAAAAAGAAGTACTGGACAAGGTAGGCCATTACCCCGAAGATTTTTTTTATGGCATGGAAGAATACGATCTCAGCTACCGCATACTGGATATGGGTTATTCCATTTACTACGACAGTCGCATTGTGATGCTGCACAAGGAATCGCCCCTGGGCCGCAAACCGAAAAACGAAAAATTACGGGAAATGTGGGTGAACAAATGCAAGGTGGCCTGGCGTTACCTGCCTAAAAAATATTATTACTCCACGGCCTTTATGTGGAGCCTGCAATACCTGAAAGTTACCCGCGATATCGGCGGTTATTTTAAAGGATGGAAGGCGGTGGCCGGTATACCATCCAGGGAGAAAAGAACACCTGTCAGCGCGGCCACCCTGCGCTACCTGCAATCGGTAGAAGCACGCTTATGGTATTAAAGTCCAGTTGGGAGGAATAATATCCTTTGTATTCAGCTTTGTATTGATAAACCATCTCCCGGGCGCCACCACTATTTTGGCCGGATGATTATTCAGCCAGGCGGCCCACCAGCTAAAGCTGCTGTTGGCAATGATGGCATGCTGGCACCGGCTCATCAGGTAAAAATCTTCAATGGCGGTATGGGTAAGGTTGCCGGTTACCATTTCATAGGGATGATCAATTTTTATGTTTTGTTTCACCCATTCTATATCATCTGAAAAAAAATACACTTTCAGGTTGGGTGCTTTTTTCGAAACATATTCCAATGCCTTGTTATAATAATCGGCATCCATGGTGCCATGATAATCCTGCACTTCTTTTTTGAGGTAATCGCTTCGGCGGATATGGATAAACAGGGATGGCTCGTGTGCCAGAGGTGGCAGATGGCGAATGTATTCTTCCTTTACGGTAAATTCTTTACGAATCTCGGCCTCGATATGTTTGAAATATTTTTCCGATTGCCAGTAACCCTTTAAATACACATTGGGCCGGGCTTTGAAAAAGTTGGTGTCGTAATGAAAATGGGGTTCTTTATAAATCTTACGTTTATACGGGGGCAGCAATTTTTGCCAGGCGGGCATGGCGGTATACTCCCTGATCTCTTCTTCGGTAGCCAGATCGATGGGTATGTTGAAATATTGCAAATCGAATGGCCGTTTGGCCAGGATGCCGAGTAAACTGGTATCCAGTTTTACTGTGGTGCCCTGATGCATGGCCAGGCTTTTGCCGGCCGCATACTGGAATAACTGATTACCCAATCCCCCGAAAAGTCGAACGATGATCATTTTTTCCTGGCAAATACATGTACTCCGAAGGCCAGCAATTCGCTGGAGCCTTTATCGGCCCGGGACAGCTTTTGCAAGGTCAGCAACGGAAGATGAATGAATATTTTATCAAGCAACGTGATCTTTTTCGATGTATACCTTTTGCTCACATATTTAATGCGGCGCAGTTCCTGCGCCACAAACTCGAAATAATTGCCATTCATTTGCAGGTCTATTATATCGAAACCATGGGCGCCCAGGTGATGTTCATAAAAGAACCTGTTAAAGCCCGTGGCAAAATGATATGGTGCAAAATGGGTGAGGCTGGCAAAAGGCGCCGTGATAAGCACATAACCGCCCGGTTTCAGCAACCTGGCAAATTCCTTGATGGCCAGTTGCGGATCGGGGATATGTTCAAATACCTCGGTGCACATGATGGCATCGAAGGAGGCATCGGGCCGGGGAATGCTGATAATATCCGATACAATATCCAGTTTTGAATTATCCCAGGTGCCGGTTTGCAAACCGGTATCGCCGGTGCCATCGTATTGGGCAAAATCCTGCGATGTATATTCCAGGTGGCCGCAAAATTTTTTGAACTGGCATTCGCCGGCCCCTGCATCGAGTATACTGCTGCCCGCCGGTATTTTTTTCAGGGTAGCTTCTATCCATTGCACCCTGTCTGCTTCATTTCTTGTACCTACTGTAAACATGCTATAATTTTTTAAACCAGAAACAGCCGCAACCATATTGTTGTTCCTTTACCAGGGCCGGGTTGGCGTGGGTGATTAAACCACCGGCATCCGGCACCAGGGAGAACTCCATCAATGCACAACCCCGGAAATATTCCATGATCTGTTCGTAACTGTATATCCTGTGCGCATTGAATTGAATCATGGGCCTGCCCACCGGGGTAACAAATAAAATATCACCGCCTTTGCGGGTAACCCGTATCAGTTCTGAAATGGCTTTTACATCGCCATGCGCATCCAGCTCATCGCCATAACGGCCCAAACCTATATGCTCAATGGTATGCATACAGGAAATGGAGGGAATGGAATCGCTGGCAAATTCCAGTTTTTTCAGATCGACAAAACCCGATTCGTAATTATTGAGCAAGAGCTGCGCCGGCCTGTAATCGTAAAATTTTACCGGTATAAAAGCCGACACGATGGCGCTAAAGGCCAGTATGGAAGAAATATCTACATGGTATTCGGGCCGGGTAGTTGCCAGCACACGCGCTGCCCAGGCAGGATGGTAGGTATAGTGCTGGTCGAATGGCGTATGACTGAGTTTATCGCCCAGGCAGGGGTACCAGTCGCGAACGCGCAGCCTGAACCTGCCGTCGCTTGCGCGCCTGAACCGGGCATATTCACCCAGGTATTCAAAAAAACGAAGCACCTTTTTGGGAAAACGGATCAAAACCGATCTGGCGAGCTGAATAAGATATATCTTGAAGTACATGCATCAGTATCAATATGTTTAATGAATCGGTGTACAGCCAGCGGTAAAAATAGGACAAGTTATCCAGATGTATTCAAACCGGCCGGCTGCCGCTTATTTAAACCCAAACTATGCCAGAAATTGGTGCAATGGTTCAAGATCATCTTACTGTAACCCGCATAATACATTGCCCCCGGCTGGCGCCGGGGGGGGGG
>Ga0065721_10051045_pt1 | contig 16473 bp, 13 predicted proteins | sample Mesricmetagenome_FD_59108 | JGI IMG/M metagenome (GOLD analysis project Ga0065721, IMG submission 59108) | Mesophilic microbial community from rice straw/compost enrichment Sample: eDNA_1 v2 (version 2) | ecosystem: Engineered > Solid waste > Grass > Composting > Bioreactor | place: USA: Davis... | reverse complement strand
GGGAGCTTCACGGCGCCCGAGGTCGTCTGGCCGATCCTCGCCGGCCTCGTCCTGATCGCCGCGTTCGTGCGGCACGCGTTCGGCACGCCGCGGCCCCTGCTCGACGTCCGCCTCTACGCGAACCGCATCTTCGGCGCGGCCTCGCTCACCACCTTCGCGATCGGCGCCGCCCTCTTCGGCACGATGATCCTCGTCCCGCTCTACTACCAGCAGGTCCGGGACGAAAGCGTCGTGATGACCGGCCTGCTGGTCGGGCCCCAGGGGCTCGGGATGCTCATGTGCGCGCCGTTCGCCGCTCGCCTCGCGGAGCGCTTCGGCGGGGGCAAGGTCGCCACGGTCGGGATCTCGATTCTCTGCGTTTGCTCGCTCCCGTTCGTGTTCATCGGCCCGGACACCTCGATCGCGTTCCTGTCCGTGATGCTCCTGATCCGGGGCGTCGGCATCGGGCTCTCGTTCATGCCCACCATGACCGTCGCCTACGCCTCGCTGCGCAAGGATCAGCTCTCCGACGCGACCCCTCAGATGAACGTGATCCAGCGGGTCGGCGGCGCGATCGGCACCGCGCTCCTGGCCGTCGTGCTGCAGCGCGCCGGAGAGGGCGCGACGACCGCGGTCGAGGTGTCCGACGCCTTCGGCACGGCCTACGCGTGGTCGCTCGCCATCTCGCTCCTCGCGTTGATCCCCTGCGTGATCCTGTGGCGGGCGGAGACGCCGGAAGGAGCACAGACCGAAGAGGAGAAGCTTGCGGAGGCGGAGATTGAGCCACTTGGAACCTGACAACACGGTCGAACTGAGCGAGGCCCAGGCGGCGCTCGTCGCGTCGTTCAAGAGCGCGTATCGCAGCATGGACCGGCGCAAGGGGAGGGAGACCCGCTGGGTCGGCGGCAGCAAGGTGAGCCAGGCGCAGTTCGACGTGCTGATGGAGCTGCGCAAGAACGGCCCGATGCCGGTCGGCGAGCTGGCGCATTCGCTCGGGCTCAGCTCCGCGAGCGTCTCGCAGATGATCGACCGCCTCTCCGAGCAGGGGCACGTCACCCGCACGCGCTCGGAGGAGGACCGCCGGGTGGTCAGGGTGGAGCTCTCCGAGCGAGGCGTCGAGTCGCTGGCGCCCATCGTCGCGCGGTGGCGCCGTGGCTGGAAGGCGGCCCTGGCCGAAGTCCCCGACGAGGACCTGGAGATCGCCTCGCGCGTCCTCGATCGGGTCGCGTCGCTCTACGAGGAGACGCCGGCCTAGAGGGCGATCGCACCGACCAGGCCGGCTCCCAGGATCACCGCCACCACCGTCAGCTTGGCCTGGAAGCGGTAGAGCGCCGCAAAGGATGCGAGGGCGATCGCCAGGGTCGGGAGGCCCATGATCCCCTCGTCCAGGATCTCCAGCGTCACGGCCGCGATCAGACCGATCACACCCGCCGCGACACCGAGCAGGAAAGGCCGGATCCGGGGATTCTCGGCGACCGCGACCAGCTGTCGGTGGAAGAAGATCGGGAGCACGAACGCGGGGAGGAAGATGCCGAAGGTCATCGCGAGGCTTCCCGCGAGACCCCCGGCGAGGTAGCCGACGAAGGTGGAGAAGATGATGAGCGGTGCGGGCAGGATCCCGCTCAGCGCGATCCCGTCCAGGAACTCGTCGTTCGTCAGCCAGTGGTGGTGGTCCACCGCCACGCCCTGGAGGAAGGGGATGACCGTGTACGCGCCGCCGAAGGTCAGGAGCCCGGCCTTGAGCCCCTCGACGAAGATCGTCGCGATGAGCGGCAGGGTGATCGCGGCGAGCATTCCGCCGGCGAGCCACGGGCCGAACGGGGAGAGGGCGCCGGCTGCCCGGGGAAGACGGTCCCTCGCGTGCCAGGCCCAGTAGGCCAGTCCCGAAACGGCCAGGACGAGCACGAAGGAGAGCCCGGCGACGAGGGTGAGGGCGAGGGATGCGGCGGCGATCAGTAGGAGGGGGACGTCGGTGATGAACTTCCGGCCCAGGCGCACGATCGCCATCGCCACGAGCGCGCCCACCGCGGCCTGAACCCCCTCGAAGACCCCTTCGAACCGCTGGACGAGGCCGACCTCCACGTACAGGATCGAGATCCCGAGCATGAGCAGGAACCCAGGGAGCATGAACCCAAGGCCCGCCAGGAACGCACCGGGCTTCCCGCCTCGCAGGCGCCCGAAGTAGACGCACAGCTCGTGCGCCTCGGGACCGGGCAGGACCTGGAACACGGCGAGGGTCTTCCTGAAGGACTCCTCGTCCACCCAGCCCTCCTCGTATACGCACTCCCTCGAGATCATCGCGATCTGGGCCGCGGGACCGCCCCAGGCGAGGCAACCGAACTTCAGGAACCGCAGGAACAGCGCGATTGGGGGGTCCTTCGGCTCCAAGGCCCGGGTTTTAGCATCGGAGGACCGAACCGAGTGGAGATGGTGTTGACCGGGCGGGCGCCCGTTGATTGACTCGGCCGATCTTCGACTCCCACTTCCACATCCTGGACCCGGCCTTCCCCCTCGCCGAGGTCGGCGGGTACCGGCCACCGGTCTTCACCGTGGACGACTATCTCGAACGCGCGGACGGCCTGGGCATCCGGGGCGGCGCGCTGGTGTCCGGGTCCTTCCAGGCATTCGACCAGACCTACCTGATCGAGTCCCTGCGGCGGCTGGGACCTTCGTTCGTCGGGGTCACGCAGATCCCGGCGGACACGGGGGACGGCCGGATCCTCGAGCTCGATGCGGCCGGGATCCGCGGCGTCCGCTTCAACCTGCGCCGCGGCGGATCGGCTCCGCTCGAGGACCTCGAATCTCTGGCCCGCCGGGTGCACGAACTGGCCGGGTGGCACGTCGAGCTCTACGTCGACGCCCGCGAGCTCGCGGAGATCGGTGACCGGATCGCGTCCCTTCCGGCCGTCAGCATCGACCACCTCGGCCTGCGCGCCGACGGGTTCGAGGACCTGCTGCGGTTGGTGGAGCGTGGCGTCAAGGTGAAGGCGACCGGTTTCGGCAGGCTCGACTTCGACCCCGCCCCCGCGATCGCGAGGATCGCCGAGCTGGACCCGAGCGCCCTGATGTTCGGCACCGATCTGCCGTCGACCAGGGCTCGTCGACTGTTCGGGGACCGGGATGTGGAGGTGCTCCGGGAGGCCGTGGGGCCCGGTCTCGCGGAGGCCATCCTCTGCCGCAACGCCGAGGCGCTCTACCTCGCGCGGCCCCGCTGACGTTCCGGCCGGGACCCGGGGCGGGCTCAGGGCGAGCGGTGGCTCGCCGCGTTCTTCAGCCCGTCGAACAGCGCGGCCAGCAGAGCGACGACCGTGAAGATCTCGAGGCGCCCGGCGATCATCAGGACGCAGGACGCGACCTTCGCGAGCGCGGTCATGGCCTCGTAATCGTCGGTGACCCCGATCTCGCCGAGCCCGATGCCGATCAGGTTCAGGGTCGAGGCGGACGCGCCGGCGGCCGAGACGAAGTCGAGGCCCGATGCCGCCATCGCCAGGGTCCCGAGGGTGAAGACCAGCACGTAGGCGAGGAAGAAGCCCAGCACGGCCTGCCGAACCGACTCGCGGAAGACGTGGGGGCCGGCCCTGAGCACCTGGACGGTGGTCGGCTTGAGCTGCCTCGTGATCTCCTGGCCGAAGATCTTCGTGAGCAGCACGACGCGGAAGATCTTGATGCCGCCAGAGGTGGAGCCGGCACAGGCGCCGACGAACGTGGCCAGGAAGATCAGCGTCTTGGCTAACGAGTTCCAGTCGTCGAAGTCCTCCGTCGTGAACCCGGTCGAGCTGAGGACGGTGGTGACGCCGAAGAGCGACTCGAGGATCACGTGGCCGGCGCCGGTGACGTCGTCGTGGAGCGCGACGCTCACCCCGACCACCGCGGACAGGGCGAGCAGGATGATCCCGTACGCCCTCACCTCGCGGTACTGGAGCCGCGCGTCCTTGCGTCGGATCGCCTTCCAGTAGAACGCGAAATTGATGCCGCCGAGGAACATGAAGAAGACCGCGACGGCCTCGATCGTGGTCGAGTCGAACGAGCCGAGAGAGAGGTTCCTGGTGGAGAAGCCACCGGTCGCGACCGTCGTCATCGCGTGGTTGATGGCGTCGAAGACGCCCATTCCGGCGACGAAGTAGGCGAGTGCCGCGAGGGCGGAGAGCGAGAGGTAGATCGTGGCGATGATCTTGGCCGTGTCGATGATGCGCGGCGTGAGGCGATCGGAAGGGAGCCCGGTGCTCTCCGCGTAGAAGGCACGCTGGATCCCCGGGCCGCTGACGGGGGCGATCGCCACGACCAGGACGATGATCCCGACCCCGCCGAGCCACTGGGTGAGGCTCCTCCACAGGAGGATCGCGTCGGGCTGCGTCTGGACGTCCGGGATCAGGGTCGCCCCGGTGGTCGTGAAGCCGCTGACCGCCTCGAAGTACGCGTCCAGCCCCGATCCGAACGTCCCGACGAGGAGGAACGGCACGGCGCCCACCGCCGCGGCCAGCATCCAGGCGAGCGTCACCGCCGCGAAGCCGGTCGCGGGCCTCACCGTCGAGGCGGCGCTCCGCGGGCCGAGCGCGCCGCTCACGAGGAGAAAGCCGAGCGCGATCGCCGCCAGGCCACAGACGCCGAACTCGAGGCCGGCCGCGCCGGTCTCGAACCCGACCCCGGAGCAGACGAGCATCGCCAGGCCGGATGCGACGAACGTGCCGCCCACCGTGAGGCGGACGAGGGGCGAGAACAGGAAGGAGAAGTCCCGGCTCAATTCTTTCCTGCGAAGGCCGGTTCCACCTCGGACATCGTCCCGGCCGGGCCCAGCATGAGCAGGCGGTCCCCGGCCGAGATCGGCGTCCCGTGCTGCGGGATCGAGACGCCCTCCTCGTGGAGGACCGCGCCGACCCGGCAGTGCTTGAGGATGCCCCGCGTCTCGCCGATCGCGAGGCCCTCGACCGCGGCGCCCTTCCGGACCTCGAGCTCCATCGCCTCGAACCCGGTCTGGAACAGGTGAACCGCCTTGACGCTGCGGGTGTGGACGAAGCGCAGGATCGCCTCGGCCGCGATCAGCCGGGGGGAGAAGGCGACGTCGAGCCCGAGGGCGCTCACCAGCGGAGTGAATTCCTCCCGCGATACCGTCGCCATGCAGAGGTCGGCCCCGACCCGCTTGCCGTTCATGGCGGCGAGCAGGTTGACGCGGTCGTCGCCCGCGCAGGCGACGAACGCATCGGCGTCGTTCACGCCCGCGGCGATCAGGGAGGCCTCCTCGACGCCCTCGTCGAGCAGGACGGTGGACCGGGGGAGCTTCTCGGCCAACACCCGCGCGCGTTTCGGCTCGCGCTCGAGGACCGTGACCTTGATCTTCGACTCCTCGAGCAGCCGGGCGAGGGCGATGCCGATCTTGCCGCCGCCGAAGATCACGCACCGCTTGACCTCACGCACGGTCCCGGCGAGGTGGGCGACGGCCTGTTGGATGTTCTCCCGCGGGGAGGACACGAGCAGGTGGTCGCCGGGCTCGGGCACCGTGTCGGGCCTGGTCAGCGCCGCCTCGCCGTTCCTGGTGATCCCGACGATGAACGCGGGGTACGGGCGTTCGCGCACCGCGAGGGGCTCTCCCACGAGGGGGGAGGACTCGGTGACGATCAGCTCGGCGAGCGCGAGGTGCCCGTCGCCGAAGTACTCGACCGAGACCGCGCCGGGCAGCCGCAGCGCCGCGGCGATGTCGTTCGCGGCCGCCCGGTCGGGGTCGATGACGAAGTCGATGCCGAGCACGCCCCTCGCGAAGGCGTCCTCGCGGTCGAGGAACTCCGGGTCCCTCACCCTGGCGACGGTGGTCTTCACCCCGAGCTGATGGCCCGCCAGGGCGGCGATCACGTTGGTCTCGTCCACCGCGGTCACCGACGCGAGCAGGTCGAAGTTCGCGGCCTCGATCCGCCGCAGGAGGCGTGGGCTGGCGCCGTTGCCCTCGATGACCAGCGCGTCGATCTGGTCGCGGATCTGGTCGCAGCGATCGGGATTGCTGTCGACGACGGTGACGTCGTGACCGTCCGTGCTCAAGGTTCGGGCAACGTTCATCCCGACCTCGCCGGCCCCGATCACCAGGGCCCTCATCGGAGGCGGCACTCCCGCCGTTGGTTTGACTCAAGCGTTCTCATCGGTGGCTAGCCATGCGCCGCCACTCGGGCGCATGGCGCGACACCTTACTCCAGCCCGGGCGAGGCGACGCGGAGGCGGGCCCGGGTGACCCGCCTCCGCCGGATGCGCTCAGGCGCCTTCGTATGCGGGCCGTCCTTCGCGATCCCCGGGTGACTGCTCCGGGGCATCGCGGGTGTCGGCTTCCTGAGGCTGGTTTCGCCCGCGCACGAGGACCGTGAGGGCGAGGACGATCGCGGTGACGATCAGGCCCGCGGCGACGGCGAAGGCGAGTTGAAAGCCACCGGTGAGGGCCGCCGCGTGAGTGTCGCCGTCGGCGATCAGCGCGTCGGTCCTGGTGGTGGAGAGGGTGACCAGCAGAGCGAGGCCGAGGGCGCCGCCCATCTGGGTCGAGGTGTTGACGAGGCCGGAGGCCAGGCCGGCGTCCTCGTCGGTGGCGCCCGACATGGCCAGGGTCATGATCGCCGGGAAGCAGAGACCGGCACCCACGCCAAGCAGCAGCATCGAGGGCAGGAGCCCGGTCACGTAGTCCGAGTCGACCTCGATCCGGGTGAGCAGGGCGAGCGCCACCGCGATCAGGGTGAGACCGGCCAGCAGCACCCGGCGGGGTCCGTACCGGGTGACCAGGCCGGGGGAGACGCGGAGCGAGAGCGCCCCGATCGCGACCGAGAGGGGCAGGAAGGCGAAGCCGACCGCGATCGCGCCGTAGCCGAGCACGCTCTGGAGGTAGAGGGCGCCCATGAAGAACATCCCGAACATCCCGGCCACCATGAGCACCGAGATCAGGTTCGCCCCCGCGACGTTGCGGTTGCGGAAGATCGAGAGCGGCACGAGGGGGTTGCCCGCCGTGGCCTCCCGGAGGATGAATGCGCCGAGCAGCGCGACGGCGACGCCGCCCAGGATCAGGGTCGTGGTCGAGCCCCACCCGGATTCGGCGGCCTGGACCACCGTGTAGACCGCGAGCGAGATCGCCGCGGTGACCAAGACCGCGCCGGGGGCGTCGGCGCCGTGATGGAGTCCCAGGCCCTCCTCGTGCCGCAGCACCCGCACGGCCATGACCGCCGTCGCGATGCCGATCGGCACGTTGACGATGAAGATCCAGTGCCAGCTCAGCACGTCGGTGAGCACGCCCCCGAGCAGCAGCCCGAGCGAGCCCCCGGCCGAGGCGACGAAGCTGTACACGCCGATGGCCTTGGCCTGCTCCCGGGGCTCGGGGAACATCGTGACGATCATGCCCAGGATGACCGCCGAGGTCATCGCCCCGCCGACGCCCTGGAGGAAGCGGGCGCCGATCAACATCTCCTGGCTGGTGGCGAGCCCGCAGAGGAGGGATGCCGCGATGAAGACGAGGAGCCCGGCGGAGAAGATGCGCCGCCTCCCGGCGAGGTCACCCAGCCTGCCGGCGAGGAGCAGCAGGCCCCCGAAGGGGATCAGGTAGGCGTTCACGACCCAGGCCAGGTCCGACTGGTCGAACCCGAGGTCGTCCTGGATCGACGGCAGCGCGACGTTAACGATCGTGCCGTCGAGGATGATCATGAGCATGCCGGTGCAAAGGACGACCAGGGCGATCCAGCGTTCGCGCAAGGTCGAGGAGGGGGGAGCGGACCAGTCGGACATCGGTGACCCTTCGGTTCGTTTCATCGAAGAAAGAACCGTAGCAAATAGATCCGTTCGGAACTATTTGGTTTGGACCTATGTTCGCGGCGCGCGCTTGCGGGGCGGCTTCTGGCAGGGAGAGTTGTGGGCCAGAGCACCGGCCTGGAGCTGGTTGAGGGCGTCGATCAGGGTGCGCCTCTGGTCCTCCGAGAGCTCGCTGAGGACCTCCTCGTAGAGCCGCTCGGTCGTTTCCTCGGCCTCGGCCACCTTGCGCCGGCCCCTGGGGGTGACCTTGATGACCCGTGCCCTCCGGTCCGTCTTCGACGGCACCCGCTCGGCCAGGCCGGCCTCCTCTAGTCGGTCTAGCGTGACGACCATCGTGGTCTTGTCGACCCCGATCGCCTCGCCGATCTCGCCCTGCGTCAGATCGCCCTCCAGCGCCGCCTTCAGCACGCAGTAGCCGCGCGGCGCGATGCCGAGCTTCTCCATGCGCGCGGTCTGCTCGACGGCCAGGCTGTGGGAGGTCTGGTTGAGCAGCCAACCGAGATCCCGCGAAAGCACGGGGTCATCGGAGATCGGCGCTGTGGCGGTGGGGGCCATGTACGAAGCGTAACAGGGAAAGATCCGCTAACCGACTGTTTTCTACGAAACGAAAGATTCCTGCTGCCTGTGATCCTGGGATAATCGCCGCGCTTCATGCTCCTGCGCCGTCTCACGCTCGCCGCCCTCGCGTGCGGCCTCCTTCTGGTGCCCACCGGTTTCGCGGAGGGAGGCTTCCTGCCCGGGCTCGACCGCGTGGGAACCGACGAGGGCGAGGTCTACGCCAAGGGGTGCATGGCCGGGGACACCCAGGTCCGGTCCCGGGTGTGCCGGTTCGGCCGCCCGGGCTCCGAGCGCAAGGTGGTCCTGCTCGGAGACTCCCACGCGGCACACTGGGGCGGGGCGCTCGCCCGACTGGCCAAGCGGCGGGGATGGAGGGCGGTGGTGCTCGCCCGCGCCAGCTGCCCCGCGGCCCGGGTCAGCATCGACAAGTACTGCGACATCTGGCGGGAAAACGCGCTGCGCCGGATCAAGCGGATCAGGCCGGGCCTGACCCTGGTCGGCTCCGCCGCCAACGACCAGGCCTACTCGGTCCTCCGCTACGGCCACAAGCTGGACCGCGACCAGAGCGAACACCGGCTGGTCGCGGGGATGGTCCGAACGCTGCGCTTCCTTAAGCGCTGGTCCGGGCGGGTGATCCTGATCCGGGACCAGGCCGTGGCGCCGTTCGACGTGACGGACTGCCTGCGCGAGAACTGGAAGCGCGCCCGGCGGTGCGGGTTCCGCACGACGCGTTCGCGGTCCCGGTCCTACGACTACAAGGCCGCCCGCAAGGTCCGGGGGGTGCGGATCATCGATCCGCAGCGGCTGCTCTGCCCGGGCGGGTGGTGTCGCCCGCTGGACGGCCGGTACCTGATCTATCGCAACGAAAGCCACCTCGCGGCGACCTGGACCCGCCGGCAGGACCGCTGGTTGGGGAAGAGGATCGGCCACCCGTGGAAGCCCAGGGGAGGGGTGGCCAGCGCCCACCGTGCGTCGCGGCGGATCCGCGACCGGGCGAGTGTCCCCGACTTTCCGGACATTTTCATCGAGAAGGTGTGGCCCGGGCTCGCCGCGGCGGGCGACCGGAGAAGGTGAAGCGCCGGGCCGGCTCGGTGCCGGACCGGGATCGCTCATGGCGCCCGGAAAGCCGCGCGGGGCTACTTCGCCTTGTAGGTGATCCGCATCCGGTTCTTCAGGTCGATCGTCACGGGCTGGTCGATGGTCGGGCTCGGCGCCGTGTACCGGACCCCGGGCCGCGGCGTGGTTCCCGGGCCGCCGGGGTTGTACACGGGGTCGTAGCGCCCCGTCCCGGGGAGCCGCAGCACCCGGATCGAGCGCATCGCCGGGGCGGTGCCGTCGAGGATCACGTCGATCTGGTTGTCGTGGTCCTCCTGGTAGCACTGGTCGTAGGAGCCCTGCTTCTTGCCGAGCTCCGCCAGGCCGACCACCCGCAGCCAGCCCCTGCCGATCCGGTAGGTCTTGCCCCGCTTCTTGATCACGACCTTTCGCCCGCTCGGTGCGCGGGCGACTATCTGGAAGTAGCGCTCGAACTCGTTCGGGCGCATCCCGCGGATGCCATCGGGTGAGAAGCCGCCGGTGGTGAGCATCCGCAGCCTGAACTTCGCGCGCTTGCCGTAGAAAGCCCGACCGTCGTTCGGCATGTTGGTCCGGTAGATCTTCGGCGCCGACTCGCCCAGGGTCGACATCCTGGTGAGCTTGGCGGCCGCGAGGCGCGGGCCCGGTCGTTCGGACGGCTTCGTGTAATCGTCGTAGGGGCTCTTGGTGGGCGCGGAGTACATGCCGACGGCGCTCACGATCCGCCTCTTGCCCCGCCTGGTCTTGCCGACCAGCTTCAGCGGCGTTTCGTCGGCGACCACCTCGATGCGGGTGGGGAAGACCTGGCCCGGGTCTCCGGCCGGCAGGTTGTTGCCGAACTCGCCGACCAGGACGACGGTGCTGCGCTCGTTGTATTCGAAGTTGGGGTAGAGCGCCGCGCCGGTGGGCGTCACCTTTTCGCCGTTCGACTTGGTCACGAGGAAGTCGGTGGGATCGACGGTGCTCGGCAGGACCGGCCAGCTGAACTCGAGCGGCATGCCGTCGCCGTAGTACTGAGGCCAGCCGTAGCTGAAGGCCATCCCGTTCGAACCGGCGGCGGACGAGTAGTCCCCGAGCGCGGGTTCTGCCGAGCACTCGAGGTCGTCCAGCCAGGCGCCGTCGACGGCGAGGACGGCCTGCCTGGCTTCCTCGACGGTCGGCTTGCCGTCGAGCCCGGGCAGTCCGAGGATCGTGTTGAATCCCATCCCACCGGCGAGCATCCGGGGCTTCCACGACCACATGTCGGCTCCGACGAGGACGTCCTTCTTCAGGAGTTGGCTGGTCGGGCTCGGGTCCTCGGCGGCCGCGACGGTCGGCATGAGAAGGCTGAGCATCCCCAGGCAAGCCGTAACCGCCAGCGCAACCGCCCTCAGCGGTGTCCCTGCGTTCACGTCGGTCATGCCCCTCTTGTAACACAGAAGATGACGCGCGTCAACTTAAGGGGGTTGCGCACCGGCGATGAGTTTCGTCACCTTCGCTCGTCCTTGCTCTCGAACACATCGAACCGCCCACCGGCGAAGGAGGATGAAAATGGCAGACAAGAAGGTAAAGGGTCCCGCCTCGTACTTCCCCTCGATCGAGAAGAAGTACGGAAAGCCGATCGAACATTGGCTCGAGCTGGCCAAGGCCAAGGAGGGGGAGAGGCACATGGAAACGGTGAACCGCCTGAAGGCAGACCACGGCCTGGGTCACGGTCACGCGAACGCGATCGTCGCCTACGCCCGTTCGAACTGAGGGACCGCACACTCATCTCGGCTCCTCTATATCTCGGCTCTTCTTGGTGTCTCGGTGACTATATGTCGCCATGCGAAATGAGGCCTCCAGTCCGGGCGGGTCCAACCTTGGGTGTAGGCTCCTTGGGGTCGGCCACAGGAGGCAGGGCGGGAGATCCCCATGATTCGCAGTTGCGAGGTTGCCTGGAAGCACCGCTCCGCGGCTCTGGCCGCGTTGATCGTCATCGCTTTCGCCTTCGCTTTTGCCGGGACGCAGGCTCAGGCCGGTTCGATCTCGGGCACGATCTCGGGCGGCAAGATCAAGTTCGCGCCCTACATGTGCTGGCACTACGTCACGGCGCTCGACGACCGCCGACAAACCGTGGACGAGGAGGAATTCGAGAGCAGCAGCGGGATCAGCTGGGGCGACGATTATTACGCCTTCGAGTTGAAGGGCCTCGTGCCGGGAAGCACCTACCGACTCGTCGGAAGGATGGATTGCGGGTGGTACCCGAATGATTCCTCCTCGTACGTCGAGTACTACCGAGACCAGACTTCGCTCTCGAAGGCCGCTCCGATCACGATGGGTTCGGGCCCAGTTACGGGGATCGACATCGTGCTCGAAGAGCCGGACCCGGAGCTCACGCCGCCCGACACCGTGATCGATGCGGGACCCTCGGGGACCGTCACGAGTGGCGAAGCGACCTTCGAGTTCCACTCGACCGATCCTGGGAACACCGCCGGGTTCGAGTGCCGGCTCGACGGCGGTGCATTTGCCGCCTGTGCTTCTCCCGCGACGTTCTCGTCGCTCGACGATGGCGCCCACGACTTTTCGGTCCGAGCCGAGCACGTCGTGGCCGGCCACCCGGACGGGACCCCGGCCACGCAATCCTTCACGGTCGAGAGTCCCGGGCCAGTCGTGAGCCGGGCGAGACTCGGCAAGGCGGTGGCCAGGGGCCCTGCGCGGGTCAAATCCGGAAGAAAAGTGACCTACCGGGTCACCCTGACCAACTCCGGGGCCCGCCGGGCAACGGGCGTTGAGCTGAAGGTCAGGGGAATGGGGGCCGACCTCGTCAGGCGAGTCGGATCGGTGCCCGCAGGCTCCAGGAAGACCGTCAAGGTGAGGGTGAAGCCAAGGCGGCCCGGCAGGGGCAAGCTCTCCTTCAAGGCAACGTCGTCGAACGCGGGCACCAGAAAGGCCACACGCCGCATCGTTGTGAGGTAGCGGCGGGATCGCCCGAAGTCCGCGGGCTTCGTCGAGTATAGGAAGGAAGACCGCCCAACCACCTTCGAGACTTCTGTCAAACCCGATCCGGCTCTGTTGAGCGTTCCAACGAGCTTGACTCGGTCGATAACGGTCTGAACGTTTGTCGCTCGCTACCCCTACAAAAGCCGCCGAGCTCTGTTCAGCAAAGTAGGGAGAAGAGGACCAAAGCAAGTAGCGCGAACGCAGAGAGCGAAGGCAAGACGTACGAAGCCCTGGGATGCCCGGCTAGTTTTCCCGGCGGGCAACGCGCGATCAGCACGGCGCAGACACACCTGACGGCGCCCCAGACGAGCAAACTGAAGAGGATCCCGACCGCTGTCGAAGCTGGAGCACCAACTTCTCGAGCCCATTTCCAAGCTGGAGCTACTTGTGGAAGCACCAACAAAACTAGAAGGATGCCGCTGATGGGGGCAAATACGAGCACCCCCGGCCGAATGCGTTTGGAGATTCCTCCTGCCGTCAGCCCGAGATCTTGCGCCAACAAATCGGTACGAACCAATACGACCGCTCCGCCAAGGGCCCAAGTCAGAGCCAACGATCCCGCATACGCCCAATAGCAAGCGGTGCAGCTGAGAGGCGAGGTGGTTCCGCAAAAGGCGTTCTCTGAGGTGAGAACGCCATCAATGAGCCATCCAGCCCACAGCGCAATCAACCACATGATCGGTGTCCACCAGATGAGCATTCTGATTCGAAGCCACACTGAGAACCAATAAATGGCTAGGACAGAGTGACACCGATATGGCAGCCGGGCCGCTCGCGCCGGCGCTAGGCAAAACGCCAGGGCCAAGTTTGAAAGTGCGGTATGAAGTGATCTCAAAGCAGGTCGAGAGTAGTTTGAATGACGGGAACTGACCCGTTTGTTTGGTCACGGTTTGTCATTCAGGGTGAAGCTATCGGGGGGAATTTTGAGGGGGAGGAATTCCTCCCCCTCAGACTCGGCGGGTGATCGCCAGCCGAGCCGGGAGGGCTTTCGTTTCCGGTTGTAGGAGGTTTCGATGTAGTCGAAGATCTCGGTTCTGAGTTCCTGCTTTTCGGGCCATCTGCGCCGGCAGATCAGCTCCTTCTTCAACGTGGCGAAGAACGTTTCGGCCACGGAGTTGTCGTAGGCGGTCCCGACGTTTCCCATTGATCTCGCGATTCCGTGTTCGCGGGCTTTCTGGCCGAAAGCCAGCGAGACGTACTGGCTGCCCTGGCCGGAGAACTCGAGTACTTGGAGCCATCGGGGCGGTCAAGTCGGGTGGCAGGTCCCATGGCAAAGGAGTGGCTGAGTTGGCCGGTTAGGTGAGTCACAACGAACTTCGACCGCAGGCGATCGAGGCGATGAGAGAACGAGGATCTCCTGGGAACGGTCTGCCAAGCCAAGCGCCGTTCCGGTGATCGCGCGATGGAATAAACGACTAACTAGTTCGCGGGACCTGAGAAAGAGATCAGGCGATGGCGCAGGAAATCCGGTGCGCCTTCTTGGCGAAACGGAGAGTGAGCCGTGACCCAAAAGAGACTCGCCGATACGACCGTTTCAGACTCAATCGGGTGACGCTTGACGGCTCAGATACCGACCCCACGGATAAGTTGACATAAGGCACATTATCGAGCATTGGACGCGCTTCGGGTCCGGACGCACGTGGGTTCTGAAACGTCAGCGGTTGACACCAAATCCGTTGGCTCGTGACAAAACCGTCCGTCTCGCCATGAGAACCTGGCTAAGGGCGGGTAGCGACCTGCGCTTGACGCCTGACAAACCTCTCGGCTCTAAGGTGCCTTTTCCCGAACCTGATCCGCAGTGCTTACGGATACGAGAACGAGGCGATGCCCCTAAGTTGCTCAGATGGCCTGGGGCTCGCGCCGTCTCTCGGGCGGCGGATTGCAATCCGAACGTCGTTCATCTGCCAGCAAAATGTCGCTGCTCATCTAGAGGCTCGCTCTTCCGCGAAGATCCGGGACTTGGTCTCCTCGGACGGCTTCTTCCCCATGAACATGCGGCGTGACGATCTTTGCCTGGCGACCTTCTCCCACCTTGAATCGATCGCTTTCGCGGTGAGTGCTTCCGTCTTGAATCGGTCGTCGACCTTGATCAATCGATGCCTCCAAGGGAAACGCTCGGAACCGCGGCGCCGCTGAGTCGAGCGGCTAGCGCGATCCAGGAATCTTCTTGACCTTCCACCTGTAGACCGCCGGGGTCTTGTCGGTCTTGCCCTTGTATGTGGCGGCGACGGCCAGGCGGTGATTGCCCTTGCCTACCCGTCGCTTGATGCTGGGGCGGCATGGCTTGAATGCGCCATTGTCGAGGCGGCACCTGAAGCTGGTTCCCCGCGGCCCCGAGGAGGCGAATCGGAACCTCACGGTGGTCCTGGCCTTCCTGGTCCTGACCAGCTTCCTCGGTGCCTTGGCGATCCGGGTCTCCGGCACGACCGACGTGCCCCTCCCCTCCTCCGGGTAGATCAGGCGTAGCCCCAGGACGAAGGAGCCTTCCGCGTGCCCCGAGTAGGTGCTGGCACCGTTCAAGTTGCTGCCCGTGATGGTGAAGTCGCAGTACGAGTCCGAGCAACCGTTCTCGGTGGTGGTCAGGTTGCCCGCCTGCGGCACCCACGATCCGCTGGTTCCGGAGGTACCGAATGCCGAGAGCAGGTCGATTCGGGTGGTCCGGGTAGACGTGTCGATCGCACCGGTGCTTTGGCCGCAGCTGTCGTTCCACGGGTCCTCGATCTGGGTTGCCAGCGAGATGGCCGGATTGCCCGGGGCGGCGGAGTTCCCCGCCTGGTAGAAGCCCTCGAGCGTCACGTCCAGGCGCTCGCTCTTGGTCGTGTGGCGACTGCCGGAGCACAACTCCATGTCTTCGTAGGATTCCTCGCCCTCGGCGACGTCCGTCGAGAGTTCCCCCGAAAGAGTGACGAAGGTGGGGTTGCGCTGGACGGTCACCACGGGGTGCTGCTGGGCGCTCAGCCCCTCCCCCGTACTGCCGGCGAGAGAATGGGTCCAGCTCTCCGAGGACAGGACGCCAGGCGTCGGGCAGAACTCGAAGACACAACGCTTGACCGAGACGAGGGAGCGCGAGGCCGAGACGTCGAGGGTCGTCACCCTCGCCTCGACCGTGGGGTTCTCGATGTCGGTGATCGTCTTGTCGAAGCCGCTCGCCTCGGCGTTGCCGACCGACCCAAGGCACATGAAGCTGGCGGCGAAGATCACCCAGCCCAACGTCCCGCTGGCTGTCCTCGATCCCTTCCAGATGCGATCGAACATCGACTCTCCCGTCGCGTCCCCGCTCGCCCCCGTTGGACGAACTAGGGAGAACAATACATCGGGGACGGAGCGCCCAGGCGGATCTCAACTCGTTGGACGCTCCCGGGGCTGCTAGGTTGCCGCGGCACGGGTCGCCACGATCCGCGAGGGAGAGAAGCAATGGGAGAGGAACGGGAGGCCGTCGTCAGATGACGCATGAGGTGCAGAGCGCGGATTCGTTTCCGATCTTCGAGACGATGACGGCCGGGGAGGCCGTCGACGGAGGACCCATCTACGGGTCCTTCCCGATGGTCGATGATCAGCGAGAACTGATCCTGGGCCCGGACGAAACCATCGTCGAGGAGTGGATCGTCCCTGGCGTCACCCAGGCGAAGCAGGGAGACGACCGAAAGTTCGTCGCGAACCCGGTCGCGAGCAAGTCCCGCGTCCGGGTGACGCTCACCGACAGGAGGCTCGTCGTCGTGGTGCCCGAGGAGTGGGCCCTCGTATATGGCGATTCGGGGGGCCCTCAGCGCGCCAACTCCCTGCAGCGGCTCGGGCTGAAGGCCGCGAGCCGGGTTCTCGGCAAGCTCGAGGACGGCATGGGACCGGCGGTCGAGGCCGCCCACATCCCCCTCGAATGCGTCGGCAACGTCTCCCCGACCTACGCAGGCAAGAAGAAGAGCAAGGTGGTCGTCATGTACCAGTACGGCGCCGAGCGATCGAGGTTCGGGATCATCGACATCGGAGCCGACGAACGGACCAGCCGAGAGATCACGATCGCGCTACTCGACCGGGTCGTCGAACGCTGGCGAACGGTCACCGCGGGGCTGCTGGGGGACGATGAGATCGGCTGGGATCGGTCATCGAAGAGCGAGAGCTGGACCGCCAAGGTCTACCGCC
>Ga0065721_10007576_pt1 | contig 16479 bp, 11 predicted proteins | sample Mesricmetagenome_FD_59108 | JGI IMG/M metagenome (GOLD analysis project Ga0065721, IMG submission 59108) | Mesophilic microbial community from rice straw/compost enrichment Sample: eDNA_1 v2 (version 2) | ecosystem: Engineered > Solid waste > Grass > Composting > Bioreactor | place: USA: Davis... | reverse complement strand
TGCTGTTGTTTTCAGTGAATATTTCCCGGCATATATTGCTGAGCTTTGCTCCTGCCGGGCGTCTGACCTTGACCTTCTATGTGGTGCAGAGTCTGGTGTTTGTGCCGGTGTTCTACGGTTTTGGTTTGGCCGCCTACAGCTATCTGGGGCAGGTTCCGAGTCTGGCGATTGGCATCGCTTGTTGGCTTGTCCAGATGGGGATAGCCTGGCTATGGTTACGTCATTTCCGCTACGGCCCATTTGAATGGGTGTGGCGCAAGCTCACATTTATTGGGTTCACGCCTGCTCAAGGAAAGGTATCCGCATAAAAAAACCGGCAACACTGTTGCCGGTTTTTTTTGTATCCGTATTACTGCAGATTCGGAGTAGTCCAGTTGATCCAGCGGGCACGGTCCACGCTGAAGTTGCCGTCGGTGCGAACAACGTTGGTGTTTCCATTCCCGTTACCGATCAGGAATTTATCCACAAATGCGTTGAGTTCGGCCTGCTGTGAAGATGGGAAGGCGCAGTGCTGGTGTCCACCCACCTGCGAAACGCCCATGCGATCTGCAATCCCCACGTGCGGACCGAGACTCTCCCGCGCGGCCACCGACGCTGTATAGGTGCTGATATTGCCCAGCCATTCCATGTCAGTGTTCTCAATGACCAGCAACGCGCGCGGTGCAACCAGTCCCATGATCTGGTGATGATCGAACGGCAGGCGGGTCGCGGTGGAAGAAAACTGTGAGAAGGAGCTTCTGAACCAGACGTTCTCCGTCACGATCTGACTGAGAGTCTGTACGTTTTGTCCCGCCGCCCGTTGTGCGTCGGATACCCGCCAGGCCGCAGACCCACCGGAGCCGCTTTCCTGAGGAATGGTCAGCAGAATACGCTCATCCAGTGCCCCCACGATCAACGCCCCTTTACCGTTGCGCGAGCAGCCAGTAACGCCGAGGCGTTGCGCATCGATATTGGCTCCCGGGGTTTTCTCCAGAGCATCAATCAAACGGCTGACACCCCAGGCCCAGGCAGTCATGGCCCCGGCGCCGTGATTGCTGCCATACAAAGTGTAGAACTTGCCACGCCCGCGCGAACTGCCGTTGGTCTGCTCGGCTATATCATTGTTGGGAAAATTAATCACGGCAACACCGCGACTCAGCAAGGCGGCATTGTTCAGATTGGAACCACCAACACCGATCACTGCCGGGTAGGGCGCGCTGCCGGTGGAGGGTAATTGAATGCTGGCATTGAACGAAATTGATTGGCCATTAGCCTGCACATTGACGGTAATACTTGAACCGCTGACCGAGGCAGTCACGTTGGCAGACGACGGATCGGGCTTTTCTCCCAGCTCGTAAACCTGCGCCTGTTTGCTGACTTCAGCACGGCGGCAGGTCCAGTCGTGACGACTGCTGATCCGCGAGCCATCCAATGAACGGAACGGATCAGGAAGCGCCGCGATCGCCGTCAGATTAGCGTAGGAGGGTAAGTCAGGCACAAAACATCCGGCCCCGGAGTTTTCTACTCCCGCTGGTTCAAGGGGATCAGAGGGAGACGTACTGGATGAGCTGGCAGAGCTGGGTGAGCTGGATGTGGTTGATGAACTGGCCGGCTGACTTGATGGCACAGAGCTGCTTGCCGCGCTCGATGGGCAGGAGCTGCTGCCGATGATGCCGAACGGCGAGGGCTGGCTGCTGCAGGTGGTGCGCGAAATACAGCTCTGCTGATTTTCCCAGCCCCATCCATTCTGGGTGGTTACACACAGGGGATAATTTGTTCCATACCAGTTGCACTGCTGTCCGGTGCTGACGCAGGGACTGGATACTGTCGATGACGCAGAGGAATTGTTGTTGGGTGCACCGACATTGCCGAAAGAAATGTAACCGCTGCAATACATCCATTCGCTGTAACTGCCCAGGCCACAGCCGCCGCTGTAGGANCCGGTGTTGGTNTGCTGATCTTCCGCCTGACGAACTTGACCGTTTACCCGGATGTAATCAACCCTTACGTCGCGGCCATCGGCATCATTGGTAAAAGCTACCCGAATTTCGCCGGATAAATTTGTCGTTGCGGTATAGCTTGCCATGGCGGTCGAGAGAGTCCAGGTGTTAACGGTGGTGCCGCCAACCTGCAAGGAAACGGATTCACTGCCCGCCGTTCCCTGCATGCGCACTTCAATGCTATTACCTTGTGCGCCGACATTGATACTTAACGCGAGGGTATAAAGAAAACCAAGCAAGAGAGGCAGGGGATGCCGAAATAACCTAATAACCTGTGGGGTGCTCATAGATGTTTCTCCATATTATTTTTATTGCTGGAAATGGATGATCAATCCCGACAGAAACAAACGTGGCGGGATTAACATCCGTCGCTGAGGCCTGCTTGAATACAAGTATACAGGTTCATCGGATGATGGAGTAGAAGCAGGAGATTGGCAAACTAATCGAGGAAAATTGCGCAGCAGAAAAGGTGAAACGCCGACAAACCTTGAAAGCGGCGCCACAAGGTTTGTCAGCAGAATTGATTTAAATAATGAAAATATCTATACAGATTTTTCAGGGGTAACTGCTGGGCGCCAGCGCTTCAACAACAGCGCATTAGTCACGACGCTGACGCTGCTGAACGCCATGGCAGCACCGGCAATTACCGGGCTCAATAAGCCCATTGCTGCGAGAGGAATACCAATAAGATTAAAGATAAAAGCCCAGAACAAATTCTGCCGGATCTTATGGAATGTCCGGCGGGAAATTGCGATGGCATCAACAACCAATGCCGGATCGCCACGCATCAGTGTGATACCGGCGGTGTGCATGGCCACATCGGTTCCGGTTGCCATGGCAATACCCACATCCGCAGCTGCCAACGCCGGTGCGTCATTAATACCGTCCCCCACCATCGCTACGTATGAATATTGTTGTTTAAGTCTGGCAACCGTACTGGCTTTATCCTCGGGCAAAACATTGGCAAACACATCATGAATTCCCAGCGTGTCAGCTACCGCCTGGGCACTGCCCTGATTGTCGCCGGTAAGCAACATGGTGTGGATGCTGCGTTGATGAAGCTGCTTGATGGCAGCAGCAGAGGTGGGCTTGATGTCGTCGCCGAAGACGAACAGACCGAGCAACTGTTTTTCGGTCTGGTTTACTTTTATCAGCCAGGAAACCGTATTGCCTTGCTCCTCAAACTGGCGGGCCTGCTCAGCGAGAGGAGAGGAGTCAACCGCTGCTTCCTGCATCAGCCGCGCGTTACCCATCTGATAATGTGTGCCCTCGACAACGGCGGACGCGCCGCGACCGGGAAGCGCTTTGAAGCCTTCGCTGACCGGGATGGTCAGCTGCTGTTGCTGTGCGCGTTCTATGATGGCCCGAGCCAGAGGATGTTCGCTGCCGGTCTGCACCGCAGCGGCAATGCGCAGTACCTGCTGCTGATCTTCATTCACCGCAATATATTCCCGCAGAGTGGATTTACCGAGAGTGAGCGTGCCGGTTTTATCAAAGATTACGGCAGAGATGTGGTGCGCGGTTTCCAGCGCTTCGGCGTCTTTGATCAGGATACCGTGCTGCGCCGCAACGCCGGTACCGGCCATGATAGCGGTCGGCGTAGCAAGACCCAGCGCGCAAGGACAGGCGATCACCATCACCGCCACGGCGTTGATGATGGCCTGCTGCACATCCCCGTCGGCCCACCACCAGCCGAGGAATGTGAACACCGCAATAACCAGTACGACGGGTACAAAGACCGCGCTGACCTTGTCGACCAGCCGTTGAATCGGGGCCTTGGCTGCCTGAGCATCTTCAACCAGACGGATAATCCGGGCGAGGGTGGTTTCGGTACCCACGGCCAGCGTTTTGATGGTCAACAGCCCGTCGGCATTGATGGAGCCGCCGGTTACCTTATCTTTCGGTTGCTTGGCTATGGGCAGGCTTTCGCCGGTCACCATGGATTCATCTACGTGTCCGCTGCCTTCGCTGATGACACCGTCAACCGGAATGCGCTCGCCCGGCCTGACAAGTACCAGGTCGCCAACCTGGACCTGCTCGATCGGGAGTTCAACCTCCTGCTGTCCGCGCTTAACCCGGGCAGTATCCGGCCGCAGAGCCTGCAGCGCCTGAATGGCCGCGGTGGTCTGGCGTTTGGCCCGGCCTTCCAGCCATTTACCCAGGAGCACCAGCGTGATCACTACGGCCGAGGCTTCAAAGTAATAGTGGGCATGGGCGGAATCGCGGAACAGCTCGTAGACGCTCAAGCCGTATCCCGCACTGGTTCCCAAGGCTACCAGCAGGTCCATGTTGCCGCTGCGGGCTTTAAGGGCACTCCAGCCAGCGCGGTAGAAGCGCCCGCCGAGCCAGAACTGGACGGGCGTGGCGAGCAGGAATTGGATCCAGCCCGGCAGCATCCAGTTGATCCCAAAGATCATCAGTACCATTGGCGCTACCAGGGGCAGGGATAGAGCGGCAGCAATGGCCACTGCGACGGCTTCGCGGTCAGACTGCTGCTGCCTGACCTCTGCCTGAGCGCGTGGAGAAGGGGCAGGAAGCGATGCTTCGTAACCTGCGGTTTTCACCGCCTGGATCAGCTGATCCGCCGAAACCTTGCCGGGAAGGGCATCCACATGGGCATTTTCAGTGGCCAGATTGACCGAGGCGGTAACGACACCAGCGGTATTGCGCAGCGCTTTTTCCACGCGTCCGGCGCAGGAGGCACAACTCATCCCTTGTATGGATAAGTTGAAGGAAGTGGTTTGAGGCTGGGTATCCTGGGGGCGATGCATGAGGTTCTCCTGACAAGCACGGATGGTTGACGGCCTCAGTATTGTGCTTCCAGTAACTGGAAGGTCAAGCCTGGCGGTAACTGTACTTGTCAGGGATATCTATGCCCCGAAGAGGGGCAATTAAGGGGCTTCTTCGACCGACTCGTGAGAAACCGCCGTGACCTTCAACCGACGGACTTTTCCACCGGGGATGGGCCAGTCTATGGTTCCACCCACGCGCAGGCCGATCAAGGCTGTGCCCACTGGCGTCAGGACCGAAATCTTCATCTCTTCAACCTTGGCATCCTGGGGGTAAACCAGACTGATGTTAGTTTCCTCACCGGAATCCAGATCAACAAAGGTCACCGAGGAATTCATCGCGACGACATCATTCGGCACCTTGCGCACGATATCGGCACGGCTGAGTTCATCGTCCAGCGCTTCCGCTGCTGGGGTATCAACCCGCTCACACAGAGAAAGCAGGCTTTTGTAATCAAGCTCGGATACGACCAATGAGTTATTTTTTTTGCCAGACATTTCTTCACCTCAAATAGGTTGACGGAATTAATCAATTTGCTGAAAAAAACACCACAACAGAATGTTGTGCTTAAGGAGTTATTTACAAACGGAAAGAATAGAAGAGGGGCTGCGGCGATTAAGCGTAACGGTGCCTAATCGCCAAAAAAGAGAAAGGTGCGAATAGGATTGTGATCCTGCTCGGCACCTGAAATGGTTAAAAAGATAGGAAAAATATTCATGGGCCAACCATACACCTGGCCCTTAGACTTGGCAAGTTGCAGATCCCTCTGCGGTGCGGCCTAAAAGGCAGGCAATTCATCTAAGGTGATCACGGCGTCGTGGTTATAAACCTTATTTTTATGCTCGCTGGTGTTGTAAAACTCGCCGGTCCAGAAATTTCCGGAATGGGTCACGCCAGCTTCAGTATCCGTGTCATTCCAGACCATAAACCACAGCCACCAGGCGCCATCGGTGGCGATCTCGTCAGGATCGGGAATGTTGCTGGTCTCGCTCAGAGCGACCATCTTTTGCTGCAGAGGAAAGGCTTTTGCCTCATTAAAGCGCTCAATCTGGGATTCGTAGTTACGAGCCCCGTCGTAGATATCCATACTCACGATATCGACATAAGCGTCGCCCGGATACCAGCTGGCGCTCTGGCCGTTCCACACCCAGATCAGGTTACTTAAACCATGGTAGTTGGCCAGGCGGTCGAAGAGGTGACGCCACAGTAGCACCTGTGCGTATGCAGAAGAGATGCCGTCGGTGCGGGAGCGGCCCCACCAGAACCAACCCCCTGCGGCTTCGTGCAGTGGGCGCCACAGAACCACAACGCCAGCTTCTTCCAGCGTCCGCAGTTCAGCCGCAATGGCATCAATGTCGTCCTGTATCTTGTTGAAGTGAGGGTGCTGGGTATCCAGCTGGCCGTTGGCGACAGGAATCTGGAAGGCCGTCTCGCTGGTGTAAAACGCCGATGTGGTGCCACTGGGGTCCCGCCAATGCCAGGCAAATGAAACCAGTCCGCCGCGCTCCCAGTGTTCAATGGCTTCTTCCGTCTGCTGCAGACCGTCGCCATTGTTGAAGGAATAGTTCATGAAGTCGTAGCCCATGATGGCCGGAGCCTTGCCGGTGTCGTCGAGAACCCGTTGATACATATCGATGGAGTCGCGCCAGGTTAAGTCCTGCTGGCCGGACAATACCTTGGAACCCCAGACGGAGCGGAGATAATCGTAGACGGCTTCTGCCCGATCCGAGGCATTGGGGCTGACCAGATCTTCAGCCATGGCTGATTGGGTTGTGTCGCGACTGGAGTTCACGCTGCTGAAAGACGTACTGGAGCTCGATGCGACCGAAGAGCGGGAAGGCGCGGACGCTATAGCGGGAGGCGACGAGGCGGCCCGGCTGGACTGATTGCCGGACCCAGAGCCTCCACCGCCACAGCCTGCAACGCAGGCCGTTAACAGAAAAATACAGAGCAGTGAGCCGCAAAGCTTGAGCATTTTGGGAATTCTGAGGTGCAATAAAGGAAACATGAGGTGCTCCGGGTTATGGTTATTATGTGTTGCTTGTGTAATCGGTTACCGATGAGTCTACCCGGTTTGGCTGGACGAATGGAAGTCATAGATGTCATTTGTGTAAACGTTTACAGCTTGTGCTGTTTGCCAGGTAGCCCGCCAGAACGTGTAAAAATCCCCCAAATTTCTGCATGCAAATTGACCCGCAAACCCCTACAATAGCGCCCCTTCTTTTTTCGAACGTCCTGGCAGTTTCCCTATGAAAACCACCCCCACCATTGGCTTCGTCAGCCTCGGTTGCCCCAAGAACCTCGTGGATTCCGAGCGAATCCTCACCCAGCTGCGTATGGAGGGGTACAACATCGTACCCACCTACAACGACGCGGATATGGTGATCGTAAATACCTGCGGCTTTATTGACAGCGCAGTGCAGGAGTCGCTGGGTGCCATTGGTGAAGCCCTGAACGAGAATGGCAAGGTGCTGGTTACCGGCTGTCTGGGGGCAAAGGAAGACGATATCCGCCAGGTGCATCCCAATGTACTTGGCATTACCGGCCCCCATGCCTATGAGGCGGTCCTGGGCCAGGTGCATGAGCATCTCCCTCCGAGTGCTGTCCATAATCCATTTACCGATCTGGTGCCACCTCAGGGGGTGAAGCTTACGCCGCGTCATTATGCGTATCTCAAGATCTCCGAGGGCTGCAACCACAGCTGCAGCTTCTGCATCATCCCTGATATGCGTGGCAAGCTGGTCAGCAGGCCCATAGGGCAGGTGATGGGCGAGGCGGAGCGACTGGTGAAGGCCGGGGTTAAAGAACTGCTGGTGATCTCCCAGGACACCTCGGCGTACGGTGCGGACATTAAACACCGCACGGATTTCTGGGACGGTCGTCCGCTCAAGACAGATATGTACCAGCTGGCCAGTGCTTTGGGCGAGCTGGGCGTCTGGGTGCGCCTGCACTATGTCTACCCATACCCGCACGTCGACAACATCATGCCGTTGATGGCGGATGGCAAGGTTCTCCCTTATCTGGACATTCCGTTCCAACACGCCAGCCCGACAATCCTGCGCAAGATGCGTCGACCGGGGCAGGTAGAAAAGACCCTGGAACGTATCCAGAGCTGGCGTCAGCAAGTACCGAACCTGACCCTGCGTTCGACGTTTATCGTCGGCTTCCCCGGTGAAACGGAAGACGACTTCCAGCAACTGCTGGATTTCCTGCAGGAAGCGCAGCTGGATCGCGTCGGCTGTTTCCAGTATTCCCCGGTGGAGGGCGCGCGTGCGAATGAGCTTCCTGATCCGGTAGCGGATGAGATCAAACAGGAACGTTACGACCGTTTCATGCAGCTGCAGCAGAAGATCTCTGCTGAGCGCCTGCAGCAGAAAGTCGGGCAGACCTTGCAGGTATTGATTGACGAAGTTGACGAAGAGGGTGCCATTGGTCGCAGTTTTGCCGATGCGCCGGAGATTGACGGTAATGTTTATCTGAATGGCGAAACCGGTGTTAAGCCTGGTGATATGGTTACTGTCGCCATCGAACATTCCGATGAATATGATCTGTGGGGCAGTAAAGTCTCCGGTTAACACGTCGACTTATGTTTCCAACTCCGGGTTGTCAAATTCCCCGAGGTTCTGCTGTTAATCCCAGGTCTCCAAGGAGAAAACCGTGTCCGTTCGTCAAACATTGGCAGGCATACTCGGGCATAAAGTAACGCGTCGTCTGTGGCAGGCGTATGTTGTTTATCTGGCGGTGAGCATCGTCGTGCTGATACCGCTGCTGAACTGGGCCGGTGCAGCGGTTTATCAACAGCAGACCGGCCGCACGCTGCACTACAGTNTCATCAGNTTCAATCCTTTTACTCTCGCCGTAACTGTTCATCGCCCCAGTGACCGCAATGCGGATGGCAGCGTCTTCTGGGCTGCGCAGAAAATTCAGGTCAATCCCTCGCTGCTGCAGACCCTGTTCCGGTTTGCGCCCACGCTGGATGCTGCCGTGCTGAATCAAGTGCAGGTCAGCGTGAAAAAGATCGCAGCGGATGAATGGAATTTTGACGATATCCTTCAGCATCAGGCGAACCTGCCGCAGCCAGAGGCAACCTCTGAGCCGGCGGGAGAGATTCCACCCCTGGTGATCAACCAGATTACCCTCAATATCCTGTCGCTGGCGTTCACCGATGCCAGCCGGGAAGAGGCGTTCCACACCAGCGTGGATGATGTTGAGTTTGTTCTGGAGAACTTTTCAACGATCAAGGAAGCTGGCCAGCCATACCAGCTGCGGGCGCGCAGCAGTGGCGGTGAGCTGTTCTGGCAGGGCGATGTGTCGGTCAAACGTAGTACCAGTGAAGGGGAGCTGCGGTTGACGGATATTTCGCTGCAGCCCGCCTGGCAATACTTGAAGCCTTATCTCAACTTCGCGCTGCAGGATGGCTCACTCAACCTCGCCGGTTCCTACACTGTGGATTGGAGTTCTGAGCTGGCCTGGGCTATCACAGATGGGCGTCTTGAGATCGATGCGCTGGATCTTCGGGGTAAGGCGAAGGAAAAAGCGAGTCGCCTGGGTTTTTCTCAACTGGTCATCGATAACCTGCGTGCAGGCAGCGAAACGGAGTTGCTGGAGATAGAGCAGGTAACGCTGGATGATTTGCTGATCGCCAGCTGGAGTGAGGCTGACTATGTAGATCTGCAGCAGATGCTCACGCCCGAATTTCCGGATGTTCCCGCCGGGGACAACAATAGCGATGACAGTGGTAGCTGGGCTGCCTTTATCGAACAGGTGCAGATAAGGGGCGCCGTGAACTGGCATGTAGCGGAGCTGGATCATCAATTTGAGCTCACACCGGTTCAGCTGACCATCAACGGCATTGATACCAGAGGTGAGGCATCAGCACAGCTCCAATTCACGGCCAGTCTCGATCAACAGGCCCAGATTGATGTTACGGGTGAATTGAATCCTGTGCTGCTCGACGGCAGCATCAATACACGCATCACTGATCTGCCTGTGTCGCTGGTAAACCCTGTGATGCAGCCTTACCTCAATGCCGACATCCTCGCCGGTCATCTCAGCCTGGAGACACGCATAACTCTGCGCGAGGCCATGCCGGTTATGCTGGTCTCCGCTGGTACACTGGCACAGTTCAGGTTGCGTCCGGACGAGTCACCGGATGATCTGGTGAGCTGGGAACAGCTGGCCTGGCAGGACGCCCGCGTTGATCTCGAACAGCAGCGCCTTGAACTGCCGCTGGTGACGCTGGACGGGTTTGACAGTCGTTTCATCATCACCCGGGCGGGCACCACAAACCTGCAGCAGTTGTTTCCGGAGACCGGCGGAGACACAACGGAGTCTGCTGCCCGTGAGTCTGCATCGCCAGCCTGGCAGTTTGCTCTGCAAAAATTTGCGCTGAACAATGCATCCTTCCGCTTTCACGATGAATCCCTGACACCGGACTTTACCGCCGCGATCCAGCATTTTTCCGGAGAACTCACCGGTTTATCGTCTGACGTAAAAACTTCCGCCTCATTCAATTTCAAAGGCGACGTGGATGGGTATGCCCCCGTCACACTCAGTGGAACAACTCAGCCGTTCCTTGATGATCCCAAGCTGGATGCCACGTTGAATTTTGAAAATATGGATCTGGGTGGTTTCAGTACCTATTCCAGCACTTACGCTGGCTGGCGAATCGACCGCGGCCTATTGACGGCGAACCTGCATTATCGGCTGGCCGAGGGGCGTATCCTTGGCGACAACCACATCGTCATGGATCAGCTGCAGCTGGGTGAGCGCGTGCGCAGCGCCCGTGCGATGGATATTCCCCTGCGTCTGGCGCTTGCACTGCTGACGGATGAGCACGGTGTTGCAACCTTGGATGTCGGCGTCAGCGGGCGCCTCGATGATCCGAGCTTCGACATCAGCAAAGTTATCTGGGCTGCGGTGCGTAATACCCTTGTTAAGATTGTTACCGCGCCGTTTAACCTGCTGGCCAGCCTGGTGGGTTCACAGGAAGATCTGGGAGAAATTAAATTCAATTCCGGTTCTACCCAGTTGCTGTCTAACGCAACCCGCAAGCTGACTCTGTTGGAAGAGGCGTTAAGCAAGCGGCCGCAGTTGCGTCTTGAAGCGCGGGGGCAATACGACGTGGTCACTGATACCCGCGGTCTGCAGGCTGCACAGGCCAAGCCGATCCTGCTGGCGGCCGGTCTGACCAACGATGACATTAAGCAGAAGACGCCTGCGTGGCAGAAAGTAGTGGTCGCGCAATATCGTCGGCTGGGATTATCTGACGGCAAAGAGCTATCCGTAGACGAACAGTACGCCGCCTGGTTGAACAGCTTCCCGGTTGCCGATGAAGATCTTCGTCGTCTGGCTGTAGAGCGCAGTGTCATCGTCAAGCAATTTCTGGTGGAGCATCTGCACGTCAGTAACGACCGGATTCTGGTCAATGCCGACATCGACTGCGCTCGCGAAAAAGCCTGCAGCAGCCGTACGGTGATTTTTGATCTGTCGGAACCCGTGCAGTAACACGATTCTGTTGTCACACTGTTAAGGCCTGTTCTGTGGAGGAAGCCATGACCGATACGACGAATTTGACAGTGAAACATCAACCGGACCAGAATCGCTTCAGTTTAACCGTGGGCGACAGCGAGGCGGTGCTTCAATACCGTTTGTTCCAGCGAGACAGCCAACCCATGATCGACTTCACCCACACCTGGGTTCCGCCTGAGTTTCGGGGTAAAGGCATTGCGGAAAAGCTTGTGCGGGAAGGACTGAAGTGGGCGAGGGCGGAGCAGTTCGGAATTCAGGCCAGCTGCTGGTATGCGGCGCGGTTTTTAAAACCGTCTGATCACACATAGCGTCAGCGGGATACAGACCGGTGCTGACAGGGCGCGCAACAGGAGCCGACCCATGAATAAATTATTGATCGGTGTACTCGTTATTGTGGCGGGTGTGTTCGGGTGGAGCCAGTTCGCAGCTGACGCCCGGGTACAGGAGAACATCAGGTATGCGCCGGATCAACAGATCATCCTTTACGCTACTGACTGGTGTGGTTACTGCGCGCGGACGCGCAAGTATTTTCAGGAACGTAATATTTCCTACCTTGAATATGACATCGAGAAATCCCGCGAAGGCCGTGCGCAGTATGACCGGCTGCAAGGCAAAGGTGTGCCCTTGCTGGTGGTCAATGGCGAGGTGATTCGCGGCTATAATCCTGCCGCCATTGAACAGGCCATGAAGCGGATGGATTAAGGAGCCTGATCCGCGTCGCCGGTTACCCAGAATTTTTTCCAGATTAATCCGCTCATCGCATAAAACCCTGTCATTGCCAGCGCAAAATTCCATTCGAGAATATTATTGGCCTGATAACGGAAGTCTGGCTGGCCGATGGTAACGGCCAGCGACATAAGGCCAATCAGCCACTGAATCACGATAAAGAAAAACTGCCACCGCACCAGATGCATCAACTGGTCAGGTTGCTGCGCGCGGTATTTATACAATGCGTGCACACTGAGCAGCTGGGCCAGCATCGCCAGACCAAAATAAAATGTTACGCCGGTGCGTCGCATGAAACGATATATCTGCCCATCACTGCCCAGAAAATTGGCGTAAAGCGTAAGTGCAAGGGCGGAGATGATACCGATCCACAGAATGGCCGCATGTTGACGACGGTCGCCAATCCAGGCATTGAGCCAGCGGTAGTGGAAAATCCAGTAAATCACCAGCAGGCTGCTCAGAGGCAGCATCAGGCCGCGAAAAAGAAATAATGCATCGCCGTAGCGGGCGGCCCGGCTGATGGAGGTGCAGCCGCTCCAGAACGGATTACAGACGCCGTCGTAACCTTGGTAGATCGCCAGAGCGTAGGCTCCCAGAACAGCGAATAACGGAATTACAGCATTTAACCAGGCGGTCAGAGCGGGCATGGGTCCCCCGATAATCGAGTTGGTACCGGGACTGGTTGGTAGGATTGGCGGCATAAAAAAACGCGGGTCATGCCCGCGTTTTCTGCGCCGCCCGGATTTATTGGAGACTGTCTAAATCACTGAGTTCAATCGTGAGACGGTTGTTGTTCTGGGCCACACGGTTCCATTCGCTGGCAAGTGTCTGCGGCTGGCGGTTGGGATACTTCAACAGGTCATTGTCCATGCGGCTGACAATGACGTTGATATCTCCGCGGCTGACACTGTTGATAGCGATCAGGTTGGAATCGATCTGCTCAACTACTTCTTCCATCAAATTCTCAATGGTATAGAGCTCACTCAGGAGCATACAGTCTGACATGCGTGCATCCTTGCCGGGCAGTTGCGCCCGTCCGGCGTTGTCTGTTACCACGCAGAAATCGCCTGCGCTCAGGTTCACCCAGACGGCGCCTTTAAAGCCCTGCTGGCTGAGGCGGTGAACAAATTCGTTCAGTCGCTGAATGGCGGAGGGATCCAGAATCTCTGGCGTGAATGGAATAACTCCGCTTTGATTAAATGCCCAGACCATGTCGTTCAGCATGTTGCTTCTGGCTGCTCCGCTGTGCACCACGCCCAGCTGGGTTTGCATGTTGGTCTGCATTTCAACGGAGGTATGAAGTTCCAGCAGGCGATTGGTGATGTCATGCAGCTGGCTGCGNTGCTCGGCCTGCTGCTCGCTGAGGGCGCTGAGNCGTTCGTTGAGTTTGTTGAAGTAATTCATCAGCAGGCCGCCTACCACCAGCACCATCGCAAGNGTGGCCATGGGCAGGAACCAGCCCTGNCGCGGCGGCTCCGCAGGCTGTACGGGAGGCAGTTCTTCAAGCGGTTCAGCTTTGCGTGCCGGCTCAACAGGGGCAGCATGTTCGGTAAGTTCGCGGCTGATGTTGTAACGCAGCTTCTGGATTTCCCGCACCAAGCGGGCAGTGATGACCCGGCGGCTGTCGTCAATGGCGTGTTCAAGCTGGGAGATACGCAGTTCGATCCGGCGGGAGTTATCACTGGCTGGCCCTTCAGTACGCGGTGTCGGGGCTGGGACGGCTTCGGCCGGGGGCAGATCGCTGAGATCAAGCTGGGGGTTGATACCATCATCAACCAGCAGGTCATCCTGCGGTTCTGCGGCAGCAATTCCCTCGGTTTTCTTGCGTGGGTAAATATGGATGCCTTCCATCACCTTGGACAGGTCGGTGGCATTGATGGTGTCTTTGCTGATGACATCCAGCGCCCCGAGGGCGCGTGCCTGCCCGGTATATACATCCCCGCTCTTGGAGGTGTACATAATGACCGGCACCATGGCGGTTTCGGGGTGCGATTTGATGATCTGCAGTGCCCGGAAACCATCCATTCCTGGCATCAGGTGATCCATGAAGATTACGTCGGGAACCTGTGAGGCGAGGTGAAGGAGGGCGGCCTCACCGGAGTCCACTGCATCAATCCGCAGGTCGTAGGCCCGCAGCATTTTTTTCAGGCGGTATTGAGCCGTGGTGGAATCATCAACTATCAGAGCGCGCTTGGTCGGCATGGGTATGGTTCCTGGACGAGCTTATGCTTCTCGCGATTTTTAAACCTTAATCCAGCCGGAATGTCCTGCTTGCCCCGGCTGCGGCGCAAATCTATCACAGGCCTTACGGGAAAACCGGTAATGTCCCACAGTTTATTGACGTTTTCAACAAGGTCCCGTCAGATGTCTGCAGAGTGTCGGAATATTGAACGCATTGTCTGCTCGAAACCTCATACTCCGTGTTATCGCCGGCTTGAGTGAACTCCAAAAAATACGACGGATGTTATGCAACAGCGGGTTTGGCATAATGCGATCCACATCAACCGAAAGATCATAAAAATTATGCAAGCATTATTTCTAGGCGCGGGAGCGTCGTTCGATTGCGGATTGCCATTAACCTGGGAGTTGACTGCAGAAATCCAGCGCTGGCTTACACCAGAGCGCCTGGCAGCCTACAACGCTGGATGGGAGGAGCAGGGGGTCCATTGGAACGAGAGGGTGATAGCCCGTATTAATGAACTGGTGGCGGATGAAGATCGAGACTATGAGCAGGTGCTGCAGATTCTTGCTCGCGAATCCCAGACCGCCGCCTATGAATTTCTTCAGCGCGACTATCATCAGGCGTACTGTTTTTACGCGCAGATTGTTTATGCATTTTTGCTGGAGCGGCAGGCCAGGAATTATAATTTCACCTCCGTGGTGTTGAAAGATTATGACAGCCTCAAAAACCTGATGGAATTGAATCGTCCATTGTGGATTTTTTCCACGAATCAGGATGTGGTTGTCGAGCTGCTCGCCGCGCGCCTTGGCGTTCCGCTTAAGTGTGGTGTGCGCAACACCAAAACAATCACCATTGGAGATGGCTCTGTTACGCGGGACATTCAATTTGAGGAATTGAGAGTCGATGCTGCGGCACCGGAGCCAGATTTCTTCTCTGCCGGCGAATACGGCATAAATCTGGTGAAACTTTACGGCGGTCTAGATATGTTCCTCGCCGAGGATGGACGCAGTTTGTTGAAGCTGAAACCGGATGCGCAACGTCCTTCCGAATATATTGCTGATCTGGTGTTTATCAATCAAGTCAATCAGGCACTCGCGCTCAAGCAGAATGGTGTAGTGACCAATCGCAGCTTGTATCAGGACAGCGAGGGAAAACTTCAGTGGCTGGAACGCAGTCTGATCGCCGGTTATCAACATCTTCCGCAGGAACAATCCGCCTGCTTCCCGGATGCCTTTCGCCTCATGGAGCAGGTCCTGCCTGAGCTGGAAGAGGTGATTGTTATCGGCAGCCGCCTGGAAAATTCGGTCATCAGCGGGATGCTGGCGAACTGGGTGAGCGACAGCCGCCGTCGTCTGCTGGTTGTTGATCCTGCACATCGTGATTTACCTCGTGCATTGGAAGAAAGCGAGGGGAACATTCGTCCCTTACGTCAGGGCGTCACGGAATTTTTTCTGGGGTTGGATCAGCGCAGCAACATTTACACATCCTTGTTGCGCAATTTTCAACGCAATATGCGACGCAAGGTAAGAATGAAACTGCTGCGTTCACTGACTCTGAAAAGTTGAAGGAAGAGAGTTAACACTTCTTTGCATAAACGGATAATCCATGACTTGTGTTTGCACCCTCAATACTTAAGATCGGAAAGCGCACGCGGGGTCGCGTGCGCACCGGCTTTATACTCCTACACATAATGAGAATGGGTTTAATGCAACAAGGTAGTTATATGCTGGTCTCACGAGTCTCCCGCCCTGCGGTCCTGTCATCGATCGCGCTCATCTTGTTTGCTGTAATTTTTCTTTCCGCTGCAGTCGCTCTCGCTGATGAAAACATCGAAGCAGATCACGTCCGTATCCGCTGGCTCACGCCGGAGCAGTTTGGCGAAAATCCTGCAGAAAAAACTATCGGGCTTTATTTTGAAGTGGACGAAGAGTGGCATGTGTACTGGCGCAATGCCGGCGACTCAGGTGCGGCACCACGGTTTGCATTTACCAGCGAACAGCTAGCCGTCGGTGAGCCGCTGTGGCCTTATCCCGAGCGGTTGCCCATCGCGCACCTGACCAACATCGGCTACGAAGGGAATGTCGCTTATCTGTTTCCTGCGCGGCTGACCGACAAGGCCGGGGAGCGCGTAACGCTGAAGGCGGACCTCGAATGGCTGGTGTGCAAAGAAGAATGTATCCCCGGTTTTGCCACACTGACGCTGGATCGGCTGATCGGTGGCGACAGTGATCAGTGGTCGGCGCAGGATGCGGATATCCTGGCGCACTTTCA
>Ga0065721_10051043_pt1 | contig 16481 bp, 12 predicted proteins | sample Mesricmetagenome_FD_59108 | JGI IMG/M metagenome (GOLD analysis project Ga0065721, IMG submission 59108) | Mesophilic microbial community from rice straw/compost enrichment Sample: eDNA_1 v2 (version 2) | ecosystem: Engineered > Solid waste > Grass > Composting > Bioreactor | place: USA: Davis... | reverse complement strand
GCCAGCGAACCGTGTAGGAACCGCCCCCAGTTGGGGTGTCGCCAAGTGGTAAGGCATCGGTTTTTGGTACCGACATTCCTAGGTTCGAATCCTAGCACCCCAGCCATAAACTCGGCTTTGCCGGTTTAACTTTTTAGGGCTCTACGGCATCTGGCGCAGAGTGCCTTACTGGCAGCCCTTACTGCCGCTTCGCATGGCGGAGCGCTTGCGAATCTCGCAATTCGGCTTGAATCTGAAACCAAGGATGTCCCCTAGCGCGACCTCTGGTTGCCCATTCAACGCGCGTGCCGTCGGGTTGTCATGGTCTAGTGTCACGTGTCCGGCATCCACTCCGGGCGTTCGAGAAGGACGTCGCGGCGACGCGGGTGGCGCGATGGTTCCTCGGCATTGCTGAGCAGCATCCAGCGGTGAGGGTGCGCGTGCTTGACCTGGCGGACTTCACACTTCCGACCAACTTTTCCCAGACCAGCGACGTCCACCGCTGGAGGGCAGAAGTAGCCGCTGCGCAGGCGTTCGTCATCATCTCATCTGAAGCAGACACAGCTGCCGTAACGCCCACGGTCCGACATAGCTGCTTGGTGGCTTCAAATTATCGGGCGATCGGGCAGCCGTTGGGAGCTGCGGCAACTCTCGGTTGTCGTAATGCGCCTGGGATTGGAAGTCCGGGGAACATGCCTGCTACCAAGCGGGATGGAGGGCGCCAGAAGATCACGGGACGCAGGCCTGTATTGATTGCAAATCGAGTCCCACGATGCCATTGGTGGCGCCTGACGGCAGGTTCGGCATGCAAAAGTTTGCCAGGCTCGTGACCAACGCCCGTCGATGTTGATCCAAAAGCCGTATTTGAATCAGGCGTAATAAAAATGCAAAATAGCCTTGTTTTTAAACTGTATGTTTGGATCTTCTTTGCTTCCATTTCTTTATTGGTGATCTTTCCGTTCGTTGCGGACTATTTTATTCTGTCGCTTGGAGTTCTGGGAATAGTCCATGGCGTTTTCGGAAGAGATAGTTTATTGATCTCTCCTGTCGCGATACTATTGTATCTTGCGGCCGGACTCCTGTTGATCAATCTCCCGGTCGTATTCCGCGGAGCTGCAGATCTCATACCGTTTGGCGCTGCAGTTCTGGTTTTGGTGGCCCCCGGAGTGGGGGTGATCCTTGTTCGTGGCGCGAAATATGTTTCGCCTTTGAGATTTCACGTCTCCTGCCTGATCGCGGCAACGGTCGCTGTCATTGCCGGCGGCATGGAGTATCTCCTGACCATGAATGACAGGGTGGGGTTGGGCAACAACCCGATCCACTACGCGGCCCTGTCTGTCTTGGTTGGCATCCTGGCGACCCCCGGGGTGTCGGCTACGTCCAGCAAGTTCCGATTCCTGTTTCTGTTGGGACCAGTCTTCGGCCTCGTTGCGGTACTACTATCAGGATCCAGGGGGCCGTTTCTGGCGGCGATGGTGCTGAGCCTGCTCGTCGTGATGCTGCTGGTTCTGTGGTACCGCCGGGACAGAGCTCTCATGATTGCCCTTTTGAGCGCACTTTGTCTGGCTGGTGCGGCGACAGTTGCTTTCTGGGTGTTCATGCCGAGCCGCGCCATATCCATACTTGTGACGCTTCAGGAGGTTGCATTGAGCGGCTCGGGCGCTATAGATGCCTATCGGCAGGCCATGTATGGCACGGCCTTCTCGGTCATGCAGACCTCGCCCGTGTTCGGCATCGGGTTCGGTCAAATAATGCCGCATATCATTGAGGCAAACCCGGACCTCATCTATATGCACACGCTGCAGGACCTGCACAGCGATTTTGCAAATTTTGCTGCTGCTTCGGGAGTTCCTGGGTTTGTGGCCTATCTGATGCTGGTACTCGCTCCTCTGCCTCTCTTGCGGCGGGGGCACCCAGGGTTGGACATGACGATCATCTTGCTGTCAGTCGGTCAGTTCTGCCTTGGCCTGACCAACACGACTTTTGGTATTCTGCCCCAGACCATGCTGTTTGTAGCCGCGCTGGGCTATTGTATTGCGGCAAGGACGTCCTCACGGTTCAGTTCCGGGGCTGATAAAGTCTAGGTCCGCATCGGCGGATGGACGGCGGAACTGCAGAGGCGGTTCATGAGTGTCGAATTCACTAAGGACAAACAGGGTAGATGCGGCAGAATTTCCTAGTCACCGTCGCGGAGCTGCCAAGGTTCCAGAAGCGCTTTTTCCTCATCGCCTTCGACATCGTGGCGCTGGCTGTGGCGCTGTGGGCGAGTTACGCCCTGAGATATGGCAGCTGGATGCTTCCCAGCAGCATCGATGAGCTTGCGACCGCTCTCAGTGCCCCTCTGGTGGCTATACCGATCTTCGTGAAGTTTGGCCTATATCGTGCCGTGATTCGCTATCTGCCCGAGCGCGCGCTGTGGACTATCGTTCAGGCAATGACGGTCGCGGCGCTTGCCTGGGTCATGCTCACATTCCTGGTCGAACTTATCTGGCGGGGCCATGTACCCCGATCCGTGCCCATCATTTACTGGGCACTGGGCACAATGATCATCAGCGCCAGCCGGTTTGCCGCAAAGCGCATCATGCGCCCGGCCCGCTGGGACGGCACGCAGGACAGGCCAATGGTCATCTACGGGGCAGGCGAGGCCGGCGTGCAGTTGGCGGCTTCCCTGCGTCTCAAAGGACGGAGCTCGGTGGTCGGCTTTATCGACGACAACCCGAATCTGACCGGACGGGACGTGAGCGGCCTGCGCGTTTATGCCCCGTCATCACTGGGCATGCTCGTGCAGCAGTTTGCCGTCGGCGAGGTCGTTCTCTCCATGCCGTCGGTAGATTCCTCCCGGCGGCAGGAGATAGTGGAGATGGTCAGCAAACTGGGACTGCACATCCGCACCTTGCCGCCGATCTCCGACCTGATCAGTGGCAAGTATGCCATCAGCGAGATCCGAGAGATCGACATCGATGATCTGCTCGGACGTTCATCGGTCCCCGCCGACCCGCGGCTGCTCCAGGTAATGATCGAGGGCCGATCCATCATGGTAACCGGTGCAGGCGGTTCGATCGGATCGGAACTGTGTCGACTCATTGCGCATTGGAAGCCGCAGCGGCTCGTGCTGTTTGAAGCCAATGAGTTCGCCCTTTACAATATTGAGCGTGAGCTGGTGCGATCCGGCGGCACCATTATTCCGGTCCTGGGCTCCGTGACCAACAAGGCGCGCGTGGACCATGCGTTGCAGTTCCACAATGTTGACGTCGTCTTCCACGCGGCTGCCCACAAGCACGTTCCGATGGTTGAGGCCAATGCCCTGGAGGGCATTTACAACAACGTCATTGGAACCAAGGTTGTGGCGGACGCCGCTTTCGAGCACGGGGTGAAGAACTTTGTCCTGATCTCCACCGACAAGGCAGTCCGGCCCACCAATGTAATGGGGGCAACCAAGCGCTGGGCAGAATTGATCGTGCACCAGAAATCCGTGCAGGCTCAGCAGATCGCGAGCGGCCAACTGTTCAGCGCTGTCCGGTTCGGCAACGTGCTCGGGTCCAACGGCTCGGTAGTGCCGCTATTCAAGGAGCAGATTGCGGCCGGTGGCCCGGTGACGCTGACCGATGAGGGCATGACCCGCTATTTCATGTCGATTCACGAGGCTGCGGAGTTGATCGTCCAGGCAGGGGCGCTCTCGCAGGGGGGAGACATGTTCCTACTCGATATGGGGGAACCCATTTTGATCAAGAGCCTGGCGGAAAATATGATCCGGCTGGCCGGACTGACGGTGCGCAATGAAGCCAATCCCGAAGGCAGGATAGAGATCGTAGTGACCGGCAAGCGTCCCGGCGAGAAGATGTTCGAGGAGCTGTTTTACGACGAGGCCAGCGCCACAGCGACCCAGCATCCAAAAATCCTGCGCGCAGCTCACGCCGATCAGGTGCCCGGCGACATTTCCGCCGCGCTTCCGGCACTCGAAAAAGCAATGGCGGAGCAAAACGAACCCGAGGCCCGCAAGGTGCTCTTTGCACTTATTCAGGGTCACTTCCAGAGCTAGGGCTGGTGCGTCCTGATGGCTTCGACGATGGCGTCTACCACCAGTGTCGAGCCAAAGCGCGAAAGGTGATCGTCATCGCGGTACAACATTGTTCCGTCCCGGACGGAGGGGCAACTCGTGTTGTCACAAACCAGGTCCCTTGGGTAAATGCGGATGATGTCAGATCCAGATATCCCGTCGAGAAGCGCATAAGCGGGCGCGGCGCGCTCGCGCACCGCCTCCAGAGGAACAGACGGCATCAAAGCGTCGCCTGATTCCGAAATTGCCTGATCGACGAGGCCCAGCCGGAATGCTGCGGCAGGAACGTCTTCGATCATTTCAGGAACCGGGTAAACCAGAACCACCGTGGCCCCTTGGGCTATCCAATTATCGACGGTGCGACGGAAGGCGGCTTGGGCCTCCTCGAAACTGGAGACAGTGCGTCCATCTGTGGTGAAAGAGTGTGTGCTGCCTTGCTCCGACTGTCCCGTAACCGGGTGGAGGGGCAACGTATCGGAGAGATAAAGCGGAAGCCGACCGCTAAGAACGACGAACACCGTTCTCCCTGGGCAATCTCGCCGGCGATCTGGGTGTTGAGCAACTCGTTGACGTAGGAAACCGCCTCGGGCCCGTAACGTTGGTCGAACTTGCCGCCAGCAAGGTAGTATAGCCCCTCGACCGGCAGCGTACCGGACGAACTTATTGAACGCATTGAGAAACCGTTGGCCAGTGCGGCCGCATGTAGTCCGCCGCTTAGCGCGCTCGAATGGCTGTCGCCTACATTCAGGATGACAAACCTGGATCCGGGTAGATCAACGTCGGCCGTGTCACCTGGAGACTGCTCGGCTTGCACAATGGCCGTTGGTCGCCCCGCCGTGCCGCCGGTGGCAAATAAATAGAGACCTGCAGCGGCAAGCACGACCCCGGCTACAATTGTGAATGCCCAGAACATCCGTCGGCTCGCGGCCCAGCGCATCGGGTTCTCGATGAACCTGTGGGTGGCAGCCGCCAAAAGAACGCTGATCAGCAAGAGACCAAGCTTGCCAGGATCGTCGTCCGGCCATCCCATGTTGCGCGCAAACGCAAAGAGCGGCATGTGCCAAAGATACAGGCTGTACGAAATCCTGCCCAGGTACTGCATGGCTGGCGCGCAGAGGATCCGGCCCGCAAGCCCATCCTGTGCCGTCGTCGCCAGCAAGATGACTGTTGCTCCGACGGGCACCGCAGTCAGGATGGACGGATGCGGCCATGCATCTTCGAACGCCAGGCTCGAAATGACCAGGATGCCCAGGGCGGCAACCGAAAGGACCTGCCCAATACCCCTGTGTCTGTGCCCATCGAGCCTCTCCGTGCTGGCCAATAATCCACCAGCAAGCAGTTCCCAAGCACGCGTGGGCAATAGGAAGAATGCTGCTTCAGGATTAGTCCGGCTCAGTTGATCGGCAAACAGAAGTGACCCAAGCAAGCCAATAGCCAGAAACCATGAGAGTTGCTTTGGTGCTGATTGCCGGAGCAACGTAAGGACCGCAAGTGTGACGAGGTAAAACTGTTCCTCAACCGACAGCGACCAAGTGTGGAGTAGAGGCTTAAGCAGGCTTGCTTCTGCGGTGTAGCTATCCTCCGACCAGAACCAGAAGTTGGACACCGACGCGAGTGAAGCGAGTAAAGACCCCGCATATTCAATCGCCGCCTTCGGTGTGAGCGATATCCAGGCCAGCGGGAGAGACGCCAGAAGCACAATCAGGAGCGCAGGGAGGATCCGGCGGGCGCGGCGTTCGTAGAAATCTCGGAAGCGGAAAGTACCGGCTTCCAAATCGCGCAGGATTATGCGCAGATCAGATAGCCAGAAATAACAAAGAGACATCAACGCCTGAGAGGCCCCCGGAAAGGACGGCCGAGCCTCCAAGCGTCAGCTCCGCGTGATAGATGAGCACAGAGCATACCGCCAGGGCACGCAATCCATCAATTTCGGGGCTGAACCTGTAGGGCAAGATATCGTTTCGATCCTGGGGAGATCAGGCATAGTACAGACTGCGGGAAAAATGAAGCGAGCGGTTGCTTGCCTCCGGCAAAATGGCTATGCGTGTCGCTGGCGAGTTGGCGAGCGTCGCAGCGAGTCTGCCGGTCTGGGCCGCTCGTACTTCAACTGTCCTGAGCGGACATTGGAAAGTCTATGCAGCAGTTTGACAATGTAACCGAACTCGCGGGCGAGGAGATTTCGTCCGAACAATTGTTTCGGCTATACAATCGGTACCATTGGACCGCGAGTCATTCTGCTGGCAAGGATGTCCTCGAAGTTGCATGCGGTTCTGGCGCAGGCCTGGGCTATCTGGCCCGAACGGCGAAATCGGTCACCGCGGGCGACTACAGCGCATCAATCCTGGCCGGTGCGCGGGCCCATTATGGCGATCGGTTCGACATCCGGCAGTTTGACGCCCAAGACATGCCATACCCGGATGCCAGCTTCGACGTCGTGGTGATGCACGAGGCTCTCTATTATATCCCGGACGCCAGCAGGTTCGTCGCTGAGTGCCGCCGCGTCTTGCGGCCTGGTGGCATCGTCTTGCTGACCAATGCCAACAAGGATCTCTTCGACTTCAATCCAAGCCCCTATTCGACAGTATACCATGGTGCGGTGGAACTGACGCAGCTGTTCGAAAGCCACGGCTTCGCGGTGCAGCTTTTCGGGTCGACGCCGCTCGAGCAGGTCAGCCTGATTCAGAAGGTCACGCGCCCGATCAAATGGATTGCTGTTCGTCTGGGGTTGATGCCCAAGACAATGCGCGGCAAGAGGCTGCTCAAGCGTATCATTTTTGGCGCTCCGGTGTTGATGCCTGCGGAGATCCAGCCCGATATGGCGGCGGTTGAGACGCTGGCGCCCATCCCCAATGACAGGCCTTGCCTGACCCACAAGATCATCTATTGCCTCGCCACCCTCGGCGATGCCAAGAGCTGAGGTCCCCCGTATGAGACAGGTCCCGTTCTTCAACTATCCGCTGCTGTTCTCCGAACAGTCGGATGCCTATATGTCGACGCTCCAGGATGTGCTTTCGCGCGGCGCGTATATCATGCAGAAGGACCTCCTGCAGTTCGAGCAGAACCTGGCGAGCTATCTGGGGTGCAAGCATGTGATCGGTGTTGCCGACGGAACGGTAGCCTTAACCCTTTCGCTCAAGGCCGCCGGGATCGGGCCGGGCGACGAGGTGATCGTTTCAACACATACGTTCGTGGCGACTGCCGCAGCCGTGCATCACGTTGGCGCGACGCCGGTCGTAGCAGACTGTCTGCCGGACAGCATGATTGATCCTGCCAGTGTCCGGCGGCTGATCACCAGCCGGACGCGAGCCATCATGCCCACCCAGCTCAACGGCCGCACCTGTGATATGCCCGCGCTGCTTGCGATCTGCGAGGAATTCGGCCTCAAGCTCGTGGAAGACAGCTGCCAGGCCATGGGCGCCAGTTACGATGGCACCAAGGCGGGCCTGTTTGGCGTGGCGGGCTCCTACAGTTTCTATCCTGCCAAGACCCTTGGCAGTTTTGGTGACGGCGGGGCCATAGCGACCAATGACGATGCAGTCGCGGACTATGTTCGCCTCATGCGCGACCACGGCCGCGGTGCCGATGGAAAGGTCAGGCAATTCGGCCACAACGGTAGGCTCGACAACATCCAGGCCGCCATTCTTGACCTCAAGCTGAAGACTTATGACCGTGCCATCGGGCGGCGGCGCGAGATCGCCTCGCTGTATCAGTCCCGTCTGGGCACTCTTGAGCAGGTCTTGCTGCCTCCGGCACCCGATGCCGACGCGCACCGGTTCGACATCTACCAGAACTATGAAATCCAGGCGGAGAGCCGCGAGGCTTTGCGCACCTTCCTCAGCGAAAATGGCGTCGGCACGATTATCCAGTGGGGTGGCTGGATGCTGCACCAGTTCGACGACCTGCGTCTGGTGAACGACGTTTCGTATGCCGAGGGTATGAGCAAGCGCTACATGATGCTGCCGCTCCACCATATGCTGAGCGACGATGACGTGCACTACGTGTGCGATAAGGTTATTGCCTTTTACCAGAATGGCGAGAGGGCAGCAGCATGAGCCAGCAGCCGATCAACGTTGCCGGCGGATTCCGCACGTCCGCCGAACGGGAGGAGGGCGCGCGCAACCGGGCTCTGTTCGAAGCCAACCCGTCATCTTGGGAAACCAAGATGGAGAATTTCCCCAAGTATGTGCGGCGCCAGAACCTGACGCGCTTCCTCGCCCTCTATGAGCTCTTCAAGCGCGCCATGCCGGTGAAGGGATCGATCATCGAGTGCGGCGTCAATCATGGCTTCGGCACCATGAGCTGGGCAAAGTTTTCTGCCATTCTCGAGCCTGTCAACCTGATGCGGCGCATCTACGGCTTCGACACTTTCGAAGGCTTTCCCGGCGTCAGCGAAAAGGACCGCTCAGCCTCGTCCCAGCACGTCAAGGCAGGTGATTTGGCAGCGGATGTGCATGACGAGCTGACTCAGCTGATCGATATTTACGATTCGACGCGGTTCATTGGGCACGTCAACAAGGTGCAACTCATCAGGGGAGATGCCCTGGAGACCATTCCGCGCTTCGTCGCGGACAATCCCCATCTGGTTGTGTCGCTGCTATTTCTGGATTTCGATCTTTACGAGCCGACCAAGGTCGCTCTGGAGCATTTCCTGCCACGCATGCCAAAGGGTGCCATCCTGGCATTCGACGAGTTGGATAATCCCCTCTGGCCGGGCGAGACCTTGGCAATGCTCGAGGTTCATGCTCAACGGCGTCTTCGCATTGAGCGTCTTGAGTTCGACCCATACATCGGCTTTGCGGTCCTCGATTGACCATGGACCGCTCGACCAGCAACGGGCCGGAATGGGCCGAACCGGTGGATACGCGCCTTCTGGCACATCGCATTCGGCGGCATGCGGTAGAAATGACCTCCGCCGGCAAGAGCTCGCATGTGGGGTCGGTGCTCTCGATGGCCGACATCGTTGCGGTGCTTTACGGCCAGATCCTGCGGGTTTCGCCCGCCGAACCAAAACACCCGGACCGCGATCGCTTCATACTGTCCAAGGGGCATGCCGGGGCAGGCATTTACGCCGCCCTCGCTGAGCGCGGTTTCTTCCCGGTGGAAGAGCTGCGCAAGCACTACCAGAACGGATCCATCTTCTCCGGACACGTCTCCCACAAAGGGGTTCCAGGGGTGGAGTTCTCGACAGGGTCGCTCGGTCATGGGTTGGGGGTCGCTGGAGGAATGGCGCTGGCCGCGCGGATTCAGCAGCGTTCGCACCGGGTCTTTGCATTGCTTTCGGACGGCGAGTGCGATGAGGGGTCGAACTGGGAGGCGATCCTTTTCGCCGCGCATCACAAGCTCGGGAATCTTGTCGTCTCAATCGACTACAACAAGATTCAGTCACTGGCGCCGGTCGCGGAAACGCTTGCCCTCGAGCCGTTTGCTGACAAATGGAGAGCTTTCGGCTGGCGCGTGGCGGAAGTGGACGGGCACGACCACGATGAGTTGCTTGCCGCCTACAGGTCGATCGATGTGGAATCCGACAAGCCCACGGTGGTGATCTGTCACACGACCAAAGGCAAGGGCGTGTCGTTCATGCAAGACAAGGTCCTCTGGCACTATCGCAGCCCCCAGGGGCAGGAACTTGCTGACGCGCTAGCCGAGATCGACGGAGTGACGCCCGATGCGTGATTCCTTTATCCGCAGCCTGACGGTGCTGGCGGAAGCCGACCCCAGTATCACCCTGATCACCGGAGATCTGGGCTTTGGTGTGCTCACGGACTTCGCGCAGCGCTTTCCCCGGCAATTCATCAATGCCGGCGTGGCTGAGCAGAACATGACGGCACTGGCCGCCGGCATGGCCCTCGAAGGGCACAAGGTCTACACCTACTCAATCGCCAACTTCACGACCTTGCGGTGCCTCGAGCAGATCCGCAACGATGTCTGTTACCACGATGCCGACGTAACGGTGGTATCGGTGGGCGGCGGTTTCTCCTACGGCCAACTCGGCATGTCGCACTTTGCGACCGAAGACATGGGCATTCTGCGTGCGCTGCCAAACATGATGGTCGTTGCGCCGACCGATCCATGGGAAGCCGAGGAGCTAACGCTGCAGCTTGCCAAAGTGTCTGGACCGAAATACCTCCGACTGGACAAGGGTAGTGCCGGCTTGGCGCCCGAACCCGAAAAAACCCGGCTGGGCAAGGCGCGAGTGGTGCGCGAGGGAAATGACGTGGCCCTTATCGCCACCGGCGCTATCCTCGCTGAAGCGCTGAAGGCTGCTCAAATTCTAGCGGAGCAGGGCATTGAAACGCGGGTGTTGGCGCTCCATTCAATAAAGCCCCTCGATGTCGAGGCTGTTCTTGACGCAGCTCAAATCGGCGCGCTCTTTACAGTCGAGGAACACAATGTCCTCGGTGGGCTTGGAAGCGCGGTGGCCGAAACCTGCATGGAGGCGGGGTGCGCCCCCGCCATTTTCCGCCGGATCGGTCTGAACGATCTTTATCCATCCGTGGTTGGCGACCAGGACTACCTGCGCAAAGCTTATGGCATGGACGCGGACGCAATCGTCAGAACAGTCAGGGAAGCGATTCGATAATGTCCCGAACCTATGCTCTGAAGCCCGTTCTTGACTATGTTCTGGCCGCGCTGGTTGTGGTTGGCTTCAGCTGGCTGCTTGTGGGTTCACTGCTGGCCGTATGGCTGCAGGACTTCCAGTCTCCCTTCTACATGGCGCGCCGCGTCGGGCGGGGCGGCAAGGACTTCACCATGATCAAGGTTCGGTCGATGGTGAAGAATGCCGAAAAAACGGGCGTGAACTCCACCGGCGTCAATGACATGCGCATCACCGCAGTCGGCCGTTTCATCCGGCGCTACAAGATCGATGAAGTTTCGCAATTCCTGAATGTGTTGCGTGGCGACATGTCGGTAGTCGGGCCGCGGCCAAACACCCGCAAATGGGGCGTGGACCTCTACACGGCCGAGGAGCAGCGCCTGCTTCAGCTCAAGCCTGGTATCACGGACCTTTCGTCGATCGTTTTTTCCGACGAGGGTGAAATTCTTGCCGACGCCGCCCATCCTGATCTGCGCTACAACCAGATCATCCGGCCCTGGAAGAGCCGGTTGGGTCTGTTTTACCTCGAGCATGCTGCCCTTGGCCTTGACTTGCAGATCATTTGGCTGACCGCTCTGGCTGTGCTCAACAAACGCGCCGCCCTGGACGGGGTGGTCCGTCTGCTGGAAGAGAGAGGCGCCTCCGAGGAATTGGTGAACGTTTGCCGCCGCAACGGCCCGCTGCCGGAGGCTCCGCCTCCCGGAGGTCTGGAAGTGGAGAACGGCGCCCTCTACGGCGCTTCGCGCTGAGCAGCCCAGACCTGGAGGGCCCGGTGAAGCTGGGGATTCTCGAAAAACCAGATTTCCTGCTTTTTACCGCCGCCAGGGTCATCGGCATCGGCATTCGCCCGCTCATCCTCTTCTTCGCCGCGACGCGCGGCTTCTCGGAATTTTCGGACGCCTTCGCGCTGTTCGCGACGGCAGTGGCGGGCTCTTTCGTTGTATTTAGTAATGAGGCACATATTCGCCTCTACCGCGCTCAGTTCAATGGCTCGACAGATGTGCTGCGTCTTTACCTGGCGGTGCGGTTTTTTGTAGCTAACTCCATCTCGCATGTCATCTGGTTCTCAGCGATTGGCACCGCCTTGCTGTACTTTTGGACTGACGATGCGTGGTTGGCTGGGTTCGGTTTGCTCGTTCTCTTCGCAGAAAAAATCTATGACGAGTTTCAGCGCTATTACATGTACAAGCGCGCCTATGTTCAATGGACCATCGGGTTTGCATTCAGATATGGGTTGCCCGGATTGGCCGTTCTGACCCCAATTGGACTGGGATGGCAGCCAACTCTCTCTCTTTACATTGCTGCCTACGTGGTCGCCTGCGTCGTGTACTTGGCGATCTGGGAGCGGCGTTCCCTAACTTTCTATGCCCGTCTTTACGCCCGCGACTGGAGAGGTGGCCGAATCCTCATTAGCTATATTCCGACATATATAAGTGGCTTATGCGCGAATCAAGCATGGGTATTGCTGGCGGCAAATTTCTATTTACTTGATCGGGTGATGATCAACCAGACTGATTTAAGTATCGGGGCATACGTACTTTTCTGTAATCTCTTCAATCTGTCTGTTTTCTCGCATACAACCTTATACTTCGTGCGCAGGCGACCAGATTTAATTAAGGAGGGGTCCAGTCTTACGCGCGAGTTATTTCGTTCGCAAAATCTCATACCGCCGTTGGTTTACACTTTGGGTGTTCTCGCGGTGTGTATTGTTCTGATCCGGTATCAGCCTGTTTATGCGAGCTTTGATCCAACCCTTGTCGTCGGCCTTGCGATATACTTCTTTGTTCAGGCGATAACTCTGGTTGTGCACGATTTCGTTTTTTGGCGCGTGAAGCGCGAAATGCTGGTAGCAGTAGATGTGGTTCTCGGCGTAATGGGCCTAGGTTCATTTATGATCTTGGAGCTACCAGCAAGCTATATTCCACTCTTGATGACTGTCCTAATCTTGGCTCGTGTGGGGGCTTATGCGATGCTGTGGCGTAGGGGTTACCATGTCCAGAATTAGCCAGGACGCTTCTGCCGTACGCAGGGGGGATAGCGCATTTGCGCTGAGCGTTCTGTTCTTCTGCGCATTACTTGGTCACAATATCTTCAAGCTGGGCGGATCGCTCTCTTTTTTGCAGCTGACAACATTGTTGATCGTAGTGATCCTCAGCGACAGAGAAATTCAGATCAAGCTTTTTTTGTCCGCGGCCCTCATCCTGGTGGTAAGTGGGGTTCAATATTTTGTCGTAGGCGATACCATAAATCTGAAATATGAGGAGTATTTAATCAAGTACCCAGTGCTTTTGCTGTTGTTACTTTCCTTTATGTGTGGTTCTACTTCTTTGTTCAATAGGGGGTATATCCTAAATTCCGCCGTCGAGGTGGTTGCTTGGCTCTTTCTGGGCCTCTGCTTTTTGTCGGCTATATTTTCCTACGTCTTTAATCTCCCTGATTTTCCGCCGCTATTCTATGACAATCCGAATGAGACGGCTGTGGCTGTCTCCGCAGCATATCTGTACCTGGCGTTTAATAGTCGGCTTAAATTCGCGTTTTTGCTGGGATTTATGATTGTAATTCCGACAATATACATTGGGTCAAGTCGCTATTCTATGATGTATGTAGCGGCGATTTTCGCTTTAGCTGCATTGCCTTTCATTCTTGCCGCTATGCGGACTGGCGCAGTCTTGCAGCGTCGGGAACCGCTAGGGCATTTCTTGGTAGCCACTATTTTTTTGGTCCTTACAATTGATTTGTCTTCGTTAAACCACTTCTTCCAGTTGGTTTCGATAGATAAGTTCGGCATTGAATGGGACGCGCTATGGCTTGCGTGGGACACAACAGCTCCGCCCCTTTCGTCAATCGGCTACCGTGTAAATAACGTGCTTGCGGCCTTAGGAGCGCTGTTCAGAACTTTTGGTGTGGGCATAGGTTTGGGTCGCTCTGCGGCACTTACCGAACAGATTTCTGGATTAGCTGGCAGCATTCACGTTTCACCGATCGAATTTTTCGTCGAGTTCGGCGTGTATGGCACCCTCATACTGCTGGCTATCCTTACCTCCGGCATTTCACGCAGATCGGTTCTGGTCTTTTCCTGCTGGATGGGTGTTGGCATGATGAGCATGTGCGCCCAATCAAGTGCCTACCTGACGTCGTACGTTGCCTGGTTCTTTATTGTCGCCCTCGCTTATTTCAAGGCGCGACAGCCTCAAGCAGGTTTGATTGCTGCAGAAGGCGCGAGCCGGCATCCGGCGTGAGGTGATTGTTGTCTGCGTATTGGCCGTTTTCGGCGGATATGTAGCAAGTTCGCGGCTGTGAAAGGTCGCAGAGGTCTTGGGCGAGATCGACATAGCTGATCCTAGGGTTATCGGCCGCAAAGATCTCTATTCGGTTTCGGATAAGACTGTAGTTCACGAGCCAGTCCTCAAGCTCTGGTTGACCTGAGGCGCCAACCTCCAGATAGGCGAGAAGCATCGGAATATTGACATCAAATTCCGGCACCTGACCAAGAACGACGAGGTCTTGGTCATCCCGTAGCAATGCGACGGCTGCTCGCAAGCCGGCCTCGATATATCCCTCTTTATCGCTCGTAACGTCGTCATAGGCTGACCAGCGTGCCACCATCACTACCGTGGTGACGGATGGACGGGCAGCGATGTCCGAAATGGCAGCCTCGACAAGTCCGCCACACAACGCCGAGGTGGCCGGTAGCGAATAGGGGATGTTGGGTAGCGGAAGGCAGCCGGTGCCAAAATGCAGTACAAACGACCTGTCGGTACGGTGGGCCCAATTGGCGAGTTCCGGACTGAGTGGGCCCAAGTGTGAGTCGCCGATGAAGGCCACCTGTGGCTCCGTTCCGTCCGCATTTAATACACACAGGCGACCGTGGCTGTGAATGGATTTGTCGTAGATGTCGCAGAGTGATGGTATTTCAGCGCGGACACCGGCTTGAGCTCGCAGGGAATTGGCCTCAGGCGGAATAGGCCTGAGGCCACCAACGGCCGATGTGACAATGATCGCCAACAAGCCTAACAGGCCGGCCGCTCCAGCCATCCAACTGCGACGCTCGAACGGGTATCTGAACTTCATTTCGACTACGCGATGCAGCAGTTGGGCCAAGGCGAAAGTGACAATGCCTGCAACCACAATTTTTGCTGGCAAATCCATCTGTGGGAAAAAGTAGATTAGAAAGGCTATAACCGGCCAGTGTACGAGGTAGAGGGAGTAGGACAACCCCCCGAGCCACACAAATGCTTTGTTTCCGAGCACCGGGATGCGTGACCCGCCTGCAGCAAGATAGCAGGTGGCGGCAGCAGATGCGGCGAGCACGACCTGGGTCAACTTTTCGTCGAGGAGCGGAACTGCAAAGGGGATGAGGGCGACGATGGAGGCGACGAACAAGCCCGGCGCCTTCCAAGAAACCAGGGCCGGTCGGGGGGGGGCGTCTCGCACGAGCCTTGCAGCTATGATGCCTGTAGCGAACTGCCAAGCGCGCGTGACGGGCGAGAAGAAATCGGCGGGACCGTAGTTGCTCTCCGCCCAGAGACTGATAGCCAAGCTCAGGACCAAGATTAACCAGAGGGAGGGCATACTCCAGCGGCGTCCGATAGCGCTGAGCGCCAAGGCTAGTAGGCCGCAGCCAACGTAGAATTGCTCTTCTACTGCCAGTGACCAGAAATGGATAAATAGTTTATAGGCAGAGGCGTCAGAGAAGTAGTTCGTGGTAAGAAGATATCTGATGTTAATGATTTGTAGTGCGGCAAAAAGGCCATCCTCTCGCGTAATCGAAATGTCTTGGGGTAGAAGCACAAGTTGAGCAAGCGATAGTGTGGCGGCGATTACTGCCAAGGAACTGGGAAATAGCCGCCAAAAGCGTGCCAGGTAGAACTTGCCGAGCGACCTAAAGTCCGTAATCCGCTCCCACCACGACATCGCAATAACGAAGCCAGATATCGTGAAGAACAGGTCCACGCCCAGATAGCCACGTTCAAACGCTGGGATTCCAAAATGGTAGAGTAGCACCCATAAAATTGCTATGGCCCGCAACCCCTGAATTTCGCGAACCATCATAGACTTCTCCCCAAGCTTTAAGTACTCGCGACGGCCAGCGCAGCGGGTCTTTCCAAATGATAGGTAGCAATACGCGCTCGCATATGGTTTTTTCAGGGTCAATGAGCGTCTTTGGCTCCTCCACAAGACTCATTTTGGTCAGTCATGGAAAACGCGATCTATCGACTAACGGCCCCGCGCACCCTGGAGATGACTGCTGATGGCGTTCCGCTGCAGGATGTCGCAGCCCTTGTACGGGTACGTACCCTCTATTCCGCCATTTCTCCGGGTACGGAACTGGCAGCATTCAACGGTTTGCCGCCATTGCGCGAGACCGCAGCGCCTTATCCGCGTCTGGTGGGCTATTGTAACGTCGGAGTGGTGGAGAAGGCGCCTTCCGATTGCCCGGTGCGAGAGGGCGACATCGTGTTGACTCACGCGTCACATCGGTCGCACTCCAGCATTCCTCCCGGTCAGGTCCTGGCCACCGTGCCGCCAGAGGCCGACTTGCCCGCAGCGGCAACGACATACCTCTTCCATCTGGGCTATGCCGCCACTCTCAAGGGCAATGTCAGGGCAGGGCACCACGTCGCGGTCATCGGGCTTGGCACCCTTGGACTGACTTCGGCAAGTCTGGCGCATCGCAGCGGCGCCCGTGTGACGGGGTTCAGCAACCATGCGGAACCGGATAGTCATGCTCATGCATTCGGGCTTGATCGGGTCAGGCGCAAGGACGAAGAGACTTCAGGCCAGTTTGACGTTGTCATAACCACCTCCAACAGTTGGAGCGATTGGCGGCTGGCGCTCGAACTGGCCCGC
>Ga0065721_10051042_pt1 | contig 16481 bp, 15 predicted proteins | sample Mesricmetagenome_FD_59108 | JGI IMG/M metagenome (GOLD analysis project Ga0065721, IMG submission 59108) | Mesophilic microbial community from rice straw/compost enrichment Sample: eDNA_1 v2 (version 2) | ecosystem: Engineered > Solid waste > Grass > Composting > Bioreactor | place: USA: Davis... | reverse complement strand
GGCCGCTTCACCGGCGGGAAACTGGAAGCGCCGGCGCCATTCCTGCCGATAGACCACGTTTATGCAGGTTCTGGATGGCGGAAGGTGACGATAGAACGGGGCCCCGCCATCGGCTCGGACCACTATCCGGTGATCGCGATCCTAGCGCCTTAGCGCCTCTCGCGCCTTCCTCAGGTCTTCACGCAGCTTGGCGCGGCGCTCGAGATATTCGGCCTCCACCCGCTCGCGGCGGGCGTCCAGCGCCGCCCGCTGATCGGCGATGTCATCCATCTCCTCGCCGTGCCTACCGGCAAGTTCGACGAGCTTCTGTTCTATTTCCTTGACCCTTTTGACCGCAGCCGGCGGGGGGCCCTTCGGCTTGGCCGGCTTGAAGGCTTCGGTGTCGGGCTGCGCCTTCGCCTTCGTTCGGGCGGAGATCTTCGGCGGGGTCGCGCCAGTTGGCCGCCTCAGCACCTGTCCTGGCGAGGCGCAGGCCGCCTCGACAAGCTCCGGATCATCGGTCTGATGCGCGCCTCCCGTCTGGAACAGATCCTGGTGCGCGCCCCAGGCCTCCAGCGCCTTGGCCCTCGAACTGACCGCCACGACATAGTCCGTGAGCCCGTCCGACGTGACGAAGACCTTCAAGCGAGGCGCCACCGCCCTCTCCCGTCAGCTCAGCGACGCAAGCTCCCGCGAAAGGTTGTCCCGCGCCTGTGCGTCCAGCCATTCGGCGAAGGCTGGATCGGGAAAGATAACCGGCGCATCGAGAAAGCGTTGCAACACGGCGGCGCGGCCCTTGCGCCACAGCTCTTCCGGCACGTGGGCGTACTCCTCACGCACCGCCCGCGCATAGGCGTCGTAGCGATGCGCCGGCGCGCCGAGGATCGAGAGGTCGATCGAGACCAGGATCTCACCAAGCCTGTCGCCCTCTTCTACCTCATGCCCGGCGGTCAGGCGGATCAGCCGCGCCACCTCGTCCCGAGCATGGATGGAGAGATCGTCGAACTCGCGCAGATCGGCCTTCGCCATCTCCGCGCTACGCGCCTCGTTGTCGGACGCGGTCGGGTCGTAGACCGCATCGTGCCACCAGATCGCAAGTTCCAGGATGCGGCGCTCGCTATCCATCAGGTCGGGAACCTTATCGAGCAGCGCCAGGCACTGCTCGACGTGTTCGCGCGTGTGATAGCGACGATGCGGCTCGGCGTAGGCCGCTTCGAGCTTCGGCGTCACGCGACGTCCGAGGCGACCCGCGCCGAGAGGATCTTGCCGGGGCTGCGCGGCGGCTCGCCCTTCGGCAGGGCGTCGACCGCCTCCATGCCTTCCACGACCTCGCCCCAGACGGTGTACTGGCCGTCGAGGAAGGTTGCGTCGTCGAGACAGATGAAGAACTGGCTGTTGGCCGAATGCGGCGCAGAGGTCCGGGCCATCGAGCAGACGCCGCGCACGTGAGGCTCGCGGTTGAACTCGGCCTGCAGGTTCGGCTTGCTCGAGCCGGACATGCCCGTGCCGGTCGGATCGCCGCCCTGGGCCATGAAGCCGTCGATCACCCGGTGGAAGACGACGCCATCATAGAAGCCTTCGCGCGAAAGCTCCTTAATGCGGGCGACATGGTTCGGCGCCAGGTCGGGGCGGAGCTTGATCGTCACCGGCCCGGTGTCCAGGGTCAGGATGAGGGTGTTTTCCGGGTCCATCACTTCACCTCCGATGGAATATTGATGTCGCAAACCGAGAAACTGGTTCCGGCCTGCGCCTTCGTGTTTTGAATCTGCGCCTTGAACCACGCGCTGTTGGTGTCGACCACGCGGACCTTGGGGCGCTCCGAAGCCGGGATATCCGCCAGGACGCGGACCTTGTCCATCTTGTCCTGCGGCGGCGTCACGGGCTCCCCGACCTTGATTGAGCGGACCACGTCCAGACCCGAGATGACCCGCCCCCAGCCGGTGTAGCGCTTCTCCAGGGAGGGATAGGTCTGGCGCATCAGGAAAAACTGACTGTTGGCGCTGTCGTCACCCGCTCCCCGGGCCATGGCCGCGACACCGGGGCAATAGAGCGGCCAAGCGGAGATCTTGCCGTCTGCGGTCATAGCCATGAGCATCGGGCTCTGGGTCCTCACCGGCAATGACTTGATGAAGCCCGTCTGGCTAACATTCTCGTCGCTGGCCTGAACGAAGCCGCTGTCGGCCCCCATGCGGAACTGAAATTCCTGGACCAGGTCCGGCTTGTCGCTGCCGCCGGTGCCGCGATCCTCAGGATCGCCCGTCTGCGCCATGAATTGATCGATGACCCGGAAGAAGGTCCGGCCGTCATAGAAGCCGGCGCGGGTCAGTTCCTTCACGCGCTGTACGTGGGCGGGCGCGACCTCCGGTAACAGTTCGACGACGACCCGCCCTTTGTTCGTGTCGATCACCAAGAGGTTTTCAGGATCGGGCGTTCGCCAGTCGGATGCGGCCGGCGCGGCCGCGGTAGGCGCCTGTGCGGCGGCAGGCGCCGCGAGCGCCATGACGGCGGCGGCGAGAAGAGCTTTGCGGATCATTCTGTCACTCGTAATTGGCGGGCTCGCGACCCTGGCGGCTGGCCGAACGCCGCGCCGCTCTGGAACACGCCAAGTTTGGTGAAATCAAGGTCAAGCTGAGAAGGTCGCCGATCAGGCGCGGCCGACCTTCGCAAGCAGCGCGTCCATGATGCGCGGGCTGACGAACTTGCTGATATCGCCACCCAAGGCCGCGATCTCCTTCACCAGCTTGGACGAGATCGCCTGGTGCCGCGGATCGGCCATCAGGAACACGGTCTCGACCTCCCGGTCGAGCTGCTGGTTCATGGCCGTCATCTGGAACTCGTATTCGAAGTCCGCCACCGCGCGCAGGCCGCGCACGATGACCCCGGCGCCGATCTCCCGCGCGAAATGCATCAGCAGGCCTTCGAAAGGCTGCACGATGATCTCGGCGCGATAGTTCAGGTGCTCTGTCTCTGCCCGAAGGATCGCCACGCGCTCTTCGAGGTCGAACAGCGGCCCCTTCCCGGCATTGATCGCCACGCCGATCACCAGCTTGTCGACCAGTTTGACGGCCCGACCGATGATGTCGATATGGCCGTTGTGGATCGGGTCGAAGGTTCCCGGATAGAGCCCGACGCGCGTCATTCGACGTCTCCCCCCGTTGCGGTGCAGCGCGATTTCACCGGCGTTCGACCTGAAAGCAAGTCCTAAATCTCATGCCGCAACGCTTTGACGTATCTTGGGTTGTGCGATGCAAGATCACGCGGCGGCGCTATTCCGCCGCGTCATCTTCGACCTCCGGCTCCTCGCCGCCGCCCTGGTCGGCCAGCCGCTCGACGGAAACCACATGCTCGTCCTTGCTGGTCCGGAAGATGGTGACCCCGGAGGTGTTCCGGCCCACCATACGGATCTGGTTCACCGGCGTGCGGATCAGCTGTCCCTGATCAGTGACCAGAAGGATCTCGTCGAACTCCTCGACGGGGAACGACGCGGTCAGCCGGCCGCCCTTCTTGGTCAGATCCTGGGCGATGAGCCCTTGTCCGCCGCGGCCGGTACGCCGGAATTCGTAGGCCGAGGTCCGCTTCCCGAAGCCCTCCGTCGAGACCGTCAGGATCACTTCTTCGGCCGCGCCGAGCTCTGCGATGCGTTCGACGCTGAGCGTGACTTCGCCTTCCGCTTCCTCGTCGTCAGGCGCTCCGACTTCCTCGACCTCGTCGCCGGTCGCCCGCCGCATGGCGTTGGCGTGTTTCACATAGGCGCTGCGCTCGGCCGGGGTGGCTTCGACCGAACGAAGGATGGCCATGGAGATGACGCTGTCGCCGTCCGCCAGCCGGATGCCCCGCACGCCGGTGGAGTCGCGGCCCGCAAAGACGCGGACCTCCTCGGTCGCAAAGCGGATGCAGCGCCCCAGCGCCGTGGTCAGCAGGATGTCGTTCTGCTGGGCGTTGCAGAGGCCGACGCCGATGATCGCATCGCCGTCGTCGAGCTTCATGGCGATCTTGCCGTTGCGCTTGATGCCGCGGAAATCCGAGAGCTTGTTGCGACGGACATTGCCTGAGCGGGTGGCGAACATCACGTCGTACTGATCCCACGCGCCCTCGTCTTCCGGCAGGGGCAGGATGGAGGTGATGCTCTCGCCGGTTTCGATCGGCAGCAGGTTCACGAAGGCCTTGCCGCGTGAGTTCGGGGTGCCGACCGGCAGGCGCCACACCTTCAGCTGATAGACCTTCCCGCCAGAGGAGAAGAACAGCATCGGCGTATGGGTCGAGGCCGAGAAGACGCGGGTGACCGCATCCTCGTCCTTGGTCGCCATCCCCGAGCGCCCCTTCCCGCCCCGATGCTGGGTGCGGTAGGTCGCCAGCGGCGTGCGCTTCACATAGCCGCCGTGGGTGACGGTGATGACCATGTCCTCGCGGGCGATGAGGTCTTCGTCCTCGACCTCAGCGTCGCCGTCCACGATCGAGGTGCGGCGCGGGACGGCGAAGGCGTCACGAACCTCGACCAGTTCCTGGCGCACGATGGCCATCACGTTCTCACGGGACGAGAGGATCGCCAGGTGACCCTTGATGGTGTCGGCGAGCTCACGCGCCTCGCCAAAGATCTCATCGCGGCCGAGACCCGTCAGACGCGAGAGGGTAAGCGCCAGGATGGCGCGCGCCTGCTCTTCCGTCAGGTGGATCTTGCTCTCTTCGACCACCACCGTACGCGGGTCGGCGATGAGCTCGACCAGCGGCATCATATCGCCCGCCGGCCAGTCCCGGGCGACCAGGCGCTCGCGCGCCTCCGCCGGGTCCTTGGACGAACGGATGATGTGAATGAACTCGTCGATGTTCGCGACGGCGATCGCCAGACCCACCAGCACATGGCCGCGATCACGCGCCTTGCTGAGTTCAAACTTGACCCGCCGGACGACGACTTCCTCGCGGAAATCGACAAAGGCGACGATCAGCTCGCGCAGGTTCATTTCACGCGGGCGGCCGCGATCGAGCGCCAGCATGTTCACGGCGAAGGACGATTGCAGCGGCGTAAAGCGGTAGAGCTGATTGAGCACGACGTCCGGAGACGCCTCGCGCTTCATCTCGACGACCACGCGCAGGCCGTCGCGATCGCTTTCGTCCCGAAGATCGGCGATGCCCTCGATCCTCTTTTCGCGAACGAGCTCGGCTATGCGCTCGACCATCGCCGCCTTGTTCACCTGATACGGAATCTCGGTGATCACGATGGCTTCGCGGTCCTTGCGGATCTCCTGGATCTCGGCCTTGCCGCGAATGATGACCGAGCCGCGGCCGGTCATCAGCGCGCCGCGAGCGGCCGAGCGCCCGATGATTTCGCCACCGGTCGGGAAGTCCGGCCCTGGAACGATATCGAGAAGATCGTCGAGGCCGATCTCGGGATTGTCGACATAGGCCAGGCAGGCGTCGATCACCTCGCCGAGGTTATGCGGCGGGATGTTGGTCGCCATGCCGACGGCGATGCCGCCGGCCCCGTTGACCAGCAGGTTCGGGATCCGGGAGGGCAGAACCACCGGCTCCTGCTCGGTGCCGTCATAGTTCTCCTTGAAATCGACCGTGTCCTTGTCGAGGTCGGCCACGATCGACATGGCCGCCTTGGTCATGCGGCTTTCCGTATAGCGCATCGCCGCTGGCGGATCGTTGTCCACCGATCCGAAATTGCCCTGACCATCGATCAGCAGCAGGCCCATCGAGAAGGGCTGAGCCATCCGGACCAAGGTAAAGTAGATCGAGGCGTCACCGTGCGGGTGATACTTACCCATCACGTCACCGACGATCCGCGCCGACTTCACATACGAGCGGTCGGGCGTGTGCCCCTGCTCGTTCATCGAGAACAGGATGCGGCGGTGAACGGGCTTGAGGCCATCGCGCGCGTCAGGCAAGGCGCGGCTGACGATCACGCTCATGGCGTAATCGAGATACGATTTCTTCAGCTCGTCTTCGATGGCGATAGGGGCGATGCCCCCGCGCCGGCCGTCATCCGGCGGGGTATGGGTTTCTTCGGTCAAGGGGCAGGTTTAGCCGTTAGAATCGGACACAAAGCTAGGTTCGTTTGTTACCATCCGGCGGCCGCAAGGCCAAATGCCCGTACAGAAGCGAACCTTAGGTGCTGAACCCATGAGATATGTCTTCGTCGCCCTCGCCGCCACCCTTTTCGCCGGTTCCGCGACCGCGGCGGATGCGCCCGCCACCCAGAGGGTCGAGCTCAAGGGCTCCACAGGGGCGGCCATCGGCTCAGCCACCCTCACCGAAGCGCCCAAGGGCGTCCTGATGCGGATCGAACTGAAGGGCGCCACGCCCGGCTGGCACGGGCTGCACTTCCATGAAAAGGGCGACTGCTCGAAGTCCGACTTCACCTCGGCCGGAGGCCACGTGCACGGCGAAGCGACCATGGTCCACGGTCTGCTGAACCCGGACGCGAACGAGGCCGGCGATCTCCCGAACCTCTATGTGGGCGCCGACGGCTCGGCGAACGCGGAGATCTTCACGACTTTCGTTTCCCTGAATGCGGCCGGCGGCCGCCAGGCCCTGGCCGACAAAGACGGCTCGGCGATCGTCATTCACGCCAATCCCGACGATCACAAGACCCAGCCGATCGGCGGCGCCGGCGCACGCATCGCCTGCGGCGTGATCGCAGGCGGCTAGACGGCAACCTCAGGCGCGAGACGGCCGCGGCGGCTTGATCACCAAGCCTTGGCCGTCTCGCCAGCCAAGGGGGCGCGGATAGTCACGTGCAGCCCCCCTTCAGGACCATTGCCGATCAGAAGGTCCCCGCCGAAGCGCCGCAGCAGGCGGTGAGCGATGGGGATGCCGAGGCCGAGCCCGCCGGTGTCGCGGCTGCGGGCCTCATCCACGCGGAAGAATGGTTCATAGATGCGCTCCAAGGCCTCCTGGGGAATGCCCGGGCCCTTGTCGCGGATGTGGATCGCCACGCCCGCGGCGTCCTGCACCAGTTCGACCTCAGCGCTCTCACCATAGCGCACCGCGTTGTCGATAAGCTGGGTCAGAGCCTTTTCCAGCGGCGCTCGGTAGGTCGCGACCACCAGCTCGGCCGGCCCTTCATAGGACGCCTTGCCCTTCCATCTGGCGGCTAGGTCCCTCACAAGACGGCTCAGGTCGACCCGTTCGGAAGCGCTGGACTGGTGTTGGGCGCGGAGATAGGCGCGCAGCGATTCCAGCATCGCGTTCAACTCGTCCACGTTGTCGACGATCATGGCGCGGGTGTCGTCGCAGTCGATGAAGTCGGACGCGATCTTCAGTCGGCTCAAAGGCGTGCCGAGATCGTGGCTGATCGCCTCCATCGCCCGCGCCTGATCCTCAATCAGGCCGGTGATGCGGGTCTGCATGCTGTTGAACGCCCGGCCGAGTTCGCGGAGGTCCGCCGGCCCTTGGATCGCCACGGGCGCACGCCGTCCGTCGCCGAACTCGTGGGCCGCGGCCGTAAGCCGGCGCAGCGGGGCGCCGAGGGCGTGCAGCGCGTAGACCGCCAGCGCGACGCAGACCAGGGCGAAGACGAGCGTCATCGCGGTCGCCCGCAGGGCGATGGGCCAACTCCGCGGAAAATCGCGGGAGCGAAAGGTGAGCCATTGGCCGTCATCCAGCCGCATCGCTCCCACTAGGTCCTCGCCTCCGATGGGATTGCGCTCGGTCCACAGCCGTAGAGAGCGGCCGTCGAGCGATGGCTCCCACTGCACCACCTGACGCGCGATGGCCTGGGCGTTGGCGTCCTGGGTCTCCGGCCATGCGGGGCGTCCTGGACTGGCCGCCGCCTCGAGATAGCGGGTCGTCATGATCCGGTCGGTTTCAGAACCCGGTCGCTCGCCGATCGAGTTGTGGACACGTCCGCCGACCACAAGCAGTTCGGCGATCCGTCGCGCGTGATCTTCGCGGAGCGTCTGCTGATCGATCGCCTCGTAGAAGGCGATGCTGGCGAGCATCTGGACGATCGCCACCGTGACCAGGATCAAGGTCGAACGGCCGATCAGGTTCTTGCCTGGGAAACCCACCATCTCCTCCGGGGCGCGCCACGAAGAAGCTGCAGCACGCTCATCGGACCAAGGCGCTCACGCCAAGTTTGTCAAATGACAGCCGCGTTTAGCCGCCGCGCCTCCCGTTGGACTTGTAATTAATAAGCCGTACAACCAAGAAAACGGAGGGGACATGGCGACGATTTGGGGCGACTTTGGGCCGGACACGATCATAGGCACCGCCGAAGCCGACAGCATCTATGGTGCGACGGGCCGCGACAGCCTTTCAGGCATGGGCGGCGACGACACCATTTCAATGGCTTTTGAGAGCCTCGATCCGGTGATCATCGACGGCGGCGACGGTAGAGATTCTATTGGCGTCCAATATGAACGCGCCGGTTTCGCGACCGTGTCAGGCGGCGCTGGCGACGACGTCATCACATTTCAGAATGCTAGCGGCCAGATCGACGGCGGCGCCGGCAATGATGTGATCGGCGTCGAGGTCGTATTCTCCGAGGTCGAGGTGACACTTGGCGTTGGCCAGGACCGCATATCGGTCTGGGCCCGTCTCAATTCTCCTCCGCTGACCGTCACGGATTTTGAAACTGGGGCGAGCGGCGACATCTTCACGATGGCGGGTTTGGCTGCGCTAGTCGGCTGGGACGGCATGACGAACCCATTCAGCCTTGGCTATTTCAGCCTCGCCCAAGCAGGGATGAGTTCAGTCCTGCGCGTGGATCAAGACGGATTTGGACACAGCTACGCGCCAAGAGAGCTCGCGGTGTTCGAGAACACGGCGGTGAGTGGGTTCGTAGCGCACAACCTAATGGGCTGGTCCCCCTTGGGCGAGCAGCCCAGCTCCGGCGCATATCAGGGAACCGTTGGGCATGATCGCTTCACCGGCGGCAACGGCCCGGAACGCGCGGAAGGGCTTGCCGGTGATGATTCCCTGTACGGTGGCGCAGGGGACGACACACTCGACGGAGGCGATGGAGCAGACAGCTTGGATGGCGGATTAGGCGCCGACCAACTCTACGGCGGAGCGGGCGACGACTATCTCCGCGATATCAGCGGTTCCAATTTGATCCGTGGGGGTGACGGTCACGATCAAATCAGCGGCAGTGGCGAGTTCGATGATCTCCACGGCAACAAGGGTAACGATACCGTCGACGGACACCTCGGCGATGATTGGGTGGTTGGCGGTCAGGGAAATGACGCACTTCGCGGCTGGGCCGGCTCAGATATTCTCTATGGGAACATGGGCGACGACACCGCTTTCGGCGACGAAGGCGCCGATACGGTGCGGGGAGGTCAAGGCGACGACAGTATCTCGGGTGGATCAGACGCCGACTTCATGGCGGGCGACCGGGGCGCTGACACCGTGTCTGGTGGAGCCGGAGCGGACATCTTCCATACCTTCACGGGAGCCGGCGTCGATCGCGTCATCGACTTCGATTCCGTCGCTGGAGACCGAGTGAGTGTCCTCGCCGGATCGAGCTACACAGTGCGTCAGCAAGGCGACGACACGCTGGTCGAACTGGGCGAAGGCGACCAATTAATATTGGTCGGTGTTAAGCTCGATACGCTCCCAACTGGTTGGCTTTTCGTCAGCTAGCGATCGATCTCGAGGCGGCCCGTCCTCGCCGACGGGCCGCTGTAGTAGCGCGTGCTTAGAAGGGGATTTCGTCGTCCAGATCGGCGGAGAAGTCTTCTCTCGGGCCGGCGCCCTGGTTGCGCTGGCCGCCGCCGAAACCGCCGCCGCCACCGCCATATCCGCCGCCACCATAGTCGCCGCCGCTGGCGCCTTCGCTGCGACCGTCGAGCATGGTCAGTTCACCGCGGAACTTCTGCAGCACGATCTCGGTGGAGTACTTCTCCTGCCCCGATTGATCCGTCCACTTGCGGGTCTGGATCGAGCCCTCAATGTAGACTTTCGAGCCCTTGCGCAAATATTGCTCGGCGACCTTCACGAGGTTGTCGTTGAAAATGACGACCCGGTGCCACTCGGTCTTTTCCTTGCGCTCGCCGCTCGCCCGGTCACGCCAGGTTTCGGAGGTGGCGATCCGCAGATTGGCGACCCGATCGCCCGAATTAAGGCTGCGGATCTCGGGGTCGGCGCCGAGATTGCCGACCAGAATGACCTTGTTGACGCTGCCCGCCATGAGCTGTCCCTTGATTTCCGTGCTTGCGGCCCAGCGGCCCAAAGGCCGACGCTAGACGAGCACGCTCCAGCGATCAAGCTGATGTTCCGCCTTTGTTCGGCTCCGCGCCGCTTCATCCACAGCGGAATTAGTTGGCGGGTGCGGCGGGTTCCTGCGGCATGGCGCCCGGAACGGCGAGACGTCCGTCGCCGGTGCGGACCATGGCTAGATAGGGATGCTCTTCCAGCGAGGGCGCCGTGAAGATCCCGCGCCTATCGACGAAGATGAAGTTGCCTTTGTAGGCCCCCGTAACCTCGCGGACGGAACCGCCCATCCGGAGAAAACGCACACGCATGCCCTCGAGCGCGGCGGCGCAGTGCTCCAGATCAGGCACATTGGAGGCGAGCTTGTTGAACTTCAGCTCCTCCCCCTGCTTGGTGACATGCCAGCAGATCCCCTCCCCGCCCGGCGGAAGGGTGCGCTTGGAGCAAGCGGCGAGCGCCAGGGCGGCGACTCCGGTGAGGACGAGCGTTCGAAGCAACATGGCCAAAGCCTATAGCTCAGATTGCGGCGGCGCGAGGGCGCTCACCCGACTGATTCGATAGAACAGTTCGCGGCCTGTTCCGCCAGAAGGCGGAAACTGCGGTTGTCGCCGGACACCTCCACCTTTCCAGGGACCAGGCGCAAGGTCTGCGACATCCAGCGTCCATAGGTAGCCCCACCCGGCCGCTCACAACGGCCGCCGAAGAGGGACTGAACGCAGGCGTTGAGGGTGAGTTCGTTCGGAAGTTTGCGCCATCCGCCGTCGGCATAGCGCCAGCAGCTCCCGGCTGGAGCGCTCGGCGGGGCCGCAGGGGCTGGAACGACCGCGCCGGGCGGCGCGACCCCAGCGGTCACCGGTTCGGGGCTGGGAGGTAGGGGCGTAAGCATGGTGCCGGCCTGGTCAGCGGCCGCAAGGTTGCCCGCTTCGTCGATGCCGACGTCGAGAGCGCCGGTGGCCACTCCGTTGCGGTTGGCGCACTCGGCAAGGGTCATTTCGCCGACATACTGGCCGGCCACGAAGCAGCGTAACGGTTTGGCGGGATCCAGCTTGCCATCGTCACGCGCGTTGGTTTCGACGACGAGCCCGCCTTGCGAGGCCGGCGGCGGAGGCCGCTGCTCGTCACTGCCCTTGTTGACCATCAGGGCGGCGATCCCCACTCCAGCGAGGAGCGCCACGGCGCCGCCGGCTATGGCCATGAGCGTGCGCCGGTCTTTCAGGAAATCCATGCCCCCTCGCTAGACCGTGCGTGTGACGGTTTCAAGCGCGGGGCGGATCACCCGCCGCCGAGGAGGCGGTCAAGGCCGGCCTGATAGTTGGCGAGCTGGTTCTTGAGGTAAGCCGGAACCTCCCCCTCCGCCTTCTTAGTCTCCGATGGCGGCTTCATACCGGCTTCGAGGTCACGATAGGCGCTGCGCAGCACCGACATCGCCATCGTGAGGCGATCGATCGTCTGTTTGATGTTCTCTTCGCTGGAAAGGCTGAGATCGCGCGGCATCTTCAAGCCGTACATCGGCGCGCCGCCGTCGGCCGGCTTGGCGACCCCGTCCTCCATGACCGTAGAACGCACGAAACCTTCCTGGAGCCCTAGCGCTTCGAGCACGTCGAGCCCTCCCTTCCCGCCGAGAATTTCCAGGCTGGCCCGGCTGCTTCTCGGTGAGATCTGAAGCTTGCGGACGTCGCCGTCGTAGACCACCTCCGCCTTCACGGAGTAGGTCGTCGCCCGCAGAATCTTCTTGGCTAAGGTTTCCAAGGTGTCGTCGGCCGCGATGGTGATCGTCACTGCAGGCCCGCCAATGCGGCTGCGGATCTGGAACTGATCGCCTGGCCTCGCGGACGTCGCCGACGTGATGAGCTGCGAGTCGGAATAGGCTACGGTTCCCGTCGGCAGGCCCAGCCGGTCCAGCGCGCTGGAACCGCCCGGATCGACGGCGATCGAAGTCGGATTGGTGATTCCGTCCTTGCCTGAGAAGCGCTGGGACCAGGCGACGCTCCCGGTCGCGATGTCGAGTCCGACAGCAAAGCCGTCCACCTTGCCGAGCGGCGTCTCCATCCCCGGTAGTCCGCTCTTCGTGGTGCCGGTGATCCAGACCTTGCCATCGGCCACCGTCATGGCCGTCGCGCGATCATCGCCCGCCCCGCCATAGTAGGCGATGGCGTCGCCGCCAGCCGTGAGGTCGAAGGAAAGCCGCGCAGCGAAAGCGTCCACCCCGCCGGAGGCCGCCTTCGTGACGTTGCCCACGCCAAGGGAAGCTCCCGTGGAACCGGCGATAACGATGTTCCCGCCATCCATGGTGACCCCGGCGATCGTGCCCCCACCTAGCGAGCCGAGGTTTCGCGTCGCGGTCACCGTAGGGATCTTGGGATTGCTGAGATCGAAGTTGCGGAGCTTGACTTCCCCACCTTCGACAGTGGTGACGACCACGTTGGTCCCGCTGACCACCAGACCGGCGGGCTTGTCCTCGCCAGCTGTGCCGAACTGGGTGGTCGACTTCAGCCGTCCGTCGGCATCGAAGGTGCGGAGATAGGTGTCCCAGTTGCCGTTGGCGGCTTGGCCGGTCATCGCGCCCTTGACCCGACCCAGCACATAGACCGAGCCGTCCGCCCCGAAGGCGACCTCGGTGGCCTCATCGTCGTCACGGGCCCCGAGCCGTTGGGACCATTGCTCCTCGCCGGCGCTGTTGAACACAGCGACGAAACTGTCGGGTTTGTTGGGGTCTGCCCCTTCGTCCGCCGACGTGACCTTGGCGATCGTGTTCGTATCGCCGATCGGCACGCCGGAGCCGGCGAAGCCTCCGGTGACAGACCCCGCGATCGCGATCTGTCCGTCCGGCCCGACCGTCAGCGCCAGGCCGGCGGCCGACGCCGAGGCGCCCAGCGTACGCGTGTAGACGACCTTGCCTGACGAATCGAACTTCATCAGCGCCACGTCGCCCGCGCCCTTGATCGCCTGCCCGTCGATCTCTCCATCGACGTCGGCCAGCATGTAGATCGACCCGTCCGGTCCCGTGACGGTGGTCCTTACCTGGGAAACGCCTTCCGGCATGTCGACGCTGTAGACGCGCCCTTCGACCCAATTGACGTCGCCGGGGCGGCGGACGGCGTCCGCCGTGGTCCCCGTCTCGAACTTCAAGAGCTGTTCGACCGTCGGCTCCTCGACTTCGGCCGCCGCGCCTTCTTCGGTCTCGTCCTTCTTTACGGCCGTATAGGTGGGGGTGGTGGTCTTCGGCGGGTTCGGATCGCCAGCCGTTTGGGTGATATAGACGGCCGGTGACGTCGCCGGAGCCGAAAAGGTAAGAATTTCCGTGGCGTCGCCCTGAATCTTGATGGCGAATCTGTCCGGTTGCTTACCGAGGCTCACCGTCCTCCCATTGATCTCCGTCGTCTTCTCTTCGCCTGGGATCTTCTCCACCGCGAAACGGGTCCTGAACCCGGTCGTCTGCGCGATCTTGTCGTTCAAGTATTTGACCACGTTGTTCATGGTCCGAGGCGTCGTGGCCATCTCGGCCAGATCGAAGTTGATCGTGGTCTCGGTCTTGTTCGGCAGCCTGACCTTCATGCTGAATTTCAGGTCGCCCTGGAAGGCCGCGACCTCCTCGGTCGCGGTTCCCTGATGGATCGGATCCGTCAGGTAGCGCGGAGTGGTTCGCGGCACCCCGACGGCCGCCCTCGCGCGGTTCGTCGTGTCACCATAGGTCAGTCTGAGGTGCTCGAAATCAGCCTGGTCGATATAGCCCGAGACCTCGGCCATCCCTCGTGAGAACGCCGTCTGAATGCGCTTGAGCTCAGCGTCGCTCGTCTTGTCGTCGTTCGCCTTCTTGGCCAGGCTCTCGAGCAGCGCGAGGCCCTGGTACATCGTAAAGAGCTGACGGTAATCCTCGCTCGCGCCTTTGACGTCGAGCTTGGCCTGGGTCTCGTCGATGAATTTGCGTCCGGCAAGGACGCTCTTCATCAGCTCGTCCGCCTTCGGCGCGGTGGAGAGGCTGCTCCAGGGAGCCGTCGGCGCCGCAGTGCCGCCCACGCCGATCGGCTTGCCGGTAGCGGCGTCGGTGCGCGTGGCCCCCGCAGTGGCCACGCCAACCCCGGCGCGCGCCTGATAGTAGCTCAGCAGGATGCTCGTATCGAGGCTGATCAAAGACGCCACCGCGGCTTGCACAATTACCCAAGCGCATCCTGACGGCGCAGCCCTGACGAGAGGTTAAGCTGCGCCTTAAAAGATCGCCTCAGCCGCCGCGGAAGAGCTGCAAGATGACCTGCGGCTGCGAGTTCGCGATCGAGAGGGCCTGCGCGCCGAGCTGCTGCTGCACCTGTAGCGCCTGGAGCCTGGCGCTCTCCTTGGCGATGTCGGCGTCGACCAGATTGCCGATGCCGGTCTCCAACGTGTCCTGGAGCTTGGCGACGAAGGTGACGTGCTTTTCGATCTGCTTGGCCTGCGCGCCCATTTCGGCGAGCGCGGCGGTGACGTTGCTAATGGCGTCGTCCAGGGACGCCAGGACCGACTTCACATTGGACGTGGTGCCGTTCAGGTCCGTGCCGTCGAGATTGATGATCGCGCCGGAAATCGTGAAGTCCTGGGGCGTCAGGGAGATGTAGCTGTCACCATCGGCGTTCGCGAGGAAGTTCAGATCGGCCGTCAGGGTGCCGTTCAGCACCGAGACGCCATCGAACTCCGCCGAGCTGGCGAACTGGCTGATGGCTTGAAGCAGGGTCTGGTACTCGTCGTCGAAGGCCTTCTTGGTTTCGGGCGAAGCAGAGTCCTCGGCCGCGCCCACCACCTTTTCGCGCATCTGCACGAGGATGTCGGAGATCTGCTGCCCCGCCGTCATCGCGACGTCGGTGATGGAGGTGGCTCGATCCAGGCTCATCTTCACCGCGCCGAGGGAGCTGAAGTCAGCCCGCTGCTTTTGGGCGATCGCGTAGACGGCGGCGTTGTCCTTGGCGTTGGAAACGCGCAGGCCGGTGTTGATCTTGTTCTGGACCTGCTCGAGCTTCTCGTTGGTGCTGTTGAGATTTTGAAGCGCGATCAGCGCCGACTTGTTCGTGTTGACGCTCATCGCCATGGCGCAAATCTCCTTCAGAGAACCCATGAGTGCGCGCGACTCGCGCGCCGTACATATGGTTAACGCTGAGAGATCGTAGTTTCTGAAAGATTAACGCGCGGCAGGCCATGCGGCCGCTGATCGCGTAATCCGCCCGGCAGTTCAGACCCGAGTCGCGATCACCGAGCCAGCTTCGTAACCCGCAGCCTCGCGCATGCGAAGCACCTCTTCGCGTGGCAACTGCAGGACCACCTCGCCCGTCCGGCGATCGATGGTCTTGTAGACGAACCCTGCGTCCGGTCCGCGGTCTTCGATCACCAGCCGCAAGTCCGGAGCCGACGCCGGACCTTCGGAGGGCGGCTGCGCCGGCTGCTGGGCGATCTTTGCGACGCCCACCGCGTCCAGCTCGGCCGCGCCAGCTATGCTTGAGAGCTTGTTCTCCATCATTCCAGTCGCAGACCGCTTGCGCGGCGCCGCGATCCCTTACGGCGGTACGGCGGGGAGGCATCCCCCTCCCCGCCGCCGACGCCAAGCGCGGCCGCACGCAGCGACCGCGCCCCCTTTGTCTTATCGGAACAGTCCGAGCAGGATGCCGGAGGACTGGTTGGCGATGCTGAGGGCCTGCACGCCGAGCTGTTGCTTGGTTTGAAGGGCCTGCAGCTTTGCGCTTTCCTTGGCGAGGTCGGCGTCCACCAGGTTGCCGACGCCGGCGTCCAGGGTGTCCTGAAGCTTCATGACGTTGGTCAGGTGGGTGTCGAGGGCCTTGGCGCCGGTGCCGATCTTGGAGAGCGCCGAGGAGACGTTCTGGATGGCGGTTTCCAGGTCGGTGACGTCGCCGGCCGAGACGGTGCCGGTGAGGCTCGACAGGGTGGCGGCGATGGCCGTGTTGGACTTCGACAGGTCGACGTGGTCGATGTCGATGGTCTCGGTGGCGTCGGCGTTGGCGATCGCCTTGATGTCGGCGCTGTTGACCGATTCCGCGGAGATCAGGTTGACGCCATCGAAGGTGGCGTTGTTGGCGATGGTGTCGATCTGATTGCGCAGGGCGACATACTCATCGCTGAGCGCTTCCTTGGAGGCGGTGGTGATGCCCGCTTCCGTGGCCGCCAGCACCTTTTCCTTCATCTGAACGAGGATGTCGGAAATGGCCGTGCCGGCCGACATCGCCACGTCGGCCACCGACTGCCCGCGTTGCAGCGAGGAGACGACGGCGTTGAGCGAGGTCGATTCAGCGCGCTGGTTCTGGGCGATGGCCCAGATGGCGCCGTTGTCCTTGGCGGTCGCGATCTTCAGGCCGGTGTTCACCCGG
>Ga0065721_10051040_pt1 | contig 16481 bp, 15 predicted proteins | sample Mesricmetagenome_FD_59108 | JGI IMG/M metagenome (GOLD analysis project Ga0065721, IMG submission 59108) | Mesophilic microbial community from rice straw/compost enrichment Sample: eDNA_1 v2 (version 2) | ecosystem: Engineered > Solid waste > Grass > Composting > Bioreactor | place: USA: Davis... | reverse complement strand
ATCCAGGGGCGACTCGGTGGTCGCTAGGCATTCGATATTGAAGCGTTCGAACAGCGCCCGCGGCAGGAATTCCGGCGCAGCCAGCTTGGCGTTGATATGGTCGAAATACAGATCCGCCGTGGTGGCGTTCAAGGCCACTTCCAGCCCGAATACCTCGCTGAACACATGATCCAGCCACATGCGTGAGGGGGTGCCGCGAAAGGCGTAATAGTGCTCGGCGAACAGGCGCCAGATTGCGCGCGCATCGGTTTCCACCGGCGTGCCGTCGCGGGTGGGAATGCCGATGGACTCCATGGGCACGCCCAGGCTGTAGAGCATGCGAAATACATAGTGGTCCGGGCGGATCAGCAGCTCCGCGGCATTTCCGAAGGGTTGGTTATCGGCAAACCACTGGGGGTCCGTGTGACCGTGCGGGCTGATGATCGGCAGGTCTTTGATCTCCTGATACAGGCGGCGGGCGATGGATCGCTGGGTGGGATCGGCGGCAAACAGCCTGTCCGGGTGCAAGACCAGCGGTTGGGTCGCTTTGTTGTTATTCATGGGCTTATCCCAGGTCTGGAGCGAAGGCGGGCATGGTAGCGCAGAACCGCAGTGGCGAAAAATGGGAGGAGGCGGTTGCTCTGGCGTTTTCCCCCGCAACCGGGAATCATAGGCGCCCATTCGCAAGCGGGTTTCAGGGGAGCCTATGACGCAAATTCTCGCAGTCGGCGAGGTGATGGTGGAGCTGGCGCCGGCGGGCGAAGCCCACGGCAAAAAGCTGCTCGCGCTCGGCTATGCCGGCGACACTTACAACACCGCGGTTTACTTGTCCCGCCTGGGGGTGAAGACCGCTTATTTCACCCGCCTGGGCGACGATCCCTACAGCGCCGAAGCCATTCAAACCATGGGCAGGGAAGGGCTGGATACCGCCTCCGTGGAAATGGTGCCCGGTCGCACACCGGGGCTTTATTTAATTGCCAATCAGCCCAACGGCGAGCGCCATTTCAGTTTCTGGCGCAGTCAGTCACCGGCGCGGGAGATGTTTTCCACTGCGGTTTCCATCGCCGCTCTGGAAGAGCGGCTGCAAGATGCGCAGCATGTTTATTTCAGCGGCATCACTCTGGGTATCCTCAGCGACGAGACGCGCAGCCGTTTTATGAGAGCTCTGCGGAATTTTCGCGCAAGCGGCGGCAAGGTGATTTTCGACAACAATTACCGCCCGCAACTGTGGCGCGATCGCGTGGAGGCTGAGTACGCCATGACTGTGGCATTGAACCTGACCGATATAGCTCTGCTCACCGACGACGACGCCACGCGCCTGTGGGGCGACCCGACACCCGCCGCCATGCAGGCGCGGTGCTTGGCCGCCGGCGTTGCGGAAGTGGCGATCAAGTGCGGCCCAGCGCCCGTGCAATTGGCCTTGCGGCCGGAGGGCGGCGCTTATGCGGAGCATTATTCGGTGCCGGTTGCGCCGGTTGAGAGGGTGGTGGACACCACTGCGGCCGGAGACAGTTTCAATGCGGGTTATCTGTTCGCGCGTTTGCGCGGCGAGGATCCGGTGGCCGCCGCAGTTTGGGGTTGTCGCTGCGCCGCAGTGGTCATTCAACACCGCGGCGCAATCGTGGATAGGGAGGTTTTTGCCGCAGCGCTGTCGCAGCCGCGGCCGTGACTATTCCATCAGCCCGAAGACGCGCGGCAGAAATTCGCTGATCGCCGGCACATAAATAATGAATCCCAGGGCCACCAGCATGGCCAGATACATGGGAACCAATGGGCGGATCAATTGGGCGATGGAAGTTTTGGCCACACTGCAGCCGACGAACAGTACAGAGCCCACCGGCGGTGTGCAAAGCCCGATACACAGATTGGCCACCATCATGATGCCGAAATGCAAAGGTGAAATGCCCAGACTTTCCACCACCGGCAAAAATATCGGCGTAAAAATCAAAACTGCCGGCGTCATGTCCATGAATATGCCCACCAGCAACAGAATCATATTGATGGTCAGCAGAATCATGACGGGATCACTGGTCAGGCCCAGCAGAGCCGATGACAGACCCTGGGGAATATTTTCGTAGCTCAGAATCCAGGACATGGCGGTGGAGGTGGCAATCAGCAGCAATACGACAGATGTCATCTGCGCGGATTTGATCAGCAGCTTGGGCATGTCCGCCCATTTCACTTCCTTGTACACCACCAGTGATAAAAAACCGGAGTAGAGCACGGCTATGGCGCTGGCCTCGGTGGCGGTGAACACACCGCCCACTATGCCGCCTATGACGATGATCACTAGGGCCAGACTCGGCAGCGCCTCCCAGGTGCGCAGCAGCGCTTCCCGCAGCGTGGGCTTTTCTCCCACCGGTAATTTTTTTACCCGTGCGTAGACGCCGCACACCACCATCAGAGCCACGGCCATCAATATCCCCGGTAGATAACCGGCAACAAACAAAGCCGCAATGGAGACACCGCCGCTGGCGAGCGAATAAATAATCAAAATATTGCTCGGCGGAATCAGCAGTCCAGTGGTGGAAGAGGTGACGGTCACGGCAGCGCTGAAACTTCTGTCGTAACCCTCTTTTTGCATGGTGGGAATCATGAAACTGCCGATGGCGGAAGTGGCTGCCACTGCCGAGCCGGAAATAGCGCCGAACAGGGTGCAACTCATGACATTCACAAAAGCCAGGCCACCCGGCAGCATGCCCACCAATACCTTGGCAAAGGCCACCAGACGATGTGCTATGCCACCCTGACCCATCAGCAGGCCGGACAGTACGAAAAAGGGAATGGCGAGCAGGGCGAAGCTGTCCAGGCCGCTGGCCATGCGCTGGGCCACAGTTGTCAGCGCCGGGGTCGTATCTATGGTGACGAGCATGGTCAGCACTGTGGCCACACCTATGCAGATGGAGACCGGAATGCCGACCACCAGCAGCACAACGAAACTGATCAATAAAAGTAGAACGGAAATTTCCATGGATGCAGTCTCCTTATTCGCACTGGTCTATGGCATCAGGATTCGGATGGAGAAAATTCTCCAGCGCGAACCAGCAGATCAATAGCCCACTGATGGGTATGCAACTGTAGACATATCCCATAGGCACACCCAGCGCGGCGGAAGACTGCTTCAGGCTCAGAGTGAGCCCCATCAATTGAATACCGCCATACACCATGGCGCAGGCGGCAAAAACAAAAGAGATGCAGTGGATAATGCGCAGCAGCAGAATTCTGCGTGCACGCGATGACGATTGCAGCAATAGATCCAGACTCAGGTGCGAATGCTTGCGATAGGCGTAGGCCGCGCCCAGCAGCCCGATCCAGATCATCAGAAAGCGCGCCAGCTCCTCCGTATAGGAACTGGGATCGCCCAGTAGAAAGCGGGTCAGTACCTGCCAAGTCACATCCACCACTATGGTGGCCATCAGTATGGCGAGAATAATGCCCAGCAGTTTTTCCAGCGTTTGGGAAAGTGCTTTCATGGCGGACTCCTGAGATTGCGGATGCGCTGCAACACGTCGAATACCGGAGTGCCCTGCAAGGCGTCCTGCATGGGTAATACATTTTCCCGAAACAGAGCCTTGTCGGGATAAATCACCTGCACGCCCGCCTGCCGCACTTTTTCCAAAGCTTCCTCTGTGGACTGTTCCCATAATTTGCGCTGGAATTCCACGGATTCATCCATGGCGGTCTGCAACCACTGTTGTTGCTGTGTGCTCAGATGATCCCAGATATACTGGCTGATCAGCATTATGTCCGGCACTCTCGTGTGTTCATTCAGCGTGAAATATTTGGCGACCTCGTAGTGCTTGGAAGAATAAAAACTCGGTGGATTGTTTTCCGCTCCATCCACCACACCCTGTTGCAGCGAGGTGTAGAGTTCTCCCCAGGAAATAGGCGTGGCGGAACCGCCGAAGGCGCGCACCATTTCTATGGCGGTGGGACTCTGTTGCACACGGATTTTCATGCCGTTGAGATCCGCCGGGGCGTGAACGGGTTTGTGCACCGAATAAAAGCTGCGGGCGCCGGCGTCGTAATAGGCGAGGCCCCGCAGCCTCACGGATTGCCCCGCCAGCAAGAGTTCGCGACCTATATCGCTGTTGAGCACCTGCCAGTAGTGGCTGCTGTCGCGAAACACATAGGGAATGCTGAAAATCTTCATGGCAGGTACGAATCCTTCCATGGGACTGGAAGACACCTTGGTCATGGCCAGACTGCCGATCTGCAGCAATTCAATCAGCTCCCGCTCGGAACCCAACTGCCCGGCGGGATATATATCCACCCGCATGCTACCCGCGGAGTGATGCTCCAGACGCTGCGCCATATAGACGATGGCGTGATGAACCGGATGCTGGGTGTCCAGACTGTGGGCGAGCTTCAGTACTGTGACTTCGTTTTTGGCACTGCAGGCCAGCAGTGCTGGCATGAGACAGGCGTAGAACAAAAATCTGAATAATTTCATGGGATTGTGTCATATATGATTATTATTTGGCCGTTATATGGCTGTCTGCGCAGCGCTGTGAGCGGGACAGACTAAAACATTTGGCGAGGAATGCCAAAGGAGGCGGCGAAGATAAAAAAGGCGACCATCCGGGTCGCCAGAAGGCTGCATCACAGGATAATGCAGCTGAACTGATCCGAGTTCACTTGTGCAGTGATCGTCGGGATTAATGGAAGTCTCTGGCTATGCCGAGAAATAATTCGGATGTTTTCAATCGATTGACGGGTTCGAAGAGCGACAGGGAAATCGGGTTGTCAAATACGACTGTGTCGCTCCTGTCCCATCGGGATCTATGCATGCGATATCCACTTGTCAGCCGCCAGTGGGACTGAAATTGTTTTTCCAAACGGAGTCCTGCGTGAAAAAATTCTCCTTGATTACTGTCCGCGGACTTTTTGACAAATCCCAGCGAGGTGTAATCAAAGTTCACATTCCCCTCGATACTCACGCCATAGTAGGTTTCAAGCTCCAGATTCCAGCCCGCTTGCAGTGACTTCTGCAAGACAAGGCCGATTCCCGGTTCCCACCAGCGTCTGGTGATTTCCACCTGATGTGTGTCCTCCGTGGCCAGTACCCGCCTGCTCCAGTGGTGGGTGGCAATCTGTAGATAGGGAATTAGGTCAAACCCAACTGTCGAAAATTGGTGGGAAATTTTTGCGGCAAGACTTGCGAATTGATGATCCGTTCGGGTTTCCAGCGGCATTCCCAGCAGTGTTTGCCCGTCGTAGTCCAGCTTGCCGGAGGCTGCCCGACCGCGCAGCACCAGCTGCCAGTGGTGCGCCAGATTTGTCTCGTGCTGAATACTGATCTGATTTATTCTTCCCTGTTCCTCAATAAATACTTGGCCATCCACTTGCTCCTGGTATTGCAGCGATTGGCTGGCCAACTCCATACCTAGGGTTTGGGCAGCATAAGTCGGATCGCTCTGCGGCAATAAAAAGAGGCTCAAAAATGACCCGAGCAATCGCGATTTCATATTTGGTATTTGGTAGAGGAGTGGGCCGATAAAACCCGACCGACCCGCTCCTTGCCGCTTCGTTATGGATTCGCGATCAGTAATTGACTATCCCTGAGTATCCATTCACGTAATAGGAGTATTGACTGCAGCTGGTAAATTCGACTCTCAAATACAGCGCGCCATTGAGCGTTAATTCAATGGTGCCTGTACCTATGCGGCCGTTTTCACACAAACCGAGATTTTTGGCGGTATATACGTAGGTGTTGGACCTTGAATCATTAATGACAAGGCTGCCGGAGATGCTATAGGTATTGGAGCTGGACTTGGTTACAGAAGCATTATATAGGCTGTAACTGTTTCCGTCGGACGATCTATGCCAAGTACCTTCCTCGCAGGTTTCCTGGCTACCCTGGTATGAGCAATATTGTGAGTATTTATATCTATACTGGTCCTTGGTTTCCGGGTAGAGAAACGTTAAGTCAACGGCCGTTGAGGTTGTATAGGAAGATGCCGATAGATATTCTGCCTCCCACCACACAGTCCCATTTGTCAAATAGTTGTTTACTGTGCAGTAGTCGCTGTAGATGGCTTCTGATATGGCACTGTAGGGGTAAAGGCTCCCCAAAACATCGTTCATGTTTACCGTTGTGATAGTTTTGGTGTAGCCGCCACAAGTGCCCTCACGTACGGACTCTGTGGTTCGGGAAGCGGAGCCGGGAATGGAGTTCAGCACAGAACCATTGCTCTCAGCGACCTCCACATCTGTGGGAATGTCTATCGCAGGTGCATCCTCCGCATCGAGAGTGTTCAGGGCTAGTTCCACCATGGCGGTAGCCAATTCTTCTTCCTCTATCACCGCAGAGCCGCTGGAACTGCTGGAACTTGTGGAACTGCTTGAGCTAGATCCGCCCTTGCTGTTGCCGCTGCTGGAAAAATCCGGGCCGAGATTGTGCGGCGCTTTGCCACCGCCGCTGGAACAGGCGGAAAAAAATACTAGGGATAGCAACAGCAATAAGAGCCGCGGCGTATTTTTTTGGTACGTGGAAAAAATGGATTGCATAACTTTACTCCAGGTGTTACCAGATTGAATGTGGGCCTTTGGCCAGATTGTCTTGTTCTTCGAATTTCCCTTTTATTGTCTTTCCGATTCCCTGCGGTGTATTACCTTGTTGAAGATAAGCCAGCTTTTCAGCGAGCACGGCGCCCAAGCCGGCGGCTATGTCCGGGGCGTGATCACTGACGATCTTTTCGATACAGGCCCCCGAGCATTGGCGCGGCGCGGGAAATTCCATGCGCATAGGCGTCCAGCTGCTGAGGTATTGATTGGCGTCCACGTCATATATATCGCCGTTGATGCGCACCTGAGCTTTGGTATCGAAGCCTATATCCTTTGCCATGGCTCGTATTTTGAAAGTCACCAGCGCACGCGGGCAGAGGGACTTGTCCTTGCGGCCACAGGTCAGTTCCACCACTTGGACCAATGCCTCCTTGGGACGGCGGTCTTTGATGAGCCAGCCCACATTGGCCGCTACGGTGTTTTCATCGATCACCTGCCAGTTGTAGGTGGTGAATTGATATTGGATCTCTGTCATCACCCGTCTGTGAATTTCGCTGGAACGCTTGATACTGCCGGGATCGGAATCTTCCGCCATTACCATGATCGGCAGCGCTTGGCGGTCGGCCGCATACAGGTAGTTGCAGAGCAGCATCAGCAATAAAGAGGGGACGGTTTTTTTCATGGAAAGTTACTTGAGACTCGTCGTTGGGCCGGGTATCGATCGTGGGTATTGAGACCGTAGAAATCTCGGTTGGCGAGAGTTTTCAGGGGCTTTTTCAATTGAAAGTGCGCAGGTGCATTCAATGTGAACGCGTTGGCAAAATCGGGATGAATCCGAAGATGCTCGCGGGATTTAACAAGCCCCAAAATGAGGCGAACAAATGTATGAAAAACAGAGACACCCATTGGGAATACCCTTGAGCTGACAGTTTTTAACTCGCTTTAAACTGTTTCTTCGTCGCTCGCCGGCTTGAGAAGCCCGCCTGGTTTTTATCTTCTTGATATAGGCAACTTTTAAGCCAGAGGGGCATTTTTGCCGTCCCTGTTGTAAGACCGGAATGATAGGAAGCAGGGAAGGTTGGCGCAATGTGGAAAATTCCACCTTTCAATATTGTTCGGTGTATGGCTGGGATTTATTCATCCGGTAGCAATTGCGCCAAATTCAATACACCGGCTTCATACATCAAGGCATCTCGGGTGATATTGCCGAATTTTTTTCGCAGGCTTTTGATCACACTGTTGACCACATATTTGTAGTCCAGCTGCAATTCCTGGCTGATGGCTTTCAGAGAGCCGCCGCGGGCCAGTCTGTTCAGAACCTTTTTTTCCGTATGTGACAGGGCGTTTAATATGGGGCTCATAAAAACCGCCCGCACTTCATTCTGGTGTAAGGCGTGTTCGCTGAACATCAACGCCATTTTGCGCAGAAGATCCCCCCGCTCCTGCCATAGCTGATCGAATCCGCGATCCGGCTCCTCCCGCGTCACACTCACACCCGCTAAGTTGTAGCCATCGGTAAAGGTGGGTATGGATATGCCTTGGTGAATGCCGTAGTGGCGCGCCACGGCAATCACATTCAGCTCGGAATTCGACAGGCGTCCTTCCCCGGCTTCCTGCCACCACACCATGGGCTTCATATCGCCCTTGGTGATGCGTTTGATGGTGAAGTCATCCCGGCCGAAGCCGGCAGCGCTGTAATGTTCGATGAATCGGGTGTTGTAGCACCGGGACACTTTGAAAATAGGGCTGAGCCCATCCAGGCGTTGGCTCAGCGCCCCCGGTACGAAGGTATAGGAAAGGTTGTCGAACCCCATCGCCAGAACCGCTTTTTCCAGTGCGGCGAACATGGAGTCCAGGTCTGTGGCGGAATAGAGCGCGTCGCAAAATTCCATTTGTAGCTCTTGCAGATTGGGCATTGGATCCCTCGCGTGACGCGAATGCTTGACTTTTAATCTGTTGCAATGCGCGCCATTTATGCGGCATAGACGCGCCTAGGTCAAGGCCGGCGATGGCGCCGTCCGTCGGTTATTGGCTGCAGGGGGCCTCCGGTCCGATTGTCCCTGGGATCAGACTGGGGCCAGTGCCAGCGGCGGCTCGCTCAGGGCAAACAGCTGTTCGCGCAGTTCCTGAATATGCTCCGACCAGTAGCGTTCGCTATTGAACCAGGGAAAGTGGTGGGGGAAGGCCGGATCGTGCCAGCGGCGGGCCAGCCAAGCGGCGTAGTGCATCAGGCGCAGGGTGCGCAGGCTTTCGATCAGGTTCAATTCCCGGGGCGCGAACTCGCAGAACATCTCATAACCTTCGATCACATTGGCCAGTTGCACCAGGCGGCGCTGCCGGTCCCCCGAGAGCAGCATCCACAGGTCCTGAATGGCCGGGCCGTTACAGGCATCGTCCAGGTCGACAAAATTGGGTTTGTCATCGCGCCAGAGGATATTGCCCGGGTGGCAGTCGCCGTGCAGACGGAGGCTGGTGTAGGGGGTGCGGGCAAATTCCTCGCGCACTTTGGTCAGCAGCTGGGCGGTGATGGTCTCGTAGGCCGGGCGCAGTGAGGAGGGAATGAAATTCTGGGACAGGAGGAATTCGCGGCTTTCATCGCCCATGCGCGCCACGCTCAGGGTGGCGCGGCGGTTGAACGTGCGGCTTTGGCCCAGAGCGTGGATGCGGCCCAGGTATTGGCCCAGGGTGAATAAGGTGTCGTCATTGTCCAGTTCCGGAGCGTGGCCGCCGCGGCGCTCATAGAGGGAGAAGCGGAATCCCTGATAATGGAAGAGGGTCTCCCCCGCCAGGGCGATGGGTGGCACCACGGGCACTTCCAGCTCCACCAGTTCGGCGCAGAACGCATGTTCCTCCAGTATCTGCTCGTCGCTCCAGCGCTGAGGCCTGTAGAACTTGGCGATCAACGGAGTTTTGTTCCGGCCCTCCAGGCCCACCTGATAAACGCGGTTTTCATAGCTATTGAGCGGATATATGCGCGCGTCGCTGGCATAGCCGAGGGATTCCACGGCGCTGAGCACCAGGTCCGGGGTGAGGTTGTTGAACGGTGGCGCGCTGTCTGCGGATTCCATGGCTATATCGCATTGGATGGGCGGACGCGGATTATAGCGGTTTCAACAACTGGAGAGAGTTTGGGCTTGCGTACCGCCCCGCCGATGCGGCGGAGCGTGCGTTGGTGAAGAGAGAGCGCCTTATTGCGCCAGCACGCAGCAGTCCTTGCCGTTGTGTTTGGCCTGATACATGGCGTTGTCGGCTTTCTGCACCGCCTGCTTCAGGTCGGCGATGCTGGCGTCGGTGACGCATATGCCTATGCTGCAGGTGAGGCTGAACCTCAGTTCACCCTTGATGATGGTGTGGTTTTTGACCGCCTGGCGGATACGTTCACCGAAGGCGAGCGCTCCTTCTTCATCCGCATTGGTGGCCACCACTATGAACTCTTCACCCCCTGTGCGGAACAACTTGTCACCGTCCCTCAGGGACCTTTGCACTACCTGGGAAAACTCCGCCAATGCATGGTCGCCCACCGCGTGGCCATAGCGGTCGTTGATGGTTTTGAAGTTGTCTATGTCCAGCAGCATGACGCAGAAGTTCAGGTCCGACTTGCGCAGCTCGTGCAGATTGATGCGGCGGCAGAAATCCTCGAACTCGGTGCGGTTGAAGGTCTGGGTCAGGGGATCTGTGCTGGCCTTCTTTTCCAGATTGCGGATCCTGTCGTCCAGACGTGCCACGCTCTTGATGATCGCTATGACCAGGGCCTCCTCTTCGTCGTGGATTTTCTTGCTGAGGGTGATGGCCACTGCGACTTCCCGCCCGTCCTTGTGCAGCAGGGGCAGGGGATCCGGCAGATTGACCGAGGGGCCGTCGTCATGGCGTTGCAGGTAATCCTGCATAGCCTTGGTGGCGGGTTCGCGCAGACGCTCGGGCATCAATTGCGCCAGCACCATCTCATTCAGTTCGTCGGGGGTATAACCCAGAATGCGCGTGGCTCCGGAGTTGGCATGCAGAATCCGGAGGTCGCCGTCGAACAGCAGAATGCCGTCGGCGGAGATCTCCAGCAGTTCGTGAATGCGGTTTTTCAGCAGATGGCTGCGCCGCTTTTCCTGCAGCAGTTGGCGGAACCAGTGATCCATCAGGATGGTGTGGTGCGCCAGAGCACTGGCGACTATCAGGGTGGAGAACAGGCAGAAGATGGCTATGCCTATGCCCACGCCTATCCATTGCTGTTGCACGCCGTAGTTGAGCACGCTGCCCAGGCACAGAGGCAGTATCAGCACCAGAAAAAACAGCCAGCGGAAGTTGCGCGCATTGCGCGTATCGCGGTTGAGCAGCCCCGCCCCGCCTTTGCTGGTGGTCAGCAGAGAAATGGCGAAAAAGAACAGCAGGAAGTTCAGGGACGAGTGCAGCGGCATGGTGCCCAGGGTAGGGGTTCTCACCACCTCGGCCGGGGCGAACACATAGCAGAAGAAGACAAACAGAGGTATGGCGAGAAAGCCGGTGAGCAGTATGTCGTAGCGGTTGATGTGCTTGTGGGGATAGGTGTCGTGGACCGCGAGCATGGCGCCGGCCAGGACAAAGCTCACCGCCGAGCCCACGGATGTGCGGCCGGGGTTCACCGGGTTCCAGGGATCCCTGAACAGCAGCTCGTCCCACCAGGAGCCCCAGTTGAACAGGTATTCCAGCGTCGTGAAGCACCCTAGCACCATGGCCGCCAGCCCGCAGCCGATACTCACCCGTGAATTGCTTCGCCACACGCCCAGCACTCCGCCGGCCAGCAGCAGGAAGCCCAGGGCGCTGTTGAACTTCATGGATGCGGTGCCCAGGTAGAAGGTGGTGAGGTAGTAAGACTGCGTCAGCCACCCCCAAAGCACCGTGAGGGAAACCAGCACCATGGCTGCGAGCAGAGCCAGGGCGAGTTGCGCCCGGGCGGGATTGTGGGGGATGTCATTCATGGAAGCGCTGCCCTTCCTGGTATGGCCAGTACTTATGTCCGTCTAAGTATTGTTGGTGGGCAGCGATTGTGCAATTTGGGGGGCTGCCGTCCGGCCCCCAGGCGGGCCGTTGAGCTGGGATCGGTCGTTATTGCTGCTTTGCTTTCAGTTTCTGGATGAGTGCGATGGTCTCTGGGGTGTATTCGATGCGGATATGGGAGAGGAAGTCATCGAAGGCGTCGAGTTTGAATTGTTGGAGTAGTTCTTCACTGTAGGGGTTTGGGCGGTCTTCGTAGTGTAGGGAGCCAAAGTGAAAGGCAATTCGTAGGGTGTAGTGGCGACCCAAGGGAAAGTAGGCGCAAGGCGTTGGATATTTTTTGCCTTCAACCAAGTCGAGTTGCACCTGCAGCCCGTCGATATATTCCCGCTTGATGGCTTTGGCAAAAAAGTTGTTTTCCTGAGTTGGCCAATAGGGTCTTTCGTCCCGTTTGCTGTCGACAAAATCGCCGTGAATACCATCGATAAAGTGGCGGTAGAATGTAGCGCTATTGAGCGCGAAGCAGCTTTCAGCTTCGCGGTCGCTCTGTTTAAGAACCTCGACCTTCAGATGGGCATAAGCAATATCATCGTGAGTGATCGAGTCTTCATAACGCCAACTTTGAATCGAAAGATAGGTTGTGCAATGACCTTCGTCGCCGAAATGATCCCAATCTGACGTGTCTGGGTTGCGAAAGTCTTTTTGAGGATTCACCCGATCCATTGTGTCACGGTTGTATGGAACCTTAGGAATGCGTAGTGTCAGCTCCGATTCGTCAAAGAGAAAACTCACGAGATCGCCGTCAGAAAATTGAGGGCCAGTTAGATGGTTAGGAAATTTCATTTTAGACTCCGACGTGAAATCGTGATCGCGTCAATAAATGTCCCAGTGCTTCCTTTGACGGATAAAGCCTTTGCCAAAATGGCTTTCGCGTTGCCGTTTTCTCCAAGTGCTTGAAAAAAATCCAAAAGATAACGACGTGTTACGCAGTCGTACCCCTTTGGTGCGGGCAACTGCTTTAGCTGGTTGTATAGAGCCTCTGGGTTTTGTGCGATTGAAAGAAGTGCTGTCCGGTCACCCGTATAATTGAGAAATTCTCCCTCCAATTTAGCCTTCTTTTCCTTCAATGCCTGCAGGAGGCTAGGTAGATTTGTCCGAGCATTAAGAAATTTAAATGCATGAGTTTCGAGAGTTCCGGGAACGGCTGCTAGCGCTCTGGCGAGCACTGCTGCGCCTTCTCCTTCTACGAACCAGCTGACTTTACGTTTTTGATTTTCCTGTAACAGGTTGGTAAGTTCACTTATGGCCGATTTTGTTGTGTCGCTCAGTCGCGGCGGCTTCCATATTCCGAGATCTTCAGCAATAGAAGGTGGATTAAAAAATAGGAGGGATTTAGTGGTCCCGGTTTTAAATGCCGCTTCATCCATCGCTTTTTGCGCTCCATCGAATGCCGGGCTGATGTAGACCGTTTTCCCTTCGAGGTTGGTATTTTTGGCTTTGGCTAGCTTTTGATTAAATTGAGAGCTGACATATTCGTAAAGCCCGGCCGGTTCTCCACTTCCGTGCCGCACAACCCTAATATCCGAAATATAAACCGTCGGGAATGAATCCCCTTCCATTTGCAATACACGATAAAAGACCCGCACATTTTTGGTATAGAAGGTCTTCTCGGGAGAGATGGACTGGTTAAAGCTGAGGATGTTCAGCGTCTGGTTGACTCTATTTAGACGACTCTTGTGGGCTTCAGATTGGTTTCTTGCCGGCACAGAAACGCGTGGGTTCTGGCTGGCGGTTTTGCCGAAGATCTTCAAGCTCTCAATGTCGCGAATTACGCTCTGGCCATCGTGGGTTTGCGGGTCCACGTTGCAGAAAAAGTCCATAAAAAGATCGGCACGTATCTTTACGGGACTACCGGATAAACCCGTGGTGTTGGGCGAGAAGAACAGATATTCGCTGAGGTCGTAACTGATGGTTTTGGGGCGTGGCTTGGCGGGAAGCGTCATAGGTCGAGTCCTTTCTAAAACTACATAAACAACTTGAGCGCGCAAGATTACTTTCCCAAGTGATGAAAATCAATATCCGCCATCGGGTTTGGGCGTACGCGCCAGGGCCCATATATGAATTTCTCCTGCGCCAGCTTTTGCCAGGCATTCACTGATCAACTCCGCCGTGGCGCCTGTGGTGATCACATCGTCAATGACGGCTATGGATTCACCGCTCAAATTGCTGTTGCAGGCAAATGCGCCGCGCAAATTTTTGAAGCGGGTTTTGCGATCCAGGGTTTTTTGCGGGGCAGAGGTGCTGTTGCGTATAACCAGCGGCTTTACCGGAATGCCCGTAAGGGCCTGCAGCTGATCGGCCAGGGCATGGGCCTGGTTGTATCCGCGCCTGAGGCGGGAGCGCCAGTGACTGGGCACGGGTACCAGTAGTTGTGGCCAGGGGCGCACGCCGTAGACGGAATCCAACACCGGCATGATGAACGGCAGCATGGCCCGGCCCAATGTGTGGGGCTGTTGCTCTTTGAATCGCAACATCAGATGGTCCAGCGGATGGCGGTAAATGAGAGGGCAGACACACAGCTCATAGGGCTTGGGTGTCACCAGGCATTCGCCGCACAGGCTCTGTCCCTGAGGCAGCGGCAGGGCGCAGACCCGACAGCATGGGCTGTTGCGGGGCAGGTCCTGCTGGCAGGCATGGCACAGGTAAGTGTGGCTGCGGCTCTGGCAGAGAGGGCACAGGTGGGGGAGAAACCGGTAGAGCAGGGGGTGCATAGTAAACCGAGAAGTCCTTTTCTGGTTGACAGCGGGTGTAATCCGCCTAAGATGGCCGCCAGACTCTATCCCAAATCGCTGCGGCCGTCAGCCGCTTCGGAAGCATCTTATGTCTATTGCCCAAGCTGTGCGTCACGACTGGACGCGCGACGAGATCCTCGCCCTGTTCAATCTGCCTTTCAACGATTTGTTGTTTCAGGCTCAGACGGTTCACCGCCAACATTTCAATCCCAATCAGGTGCAGGTGAGCACACTTTGTTCCATCAAAACCGGTGCCTGCCCGGAAGACTGCGCCTACTGCCCGCAAAGCGCCCGCTATGACACAGGCTTGGAGCGGGAAAAACTGATGGCAGTGGAAAAGGTGATCGAAGAAGCCCGCGCTGCCAAAGCCAGCGGCGCTACCCGCTTCTGTATGGGCGCAGCTTGGCGTTCGCCAAAAGCCAAAGACATGCCCTATGTCACCTCCATGGTGAAAGGGGTTAAAGAGCTGGGGTTGGAAACCTGTATGACGCTCGGCATGTTGAGCGCTGAGCAAGCGCAAGAGCTGGCGGATGCAGGACTCGATTATTACAACCACAACCTCGATACCTCGCCCGAGTATTACGGCGAAATCATTACCACGCGCACCTATCAGGATCGTCTGGAAACCCTCGCTAACGTGCGCGCCGCGGGCATGAAAGTGTGCTGCGGTGGCATTGTCGGTATGGGAGAAGAAGTGAAAGATCGCGCCGGCTTGCTGCAACAACTGGCCAATATGCCGGAGCATCCTGAATCCGTGCCTATCAATATGCTGGTGCGGGTTGAAGGGACCCCGCTGGCTGACGAGCAGGATTTGGATGCGTTCGAGTTTATTCGCACCATCGCCGTCGCCCGTGTTCTGATGCCGAAATCCCACGTCCGCCTGTCCGCCGGCCGTGAGGAGATGAACGAGCAAACCCAAGCCCTGGCCTTTTTTGCCGGTGCCAACTCGATTTTCTACGGCGCAAAATTGCTGACCACTCCCAATCCGGAAGCCGACAAAGATCGCCAGTTGTTCAACAAATTGGGCATCAAGCCTGAAGCCTACGAAGTTGAGCACAGTGACGAAGCTGAAGCCCACGCTCTGCTGGATCGCGTGAAAGCCGCACAACAGGACAAAGTTTTCTACAACGCCGCAAGTTGATCCTCGCCGCCGCGTATGCGGCGGTGCTCTGGTGTATTTATGTCCCTTTCTCTCGAACAGACCCTGCGGCAGCGGCTGGCCGAGCGCCAATCGCTGAACCGCTATCGCGTGCGCCCGATCGTGCAGTCCCCCCAGTCTCCGGATATCCGCGTGAACGGCCAGCGACTGACGGCGTTCTGCAGCAACGATTACCTGGGCCTCGCCAACCATCCCAAAGTCATCGAAGCCTTTCAGCAAGCGGCCAACCGCTACGGCGTTGGCAGCGGCGCTTCGCACCTGGTCTGCGGTCATTCGGATGAGCATCACAAGCTGGAAAAAGAGCTGGCGGACTTTACCGGCCGGGAGCGGGCGCTGCTGTTTTCCACCGGTTATATGGCGAATCTCGGTGCGGTCAATGCACTGATCGGGCGCGGGGATGCAGTATTTGAAGATCGCCTCAACCACGCGTCTTTATTAGATGCCGGATTGCTCTCCGGCGCGCGTTTTCAACGCTTTCGCCATAACGATGTGGCGCATCTGCGTGAGCAGCTGCAAGCCAGCGATGCGCGCCACAAACTGATTGTGGTGGACGGCGTATTCAGCATGGACGGCGACTTGGCGCCTCTGCCGGAGCTGGCGCAGCTGACGCAGGAGTTTGATGCTTGGCTGATGGTGGACGATGCTCACGGACTCGGCTGTCTCGGCGCCACTGGCGCTGGCTGTCTGGAGCACTTCGGCCTGAATGAAGAGCAGGTGCCGATTCTGATGGGAACCCTAGGCAAAGCCTTTGGCTCCTTCGGTGCCTTTGTCGCGGGCAGTGAAACCCTGATCGAGTCCCTGATCCAGTTCGCCCGCCCCTATATCTACACCACTGCGCTGCCCCCCGCCGTGGCTGCCGCCACCCGCGCTGCTTTGCGCCTGGTGCGGGAGGAGGGCGAGCGCCGGGAACATCTGCAGAATTTGGTGCAGCGCTTCCGCGCTGGCGCACAATCCCTCGGTCTCGAACTCTGGCCCTCCGTATCCGCCATCCAGCCCATTATCGTCGGCGATGATGCTCGCGCACTGCGGCTGACCGAGGCGCTGCGCCGACGCGGCTTCTGGATCAGCGCCATCCGCCCGCC
>Ga0065721_10051041_pt1 | contig 16482 bp, 18 predicted proteins | sample Mesricmetagenome_FD_59108 | JGI IMG/M metagenome (GOLD analysis project Ga0065721, IMG submission 59108) | Mesophilic microbial community from rice straw/compost enrichment Sample: eDNA_1 v2 (version 2) | ecosystem: Engineered > Solid waste > Grass > Composting > Bioreactor | place: USA: Davis... | reverse complement strand
CCGGGGTCGGGGCCACGGCGGCGGCCACGTCCAGGTCGCCGGCCAGCAGGGCCGAGGTGAAGGCCTGGGCGCGCAGGCGCGGCTGCTCGGGCGCCAGGGCCTGGGCCCGGGCCATGAAGTCGGCGCCCGCCTCGCCCTCCCCCCGCATCAGGGCCAGCTTGCCCGCCAGATAGAGGCCATAGGAGCTGCGGCCCTCGGCGTCGGTGGGAACGGGGGCCCAGATCTCGGGGATGGCGGGCGTCTCGGGTTCGTCGGCGACCGAGACGGTCGGCGCCTCGTCCTCGGCCGGGACGTCCGGGCCGGGCACGGCCTCTTCGGGCGTCTGATCGGGCGTCAGGATGATGGCCGGCGGATGCATCTCGGGGGATGGCTGGGTCGGCGGCGCCGGCCGGGGCTCCGGATCAATCTGGATCGATCCCGGCGGCCGATCCTGCGCGCCCGCCCCGCCCGCCAACGCGACGGCGAGCACGGTCAGGGAGGCGGCGAACAGGCGCGAACGGGAGGCGGTCATGCCCCGGACCCTTCACGCTTTTCCCGTCGCGGGCAAGGGGCGGGACAACGCCCCTCGCGCCCGGCCGGTCACATGTTCGGATAGTTCGGCCCGCCGCCGCCCTCGGGCGTCGTCCAGACGATGTTCTGCGACGGGTCCTTGATGTCGCAGGTTTTGCAGTGGACGCAGTTCTGGGCGTTGATGACGAAGCGCGGATCGGTCTTGGCCGCCTCGTCGCCATAGACCACCTCGTACACCCCCGCCGGGCAATAGAGCCGCGCTGGCTCGCCGTACTTGGGCAGGTTCACCCGGATCGGCTTGGCGGGATCCAGCAGCTTCAGGTGCGCCGGCTGGTCCTCGGCATGGTTGGTGTTGGAGATGAAGACCGAGCTCAGCTTGTCGAACGACAGCTTTCCGTCCGGCTTGGGATAGGCGATCGGGCTGTAGTCGCAGGCCTGGCCCGTCGCCTGGGCGTCGGTCTTGCCGTGCTTCAGCGTCGGGATCGGCGACAAGCCGCCCAGCAGGGTGCGGCACCACATGTCGAACATGCCCAGCGCCCCGCCCAGGGTCGTGCCGAACCGGCTCAGCAGCGGCTTGGCGTTGCGCACCAGGCCCAGCTCCTTCCGGACCCAGCTCTTGTCGAAGGCCGCCTGGTATTCGACCAGTTCGTCGCCCGACCGTCCGGCCTGCACCGCCTCATAGGCGGCGTCGGCGGCCAGCATGCCGGTCTTCATCGCATTGTGGCTGCCCTTGATGCGCGGCACGTTCACGAAGCCGGCCGAACAGCCGATCAGCACGCCGCCGGGGAAGCTGAGCTTCGGGATCGACTGCAGCCCGCCCTCGGTGATCGCCCGCGCGCCGTAGGAGACGCGAGTCCCGCCTTCCAGGTGCGGCGCGATCTCGGGGTGGTGCTTGAAGCGCTGGAATTCGTCGAACGGCGACAGGAAGGGGTTCTTGTAGTTCAGGTGCACCACATAGCCGATGGCCACGTAGCGGTCGCCGAAGTGGTACATGAAGCTGCCGCCGCCGGTGTTCTCGTCCAGCGGCCAGCCGGTGGTGTGCTGGGCGAGGCCCGGATGGTGCTTGTCGGCCGGCACCTGCCACAGCTCCTTCAGGCCGATGCCGTACTTCTGCGGCTCCTTGCCGTCCTGCAGGCCGTGGCGGGCGATGATGGTCTTGGCCAGCGAGCCGCGCACGCCCTCGGCGATGAAGACGTACTTGCCGTGCAGCTCGATGCCGGGCTGGAAGTCGCCGGTCGGCTTGCCCTCGCGGTCGATGCCGAAGACGCCGGCGACCACGCCCTTCACCCGGCCGGTCTCTTCTTCCCAGACCACATGGCTGGCGGCCATGCCGGGATAGACCTCGACGCCGAGCGCCTCGGCCTGCTCGCCCAGCCAGCGCGTCACATTGCCCAGGGAGGCGATGTAGCAGCCGTGATTGTGCATGAACGGCGGCATCAGCGGCATCGGCAGCGGCGCCGACCCCTGCGGGCCCAGCAGCAGGAACCGGTCCTTCGTCACCGGCGTCTCCAGCGGCGCGCCGCGGTCCTTCCAGTCGGGGAACAGTTCGTTCAGCGCCCGGGGGTCGATCACCGCGCCCGACAGGATGTGCCCGCCGATCTCGGCCGACTTCTCCAGCACGGCGACCGAAATCTCCTTGCCGTCCTTTTCCGCCCGCTGCTTCAGGCGGATGGCCGCCGACAGGCCGGCGGGGCCGCCGCCGACGATGACGACGTCATAGTCCATCACCTCGCGCTCGACGCCCGCCAGCGCCTCCAGCGGGGGCAGATTGTCGATGATCGCTTCCTGGCGGTCGTTCTCGGCGCCGCCCTCGATCGCTTCCTCGGCCATGTGTCCCCCGAAATCCCGGTCCTGCGTGTGGTCATGCCGCTTATCGGAAGGTGACGCGGCGGCGGTCAAGGCCTATCCCTGTCGCCGGACATGAACGCGCAACCCCGGGACATCGCTGCGACGGAAAGCCTGCTCGCCTTCTGGCGGGACGCAGGCGTGGACGCCTGCTACCTGGATGCGCCGATCGACCACACCCATCTGGCCCCGCCGCCGGTGGTGCAGGCGGTGGCCCGCGCGACCGCCTCGGTCGCGCCTCGCCCGGCCGGCCCGGACGGCGGCGAGGCCCTGGCGGAGGCGCGCCGCCTGGCCGCCGACGCCGCCACCCTTCAGGATCTGGCCGCCGCCATCGCCGCCTTCGAGGGCTGCCCCCTGCGCGGCATGGGGGCGACGCAGTCGGTGTTCGCCCGCGGAAATCCCAACGCCCCCGTCCTGATCGTCGGGGAAGGCCCGGGCGCCGACGAGGACCGTCAGGGCCAGCCCTTCGTGGGCCGCGCCGGAAAGCTGCTGGACCGGATGCTGGACGCCGCGGGCCTTACGGACAAGGTCTTCATCACCAACACCGTCTTCTGGCGCCCGCCGGGAAACCGTACGCCCACGCCCCAGGAACAGGCCGTCTGCGCCCCCTTCGTCGAGCGCGCCTTCGCCCTGCTGAAGCCCAAGGTGGTGCTGCTGCTCGGCGCCGCCTCGGCCAAGTCCATTCTTCAGACGGACGAGGGAATCATGCGGCTGCGGGGCCAGTGGAAGGAATGGCGCCTGGCCGAGGGCGCCGTGTCGGCCCCCGCCCTGCCGACGCTGCATCCAGCCTTCCTGCTGCGCCAGCCCCAGGCCAAGCGGCAGGTGTGGGCCGATCTCCTGGCCCTGGCGTCCCGCCTTGAAACAGACTCGATTGAGGATCACAGCTGATTGCGGCATGTTTCCATGCTGACGACCGATCGCCACACGATCCCTGCCTGAGTCGAGACGGGCCGGGGCGCCAACGGGGGGCCGCCGCTCTATGCTTTCGATCCGCCGCGCGGTGCTCGCGCCGACGCTCGCCCTGCTGCTCGCCGCCACGGCGAATTCCGCCCTGGCCGAGACTCCGTATGAGGGAATGTCCGGATCGGGCGGAGGTTCCGGCCGTCCCACCGCCCTGACGCCGGCCGACCGGCTCAGCTACACCACCGCCTTCGACGCCCTGCGGCGCGGCGACCTCGAGGCCGCCCGTCTTTCGGCGCGTCAGGCCAAGGACCGCGTGCTGCTGGGCCAGGTGGAGTTCGAGCGCCTGTTCCACCCCGACCACGTCGCCACCTACGAAGAGCTGTCGGCCTGGATGGACGACTACGCCGACCTGCCGTGCGCCGGCCGCGTCTATGACCTGGCGATGCGCCGACGTCCGGACGGCGCGCCGGAGCCGAAGAAGCCCAGCCTGATCGGCCGGACCTGGGACAGCGTGGTCGCCGCCGTCGCGGGCGCGCCCGGGCAGGACCCGGCCAAGGCCGCCCGCATCGCCTACAACGCCGACGACCTGACGGGCGCGGTCGCGGCCGGACAGCAGATCGGCGACTGGTGGACCGTGGGCCTGGCCCAGTGGCGCCTGGGCGAGTTCGGCGACGCCTTCACCGCCTTCGCCCGCGTCGCCAACGACCCGACCGAGGACGCCTGGGTCCGGGCGGGCGCCGCCTACTGGGCCGCGCGCGCCGCCGGCCAGTCGGGCCGCCAGGACCGCATCGTCGAGCACCTGCGGCTGGCCGCCCGTTGGCCCGCCACCTTCTATGGCCAGATCGCCCTGGCCCGGCTGGGCGAGGAGCCCGCCATCGAGAACCTGGGGCCCCGCCCCTATGTGCAGGACGCCCGGCTGCAGCACGCCGCCTATGTGCCCGATCCGGCCGTGGATGCGGGCGAGCTGGAAGCCTTCGTCCAGAACGACGCCCGCGCCCGCCGCACCGTGGCCCTGTTCGAGGTCGGCCGCCGGGGCGAGGCCGAGGCCGAGCTGCGCAACGGCGTGCGCACCGCCCCGAACGAGGCGGCGCGGCTGTGGAACGCCCTGGCCCGGATCATGAGCGCCGGCGTCGGCCAGGACGCCGCGCGCATCGACGCGACCCGCTTCCCCATGCCGGTGCTGGAGCCCGAGGGCGGCTTCACCGTCGAGAAAGCCCTGGTCTACGCTCTGGCGCGCAAGGAGACGGATTTCAATCCAGACGCCCGTTCCGGCGCCGGCGCCTATGGGCTGATGCAGGTCATGCCCACCACGGCGGCCGAGATGACCGGCGACCGCACCTTCGCCAGCGAGCCGAACAAGCTGCTGCAGCCGGCGGTCAATCTGCGCCTTGGCCAGGCCTATGTGACGCGGATGCTGGCCCTGCCCGCCTTCCAGGGCGACCTGCTGCGGGCGGTGGCCTCCTACAACGCCGGTCCCGGCCCGATGCTGGCCGCCATCCGCAAGCTGGGCGGCGACGCCGATCCGCTGCTGCTGATCGAGACCATCGACGTGCCCCAGGCGCGCGACTACGTCGAGAAGGTCGTCGCCTCCTACTGGATCTACCAGCGTCTGTTCGGCGGCCCGCTGAAGACGCTGGAGGCCGTCGCGGCCGGGGCGCCCCTGGTTCCCCTGGCGCTGGACTACGTCCCGCCCGCCCAGGAAGTTCAGATCGCCCAGATATCGACCGTACCGGGCGCGCGCTGAGCTACAGCATCGCCGCCAGCAGCATCGCCCAGGCCAGCACGGCCACCACCGCCGCCAGGGCGTGGGCGGCCGCAGGGTGGACCCGGCGCGGCGGAACGACAGGCGTATGATCCGAACCGCGCATGGCGCTCCCCTCGACGACAATCCCGACCTAGCAGCGTTCGCTTAAGGCCGCGTCATCGCCGATGGTTAAGCGAGCGCTTCGGTCTCCCATTCGCGGAAATGCGGATGCGCCAGAAGCGCCTCGACATAGGTCCGCGCCGTCCCGTCGTCGCCATGGGCCGCCAGGTCGATCTGGAAATGCCGGATGCGGGCCGCGACCGGCGTATAAAAGATGTCGGCGATCGAACGCGCCCCGAACAGCCATGGTCCGGCCGCCCCGAACCGACCGCGCATCTGGCGGAACAGGCCGACGATCCGCGCCAGGTCCCGGTCCAGCGCCGGGTCGGACGGCGTCTCGGCCCGGGCGTCGCCCACCATCGGATGATCCGGTCCGGTGCCGCAGAAGGTCCTGAGCGCCTGGAACCCCGAGTGCATCTCGGCCGTGACGGACCGGGCCAGCGCCCGCGCGGTCGGATCGGCGGGCCAGAGACCCGCCTCGGGATAATGCTCGGCCGCCCACTCGGCGATCGCCAGCGTGTCCCAGATGGCCTCTCCGTCCACGCGCAGCGCCGGCACGAAGCCGGACGGCGATAGGGCGGTCAGCGCCGCCTTGGCCTGGGGCGTGTCATAGCGGGCGTCGATCACGGCGAAGTCCGCGCCGGTCGCCTTCATCACCAGCCAGCCGCGCAGCGACCAGGTCGAATAGGCCCTGGGGCCGATGATCAATTCCATGGCATGCCTCCTCGTCGGACGGCCCGTTTCCTTGACATCGGGACCGCCCGACCCCTTTAGGGGCGCCCATGATCACGCGCTACTCCCGCCCCGACGCCGTCGCCCTCTGGTCGCAAGAGACCAAGTACAAGATCTGGTTCGAGATCGAGGCCCACGCCGCGACCAAGATGGCCGAACTGGGCGTGATCCCCAAGGCGGCGGCCGACGCCATCTGGACCAAGGGCAAGGACGCGACCTTCGACGCCGACCGCATCGACGAGATCGAGCGCACCACCAAGCACGACGTCATCGCCTTCCTGACGCACGTGGCTGAGATCGTCGGCGACGAGGCCCGCTTCCTGCACCAGGGCATGACGTCGTCGGACGTGCTGGACACCTGTTTCGCAGTGCAGCTGGCGCGGTCCACGGACCTGCTGCTGGGCGGTGTCGACCGGGTGCTGGCGGCGCTGGAGACCCGCGCCAAGGAGCACAAGTACACCGTCACCGTCGGCCGCAGCCACGGCATCCACGCCGAGCCGGTGACCTTCGGCCTGAAGCTGGCCGGCTATCACGCCGAGTTCCAGCGGGCGCGCCGCCGCCTGGTCGCGGCCCGGGAAGAGATCGCCACCTGCGCCATCTCGGGCGCCGTGGGCACCTTCGCCAACGTCGATCCGGCGGTCGAGCAATACGTCGCCGACCAGATGGGCCTTCAGGTCGAGCCCGTCTCGACCCAGGTCATCCCGCGCGATCGCCACGCCGCCTATTTCGCCGCCCTGGGCGTCGTCGCCTCCTCCATCGAGCGCCTGGCCACAGAAATCCGCCACCTGCAGCGCACCGAGGTGCTGGAGGCCGAGGAGTTCTTCGACAAGGGCCAGAAGGGCTCGTCGGCCATGCCGCACAAGCGCAATCCGATCCTGACCGAGAACCTGACCGGCCTAGCCCGTCTGGTCCGTTCGGCCGTCACGCCGGCGATGGAGAACGTCGCCCTGTGGCACGAGCGGGACATCAGTCACTCCTCGGTCGAACGCGGCATCGGGCCGGACGCCACCATCCACCTGGACTTCGCCCTGCACCGCCTGGCGAACGTGATCGAGCGGCTGAACATCTACCCCGAGAACATGCAGAAGAACCTGGACCGCCTGGGCGGTCTGGTCTTCTCCCAGCGCGTCATGCTGGCCCTGACCCAGGCGGGCGTCTCCAGAGAGGACGCCTATGCCGCCGTCCAGGAGAACGCCATGAAGGTCTGGCGCGGCGAAGGCCGCTTCATCGACTTCCTGAAGGCCGACGCCCGCGTCACCCTGCCGGACGCCGAACTGGAAGCCCTTTTCGACCTGGGGTATCATACCAAGCACGTGGACACGGTGTTCGCGCGGGTATTCGGGGAATAGGCGATGTTCTGGGGCTTGGTTCTCGCAGCGTGGCTGATGGTCGGTCAGTCGACTCCGAACCCGGAAGCCCTGCCCCCTTCGGACGCGCCTCAGCTGACGCAGACCATCGATCAAACCGCCCTTCGACGCTGCCGGGGCAGCCTGGTCGGCTTCTCCAACATCCCCCTGCAATGCACGGTCAGCGAGGACGGGTCGCTGCGACAGTGTGAGCTGATGACGGACAATCGCGACGTCCTGCGATTGAAGTCGCGGTTCGATTGCATGGCGGCGGCGGTGCGCGTCCATGATGAAACCGGCGCGCCGGCGGTCGGCCGTTCCGTGCGATTTCGGCTGAATGGTCCGGACCTCTTCAGTCGCTCCTCGCGTTGAGGGCCTGGCGCCGGTTCTGGCGCCGGATATTCGTTTGCTGATCCTCGGCAGCCTGCCGGGCGACGCCTCGCTTCAGGCCGCCCAATATTACGCCCACCCCCGCAACGCCTTCTGGCGACTGCTCGGTCACGCCCTGGGCGAGGACCTGGCCACCCTGCGCTACGATGCGCGCCTGAAGCGCTTGCTCGTGCGTCAGGTCGGCCTGTGGGACGTCATCGCCTCGGCGGAGCGATCCGGCAGTCTGGACGCCGCGATCCGTTCGCCGGAGGCCGCCGATCTGCGCGGCCTGGTCGCGACCCTGCCTGACCTGCGCGCCGTCGCCTTCAACGGCGGGCTGGCGGCGCGGATGGGACGGCGGACTCTGGACGGCGTGGACGGGATCGCGCTGATCGACCTGCCCTCCTCCAGCCCCGCCCACGCCCGGCCGTTCAAGGACAAGGCCGAGCGCTGGAGTACGCTGTCGGACTGGCTGGACGCGCCGACCCAAAAAAATTCCGCAACCCGCTGAACCAATCGCGCGAAGTCGTGTTCTTCAGGAGCGCGAGACGCACAGTACCGGGTGAGACATCCCCCAACGTCCCCGGATAAAGAAAGGGCCGCACTTCCCCCGGGTGCGGCCCTTTCGATATTCAGCGTCGGCCGGGAGGCCGGAAGCCCTATTCGCCGGCGCGGATTTGATCGCGGGCGATAGAGGCGAACTCGTCCATCTTGGAGCGCAGCTCGCCCTCGGACACCGTCAGGCCCGAGGCCTTGAAGTCGCCGGCGATCTTGCGGAACACGTCCTCGTCGCCCGGCTGCTCCATGTCGGCGCGCACCACGGCGGCGGCGTACTGTTCGGCGCTTTCGGCCGACAGCTCCATCTTCTCGGCCGCCCACAGGCCCAGCATCTTGTTGCGGCGGGCGGTGGCGCGGAACTCCTGCTCCTGATCGAGGGCGAACTTGGCTTCGAAGGCCTGTTCCCGATCGTCGAAGGTCGTCATCTGCTTCAGCAAGGCTCCGTACGCCCCGGTCAGGCCGGAGCAAGCGCCGTCTATAGCTCCCTCCGTCCTGAACGCAACCTGACTTTCCGTCACGGGAAGGATCGTCACGATTCCCCTGGCGCGCTTATTTGTCTCACGCCGCCGCTTCGGCTAAGGAGACGCCGAACGAGATATCCCAGCCCGACGATTCCAAGCCGCGCCGCCGAGACCGGACCCTCCCTCCGCTCTGGCCGCGCGATTTTTGTTTCTGGCGGGCGCCCGCAGGGACCCTGTGAGATGAACACCAAGCGCAAGAAGCTCTACGAGGGCAAGGCCAAGATCCTGTACGAGGGGCCCGAGCCCGGCACCCTGATCCAGTACTTCAAGGACGACGCCACCGCCTTCAACGCCCAGAAGAAGGCCACCCTGGAGGGCAAGGGCGTCATCAACAACCAGATCAGCGAGTTCATCATGACTCGCCTGAACGGCATCGGCGTCACCAACCACTTCATCAAGCGGCTGAACCTGCGCGAGCAGCTGATCCGCGAGGTGGAGATCATCCCCTTGGAAGTGGTGTGCCGCAACATCGTCGCCGGCTCGCTGAGCCAGCGCCTGGGCATCGAGGAAGGCACCCAGCTGCCCCGCTCGATCATCGAATTCTACTACAAGAAGGACGAGCTCGGCGATCCGATGGTCACCGAGGAGCACATCACCGCCTTCAACTGGGCGAGCACCCAGGAGCTGGACGACATCCTGGCCATGACGGTGCGGGTCAACGACTATCTGTCGGGCCTGTTCGCCGGCGTCGGCATCACCCTGGTCGACTTCAAGATCGAGTTCGGCCGCGTGTGGGAAAACGACTTCGCCCGCGTCATCCTGGCCGACGAGATCAGCCCCGACAGCTGCCGCCTGTGGGACTCGGCCTCGGGCGAGAAGCTGGACAAGGACCGCTTCCGCCGCGACCTGGGCAACGTCATCGAAAGCTACAGCGAGGTCGCGCGTCGCCTGGGCATCATGAAGGGCATGCCGACCGTCATCCAGGGGGGGCTGCACTGATGGCCAAGGTCAAGGTTCACGTCTTCCTCAAGCCCGGCGTTCTGGACGTCCAGGGCAAGGCCGTCGAAGGCGCGCTGCAGGGCCTGGGCTGGTCGGGCGTCTCCAACGCCCGCGTCGGCAAGCTGATCGAGTTCGACCTGACCGGCGTCGAGGACCCGGAAGGCGAGGCGAAGAAGATGTGCGAACAGCTCCTCGCCAACACGGTGATCGAGGGCTACCGCATCGAAGCGGCGTGAAGCTGGCGGCCAAGCCGATCATAGGATGCCTGTTTGCATTGGCAGGCGTTCCGCTTGGCTTGCTTTTCCTGCTTCTGGCGTTCGGCATGTTTGTCGGCGCCAAAACTCATGAGGACGAAAGGCGTATAGCCAACCCTCAGGGCGACCTTTGGGTGATCGCGCGTGAGGAAGCCGGCGGAGGCGCCGCAGGCTGGACGCTGCAAGAAGTTTTGATCGAAACACGCGACGGTCGCCGTGCGCGCGTCGTTCTATCCGGATCTGGCGATCATGTTCGATTCAATCGTTGGATCGACAGCCGCACGATCAGCGTATGCGCTCGAGGCATGCCTTCAAGAGGCGCCGTTTCCAGCGCCGATGGCTCACAGGTGGCCATCATCAGTGATTGTTCAGATAATCCCGGCTCAGCGGAACCGCGTCCGGCCTCTTCGTGAGCTGGAGCTGGAAGACCATGTGGCCCAGTTCGCGGAAGGCCACCTCGCTGGCGGCCAGATAGAACTCCCACATCCGGCAGAAGCGCTCGTCGTACATCGCCAGGGCCTCGTCGCGGCGCGCCAGGAAGCGCTCGCGCCAGCAGCGCAGGGTCTCGGCGTAGTGCAGGCGCAGCACCTCCATGTCCGTGACCCACAGGCCTGACCGCTCGATGGCCGGCAGAACCTCCGACAGCGCGGGGATATAGCCGCCGGGAAAGATGTACTTGCGCACCCACGGCTGGGTGCGGCTGGGCGGACTCTTGCGGCCGATGGAGTGGATCACGGCGACGCCGTCGTCGGCCAGCAGCCGGGCGACGGTGTCGAAATATTCCTGATAGTTCGGCTGGCCGACGTGCTCGAACATGCCCACCGAGATGATGCGGTCGAACGGCTCGGTCAGGTCGCGGTAGTCCTGGAGCCGGAACTCGGCCTGGTCCGACAGCCCCCGGGCCGCGGCGCGCGCGTTGGCGGTGCGGTGCTGTTCGGTCGACAGGGTGACGCCGGTGACCCGCGCGCCGCGCTCGGCCAACGAAAGCCCCAGCCCACCCCAGCCGCAGCCTATGTCCAGCGCCCGCTGGCCAGGCGACAGCACCAGCTTGTCGATCAGGCGGCGCTTCTTGGCGACCTGCGCCTGTTCCAGCGTGGCGTCGGGCCGCTCGAAGAAGGCGCAGGAATACTGCAGGTCCTCGTCCAGGAAGAGGCGGTAGAAGTCGACCGTCAGGTCGTAGTGGTGATGGACGTTCGACCGCGCGTGGGCCCGGTCGTTGGCCTGCTCCAGCGCCCGGCGGACGCGCCAGCCCGGCCCCAGCGGCCGGGGCGTCCGGGCCAGCTGCGAGGCGGTCAGCTCCAGGAAATCGTAGATAGTCCCGCCCTCGACGCGGAAGGTCCCGGCCATATAGGCCTCGCCCAGCTTCAGGTCGGGGTTGGTCGCGATGGCCAGGGCGGTCCTGGCGTCCTCGACGATCGCCGTCATTTCGGGCTCGCCGGGCCCCGCCTTCAGGATTCGCCCGCCGGGCAGGCGCACGGCGATGGACCGTGTTCGGAACGTCCTGTCGATGAGGGATTGAAGCATGAGCCCCTCCGCGGCTTGACCATAACGACAACACAGCTAGTGACGGATTGTCGCAGCGCAACGCCCGCCGCGCCGGTCCGTTACGCTGGCGGTTCACGAAATGGAGAGACGCCGATGGCCTTCACCCTCACCTCGAACGACATCCAGGATGGCGGCGTCCTGCCCGACGCCCAGGTCCAGGCGAAGGGAAACATCTCTCCGCACCTGAAATGGTCCGGCGCGCCGGAAGGCACGAAGAGCTACGCCGTCACCTGCTACGACCCCGACGCTCCGACCGGTTCAGGCTTCTGGCACTGGACGGTCGCCAACATCCCCGCCGACGTGACCGAACTGCCGACCGGCGCCGGCTCCGGCCAGGGCGGCCTGCCCGACGGCGCCGTGCAGGGCCGCACCGACTATGGCGAGCCGGGCTTCGGCGGCGCCGCCCCGCCCCCCGGCCACGGCCCGCACCGCTACATCTTCACCGTCTTCGCCGTGGATACGGACAGGCTCGACGTGACGCCTGACAATTCGGGGGCGGTCTTCGGCTTCAACCTGCACTTCCACACCCTGGCCAAGGCTTCGATCACCGCCACCTACGAAAACCGGGGGTGAGTGGTTGAAGCGTCGGGGCGGGGGCCTATGTTGCGGCGCAACATCCCCTCCCCGGACACCTCCTCCATGACCACCTGCGACGCCTCGGCCTGCGCCGAGCCCGCCACGCCCCGATTCTCCGCCGGACAGGTGGCGCTGGTTCTGATCGCCCTGGCCATGGGCGGCTTCGCCATCGGCGTGACCGAGTTCGCGGCCATGAGCATCCTGCCGGACTTCGCCGCCGGCCTGGGCGTCGATGCGCCGACGGCGGGCCATGTCATCAGCGCCTATGCCCTGGGCGTGGTGGTCGGGGCGCCGATCCTGGCGGTGCTGGGCGCGCGCAGCCCGCGCTGGCGGCTGCTGATTGGCTTCATGGCCCTGTTCGCGGTCGGCAACGGCCTGTCGGCCCTGGCCCCGACCTATGAGTGGATGCTGGTCTTCCGCTTCCTCAGCGGGGTGCCGCACGGGGCCTACTTCGGGGTGGCGGCCCTGGTCGCCGCCTCGATCGTGCCGCTGCACCTTCGCACCCGTGCGGTCTCCACGATCCTGATGGGGCTGACGGTCGCCACGGTCGTGGGCGTGCCCTTCGCCAACATCGTCAGCCACGCCTTTGGCTGGCGCTGGACCTTCGCCATCGTCAGCCTGCTGGCGGTCGTCACCATGGGCCTTGTGGCCCTGTTCGCGCCGCGCGACCCGGCCCATCCGGGCGCCAGCCCCTTGCGCGAACTGAACGCCCTGAGGCGCGGACAGGTCTGGCTGACCCTGAGCGTCGGCGCGATCGGCTTCGGCGGCATGTTCGCGGTCTACGCCTATCTGGCCTCGACGCTGGATGCGGTGACGGGCGTGGGGCCGAGCGTCCTGCCCTGGGTGTTCGCCGTCTTCGGCGTGGGCATGTTCCTGGGCAATCTTCTGGGCGCCTGGGCGGCCGACCACGTCGGCTTCAAGGCGGCCGGCGGCCTGCTGCTGTGGAGCGCCGTCGCGCTCGCCCTCTATCCGTTCGCCGCGCCGCATCTGTGGGCCGTGCTGATCGTGGTGCTGATGATCGGCGGGGGCGGCGGCCTGGGATCGGTGCTGCAGACCCGGCTGATGGATGTCGCCGGCGACGCCCAGACCCTGGCGGCGGCGCTGAACCACTCGGCCTTCAACACGGCCAACGCCTTGGGCCCCTTCCTGGGCGGCCTGGCCATCGCCGCCGGCTTCGGCTGGACCTCCACCGCCTGGGTGGGAGTGGGGCTGTCGCTGGGCGGCCTTCTGATCTGGGCGATCGCGGCGGCGACTTCCCGTCGCCGCGCGCACTGACATTTCCCACGAATGGTGCTAGACGCCCGCGCCATGAGCGCCGCCGTCATCGTCTTCCCCGGGTCCAACTGCGATCGCGACTGCAAGGTCGCCGTCGAACGCTCCACCGGCGAGCCGGTGAAGATGGTCTGGCACCAGGAGACGGAACTGCCCCAGGGGCTGGACCTGATCGTCCTGCCGGGCGGCTTTTCCTACGGCGACTATCTGCGCTGCGGCGCCATGGCGGCTCAGTCGCCGGTGATGCAGGCGGTCAGGAAGGCCGCCGACGACGGCGTCGCGGTGGTCGGCATCTGCAACGGCTTCCAGATCCTGTGCGAGGCGGGGATGCTGCCCGGCGCCCTGCTGCGCAACAAGGGGCTGAAGTACGTTTGCAAGCCCATCAGCCTGACCGTCGCCAACGGCCAGACCCGCTTCACCGCCGGCTATCAAGGCCAGCGCGAGGTGGTCATGACCCAGGGCAACGGCGACGGAAACTTCTTCGCCGACGAGGAGACGCTGAAGCGCATCGAGGGCGAGGGCCAGGTGGTGTTCCGCTACGTCGACAACCCCAACGGCTCGGTCAACGACATCGCCGGCCTGCAGAACGAGCGCGGCAACGTCCTGGGCATGATGCCCCACCCCGACCGCGCCTTCGAGGCCGAGCTGGGCTCGGCCGACGGCGCCGAATTGTTCCGGAGCATCTACGCGGCCGCTTGACGGCAACCCACGGTCGAGGCGAGGTAGCGACATGACCCGCCTTCGCCTCTCCCTGCTCGCGCTTTTCGGCGCCTTGGCCGCGCCCGCCGTCTGCCACGCTCAGGCGGAAGAACCCCAGGACTGGACCCTGACGCGCGTCGATGATCGTCAGGCGACGGTCGCCACCATCGACTTCACGACCGGATTGGGCCTCGTGGCGCGCTGCATGGACGGCGTCTATGACCTGATCATCCTGGGCCTGCCGGACGCATCACGCAGCGCGACCACCCGCGAGCTGGGCCTGTCGGTGGGCGAGGACAGCGACCTGCGCACCACCGTCTGGACCGTGGGCGACAAGCGGTCGACGGCCTTCAGCCGTGTGCCGGCCATGGTCGCGCGTCAGCTGGCCGAGGGCGGCAAGCTACAGCTGGTCGTCCCCGGCGCCGAAGGTCAGCCGCGCACCCGTTATGTCATGGATCTGGACCCGTCCAGCACCGCCCTGGAACAGACCCTGACCGACTGCGGCCGGCCTCTGGTCGATCCCCGTGATCGGGACATCGAGGGCAACGGCCAGGACGGCCTTCCCGGCGGCGTGAACTGGGCCCAGGCCCCCCGTCCGCGTTTTCCCTTCCCGGTCGGTGGGCGCAGCCCGACCCTGGGCTATGTGGTGATGTCCTGCGGGGTTCAGGCCACGGGGCAGTTGACCGCGTGCCAGACCGAAAGCGAGCAGCCCGCCGGCTATCACCTGGGACGTTCGGTGGAGGCGTCCCTGGATCGCGCGCGGGTCCAGCTGACGCCGAGCGGCGTCGTCTCCGGAAAGCCGCTGGAAGGTCGGTTGATCCTTTTCACGGTCAACTTCCGCATGCGCCCGTAGGCGCCGCTCACGTCCCCAGCTTCGGCGTGGCCCCGCCCGCGGCGTCGATGGCGTCGAACAGGGCGCGGACCAGGCCGCGCTCCTCCTCCGTCAGCTCGGGCTTCCAGACGTCGAAGATCAGGATGGTGCGGTCCTGGCCGCTGTCGTTCCAGGCTTCGTGCTCGACGGTGTCGTCGAACGCCCAGGCCTTGCCTTCCTCCCACTGGCGCACGTCCGAGCCGACACGGAACCACGAGCCGGGCGGCGCCACCAGCGGCAGGTGGCAGATCAGGCGGGTGTTGATCAGACCGTGGTGGGGCGGGATCTTCGCCGCCGCCGCCAGGCGCGAGAACAGGATGGAGGGCGACCGCCCCGGCACCCGGCTCAGCGGCGCGCCGGCCAGGGCCTTCATCGTCTCGGGGCAGCGGGCGGCGATCTCCAGGACCTCGACCCCGTCCTTCCACAGGAAGACCGCGCTCCAGTCCGGGTTCTCCAGCATGCCGGCCTGGGCCGTGCGCGGCCGGTTCGCCCGGTCCTCCACATAGGGAGCGAACAGCGCCGGCTCGGCCAGCAGCGCCTCCAGCTCCCGCCGGATCGCCGGGGCCGCCGCCTCGACCTCCGCCAGCCAGGGCAGATCGGCCCGGGGCTGGAACTCCACCTGGGGCAGGCCGGGAAAGAGATAGAATTTCGGCTGCTGGTGATAGAGGCGCCGCCGCCCCGTCATCAGGTCCAGCGACCAGGCGAAGCGGTCGCTGGAGGTTTCGGGGTCGAACCCGCGCGCGGCCAGGCCCTGCCTCAGCTCGCCCTCGAACCGGCGCGCATTGTCGGCCTGGGCCTGCTGCACCCGCCGCAGTTCCGGGATCAGCGCGGCCGGCGGAGGCGTGCGCGCCGCCAGGTTCAGCGCCATGCCGTGGAAGCTGGCCCCGGCGCGAGCGTCGCCCAGTCCCGCCAGGGCGTCGCCCTTCAGGATCAGCGCCATCAGGTTGCGCCCGTCCTGGCGCAGAGCCGCATCCGCCGCCTCGAGGCAGGTCCGGAAATCGCCCGCCGAACGGGCGGCGCTCGCGCGGTCCAGCAGGGCGGCGGTCGGCGTCACGGCGGTCATGCCGCCATCGAACGCCGTCACGCCCGCCCGGTCAAGCGCGGCGCCTCAAGCCCTAGCCGGCGTTGTCCAGACCCTGGACGCTGACGTTCTCGTCCAGCTGATCCTCGTCCCCGGCCTCGACCGAGACGCCGGTCTCGAAGTCGGCGTCCTCGTCGGCGGCGTTGACGCCGCCGGGGTCGCGCTGGGCGGCCAGTTCGCGGGCGCCGACGCCCAGCCCCTGCTCCATGGCGCGGTTGGCCTTCACCTCGTCGGTCTCGAAGGTTGGGGTTTCCTGGGGCGTGTCGGCCATGTCGGTTCTCCTGTCGATGCGATCCGACAACCGGCGGGCGCGCCTCGAGTTCCGTCAGGGCGCCAGCAACGGCTCCAGACTGGCCCGCGACAGGGGCCGGAAGGTATAGAACCGGCCGTCCATCGTCAGCGTGATCTCCAGCGCTTGAGGCCTCTGCAGCAGGGCCGGATCGTCCAGGGGAACGGCGCGGCCCGAGGCCAGGTCGCGGGCGTCGATCGCCCATTCGGGCCGGCGGCCCCGCTCGGTCGTGGCGGCGGCGACGAAGGCGCGCACCTCGAAGGCCTGCTGCGGCGGCGTCAGCGCCTGGCGCACCTTCAGCCACGCGG
>Ga0065721_10007949_pt1 | contig 16483 bp, 20 predicted proteins | sample Mesricmetagenome_FD_59108 | JGI IMG/M metagenome (GOLD analysis project Ga0065721, IMG submission 59108) | Mesophilic microbial community from rice straw/compost enrichment Sample: eDNA_1 v2 (version 2) | ecosystem: Engineered > Solid waste > Grass > Composting > Bioreactor | place: USA: Davis... | reverse complement strand
CGCCCATTGGTTGACCTTGGTGTTCAGTATCCTTGCTGTGGCTCCTCGGGATGAGGAGTTGAGGTCTGCGCTGTCGAGGTACGTGAACTGATTGGAGAGATCGCCCAATTGGATCCTCACGATTCAGCAGTGACGATTACTTCGTGTGTGCCATGGCCAGCCGTCGAGTGGCTGAGGACGACATCCTGAACACGCCTAATAACACGATGATGGTCTCGCCGGCGGACGGTACTGTTCTAGGGTGTCTTGCTATACCCATCTTGGCAAACCTGTTGGCCGAGAAAGGGCAAGCGAGCGAGGCATGGAAGTTGGTCGGAAATGGACTTCGCAGTGCACAAGGGGTCGGGCTTCATAGAGATCCTGATTGGAGGCACTGGCAAGTGATGTCGCAGGACGAAAAGAACCTAAGAAGACGTGCGTGGTGGTCCTTGTTCATTGCCGACAGGTAAGGGTGTTGGCATGTCTCTTGAGCTTCATGCAGACCCATCCTCATTTTTCCCATTAGGTTTCTGTCTTACATGCTTGGGCGTCCATACACAATACGGCGGGACAGCTTCGACGTCGAGCTGCCACGATCTACAAATGACGAAGGGTCTTTCGATGTCTTTGGGTTCAACCATCGAATAATGATTGAATTGGCGGTGCTGGTAGGGGAAGCCATCGACGAGGTACGTGGCCGAGATTTATTCGAGATAACATGTATTCTAATCTTTCCGGTAGTGTTTCAGCGTCCCGTACCCATCGTGCACCGAGTTTATCGTCATGGACACTCGGTTTGAACTCTGGAGAAACTCCTTACCCCAGGAGTACCAGGAAAACCAAACAATTACCTCATTACGCGGATACAAGGACGAGGAAATTTTCACAATGGCAAGGCAGCGGTATATTCTCAATAGCTGGTACCTCGTTGGACGGCTCAAGCTTCACATCGCGTCGACAACTGGTCAACATCGTTCTCAAGAAGCATTGGAGGACCTTGGACGATGCAGAGATTTGTGTATCTCAGCAGCGCTCGAGCTCATCAAATACCAGTGCGACTTCCACGATGGCCTCCTCCAGCAGTTCAAAGACCGCCAAAAACTTCATTATGCCTACATGGCGAGTGGGTGGCTGTTCCATGGGTGCTTCTCACTAATTGAAGCATCCGTTGCCTTGCTGGCAACCAAGGAGAGGGCCTCGCCCCTCCAGGATATCCCCGGAATTCGGGAAGCTGTTGACCGGACAATCCAGGTGTTGACCGAAACGGCGAGCATCGACGGCTCGAGAGAGGGCAGTATCTCGACAACCGCATTGGGCATTCTACAACCGTTGCGAGACTTCTACTACTCGCCGTTGTCTCATGTGGCCGATATTCAAACAGGGTCGTTGGAGGTGGGGGAACACAGTGTCGGCATGGTGGGAGACGGTGGCGGTCTGATGATGAAGGGCTTGTTCGACGATGATGTTCCTCATCTGAATCCGGACCTCAATAACTGGTTATCCGGAGGTATTACGAGAAGGGATGTTACCGGGCAAGGGTTTGGGTACAACGAAGGGTATAACCTCGGGTGAGACCTGGAGAATGCTTCCTCACGAAGGTTGGGGGGGGGTTCTTTCGGGCAGGACTGTCATTTGCTACGTATCTTTCTGGGATTGTACAACCGATTAGTGTTCACTCATAAATGTATCTATTGTGGGGAGAAGAGGTTCGGAATGAGGGGCACTGGCACCGCGGTTAGATTCCGTCTGTCACCTGAAAAGGAAGCGAAGGTGCCAGTTGATCGCATTGTTCACCTGCCGATTGACTGAAAGCGTCTCTTTGCCCACAACACCCACGATCCGCCGCTAATGTCCTTATAAGCTCCAGATTCCCCTCTGCCTCCACGTCGTCCTCGACTACTGCAGTGACCATGCCCGTCCCCTTGCGGACACCATACAGTAAAGCAGAGGCAAAGTTCAATGTCATCACCGAATGTGCGTCCCTCGCTTGTGTTTTGCTTTGTTCGCGTCTGATTCTGCCCTAGTTCCCAAGCTTGGCCTGCATGAGGCAGCCGCCTCTGGAAATCTGGGCTTAGTCGAATACGCCCTCGAGCACGGCCAACCTATCAACTCGGTACTCGATGGTGTGCTTCCTCTTCATGCTGCTTGCGCAGGCGGCCATGTCCAAGTCGTCAAGTTGTTGATTGAGCACGGTGCTGATGTCAACGCCCCAAGGTACGCGGTGATATATGAGATCAATTGGACTCAGGTCTCCTAATAGTTGAGCGACCTTTGCAGACTACCAAGACGCTACTTCAACGACAAGAACCGCGACGCATCAGCTCCCATCGTTGGCACCTCCCTATCAACACCTCTCCATTTCGCTGCCGCAAACGGTAATACGGAGGTTGTCACCCTGCTCCTCACACATGGCGCTCAGGCAAACCAAAAAGACAAGCATGGCGTTACTCCAGAGAGGCTTGCCCGCGACAACAACTGGATAGAGTGCGCTGAGGTTCTTCGCGAATGGGTGGAGAATCAAGATCGGGATCTCAGGGAAAGGGAAGAGATGATGGCCCGCAAGGAGGGAGGTGGTGCGGCCTCACCACCAGGGAACGTAAACCAGGAACTTCCTGCGGACCCCGATTCTCCTGCTCCCCGGCGAAGATTGCATGTCAAACATTCGATTGATACTGCTCTCAACATGCTCAAAACCTCCTCTGGCCAATCTGAACAGTCCATTCGGCCCAATCCCACGCACCCCATGGCGTCTCCACCAAACTCTCCGCTACGGCCGTTCGGAGAGTATTCATTCAACCCCGATGCTCTGAATTGCCCTCCGATCGATTACCAGACAAGGCGGCCGTCACTCCCGCACCTCCCGCCTCTCGGAGCTCACACCGAACCTCGCAGGAAACAAGGCACACAAGCTCCAGGTCCGACGCAACGCCGACCTCGGTCAGCCGGCACTGGTGCAGAGCGCGGCCCCGACAGCGAGTTTCATCCGTCATACGGCCGCGGAGGTCAAGGTAGGAAGCTCGCGAGCAAAATATCGGGATTGTTCAAGAAAGGCCAAGGTAGCGAAGGCTCCGACTCTCAGGGAAACACACACCCCTCCTCCACCCCGGCGTCAGCTTCGACTACGAACCTTGTCTCACCATCGTCATTCAAGGTCAAGACGTTGGTCCCATTGGCTCAGGACCCGAATGGCTTGGACCAGTCTCCACCAGCTGCTCGGCAGAGGCCGCATGTTCCCAGCGAGGCATCTTTGAAAGGAACCAAGACCACCCCACAACTCAAGCCCATCCAAGTCCCGCCGGCCTCCTTCCTTGAGCTCGACAACAGTGCCCCACCTTCGCCCTTCCGCCCGCCACTGCCGTCAGCTGTCGACCTCCATAACGCAATCGCGCAACATCACCAACACAGTCACCAACGCCGTGACCGTTCAAGGTCAAACGCCACTACGAAGTCAAATGAAATGGGTTCGGAACTATCAGTGCCCCAGCTAGCAACCTTGGTTCGGGCGTCGAAGGAGTGCCTTCGGACGCGCAAAGATTCATCTCCTCGACGGCCACTCGACTACAATGCGTCCTTCGACCAGGACTCTTTAGATCCAGTCGTCGAAGATGGCAAGACTATCGTCAGACCTGGTATCCTACGAGCGCACAATCGTTCCGGATCCTCTGGCCAATCGTCGATGGCACCTGGTCGCTCACTCCGCTTTGATTCCAACTCCAGTGGGGAACGAGGACGTCGAGACCCGAGTATGTCAGGGAGTCCAGCCAGCGTGCACAACCGCCTCCACGCGACCGCCAGCTCCAGCTCATTGAGACGGATGGTGCCCCCGCAAGACAGCAACCACGACCGCTCGCCCACTACAAGCTTTAGACCACCACCCGACCGGCGCGGCGGCTATTTTGATGAAGAGGAAGAAGAGCAAGATTACGGTGAACAACTTCCATCTTCCCGCCTTGCTCCAGTCATAGACGAAGTTCGCGAGGAACTCAATCCACCCTCATCGTTGTTACTGCGGCAAGGAACCGTGCCACCAAGAAGCCCTTCAGAACCACCCCTTTCCCCTATATTTACAAATGGCGAGACGATGCAAGCATTCGCCACAGACTTCCCCTACAGCACTTCCCCTCCTCCTGCCCCACCGGTAACCATCAACAGCAACCAACTCAGTGTCCCAGAAATGGACCGTCGAGGACGCGGCGACTCACTGAGCAGTACGAGCACAGCAGATAGTTTGGACAACACGCAGTCGAATACCAGTGGATCAACGGCGGGCAGCGGTGCCAGTGTTTCTACCCCTGCGATGGACAACCATATACCCCTTCCCAGTGCCGGAAATGCCCAAGATGACGAAGAGCGCTATAAAGAGACAATCGTACAGGACAAAATCCTGACAACGTCTCCAGAGAATCGGCCGACTCTGGCGCCTGCATCTGTTTCACTCCCAAAACCTTCTCCCATCCACAATAGGACAGAACGGCTTGGTCCGTCCGCCTTGGACATTGATATCAGCATGATTTCATCGCATGCCCAAGCGGAGGCCTTGGTGGAAAAGACCCGACAAGACATCATCGATCTTGCAAGCTCGAACACTGAAACAGACTCGATCCCCCTTAGCGCCAAGCTGGCCGCCCTGGGAGCCACCCTGGCTCTGGAGCGGAAGTTGCGGGAGCAAGAGCAAGGCGCACAGGCTGGTGGACCACCACCTTCTACATTGGTCAACCAGGTCGACGAGCTTACGCCAGTACAAGAGAACCATCCTAGAAGCGTTGAACGTCAGCACAGTCTGGAAAATAGAGCGAAGCAAAGGCCAAGAATGAAGCCCAAGGATCCCAGAAGACCTTCAACTGCGGACGGTCGTGAGTTTAAGATCTCTTTTCGACTGGTTTCGTCCACTCATTATCATTGCCAGTTTCCCATCGTAATCCTGGTGGTTCCTTCTTCCCTGACCAGCCGCTCAAGCACTCCCATCAACTTTCGCTGTCTGTCTCCCCTCAAGGCTTCGATCGGCCATCCTCCTATGAGTCGCGAAGGGAGATGCTCTCCGCTCCTTATCAGAAATCAACCTCGCCCTACCTGGCTAGTGCTTCCACCAGCAACCTCTATGAACCGCATTCTGCCCCTCCTCAGCTAAAGCCGCGGCGCAGCCAGAACACACTGACCATCACCCCGTTGAGTCGCGTCAGTTCAACCGACGAACATGACTTGGAGCCAGAACCAATCTCACCTAATCGCAAGAAAGAGTTTAGGAGCATCAGCGCATCCAGCAAGAAGCTCAATCGAATGGGTTTCACCGTTAATGATCAAGTTCTCAGCCGCTCCAAAGAGCAAAATGGCAAGCTTTTTGGTGGCTTCAAATCGATCATGCAATCGCTGAAAGGCAAATCCTGAGCGTCTTGGGACAACTGCTTCCTTCATTCTCGTCTCTTCCATATCTTTGTACCATCTCATCCGCTCGCTGTTTCCTTTTTCCTTCCCTTCGAGCTCGTCTTTCTTTCGGCGCCTGTCTCTCCGCTTTCCGCATGCTTATTTTGCTGTCGTACTTATTCACTTGAGCCTTCTCCTGCTCCTCTTGCTATTCATCTTTGGATTCGTGACATCTGTCCTTGTACATCCTCCTTTGTCTGCTATGTTGTTTCCCCCAAGTTGGTCATCATTAGGGCATCCTATCCATGTAAAATTGAACCATGTACATACCCTGTACCTCCCTTCAAGCTTTGAGCTTTCAAACCTGGTTTCAGCAGCGATGCTGCATCAAGTGTAATAATCACAAGCAAGCAGCCTACAGACACCGACGCGACGGCGATTCGGGGACTGTAAGCGATTTCATTCACCGGTAGGCCTCAAACCGGACCACGACCCCCAGCACTGTCTCTTCCATCCCGTTACCTCCTTTGACCCGTCTTCCAATGCCTCGCAAAGCTCGTATCCATTTTGTGTCTCTCCGCTCTTCACTGGTCAATCTCCCTATCTCAATCTATGGACCCCTGTTGGAGCGTGGAGTCGTGAGTAGCCCGGCGTTCCTNGTGTTCGAGCGAACNTTGACACAAAGATTGAACGAAAATAGAGACCTCAGAACCTGGCCGTTCATTTGACNCTTATCCAAAGGAATGGTCAAAATGTATCGANCAAGACCGAAGCATACGTTGGTTGGACAGGGATGGCTTCGGCGTCATCCCTTGCGCAATTTCAAGCTGGCCAATACGGGGATGCGGGGTTCGAGACGCTGGAAATCGATCCCCAATTCTGTCAAGGGCTCGGTCTCGCGCTGGGCGATATTGTATGTCTGATACCCAGCAACCACTCATACACAGTGTGGCACTTACATTCTGGGTGCAATAGGTTGAGATAGGACTTCTACATGATCTAGGCGTCGCCCAATCGGTGGCGACGGAACCGGTCACCTCGGATGACTGGGAGATCATCGTGAGTCCATGGTTTTCCTCTCTATACATTCGTTATCTGAACTATTGAGTAGGAGTTACACGCGTCGCACGTCGAATCTACGCTTTTATCTCAAGTCCGAGTTGCTAAGGTCGGCCAGGAGATTGATGTTTGGGTAATGGGAAGAACACGGGTTCGATTGTTAGTGAGTAAGTAATCTCATGGCTTCAACGAAGTATCCGCTTATTAACCAGACAAAAAATAGCTGGTTTTGAACCGCAGGGTAAAGGAAACGCGCTCCTTTTGACCACCAACACAGAAGTCAGCATCGCACCGAAGCTGCACAAAACAACTGCCCCTCCATCCAAGAAAGACGTGTCAAAGAGTAAACAGTCCTCCCAACCGCATGATCAGCCAAGCTCGACATTGGATGTCAAGGCTTCAGAAGGTCGTGTTGCGCATAGTATCCCCCAAACCTTGCGGGCCCTGCCAGCACGTTTTTTCACGGACGTCGAGTTCCCCAGCCTCTCTGGACCCGACATAGTGGCATTCGTCTCTCTATCCCTTGCCAAGGGGTCAAGACTCGATCCAGAAAGGCTCACTCGTGGTCAACTTCGTCGACTCTCTCCTCCCGTAGATCCTTCCAGGACAAATGCGTCTGGGCCCACACAGCCCGATGCTACCCCTCGCAATCTCAATTTAGCGTCCGATGGAAAAGACAAGGGGGAGGAAGAGAAACCAACGGGCTCGCCTTTGAGTCGAGATGTCCTCGTCGGGGTCCATCCCAGTATACCGTTCAACCATATAATTTTTTCTGCCTTACCCGAAGGTGTTGAGGAATGGGACATCGTCAGGTCAGGGTGCTTCCGCCATGAAACGCTGCGCTGATGCTGATACACTCAACCTAAGGCTCTCTCTTTCAGAGGAAACCATACCCTTCCCTTATAGCAACCCTTCGTCTCCTCCATCTCCCATTCTGTATGTTTTCCTTCCACTCTACCGTTGGTCGCGCTCACCATCGAACGAAGACCAGTCCATCCCCCAACATTCCTCGCCGGCGTTGATGAGATTCTTGAGCGCTGCACCCAGTATTGCATTCGAGAGTATCTCAGTCAAGCTGACAAACCAGCTGTGTATGGAGGTACGCCATGCTCAACTATCACCAGGCTTGAATTGACGGAAGGTTCAGTATCTGGACTTTTGGTCACTGGAAGGCAGGGAGCAGGGAAGACTTCCATCGTTCGTGCGGTCGCGAAAGCCCTTGAGCAGGACCCTCGTACCCTTGCATGTATGTCGCTCCTGGCTTATCCTCTGCTGCGCTCAAGCATCCATACAGACACGTGCTACATTGATGCGTCTTTGTATGCCGAGACCCCAATCGCGATGGTTAAAAGTCTCTTCACATACTGGTTCGATAGAGCATCATGGCATCGACCGAGTGTCCTCATTCTGGATAACCTTGACAAGCTGTTGACAGCCGAGGTCGAGGTACGCCNGTTGAACGACGTNTTTTTCGCTGTCGCTGANGGCTAGTCAAGCATGCGGATTCTTTCCGCTCTCGGCTCCTNACCGAAGTCTTCATTCGGGTTTTTGGCTCAGCACAGAAGAGTACACCTCTGAACTCGCAGGGAATCTTACTCATCGCAACTGCAAATTCGCTTGCCACACTTCACGCACGAATCAATAATTCTCATGTGTTCAGAGAGATCGCTCATGTCAAACCACCCAACAAGGATGCTCGCCGTGATGTATGTGTTTGCTGATATTCATTTTCTCTTTGCCACCGTTCCTGACATATCTGCAGATCCTGTCGAGGATTGTACGAGACCGGCTCGCCGCCACTGGAGATATCCAACAAGATGACAACCTCAACTTCACTGCGCTCGCTATGCAAACGGAAGGTTACGCCGCATCGGATCTCCAAGACTTGGTGTCGCGGGCCGTGCATCAGGTTGCAATGCGGATAACCCGGGACCCCAGCGCCTCTGTGAGTTTTACGTGCGTAAGATTCGTGAAGATGTCTCATCCCGATAACAGGGCGCATTATCAATCGATGACTTCACTGCTGCCCAAGCTGACTTCGTCCCATTGACTCTTCGAGATGTGAAGCTGGAGAAGTCGGAAACGTCGTGGGGAGACATCGGAGGTGAGTCTCACTTCGAACAGTATTCTATTCCTTTTAACGTTCTATAGGTCTATTCGAAACGCGACAAATTCTTCGCGAAACTCTCGAGTGGCCAACTAAATATGGCCCCATCTTCGCGCAGTCGCCTCTTCGTCTTCGATCAGGGTGAGTAACGCCTGTTCACCTTCAATCAATGATCCTAAAGCTGTTTCAGTATCCTCCTATATGGTTACCCTGGTTGCGGCAAGACATTGCTGGCGTCCGCAGTCGCGAAGGAGTGTGGATTGAACTTCATCAGCGTCAAGGGCCCGGAAATTCTCAACAAATACATTGGTGCGAGTGAGAAGTCTGTGAGTCGCGCCCTACCCTTTATTTGGATATGGCCTGACCACATGAAAGATTCGAGATCTGTTCGAAAGAGCGAGCTCTGCGAAACCTTGCGTTCTGTTCTTCGATGAATTCGATTCTATCGCACCCAAGCGTGGACACGATTCGACGGGTGTAACTGATCGTGTGGTGAACCAGATGCTCACTCAGATGGATGGCGCTGAGGGATTGGACGGGGTCTATGTCTTGGCCGCCACTAGGTTTGTGCTAGTCTCCAATTCTTGCTACGCTATGCTGACTAGAACAATTCCTTGTAGTCGACCTGATCTGATTGACTCTGCGCTTCTACGACCTGGTCGACTGGACAAATCAGTTTTTTGCAACATGCCGGATGCGAAAGACAGGAAAGATGTCAGTCATATCATTTATATGCCAATGGTGAAAGCTCATGTTATGTATGCAGATCCTTCAAGCAGTGGCTCGCAAGCTATCTGTCTCATCAACGGTTGATTTGGACGAGGTCGCAGAGATGACTGAAGGGTTCTCGGGAGCGGATCTCCAAGCCCTTTTATACAATGCGCATCTGGATACCATCCACTCAGCCATCGAAACAGCACCAGATGCCACGTTGTCGAAGAAGGACGAAGCAGAGAAGCCGCTGCAGTACCGTGTCATTGGTGGGAATGCTGGTAAGGTCATGAGTCGAGCGGAAACGACGGCCTTTGAAAGAAGGGTGAGCCCAGCTTTCGCTAGAATGTACAAGACAGCTGATGGCCCTTCAGTTGCGTCAAATTCAATCTAAAGCCTCATCATCATCATCATCCACTACGGCAAAGCAAGACATCACTGGTTCTTCGACAAAGAAGAAGCATGAAATAAGCCAGGAAAACATTTTGAAAGCTTTGAAGGGGATGCGGCCCTCGGTCCCACCTGAAGAACGCCGACGCCTCGAACACATGTGAGTTATCTGACGCTTGATCGCCTGAACCCATTATTGAAGCGCTATGTGTTTGTTTAGATACAAGGAATTTGTCTCAGATAGAAGCGGGGAACTTCCCGTCCCTCCAGAGGGCGGAGGAGTCGGTATGCGGGCAACTCTCGCATAGCTCTCGTCACCAGTGCACCTGTAAATCTATCCTTAGACTACCAAAATTATTTAAGCGCTAACGTGTCCTTTGAGCATGCTCTCGATCGTCTTAGCCGCCTGTTCCTCGATGAGCTTGAATGCGTTCCTGACGTGTACCTCCTCGGTTCGCACTGCTCCAATAGCGAAGCGAATGGAGTTTCTGCCATTGAGGCTGGTTTGCGTGAGCATGATGTCGTCCCTGGCGGAGATGGCCTTATAGAAAGAGTTGTTTAGTTGGTTGAGAGATTCGGTGGAGTATGCGTCCTCGCCACCAGGTGGGTTGAGGCGGAAGACAGACATGGCTAGTGAAGGAACGGTGACGAGGGTTACAAGATTTGACTTGGAGGCGAGATCAACAAATAAGTTGTTGAGTTGGACGCCCTACACACCACGGATCAGTGTCTGGAAGCCGGCTAGGCGTACGTTGGTCGGATAGAACATACCTTGCGGATGTGCTTCTGGAAACCGTTGACGCCATAGCTGCGCAGCACGAACCAGAGCTTTACCGAGCGGAATCGACGTCCGAGACCGAGATGCCAGTTCCTGTAGTCGATAGCAGTTCCTGTTGACCGGCTATCAGACTGGGGTTCTCGACTACGGTTTCAGCGCAGCTCACCTTCGTCGCCTTGCTTAGTCCTCAAGAAAAACGGCGTAATATCAAGAGCCTCGGTAAGAAGCTTCCTGTCCCTAACCCATAGCGCGGAGAAGTCAAAGTTGACCAATCCCCACTTGTGGAAATTAGTGCAGAACGAGGTGGCGTATTCGTTGATTTGAGGTAGGTATAATTTCTCCCGATACTCGGGGCATGAAAGTGCAACACCTGCCCAGGCAGCATCAATGTGGAGCCAGACATCAGGATAGTCCTTCACTGAAGGTAATATGAGTTCAAATTTGATGTGGCAAGAAGGTATCAACTCACAGACTTCGCCGATTTCACCGACACGATCGAAGGCACCAGATGAAGTTGTTCCAATGGTTGCAACTGCAAGATACGGTTAGGGGTCTATCCAGTAAATTGCTCGAGCATTACTCACTCAATATGAAGGGCTTCTTTCCTGCCTTCTGGTCTTCTTCGAGGGCTGCTCTCAAGGCATCGCCCCGCAAAGCGAACTCATCTTCCTCCTTCACGTGGATGGCTCGTACTTGCAAACCAAGGACGGCACCTGCTTTGCTTCCCAATGAATGGGTCTGAGTGGTCACATAAAGGACCATATCTTCCACCTTTGACTCGGGGTGGGCGCGCTGATATCGAGACCTGGCTGCGACAACTGCAACGAGCGCAGAATCAGAGGCGGAGGTTTGTACCACACCACCACCGACCTCGGAGGAGTTGTAGAAGGAAGGGGAGAGGCCCAGGAGTTTGGCCGCCCAGTCCATAGTTATTACTTCCAGTTCTGTGCATGCTGGGCTTGCGGACCACTGTGCAGCAAGTCGGTCAGCGATTTTCAGGGGATGAGAACAAGCGCCCACATTAAATCCGGGGTTGGTAACGCTGCTTGAATAAAGATCGGCAAGGATTCCTTCGAAGGTGCAGGCTGTAGGGAAGTATGCAAAGAAGTTGGGGTGCTGCCAAAGGGTGAGGCCTTGGAGGTGTGAGAGCTACGTTCAAAGAGATGGGATAACCGACATACCAGGAACAATAACTTTTTCGTAGTCATCGGCAATCTTGGAAAAGTCTTCGCCATCCTCCGGTGCCGTTGCTTGTAGCCAAAGTCAACACGCAAACTCAGTAGATGCATTGGATAGTTACCCGGAATCAACTCTTTGAGATACCCTGGCTCAACACTTGGCACGACAGGTCGCTTCTCGAGTGAGTAGTAGTAGTCGCAGATGCGATCAATGGCAGCGTAGCCTGCTTTCCTGAATCTGGAACGAAAGCTTTGAGGGGGAGGTCCGCCAAACAGTTAAAAGACACACTCACTGTTCTATATCCATCGTTCAAAAGAAAGTAAGGGCTTCTTGAGAGGTGTATTTAGTTCGCTCTCGACCTCGGCGGAGCCTTTTGCCAGTCCCCACAATTCTATCGGCACAGACACGCGAGGGTCGGGTAATCCTTCCGAAAGATTTGGCAGAATGAAGAGGCGGTCACCCATGTGGTTCAGAATGTCCAGGCCGTCTATCGGAAATTGTAAACCGGTGCCCTTGATTTTGGGCTAAGCAAGCTCAGCGCGTGTCGATCCACGCGAAGGCCCGGCCAAATAGGTCATAACTCGAAACGAAACCCGAAAGACTCGGCGNACGCGGATTTTCAGAGCGCCGACGACCCTTTCAACGATTATGGCCCACCTCCAGTCAGTTGACTTCGCCAGTGTCAAGCCCTGCGTCCAGGCCTTCCGTATGTGTTATGCCTAAAGTCCTTCCACATCATTGACACGATTTGAAATAGTGCGCCAGCACCCTGCAGTGACAACAGTGTTGCTGGCATTGGGCTCGTTCAGTGTTGCTCGTATAGTCTACCAGTGGCTTTATGTTTTGCTCCAGACTTTTGTGCTTCCTGGGACAAGCGTGAGTGCCATCCCCTTGTCGTAAAGAACTGAAATCTCATGTCGCGAACTAGTTGAAGAAGTTTGGCGCGAAGAAAGGCGCCTGGGCCGTCGTCACGGGCGCGACGGATGGTATTGGAAAGGAGTTCGCATTGCAGTTGGCAAAGGCTGGCTTCAACGTTGTCTTGGTTGCTCGAAATGTTGCTCTCCTGACCTCGACTGCTGATGAGATTGGTGAGCGCCCACTTTCTGTCCGGAAGACACGTCAATAACACGAGGACAGAGCAAAAGTATAACGTCCAGACTCGCACCCACTCCATCGACTTTGCGAAGAGCGGTGATGCTGAATACGCTGCCTTGGGAAAGAGTTTTGAAGGTCTTGACGTTGGAGTCCTGGTCAACAATGTCGGAAAGTCCCACAACATGCCCGCCTACCTCGTCGACACGCCAAAGGACGAGATCGAGGACATTTTGACCATTAATGTCAATGCCACTGTCAAGGTCACCTATGCTATCCTCCCTGGCATGGTTGCAAGGTTGGTCGCGTTTTCCACTTGTGAAACGGTGGTACTGACGCGCAGAGCAGGAAGCGCGGACTCATCCTCAATGTTGGATCTTTCGCCGGTCACGTCGCGTCCCCCATGTTGGCTGTCTACTCTGGCACCAAGGCCTTCTTGTCCAAATTCTCTGACGCTCTCGGTGCTGAGGTCCGGAAGGATGGAATCATTGTGGAGCACATTAACACCTACTTTGTTGTAAGTGAGAATCGAGATATTCGAAATATGGGTGCTTAATTGCTGCCAGGTCTCCAAACTTTCCAAGATTCGCAAGTCCTCTGCCATGATCCCCAAGCCCGGTCCCTACGTTCGCTCTGTGCTTGCCAAAGTTGGCCTCCAGTGCGGTGCAGCGTTCAGCGGTCGGCCCAACACGTCGACTCCTTACTGGTCCCATGCCCTCCTCGACTATGTCATGACATTCATCGGGCTTCCCAGCCTCTTCATTGCCTATACTTTGAACCTGCACAAGGACATCAGGCGCCGTGCCCTGCGCAAGGCGGAGCGGGAGGCAAAGGCACAGTAGACATATAGAGAGTGGTTGTAGTAGCCTATTCAGGAATGTAATTCCCAGGAGTTAAACGAGGCAACGGCGTGGATTGACGTTGGACCTTTACCATCGACCTTGTCTCTTACCAACCCTTCTCTACTTCCCCTCATGAAGAGGCAGCCGTCCAGGGCAGCTTCGCCCACACCGACCGCTTTCTCGGGCATCTCTACCTACCAGAATAACTCATATCGCAACAGTACAAGAGACAAGCCGGGCCCTCCTGTTCCTGCAATTGACTACCGCCTCATCTCAAAGACTCATTTCGCAGAGCTCGGGACTTATCTTGCTGCGTATCTGGCCAGATGTAAGGTTTCCTTGCAGTTGAGGATGACACGATGCTGATGGTACATTGAAGCGCCGCCCAATTCGCGGTCGACTGCAAGACAAAAGTTAACGCGCCTTACGATCCAGCAATTCCACGAACTATCGACGGATGTATACGATGAGCTGATTCGGAGAAAGAACGAAAGAGAAGGCGCGTTCCATGAGTTCTGAGCCCTGAATTGTTTGGCTGACGTGCTTCTAGCCCTCCCATTCCTTCCGGTCCGCGAGGACTTTCACCCCAAGCGGAATCAAGCACGACAGAAGCTAGCAACCCTCCCAGCCTCGCGCTTCGAGGACCTATCTAGCGATGTCTATTTCGAACTCGCTCGTCGTTATCCCGAGTTCAAGGAGGATGTGCGTCCCGACCTCGTTAGCGCCCCGATGATTGCTCACTCCAACAATAGCCCTCTGGCGGCCGAACGTCTCAGAACTCTGGATACGACGACTACCCCGCTCCCGACTACCCAGCAAACCAGAATCGCTCAACTAGCTCACGAACATCGGGCAGGATGTCAACTGAACGCCCTCCTGACAGCGGGTATGATTCAGTGCCCAGTCGAAAGTCATCGGAGAGACGGCGGCCGAGTGAGGACATGCCTCCGCCTAGGCGTAGCGAAGAGAACTACCGACGGCCCGAGGATGGTGCTTTCTCTCCTCCACGGATCGGGGATGAAACATTCTCTGCAAACCTGGCGTCCCGGCGCAAGCCCTCGCAAGATACAGCCGGCCGAAGATCCGAAGATCGAGAGCGCGAGTTCGTCCGGAGGCCCAGCGCTGCAGCTAGCATCAGTACTACGAGCGAAGGTACAGCTATGCCACAAGCTCAAAGCACGACTGCTGGTAGTGGGATGATCATTCCCAACAAGAGCACAATGGAGGAAGAATACATCGAGGTGCCCTATGGTCGAGAGCAGCGAGAGAGCAACGCGACGATCGACACCCCCAACACCGAATCAATGAGAGACAACCCTCTTAACGATGATAGCGCAAGCGAGTATCAAGGGGGACTCATGAGCCCCAGAAGCCCGCCTGGTGGCCTTAGCGCACTGAGCAGTCGACTACGGGATGTCCAAGATGAAGACGAGAACGACCAGGCAATGGGTGGAAACAAGAGCGGCGATGACTACTACGATAAGTTCGGGCGGGCATCCGTGAGCTCGGATCGATCTATGAATAACCCCACAGGCCATCATCGAGGAGCCAGCCGTGCGAGCATTGCTGATGAACAGGAGAAGCTTCGACGGGATTATGAATACAAAATCGCGACGATGCAAAACCAAATAGCGTCTCTGCAGAGGGAGGTCGCCGATTCCTCGCAGGCAGTGGCCAAGTGGAAGGAAGCCGAGGCGAGAGTCCAGCAACTAGAAGATGAACTCGATAATCTGCAACACGTACGCCTCCATCTTGTCATTGTTATAACGGCCTTATTTAGAACATTTCTTTTCAGCAACGAGATCAAGCAAACTCGACGATCGCGAGCCTTCAAGCGGAACTGGACGAACTTCAAGAGATTCGGCAGCGAGATAAGGACCGAGAGGCACGTCGTATCAAGGATGACGAAGACGAGCTTCAGATCCTACGTGATCGATGTGAGAAACTTGAGGCAGAGAGAGCAATGTCTCAAGGCGAGGTGGGTAAACTCTCATTCTCTGCCATCCCTCGCGCTCAATTGCCTCCTTCAGGGCGACAAAGAGTTGATCGAGCAGCTTCGAACTGATATGGAAGGCCTCTTCGTGGAGCTGGAAAATCTGAACCGACGGAACGACGAGTTGATGACCGCCAAAGACTCCGATCTTGCTGTGATCCGAGACCTGGATCAGCAACTGAAGGACTACAAGAAGAAGTATGAGTTGGCCAAGACTGAATTGCGAAGCTTGAAAGGTAATTCGCTTCGCTTCGCTATGATGGATGATGAAGCTAAAGTTAGCCTTTTTGAAGCCACTTCCCAAATCTTCCTTCCCACCCCCAAATTCGAGAAGTCAGACGATCTCCTTCCCATGTCTCCTGATGGTGGCATTCTTGATATCCACATCACTGCCTTCCTCTCTGCCATCGACAGTCTCCTGACCGCTGGTCGCTCGAATGCACCTACCAGGGTATTGACACCCATGAAGACTGTCGTCAACGCGGTCACAAACATTCTTGATGATGTCCGAGCATTCGAGCGTCGCCGGCCTGATTTCGACCAGGAGACACTTCGTTCACTTCGCGAACGTGCAGAGGTGACGTTGAGCAACCTCGTCGCTGCAACTAGGACGCACGCCACCAGCTCTGGTCTCTCTCCTGTTAGTTTACTCGATGCTGCTGCCAGTCACGTCTCGGTGTCCATTACCGAGCTTGGCAAGCTTATCTGCTTGCGCAAAGCTACGAAGGCCGAGCAGGAGCAGTTCCCCTACAACCCACCATCATCAGCAGTGAGCCTCAGCGGGTTTGGCTCCCCATCGCCACTACGCTATGAGCAAGGTTCGGGCTCTATGTCAAGCAATCCACGTAGGATCAGTCAAGGATCAGCCACTTCCTCAATGCGTGGTCGATTTGTGGACTCGCCCTCGTCGCCACCCAGCCGAGCGCCCATGGATCAACGCCGTCGCCCGCCATCACAAAACTCGAGTAGCGAACAGACGAACTCCCCACCGC
>Ga0065721_10051039_pt1 | contig 16486 bp, 15 predicted proteins | sample Mesricmetagenome_FD_59108 | JGI IMG/M metagenome (GOLD analysis project Ga0065721, IMG submission 59108) | Mesophilic microbial community from rice straw/compost enrichment Sample: eDNA_1 v2 (version 2) | ecosystem: Engineered > Solid waste > Grass > Composting > Bioreactor | place: USA: Davis... | reverse complement strand
CCGCGGGACTGCCCGCGCGTCTGCTGGTGGGCGCTGCCGACCAGCACTCCCGAGGATATCGAGCGGTTCCTGGGGCACACAGATGCCCGTATCGTCATCGCCATCGAGGGCGCGTGGTGGGAGCGGGTACGCGACACGAAGCTGTATGCCTACCGCTTCGATGCCTCGGAGGGATTCGTTTCGCTGGAGGACCACGGTGCCCATGTGTCCCGCCAGACGGTGACGCCCGTTTCAGTCGAGCCGGTGGGGGAGCTGGTGGCCCGCCTGAGAGACGCAGGCGTCGAACTGCGCCTGACGCCCTCGCTGTGGCCGCTGTACGACGCTCTGCCGAAGACGACCCTGCACTTTTCCATGATTCGGATGCGCAACGCCCGACCCAGAGAAGAAGGATTGACACCGACCCTATGACCGCCCTGCTGTGGCTTATCGCCGTTATCGCCGCGCTCGTCGCTGCGCCGTTCCTGCTCGCTGCGCTCGTCGCCGCAATCCGTGACCGCCGTCCCCCTGCCGTGGGCGGCGCGCTGGCGCTGATTGTTGCGTTCCTCGCCATCGCGTTCGGCGTCCCGCACCCGCTGGCGCTACTTGCCGCCGCGGTGGTGGGCGCCCTCGCCGGGCGGCACATCCTGCGCTCTGTCACGCGGAACTGGCAGCACGCGTCCGAGTCGGTGAAGCTCTCTGCGGCGCACCTGACGCTTCTGGTGGGGTCGTTCGTCTTCCTGATTCCCTTTGCGTGGCTTATCTCCACATCGCTCAAGTCGGACGACGAGATGGCGGTGTTCCCGCCGCGCTGGATTCCCACCCAGCAGATCGCCACCAGCGCCGTGAAGAACGCCGAGGGGCTTCCTGCGAAGCTTTCCCGGCTGGAGGACGGCACCGTGGTGGCCGAGGTAGCGGACCTGCCGACCGGCGAGATCGCCGTCGTTCCCGTGACCGGCGAGAGCACGACCGCGACGGCCACCAGCGAGCAGCGGCAGACATTTACCCGTGGCCAACTGGAGAAGATTCGCCGGCCCATGCCCCGGTGGGAGAACTACAGCGAGGCGCTGGCGTTCCTGCCGCCGGAGACGAAGTACGGCGCGGTCTTCCTGGGCAACACTCTGTTTCTGACCATCATGACGGTGCTCGGCACGGTGCTGTCGTCGTCGCTGGTGGCGTTCGCCTTCGCGCGGCTCAACTGGCCGGGCAAGAACATCTGGTTTGGCATACTGCTCGCCACCATGATGGTCCCCGGCGCGGTCACCATGATGCCGCAGTTCCTGATCTACCGGAGCCTCGGCTGGATCGACACGCTGAACCCCCTGTGGGTCCCGGCGTTCTTCGGGTCGGCGTTCAACATCTTTTTGCTGCGCCAGTTCTTTATGAGTATCCCGAATGAGCTGGAGGACGCCGCGAAGATCGACGGCTGCGGCCCGGTGGCGGTGTACTGGCGCATCATGCTGCCGCTGGTGAAGCCCGCGCTGGCAGCCATCGCGATCATGGGGACGCTGGGCGCGTGGAACAACTTCCAGGGGCCCCTGATCTACCTGTCGTCGCCGGAGAAGATGCCGCTGGCGTACGCCCTGCAGCTCTACCAGACCCAGCACGGCGGGGAGCCGGGCCTGATGATGGCGGCTTCGACGCTGGTGATCCTGCCGATCATCGTGCTGTTCTTCTTTACTCAGCGCTACTTCATCGAGGGCGTTTCCCTCACCGGCCTCGGCGGGCGCTGACGCCCGGCAGCAAAAACACCGCATGGCGGTCACGGCGGAAACGACGGGAGTGGCGGAATCGCCACTCCCGTCGGCGTTATACTATAAGTAACGAGGAGGAGACGCGATGCCCGGCCCATTTCCCGGTATGGACCCTTACCTGGAGGACCCTGACCACTGGCGCGGTGTTCACGGCCGCCTGATCGTCGGCATCAGCGACGCCCTGAACGCCTCCCTCCCCGAAGGTTTTGTCGCGGACCTCGACGAGCGCGTGTACGTCATCCCACCGGACCGGAGTATCTACCCCGATGTTGCTATCGTCGAACGGCCGGGGCCATCGGACGGCGGTAGTAGCGTAGCCGTCCTCACACCCCCTGCGGCATCCGATCCTCCGTATGTTGTTTCCCTGCGGGACGAACCGGTCTACGAGAGCTTTGTAGAGATCCGTACGACGGGGGAAGCGGAGGAACTCGTGGCCGTCATCGAGGTCCTCAGTCCCTCGAACAAAGAGCCGGCCAGCGAAGGCCGTGACCAGTACCTGCGTAAGCAGCGTGAAGTGCTGGCGAGCGCCGCCCACCTTCTCGAAATCGACTTGCTGCGTGCCGGTGAACATACGGTCGCCGCGCGGCGGGATGTCGTTGCAGCCGCCGTCGGTCGCCCGTGGGATTACCTCGTTTGCCTGCACCGGGCCGGGCGGCGCTGGGAGTACGAATTCTGGCCGTTCACCGTACGAGACCGACTGCCTACGGTCCATGTGCCGCTCGCGGAGGGAGTGCCCGATTGCGTACTCGACCTTCAGTCCGTCTTTGACAGGGCCTACGACAGCGGTCCCTATCGGCGGCGCGTGAACTACCAGGGCGAACCCCGTCCCGCGCTCCCGTCGCCTGAGAGGGAGTGGGCGAACGCGCTGCTCATAGAGAAGGGCATTCGGCCGTAAGGATTCCTGAGCCTCGGCGGGGGCAGGATTCGCCTGTCCTTGCGGTGAATCCGTGCGCGGCGGCTGACCTGGTCGCAAGTCGTGGAGTAGAAGGAGAACCGTTGCCATGTCCGTGGAAGCGCAGAACGAGGCAGTGATACGTCGATGGATCGAGGAGGGGTGGAACCAGAAGAAACCCGAACTCGTGGACGAACTGATGGCCGAGGACGTCGTGGCGCACGGCATGGGGCCGCACGGCACGGACCTGAGCGGCCGCGGGGCGTTCCGCAGCGCGTACGACATCTTCGTGAGCGTGTTCCCTGACCTGCACCTGACCATCGACCACATGATGTCCTCCGGGGAGATGGTCGCGAGCCACATGACGTGCGAGGCTACGCACGCGGGCGATGCCCTGGGCGTGCCCGGCTCCGGGGCGCGGGTGCGCTTCCCCGTGATGACCATGGCCCGGGTGCAGGACGGCCGCATCACGGAGGGCTGGAATGTGATCGATCTGCTTGCTGCTCTGCAGCAGGCGAAGGCGGTTCAGGTCAGCACAGCGCTTCCCTGACCCGTTTTCGGAGACAAGGAAAACGGAGGAGCGAAGCCGAACCGGAAAAGCGTTGAACGATGAAAACAGGGCGGGCCATGTTCGGCCCGCCCTGATACCAGAGGAAACGCTCGATGACGAAGAACCCACCCGTGAATCGGCTTCACACATCCCTCCCGAAGATCGGCATACGCCCGGCCATCGATGGCCGCTACGGCGGCGTCCGTGAGTCGCTCGAAGAGCAGACCATGGACATGGCGAAGGCCGCAGCGGCGCTAATCGCTGGGAATGTTCGCCACGCCTCCGGTCTGCCTGTCGAGGTGGTGATTGCCGACTCGTGCATCGGCGGTGTTGCGGAGGCCGCCGACTGCGCCGAAAAGTTCGCTCGCGAAGGCGTCGGCGTCGCCCTGACCGTTACGCCCTGCTGGTGCTACGGCTCCGAGACCATGCAAATGGACCCGACGATGCCGACCGCCGTGTGGGGCTTCAACGGCACCGAGCGGCCCGGCGCGGTCTACCTCGCGGCGGTACTCTCCGCGCACGCCCAGAAGGGCATCCCCGCCTTCGGCATCTACGGGCACGACGTCCAGGATTCGGGCGACCAGGCCATTCCCGCCGATGTGGCCGATAAGATCCTCCAGTTCGCCCGCGCCGGCCTCGCTGTCGCCAGCATGAAGGGCACCTCCTACCTCGCGATGGGGGGCGTCAGCATGGGCATCGCCGGCTCCATCGTGGACCACCCGCTCTTCGAGGAGTATCTCGGAATGCGCGTGGAGACCGTGGACATGGTCGAGTTCATCCGGCGCATGGAGCGGGGCATTTATGATAAGGAGGAGTTCGAGCGCGCCCTGAAGTGGGTCAAGGAGAATTGCCCCGAGGGAAGGGACCCCAACGCGCCCGACAAGCAGCGTAGCCGCGAGGAGAAGGACCGCGACTGGGAGATGTCGGTCCAGATGGCGCTGATCGCGCGCGACCTGATGGTGGGCAACCCCAAACTCGCCGAACTGGGCTTCGTGGAGGAGTCCCGCGGGCACAATGCGCTTGCCGGCGGCTTCCAGGGGCAGCGGCAGTGGACCGACCATCTGCCCAACGGCGACTTCCTGGAGGCGATCCTGACCTCCTCGTTCGACTGGAACGGCATCCGCCAGCCGTACATCGTCGCCACGGAGAACGATGCCCTGAACGGCGTCTCTATGCTCCTCGGGCACCTGCTCACGGGCGGAACGGCCCAGCTTTTCGCGGATGTCCGCACCTACTGGTCCCCGGAAGCCGTGAAGCGCGTCACCGGCTACACCGTCGAGGGCGCCGCGTCGGGCGGCTTCCTGCACCTTATCAACTCTGGCCCGGCGGCGCTGGACTGGACCGGCCAGCAGACCCTTGATGGCAAGCCGGCGATTAAACCCTTCACGGACATTACGCCGGACGAGGTGCAGGCGTGTCTCGCGGCGACGCAGTGGTGCCCCTCCAACACCGGGTACTTCCGCGGCGGTGGATGGTCCACGGACTTCCTGACCCGGGGCGGCATGCCGGTGACCATGTGCCGCCTGAATCTGGTAAAGGGCCTCGGGCCGGTGCTCCAGATCGCGGAGGGCTACACCATCGACCTGCCGGAGAACGTCCACGACGCCCTGGACCAGCGCACGGACCCGACGTGGCCGACGACCTGGTTTGTTCCCAACGTCACGGGGGAGGGCGCCTTCACCGACGTCTACACCGTCATGAACAACTGGGGCGCGAACCACGGCGCGATCTCCTACGGCCATATCGGCGGCGACCTCATCACGCTGGCCTCTCTGCTCCGAATCCCTGTGGATATGCACAACGTCCCCGCGGAGCGCGTGTTCCGTCCCGCTTCCTGGGCGCGCTTCGGCGCCTCCAGCGACCCCTACGGCGGCGACTACCGCGCCTGCGCAGCGTACGGCCCTCTGTACCGTTAACGTTAACGCTACGTATACGACACCTCGCCCCCGGCTTCTACTGCCGGGGGCGGTTTTCGTTTCCGCTCACCCGCCGGTACAATCGAGTCAGGAGGCACGGATGGCAATAGCACCTGAACGCGAGCGCCCCCCGCAGCCGGTCCGCTGGACCCGCGAGCAGTACCACCATATGGGTGAACTCGGCTGGTTCGTAGACGCGCGCGTGGAGTTGGTCGAGGGGGAGATCGTAGAGATGAGTCCGGTAAAGCCGCGGCACTGGGTCGCAGTGGGCCTGGTCGCCGCCGCCCTGCGTCGCGCCTTTGCGGTTGGCTTCGTCGTCCGCGAGGAGACCGCTCTGGGACTCGGGAGATCTGAGCCGGAGCCGGATGTAGCCGTGATCCCCGGTAACCTGCGCGATTTTGTGGACGCTTTGCCGCAGCACCCCGTTCTGGTCGTAGAGGTTGCGGACTCCTCCCTGGACTACGACCGTGCGACGAAGCGGCGATTATACGCGCGCCACGCTATCCCCGAGTATTGGATTCTGAATCTGCAGGACGACGTTCTAGAGGTCTATCGGGAACCGGATATAGAGCAGGAGAATTATGCGCCGGCCGTCGTCCTGCGTACGGGCGACCGCGTGACGCCTGTCGCCGCGCCGGAGGTCGCCATAGCCGTTGCCGATCTTTTGCCGTGACGGTTTCCCCGGCGGCGGAGCGCGGACGAGTATAGAGCCGTGATCTTCACCGAGGCCCATGCGGGCCGCAACCAGCCGGAGCGCATTGTGACGTTCGGCCTGTACCTTTCCGTGGCGGCGGCGCTGGACGCGCACGGGGAGATGCGCTATGTGCGCGAAACCGGCGCGGCGGGCTACTCGGCGAGCGAGGTCGCGGACCGGCAGGCGACGCTGCGCTGGACCCGGCAGATCGACGCCCTGAACCGCGGGCGCAAGTGGGCGCGCGAGCGGTTCGCCGCGCTCCTGAACCCGATGCTGGCAGACGGGATTGCCGTCGCTGTGGTGCCCTCGCACGACCCTTTTGTCACCGATACCCCCGTTCGCGCCCTGGCACGGGCCCTCGCCGCTGCCGGCCACGACCGTGTGGACGCCACGGGCTGCCTGGTACGCCACACGAAGATCAAGCGCATTGTGTGGGGCGGGCCGAGCTTTGCCAGTCTACACCGGGACACGATCCGGGTGGAGGCGCCGGAGCGGTTTGAGGGAAGGCACGTCCTGTTGCTGGACGACATCGCCCGGAGTGGGGCGTCGCTGCGGGCCTGCCGGGCGCTACTGCGGGAGGCGGGCGCGGCGGAGGTGCAGGCAGTGGCGCTCGGGCGCGTGGTAAAGTCCTCTGCATGAACGAAGAGTTGCGCACGGAACTGAAGGGGAGCGGCTGGCGCGCGGGGACGTACCGGGGGTACCTCATGAAGCGCGTTGCCGGGATTGAGTTCGAGGTCGGGCCGGACCGGGGGGCGCCCGAGGACGACCCGCGCCTGATGCTCCGCTGGCGCTACCACACGGAGTCGGCGCATCGAAGCGGGGAGGAGGCAATCCCCGGCGTCGCCACGCGCGCCCGCATTGAGGACGCCATGACGGCGATCTATCAGCGAGTCCACGAGCGGCCCGACCCTGCGCGTGTCTTCGGCGGCCGGCGTCGACGTACACCGGCTGCCCCGCACGCGCCCGTCGCCGGCGCCGCGTCTCCGGATACCGCGCTGGACGCGGAAGAGGTCGGCCAGACCGCTCTGGACTTCTGAAGTCGGCTTCTCACGTTTCGCCTTCGCCGTTGCGGTGCTGCGCCCGGTAGTCGCTGGGGCGAAAGCCGGTGTAGCGCTTGAAGGCGGTGGCGAAGTACTGACTGGAGCGGAAGCCAAGCGCGAAAGCAATCGTGGTCACGCTCCCGTCTCCCGCGCGCAGGCGGCGCTCCGCCTCGGCGATGCGCCGTCGCATGCGCCACTCCCCCGGCGGGTGGCCCGTTTCACGCTCGAATGCCTCAAACAGAGCCTGAGGGCGGAGCCCGATGGCGGCTGCCACATCGCGAACCGTGAAGGGCTCCCCCAGGTGGGCTTCCATCCAGGCGGTTGCTGCGGCCACGGGAGCGTCGGCTGCGGAAGCGTGCGGGGGATGCTGTCGCGGCTCGTTCTGCTGCGCTGCCAGCGCCGCCCCGTCCCGTGCCGTCGCGACAAGAAGCGCATGGAGCGCGCTCCGGGCGGCGATGGGGGAGAGCACGGCGTCACGAACCCGGTGCTCGTGCACCAGGGCGGCAAAGTGCCCCGGAACCTCGGGCGAGGCGGGGAAGCGGCGCTCTTCGATCGCGGACAACTGCGCCAGAAGGCTTTCTGTTTCCCCGGCACTCAGGCCGGGGAGCGGCATGAGCGAGCGGACCTGCACCCAGAAGAGTTCGCACGGGTGCATCACGGCGTCGCTGCCCCCGTGCGACTCGCCGGGGCGTGTAACAAAGAGGTCGCCGCTCCGGACGGAGTAGCGCCGGTCTCCCACCCACCACTGCACGGAGCCGTCCAGCAGGTAGCAGATCTCGAATGCGTCCGGATGCTGGTGGGGCGAAAGTCCGGCAGTCTGGGCCTGCGGGAATCGCGACCAGCCCAGCATCGCGATCTCCGGGAGAAGGGCAGGGGCGCCGATGCCATCGCCGTAGGTCTCCCGGGCCGTTCCGTCCGGGCGACGCTGCCCCGGCCATGTTCGTTTTCGCATGTTCGATTTTATCCGGCGCTACCGCAGAACGACAGGGCGCCCGAAGCGCGCGTATCCTTGCCGTAACACGCGGACGCGGAGGTAAGCGATAAATGGCCGAGACGATGACGCCCACGGTGACCCTGACGCCGGAGCAGGTGTCCTTTTTCCACGAGAACGGGTTTCTGGCGCTGGACCCGATCACCACCGAAGAGGAGCTGGTGTGGATGCGCGCGGCGTATGACCGCATCTTTGCGGAGCGAGCTGGGCGCGACGAGGGCAACCAGTTCGACCTGGGCGGCACGGATGAGGAGGGCGTGGAGGCCCGCCTGCCGCAGATCCTGAGCCCGACGAAGTACGCTCCTGAACTTAAGGAAGGGCTGTTTCGGGTGAACGCCCTGGCGATCGCGCGGGAGCTTCTGGGGCCTGAGGTGCAGCCGCGGGGCGACCACGCGATCTTCAAACCCGCAGGAGTAGGGGCGGCGACGCCCTGGCACCAGGACGAGGCGTACTGGGACCCGAGGCTGGAGTACCGGTCGATCTCGATGTGGATGCCCCTTCAGGAGGCGACGATAGAGAACGGCTGCATGTGGTTCCTCCCCGGGAGCCATGAGTGGGATATCTACCCGCACCAGAGCATTGGGGCAGACCCGCGCGTCCACGGCCTCGAAGTCCTGGGCGCGGACACCTCCGGGGCCGTGGCGTGCCCCTTGAAGCCGGGTGGTGTCACCATCCATCTGAATCGCACGCTCCACTACGCCGGCCCTAACACATCCGGCATCCCGCGGCGTGCGCTCATTATGGGGTTTGGCCTGGATGCGAAGCCCTGCCCCACGGAGCGGAGCTTCCCGTGGAACGACGCCAAGCGCACCCCGCGCGAGGAGCGGGCCCGGGCCGCGGCGGCGCAACAAAAGGCGGCCTGAAGGCCGCCCCCGCCCTTCAGCCAGAGGGGAAGTGTGTCATAATCAACGCATGGAAGAACACGCGGCCCCTCGATTCCAACGCAGGACGTGGCGCTACGCCTTCTGCTTCGCTCTCCTCGCGGGGGCCGCGCTTGCCAGCGCGGTGTACTCCCTGCGGGCGGACGCCGGCCCTGCGGAGCGTTTGGCCGCCGCGGCGCTCGGGTTTCTGGCAGTGCGCTTCCTGCGGACGTTTCGGGCGGAGGTGGGGCTGGGTGTCCTGGCGGTTCGGGCGTCCCTGTGCGGAGCCGCCGGGCCGCTCGCGGCGGGGGTAGCGGCGGCCTCGATTCTGGCCTGTGTCTTCTTCCCGCCCTGCCTGACGAGCGGCGCCTCCCTGAGCGATGCCGAAGAGGCGACCATGACCGACTTCCAACTGGCCCAGGCGCCGCTTCCAGGCGGCGGCTTTGCGGTCGGTGGGGCGGGGAGCCCCGTCACCGCTCTGAACTCCCTGGCGCAGGTGCCGCTTGCGTGGACCGAGCCGGTGGGGCCGAGCGGCGGGAGGTGGGTCTTCTTCGCGGGCGGAGAGGTCCGCGAAGTAGGCAGCGCCGAGTGGCACCGCCTGAAACCGCGCCCCTGACCCATCGCAGGGGCGCGCTACGCTCCTCTTTCCTCCCTGCCCGCCGTACACGGCGGGCAGGCAGTGGGTTAAGCGGCTTCGGCCGCGTCGGCTCCGTCGGATGTCTCGTCCCGGAAGCGGCCCATTCCCCGGTACTTCTCCATTCGCGCCGACAGGAGGCGCGTGGGCGAGAGTTTCGTCAGTTCCTTCAGATGCCGGGAAACGGCCTCGCGGATCGCGGTGCCGGTCGCCTCCGGGTTCCGGTGCGCGCCGCCGAGCGGCTCAGGGATGACCTCGTCGATCAGCCCCAACTCCAGGGCATCCTTTGCTGTCACCCGCATCGCCTCGGCCGCTTCAGGACCGCGCGAGGGGTCGCGCCACAGAATTGAGGCGCAGCCTTCCGGCGCGATCACGGAGTAGATGCTGTGCTCCAGCATGAGCACGCGGTCTGTGACCGCGAGCCCCAGCGCCCCGCCGCTGCCGCCTTCCCCGATGATTACGGTGATGGTCGGGGTGCGCAGTGCCGCCATTTCGCGCAGGTTGCGCGCGATGCTCTCGGAGATGCCGCGCTCCTCGCTCGGCGGGTTGGAGTCGGCTCCGGGGGTGTCCACCAGAGTCAGGACGGGGCGGCGGAACTTCTCCGCCAGCTTCATCAGCCGGAGCGCCTTGCGGTACCCCTCGGGGCGGGCATAGCCGAAGTTGCGCTTCTGCCGCTCCTTCAGGTCGCGCCCCTTCTGCTGCCCGATGACCAGAATCGGTTTGCCCTCAAACGAAGCGAAGCCGCCGACGATGGTGCCGTCGTCGGCGAACAGGCGGTCCCCAGACAACTCCAGGAAGTCGTCGCAGAGCATCGGGACGTAGTCAAGTGTATAGGGCCGGTCCTTGTGCCGAGCCAGCAGAACCTGGTCCCAGGGGGTGAGCCGGGCGAAGAACTGCCGCAGGTAGGCGTCCCGCTTCCCCTCGACCTCCGCGATCTCCGGCGAGATGCCGCCGCCCTCGCGCTCCGCAGCGACCTTCATCTTGGCGATGGTGGCCTCAAGCTCCGCGATGGTCTGCTCGAATTCGAGAACGTTCATATTGTCCATGCTACTTCGCCGCCCCCTTCGCGCCCCCGCTGCTGCGCCGCGGCGACTCGGAGCCGTTTGCCGCGACGGACTCTGCGCCCGCGCCGAAGAAGGCGAGCGTACGCACCAGGGTAGACTGCATCTCCCGGCGAGGGACGATGCGGTCTACCATGCCGTGCTCGTGCTGGAACTCAGCGGTCTGGTAGTTGGCCGGCTCCTTGAACTGCTTGGCCTGCTGGGCGACCCGGGCGCCGGCGAAGGCGACATACGCCTTCGGCTCAGCGAAGATGACATCGCCCAGCGAGGCGAACGAGGCAAAAGCGCCCCCGGTGGTGGGGTGGGTGAGGACCACAATGTAGGGCACCCGCTCCTCCGCCATTTGGGCGATGGCGGCGCTGGTCTTCGCCATCTGCATGAGGCCCAGGAGCCCCTCCTGCATCCGGGCGCCGCCGGATGCCACGAACGTGACGAAGGCGGAGCGGTTTGCGATGGCGCGGTCCGCGCCCCGCACAAACTTCTCGCCGAAGACCGAGCCCATCGAGCCGCCCATGAAGCGGAAGTCGGCGACGAGCAGCGAGCAGGGCCACCCGCCGATGGTGGCGGTGCCCGAGACGAGCGTGTCGGTGCGCCCGGTCACCTGTTCGCCCTTGGCCAGCTTCTCTCGGTACTCCGGGAAGTCGAGCGGGTCCACGGCGGTCAGGCCGGCGTCGTATTCGGTGAATGACCCCTCGTCGGCGGTGTAGGCGATGCGCTCTTCAGCGGTGAGGGAGTGGTGGAACCCGCACTTCGGGCACACCTTCAGATCGCGTTCAAAGTCCTTCGAGTACAGGAGCGCCCGGCACTTCTCGTTCTTACAGTGCGTAAAGAGACCCTCGGGCACGGCCTGTGACGCCGAAGCGGCGGCGTCACGGCGTCGGAACCAGTCCGGCATCAGTTGTAAATCCTTAACTTGAAGCGCGCGCTTCTCTGGGGCGAGGCGCCGCTAACCCCATCATTATAGGCCGACGGGGACCGTCTGCCACGTGGGGGCAACGGGGAAAGGGACATACGGCGGCCCGTGATATACTTGTCTGCGCCCTTTTCCGCGCCCACTTTACGAATACATCGCTCCGGGGACTCTTATGGCCATCGATGATTTGCGCCGCAAGATCGACGAGATCGACGACGAGATTCTTTTGCTGCTCTCCCGCCGTTCGGAGATAGTCCACCAGGTCGGCGAGAGCAAGGGGAAGACGGACACCCGGTACTTCAGTCCCGAGCGCGAGCGCCAGATCTATGACCGCCTGCTGGCGAAGAACGCGGGCCTGTATCCCCCGGAGGCAATCCGGGCGATCTTCCGCGAGGTGATCTCCGCGTCCCTGGCGCTGGAAGCGCCGCTCCGTGCGGCGTACCTGGGACCGGCGGGGACCTTCTCCCACCGCGCGGCCCTCAACCGGTTCGGCACGTCCTCGGAACTCAGGCCAGTCGATACTATACCAGACGTGTTCCACGAAGTCGAGCGCAACGCCGCCGACTACGGCGTGGTCCCGGTGGAGAACAGCACCGAGGGGGTGGTGCCCTACACGCTGGATATGTTCTCTAAGACCCGCCTGAAGGTCTGCGCCGAGGTCTTCGTCCCGGTGGACCACCACCTCGCGACGAAGGCGGAATCCCTGAAGGCGGTAAAGCGCCTCTACGCCCATCCGCAGAGCTTTGCCCAGTCCCGAAACTGGCTCCGCGAAAACCTTTCGAAGGTAGAGGTCGTGGAGGTTACCAGCAACAGCAAGTCCGCGCAGATGGCGTCGGTGGACTCGGAGGGGGCGGCGATCTGCACCGACATCGCCGCCGAGATCTACAAGGTCCCCGTCGTCGCGCAGCACATCGAGGACTCGCCGCACAACCGGACGCGCTTCCTGGTGATCGGGCAGAATGAGCCGAAGCCCTCCGGCAAGGACAAGACCAGCATCTTCTTCTCGGTGCGCCACAAGGCGGGCGCGCTGATGCGGGCGATGGCGGCATTCGACGCCCACGACCTGAACCTGACCATGATCGAGTCACGGCCTACCAAGCAGATGCCGTGGGAGTACGTGTTCTTCATCGACTTCCAGGGGCACCGCGAGGAGGAGCGCGTGCAGCACGCCCTCAAGATGCTGGAGGAGCACAGCCTCTTCGTGACGATCCTCGGCTCGTACCCCGAGGCGGATTAAAGCCAGGATTCAGCGGTCAGCGTTGGACGAGGCGGGCGGAAGCAGGAGAATGGCGGTCGGTACGCGCACGCCGGTCGGCTCGGCGTCCCGGAGCGCGCCGTCTGTGTCGCGGTACACAAGCTGCGCGGAGGGGCCGCCGTCCAGGCACATCGCGTCCTCTACCTGGGCGCCGTGGCGGCGCCGAAAGTAGTCTTCCAGGAAGTTGGCGACGTCCTCATATTCGGCGGCATCCGCCCGGCCCAGCACCAGATGGGCCGGGCGGCCGTTTTTGTGGTCGTAGGCCACGAACGCGCGGCTCTCCTTGCCAGGGCTGGCCAGCCGCTCCTCGCGTGCCGTGATGCGCCGCCGCCCCCCGTCGAAGAGGCGCGGACCGCAGGCGACCGCGGACTGCACTCTCCACGCTCGCCCGGGCCTCGGGTTCACAGGGTCGTCGTAGCGTTTCACCACGTGCTTGACCGTGCCGATAGCCCAGGTGATTTCGGGGGTGCCGTCCGCATGGAATCCAACGGCAGAGCGCAGGTAGCGCTCGTCGGGAAAGTCCGAGGAGGCGGTGTCACTGCCCGGGGCGACGACCTTCCCGCCGGTGAGCGCGAGCTGGACAATCTGCTTGCGCTGTCCGACCTCGTCGTAGGTGTTCCCAAAGAAGCCGCCGTTGATCCCCCCGAGTGCCCCGTACTTCTCGACCCACTCAGGCACGGTTCGGGCATCGCCGACAAAGTTATTGCGGACCCGTTCGATGTTCTCTGCGACCACAACCGGGCGCACACCGCGGGCGGCGTTCAGGTCGATGTCGAGGAGCTGGAAGCCGCCGGGCTCGCGCCGGAACGTGACGCCCGGCGCCACCGCGACCGAGTCTTGCGTGGCTGACCCGGGGCAGCCGCTCAGAGCAAGCAGCGCGAGCGGTGACAGCAGCAGGGCGGCGGCAGCGCGGACCAACGCCATTCTTCGGGAGGTTGAGGACACGCCTCGCATTGTACGGCGGGGTGAGCCGTTTTGCCGCGGGCGCGGCGCCGGGTTGGGCACGGGTTGGGCAAAGGAATGCCCTCCCCCGACGGTGGTGTGCGGGGGAGGGCGGCAGAGCAGGGGAGGGCGCTGGTCTAGAACGCGTCGATGTTCTTGACCTCGCGCGCGTACTTCTCGATGAACGCGCGGCGCGGCTCGACCTTGTCGCCGAGCAGAACCGAGAACATCTGGTCCGCCTCGGCGGCCTCCTCGACCGTCACCTGCGCCAGGGTACGGTGCTCCGGGTTCATGGTCGTGTCGGCCAGGTCCTCCGGGTTCATCTCACCGAGTCCCTTGAACCGGGTGATGTGGACATCCTTGCGGCGGACCTCCTTCAGGATCTGGTCACGCTCCGCCTCGGTGCGCGCATAGCGCTTCTCGTCCTTGCCAATCCGGATCGAGTACAGCGGCGGCTGGGCGATGAAGATGTGCCCCTCCTCCACCAGCGGGCGCATGTAGCGGTAGAAGAAGTTCAACAGCAGCGTCCGGATGTGGTCGCCGTCCACGTCCGCGTCGGTCATGATGATGACCTTGCCGTAACGCAGCTTGCTCAGGTCGAACCGGCCGTTGTTGTTGGTGCCCTCCTCGTCCTCGGAGTGCAGGGCCAGGCCCGTGCCCACCGCGGAGATGAGCATCTTCACCGCCTCGTTGTCGAGCGCCTTGTCGATGCGGGCCTTCTCCACGCAGATGATCTTGCCGAACAGAGGCAGGATCGCCTGGGTCCGCCGGTCGCGCCCCTGCTTGGCGGAGCCGCCTGCGGAGTCACCCTCCACCAGGTACAGCTCGCACTTCTTCGGGTCGCGCTCCGTGCAGTCCGCCAGCTTGCCGGGCAGCCCGCCGCCGTCCAGGGCGTTCTGCCGCTTCACCAGGTCGGCCGCCTTGCGCGCCGCCTCGCGGGCCTTGGCCGCCGTGAACGCCTTATCGAGGATAGACTTCGCCACCGCCGGATTCTCCTCCAGGAAGGTGGTCAGCCCCTCGCCGACAATGGTGTTCACCATGCCCTCGACCTCGACGTTCGTCAGGCGCCGCTTGTCCTGGCTGTTGAACATCGGGTTGGTCAGGCGCACCGAGATGACGGCCGTCAGCCCCTCGCGCACATCCTCGCCGGAGAAGTTGCTGTCCCGCTCCTTCAGGAAGCCGTTCTTACGCGCGTACTGGTTGATGACGCGGGTAAGCGCCGTCTTGAAGCCCGAAAGGTGCGTCCCGCCGTCCGGCTGGGGGATGTTGTTGGCGAAGGCGTAGATGTTCTCCTGGTAGCTCTTGTTGTACTGGATCGCGATCTCGACCTGCGCCTCATCCTGCTGCTTCGCGAAGTAGATCACCTTGCTGTGCAGGGCGTCCTTGGTCTCGTTCAGGTGCGCCACAAACTCGGCGATACCGTTCTTGGCGTGGAAGCGCACCGGCTCCTCATCGTGCAGCTCGTCCGTGAAGGTGATCGCGACCTCCTTGTTGAGGTAGGTCAGCTCCCGGATGCGCGCGACGAAGCGCTCGGTGTGGTAGTCCAGCTCGCCCTCCTCGTTCAGCGCGATGCCGAAGATGGACTTGTCGGCCAGCCACCGCTGCTTCGTGCCCGTGTCCGCCGGATCACACTTGCCGATGACCTTGAGCGGCATGGTGGTCACCCCGCGCTCGAAGCGGATCTGGTGGACCTTGCCCCCGCGCTTGACGGTCGTCTCCAGCCAGTCGGACAGGGCGTTGACGCAGGACGCGCCGACACCGTGGAGGCCGCCGGACGTCTTGTAGCCGCCCTCGCCGAACTTCCCGCCCGCGTGCAGGCGCGTCATAACCATCTCCACGCCGGGCAGACCCGTCTGCTTATTGATGTCTACCGGGATGCCGCGCCCGTTGTCCTCAACCGTGATCACGCGGTCCTTGCCGATGTGGACATTAATCTCGGTGCAGTATCCCGCCAGGACCTCGTCGATGGAGTTGTCGATGATCTCCTTGAACAGGTGGTGCAGGCCGCTAACGCCGGTGTCGCCGATGTACATGCCGGGGCGCCGGCGCACCGCCTCCAACCCCTCCAGCTCGCTCAGGTTGTTGGCATCGTACTTCTGCTCCACCCGCTGCACGCCCAGGGAGCTGGCCTGGCCGTTCGCCGGCTCCTCCGCGGAAGAGGGGGCGGCGCCGTTGCCATTCGCCGCCGCGCCCGCGGGCGCCTTACCCGTTACTTCTCCGTCCTTGTTCGTCTTTGCCAAATCCTTCACTCCTTGTCCCGGGTCAGAACTCCATGCTCGGGAGAGCCGCATCCTGCTGAGAGTCACTGCTACTCATTGAAAAGATTTACAGGAAAATAACCTTCTTATAGTACCACGAACACTCGTTTGCGTCAACGCCCCTTACGCGTGCGCGTGGGCGCGTACGCGAGGCGAGAAGGGGGGCGGGAAAAAGTTTCAAACGGCCCTTGACAATCCCGTGAGGCGGCGATAACATTCCCTTCGTCGCCGGACGGAAGCCCGACGACAGGCACCTTGAAGAATCGCAGAGACGGCGGAGTTGCGAAGAGCTTGAAAAAAAAGTTCTTGACAAATCCGAAAGACTGCGGTAAATTGGAGAGTGCGCGCCGCCCCGACGGACGGCGCGGAGAGAGCGACGGGAAGCGCCGCTACCACCTGCAAGGGGGTGCGGTTTTTGTTTGCCCGGAGCTCGCTCCCGTGAACTTTTAAAGCTTCATATTGGACAGCATAGCGTGACGTTTTGTGAATGTCGCTTTTGAGTGACTTCAACGGAACGGCAGGCTCCAGCGCCAGGTATCTGAACTAAAATTCGAGAAGTGCGTTCTCGTGCCTCTCAAATAATCTTCGCAAGCTTTGCAGCTTCGGCTGTTATAAGTTATTTGTCGGAGAGTTTGATCCTGGCTCAGGACGAACGCTTGCGGCGTGCCTAAGAAATGCAAGTCGAACGGGGGTAGCGATACCCTAGTGGCGAACGGTCGCGTAACACGTAAGCAACCTGCCCTGAAGTGG
>Ga0065721_10051038_pt1 | contig 16488 bp, 12 predicted proteins | sample Mesricmetagenome_FD_59108 | JGI IMG/M metagenome (GOLD analysis project Ga0065721, IMG submission 59108) | Mesophilic microbial community from rice straw/compost enrichment Sample: eDNA_1 v2 (version 2) | ecosystem: Engineered > Solid waste > Grass > Composting > Bioreactor | place: USA: Davis... | reverse complement strand
CCGGCCGCCAGCCATTGCGCGATGAAGCCGCCGCCGATGAAGTCGTCATGACTGAGCGCGGCAAAGTTCAGCACCTGCTCGCCGCAATCGGCCGAGTAGCTTCCCTCGAACGCGGCCACCACGGTGCCGTCCGTCTGCGGCGACAGCGTCGGCGTCGCGCCGGCGCGCCAGTCGCCGCAGCGGCCGTTGGTCAGCGCGAGCCGATTGTCCAAGCGCAGTTGCGCGAGCGGCGGCGTCACGGAAACGCCGACCGTTTGCGTGGCGGCATCCGGCGTCAGCGTGAAGGACAGGGTCTTGAACGAATACAGCAGCGCGTCCGGCGCCACGTTGTAGGCGCGATGGGTCTCGCCGTCGATGGTGCCGCCGTTGTCGAGCCCATTCTGGAAGTAGCTGCGATCGAGCACGATGTCGCCTGCAATGGTGGTCACGCCCGCGCGCAGCGCCCCGGCGACCAGCTTGGCCATTTCCTCGGGCACCAGCTTCGGGTCGCCCTGGCCGCGCAGATAGACGTTGCCGACCACGCCATCCGCGCCGGGCTCGCGATCCGCATAGAGCGAGGTCTGCCACCGGTAGCTCGGGCCCAGCAGTTGCAGGCCGGCGAACGTGGTGATCAGCTTCATCGTCGAGGCCGGGTTCATCGGCGTCTGGGCGTTCCAGCTGGCGGTGGCCGTCGGCGCGCCTTGGCGGACGACGTAGAAGCTGGCGGCGAAAAGCGGTACGCCCGCCTGCCGCAACGCCAGCAGCACGGACGGTGGCAGGCCCGTTTGATCCTGTGCGAGCGACAGCAGCCTGGCTTTGGATGCCGCCACCCTTGTCGACGACGAGGGCCCCGCTGCCTTGGCAGCGGCGGCCTTTGACTTGGACCGCTTGGTGGCGGCTTCGGAGTTGGCAGCGGCGCCGATTGCCAGGGCAAACGCCAGGAATGGCACCATGCTGCGGGCGAGAAGGGGGCGAGCAGGCATGGGCAGCATGGTACCGTAGTCGTCTGCAACGATGCGACCCCGATGCCCGACTCACCTGCTCATGGTGGCGAGGAAGCGCTGCCAGATCCCGGCTTCCGTGCGTTGGCTTCAGAGTTGGCGGAACAGCTGAAACAGCCAGATTCGCTGGTCGTCCCGAGTGTGACGCCTGCCTGCCCCGGGAAGAATACGGACACGGGGCGATGACTGCGACGCCGTGGATTGACAGCCGGCGGACGAGCTTCCCGCGCTGCCGAAGGCGGTCCGGTAGAGGGCACCATCCCGCGCGCTTCGGTCGAAATTGATGACCCGAAGGTCCAGCGCGCAATAGAACCGCTTCAACATTTGTGCAAGAGCCGCCGAGTCGATTCTTGAATACGTGTAGGCCTCCTCACGATCAGCGAATCCGTTGGGGACCAGAAAGCGGCCGAAGCGGTCCCGATCGAACAACTGTTCAAAAGCAAGTCCGAGCAGTCCTCTTTCACCGAGCGCGGGTGCAATACGAAGCAGGACGATATCGAGTTCGGAAACATGATTGACCGCGTGCTCGTCGGCGTACGGCTGCAGCATGTTTTGATGCTCGGCCAACTCGCCTTCGCTGAGCAAGGGAAAGCGGCGCGAAAACGAGAACGTCAGCGTGTCCTTGTCGCACAGCAGATGCACGAATTCGGGACACATGGCGTTGTAGATTCGTGGAGTCAGCATTCCCAACTCCACCAGGTATCGCGCGGCATAACGAATGCATTCGGGCGGGGCGCTCGTCACCTCGTCGAATACCGTCGCCAGGCGCACGAATTGGCTGGCCGTCTTTCCCGAGCGGATACCTGCCTGCAAGAAGGACCGCAGGCGGCCGGGCGACCGTTCGAAGTACTGGAAAAGCGGGCGCAGTGGTCCGCCGCAAACCAGCACCTCGAATTCGTGCGTGGTATCCATCAAGGCAAGCGCGGCGTCCGGATCGGCATCGATCACCGCGAGCTTCAATTCCGTCGGCAGGGCGCCCAGATATCCGGGTCGATTGGAATGTGGCCGGTCGTGATGGTCCGTTCCGTAGAGATCGTGCGGCCTGGCCGTGTGCGTCGATGCTGTCGGTACCAATGGCATATGCAGTTCCCTCCCAGGTTTGAATCATGGATTGCCCCGATACCGCCGTCGAGCCGATCCGGTCTGCCGATCGGGCTCGCTCGTCAGTGCTCAGCCGCCGCCAGCGGACAGATCGCCGGGTACCGGAACGTTGCTGCTGGACGGCTTCTCGTCAAACACAAAATGCCGCGGGTCGCCCGACTGCGCCAACCGGTCGATCTCGTGCGCGAACATTTCGGCGCAGGCTGCAAGGATGGAAAGCGTCGCCTTGAACTTGAGCGACGTGATCTTGATGCTCCGGCCTTCCAACGCGAACGTCGCGACAGCACGAAGACCGGCATCTTCCGGCGCCGGCACGATGTTGCCGGCCGCCAGCGGCATGATATGCAACGCGGTGCCGATGTCGGGCGCCGGCTGGTATAGCTTGTAGGTGATCGTGCCGCCGATCGCTCTTCCGCTTTCATCGCACGCTATCTGCACGAGGTTGATCTTTTGCCCCGCGGCGGTCGTGATCGCCTCGGGAAGTCCAATGGCCCTGGCCAGCGCGATCGTCGCCGCGTTCTCCACCGCGCTGCGGGGCCGCTGCGTGATCAGATACAGCAGGGCATCGAACGTGTCATCGTTGCCCTCGGCGGCCGCGTGGATCTTCTCCATGGCGATATCCACAGCCCCCGGCAGACGATTCTGGATCTCCTTCTGCTGCTGCTCCACCGGCAGCCCTGCAAGCCCCTCACCGAAGCCTGGCGGAATCAATCGCTCGTTGGCGATCTCGCACGGATACACCAGTTCCGACTGATCCCTTGGAATGTCGGCCTGCAACTGAGCAATCAGATCCCGCCGCCATTCCGCCCTTTGCTTCGTGACATCGCCATAACTGGCAAACCGATTCAGCGCCATCTGGTCGGCGAAGAATTCCTGCAGGTCCTCCGTGGATCGGAGCTTCGCGTTCCGCATCAACGCGGGCAGCAATTCGTCGTTGAACCGGGCTTCCAGGGCCCTGGCCTGTTCGAGCGATTGCCGGAGGGCGCCGGACACGTCGCTGTTCGCTCTTTCGAAGCCCTCGTGAGCGGATGCGGCCTGACATATCTTGTGAATCAGATAGCCGCCCCCCGCCGCGCCCCCGGCAGCGAGCGCTCCGAGCAGCACGAGACCGAGAGGAGGGAAGGCGACCGTGACGACGAGCATCGCCAGTGCGCTGGCGATGCCGGCGATGCCCAGCAACAGGATGGCCTTGGCGCCGGGCGCCTCGTTGTCCGGATAGTCGCGAACATCGGTGGCCAGTTGATCCAGGTCGGCCAGCGCATCGCCCACCGACTTCGCGCACTGCTTGATATCGGCACGCAGCCGCAGCAGTTCCTGGCGCGTGATACGTACGTCGTTGTGTTGCTGCAGATCCCATGCTTCGATGCGGGCAGCGGCAGACTGGGCATCCGCGATCTTCTTGCCGCATCGTGCCGCGCTGCTCAGGATCTCGGCCTTGCGGCTCGTATCCGGCAACGAATGCACCGCGTTTGTGAGCTCCTGCCAGCCGGCATCGAGCAGGTCGATCACACGGGGCGCCGGCGGGTGCTCGACAGCGCCGGTGGGTTGCACGTGTTGCGCGCCATTGGCGGCCGCGGCATCGATGCGGGACGGCTCGATCTCATGCGGCTGAGGATGGGCTTCGGAGCGGATTGAACTGGTGTCCGGGAGGGAGCCGGCGGGATTTTCGGTGGAGCGAGGCTGGGCAAAGATACGGAACATGTCGTCGCGGCGGTGGGGTGGAGAAACGCCAACGATGGACGGCAACGTTGGCTGGGGCTTCAGGACAGCGAAGCCTACCCACCGCACTGCGACGCCGCTGTTCTAATCGTGGCGGCCGCTAAAGAATTTGAACCGATGGTTCAGCGACCCCGGGCGGCGTCGCGATATCCGGCGGCTGTCGGGGAGGCGAGAGCCTCAGCCGAGTCGCGCCAACAGCCCTCTCAGCGTCTGCTGTTCCTGCTCCGACAGGGCGCGCGCCATCTTCACGTCGTGGTCGCAAACCGCCCGGGTTGCCGCCTCCAGCGTTCGGCGTCCCGCCGCCGTCAACACCAGGCTGAACGCCCGCCGATCGTTGGCGGCCGGCCGTCGCGCCACCAGCTTCATTTCCTCCAGCGCATCGACTAGCAGCACCGCCCCCGAACGTGCAATGCCCATGATCCTGGCCAGGTCGGTCAACTTCAGGTCCGGATTGCGCGATATCAGCACCAGTGCCGAGAAGCGTGGCGGCGTGATGTTCCAGGGCGCCAGCGAGCGCACGAAGTCTTCGTAGAGCCGGATTTGCGCGCGGCGGATCGCGTAGCCGATCAGGCCGTCCAGAACCCCGTAGTCGACGTCCGGCAGATGCGGATCGAAGCCGCCGGCTTCGGTGGCGGGGTCGGGCGCGAGCGTATCGCGGGTCTTGCGCGCGGCCCGGGAAGAAGGGGACGAGGGCGAGGGCGGCGAGGAGGGCGGCGAAGCGGACATGGAGCAGGGGATGGCGGACGCGAAGCCCGCGATCCGTTCAGGCGACGCGGAAGTATCGCATCTGCACGCGGTCCGGGAACCGCGCGCCGGTGGCGACAAAGGTGTGTTGCATCAGCCAGCGATAGGCGGGCGCCTGCGTTTCGAAGCGCGGGGCGGTGCGGAAGTAGATCCGCGACGGATCGACCGTCTCGCCGGCGGACAGGCGCGCGAGCACATCGGCGGGACCGCTGCGCAGGCCCGCGTTGACGATGTAGATCCGGGCGCCGTCATCGGTCTGCACGACATAGCGCGCTTCGATCTCCGCGACCGTGACGCCGTCGCCAAGGTCCGGCCGGACCAGCTGGAAGTCGGCGCCGCCGGGCAGCACACGGCCGCGCAGCAGCGGTCCATCGACGACCCCATCGAGAATCGGGATCACGCGCCGCTGCCCCACCGCGCTGGCGCCGACCTCGATCGCCGGATCGAGCCGGAAGCTGAAGTCGGCGACATGCTCGAGCTTCGGCGTCGGCAAGCCGGCCAATGCCGATGCGGCGCTCACTTGAGCAGCTTCCAGTTGCCGTTGTCGATCGTCAGCATCACGCGGCCGCGCTGGTCGAAGCCAAAGTGGTCCTGGCTGGTGTAGTTCAGCACGCCGTGTGAGACCACGATCTCACGCTCGCTTTCGAGCGCCGCCTTCAGTGCCGCGCGGAACTCCGGCGTGCCCGGCCTGGCCCGCTTCAGCGCGACCGGCACGATCCGCTGCAGCACCAGGCCGGCATCGTAGGGATGCGCGCCGAACTGCGTGCGGCTCTCCGCGCCGTACTGCTTCTCGTAGCGGTTCACGTAGTCGAGGCCCGGCTTCTTCGGCGCGCTGTCGGCGGCGAGCTGCTCGGGCACGATGACCGGGCCGGCCGGCAGGATGGCGCCGTCGACCGCCTTGCCGCCGATGCGGATCAGGTCCTTGGTGGCGGCGCCGTGCGTGTGGTAGATCGGCCCGCGATAGCCGCGCTCGCGCAGCGTGGTGTGGGGCAGGGCGGCGCCGGTGCCGGCGCCGGCGATCAGCATCGCGTCCGGGCGCGCCGAGATCAGCTTCAGCGTTTGCGCGGTGACCGCGGTATCCGAGCGCGCGTAGCGCTCGGTGGCGACGACGCGGATGCCGTTGGCCGCCGCCGCGGTGGTGAATTCCTTCAGCCAGGTCTCGCCATAGGCGTCGGCAAAGCCGATGAAGCCGATCGTCTTGACGCCCCTGGCCTTGGCGGTCGCGGCGACGGCGTCGGCCATCAGCCTGATCGGCTGGGCCAGCCGGTAGGTCCATTCGCCGCGGCCGGGCTTCAGTTCGATCGGCGAGAACGCCAACTGCACGGTCTTGCTCTCGTCGGCGACCTCGGCGATGGCAATCGACGGCGCCACCGCGGACGAGCCGAGGATGATGTCGACCTTGTCCTCGCTGACGAAGCGGCGCGCGACCTTGGTCGCCTGGGTCGGATCGGAGCCGTCGTCGAGCACTACATAGCGGATCGTCTCCCCGGCGATCTGCTGCGGCAGCAGGCCCAGCGACTGCTTCTGCGGAATGCCCAGCGATGCCGACGGCCCCGTCGACGAAATGCTGACGCCGACGGTGACGTCGGCCAGCGCGGGGCCGGCAAGCGCGCCGGTGGCGGCGAGCGCCAGAACGAGGCGCGCAAGCGTGGTGCGGCGAAGTGTCATCGAATGTCTCCCTTTTTTATGATGGCGCGGGCGGTCAGCGGGCGCCGCCCTGCACGGACTGGCGATCGAATCCCGCCAACTGCTTGTAGCGCAATGCGATCGCCTCGAGTTCGCTGCGCGCAATGACCTGCTCGATATCGGTGAAGCCCTGCGGCGCACGCTGCTCGGCCAATTGCATGACCTGCTCGGGACCGTTGAGCCGGTTGCGCAGCACGATGCCCGCCGTGCGCGGCAGCCGCTCCGCCTCGTACTCGCGCAGCGCGTAACCGGTATCGGGCGTGCCGAGCAGGCAGTCGACCAGATGGCGCGCATCGACGATCGCCTGCGCGCTGCCGTTCGAGCCGATCGGGTACATCGGATGCGCGGCGTCGCCGAGCAGCGTGACGCGATCGAAGGTCCAGCGCGGCAGCGGGTCCTTGTCGACCATCGGAAATTCGTAGATCGCGGCAGCGCCGTCGATCAGCGCCGGAATGTCGATCCAGTCCCAGCGCCAGCCGGCAAAGGCCTCGCGGAACACCGACTTGTCGACCTGCCGGTTCCAGTCGCTGCGCGGCGGCGTGTCCGACGCGTCGTCCGGCACGCGCAGCTCGGCGATCCAGTTGATCAGCGAACGGCCCTGCCGTCGCAGCGGCTCGGAGATCGGATAGGCGACGAACTTCTGGTCCTGGTGGCCGGCCATGAACATCGAGCGGCCATCGAGATAGGGCGGCGCCTCGGTGACCGCGCGCCACAGCATCCGCCGCGAAAAGCGTGCCTCGTCGCCGCTCGGATAGAACTGCCGCCGCACCGCCGAATGGATGCCGTCGGCGCCGACCAGCACGTCGGCGCTGGCCTGCACCTCGGCACCGTCGGCGCGCCGGCGCAGCGTGAATCGCACCGGCGAGCCGGGCCGCGCGCCGGTGTCGTGCACCGTCTCGAAGGCATGGCCGGTATGCACGCGCTCGGCGCCGAGCCTTTCCACCGCGGTCCGATAGAGCAGCATCTGCAGCTCGCCGCGATGCACGGAGAACTGCGGATAGGGATACCCCGCGGCGAGTCCACGCGGCTCGTGCCAGATCCGTTGGCCCAACTTGTTGTAGTAGGACAGCGAGCTGGTCTCGATCGCGATCTGCGCCAGCGCCGGCTGCAGGCCGAGCTCGGCCAGTTCGCGGACCGCATGGGGCAGCAGGTTGATGCCGACGCCGAGGGGCTTCAGGGATTCGCTGGCTTCCCAGACTTCGGCGTCGATGCCGTGGCGATGGCAGAGCAGCGCGAGCGTCAGCCCGCCGATGCCGCCGCCTGCGATGGCGATGCGCATGGTGTCTCCTGTGGCGGACCTGCGCGCGACGGGCGATCCGCTTTCGATCTTGATGGTCGACGAATTGTTATGGAGTATAACTAAATCGTCGACGTGCGCAAGCGCGAGCCGGTACGCCGGCCGGGATCAGTTGCCCCAGCTCGGCGACAGCAGGCGCAGGCCGATCGACACGAAGCGCGTCTCGCGCGGCTGGTTCAGCTGCGTGCCCCAGGTCATGTCGACCTGGACGCGCTGCGGCACGATCCACACCCGGGCGCCCAGCTGGATCCACGGCTTGTCTCCGCTTTCGCCGAAGCTCTCGGCGATCATGGCCCAGCGCTCGCTGACCGCCGCCTCGCCGGCCACGCCCCAGGTCATGCGGGTCTGCCGTTCGGCGCGATCGTGGGTGGCGCCGAGGTTCGCATGCAGCAGCAGGCGGTCGTCGCGCATCGACACCGTCAGCGGCAGATTCAGATAGAGCCCGCCCGGGGTCCTGCGCCGCTCGGCCTTCGGATATTCGGTCATGCCGAGCGTCAGCGCGACGCCGTAGCCGTTGGTCTGGACCGGCTTGAGCACCGTCTTGCCCTGGAACTGCAGATCGGTGATCGCGTTGCCGGGGCCGTCGCCGTATCGCTGCACCGCGCCGCCGAACGTCCATTCAAAGTTGCCGGTGAAATTGCAGCCCGGCAGCGCCCAGCGCTCGGTGCCGTCGCGGTTGAAGCGCAGCCACGATTCGAGCTGGCACGATTGCGGATCGACGATGCGCGCGTCGTCGGTGACCAGCGGCCGCGCCGCCCATGCCAGCGGGCTCAGGCACAGCAGCAGCGCTGCCGCGAAGGGGCGGCGCAAGGCGCAGAGGCGAAGGGGGATCGGCAGGCGGATCGGCAGGAGAAGCGGCATGAGAATCGGCAGCATGGTCGGGCTCGCAGTGGCGCGCCCGAAGTCTAACGCGCACCGATGACAAGGTGTCGCGCCACGCCGCCGTCGCCAACGGTGCGGCGACCCATGTGGGATTTATCTGACACCGACATAGGTGGCCATCGTCTGCCTGCCGTGTGCCACGCCCCCGCACAATCGAACTACCTCTCGCCCGTACAAGGAGCTCTCGATGCGTACCCTTACCCTGTCGTTCGCGCTGGCCACGCTGCTCGCCACCGCGGGCTGCGCCGACATGACCGCCAAGCAGCGCAACACCGCCATCGGTGCGGGCGTGGGCGGGGTCGCGGGCGCGACCTTGATCGGCGGGCCGGGCGCCACGCTGGGCGGCGCCGCGCTGGGCGGCGTGGTCGGCAATGTGCTGACCGACGACAAGAAGAAGTAAGAAGCAGGGACAACAAGCAGGGACAAGAAGCAGGGATCGCGCGAGCGCGCCGCCAGCAGAGTCATCGCAGCGAGCCCTTGCAGCGTGCCACCCCAGCGCGCCACCCCAGCGCGCCACCACAGCGTGCCACCACAGCGCGCCACCGCAGGGCGCGCGGCTTGCCCGCAGATTCGTCCCGCATTGGCGGCGCCAAAAAGCAGAACGCCCCGGCCTCTGGCCCGGGGCGTTGTCGTTGATGCCGTCTGTGTTGGCCTCGCTCCGGTCAGGCCGGCTCGCTGCCCGAGGCCTCGCCGGGGACCGCGCGGCCCGGCACCGGGAACACGATGTCGTACGCCCAGTTGTAGACGAAGGCGTAGACCACGTAGAAGCCGGCCACCGCCAGATCCATCAGCAGCGCATCGAGCAGGCTGATCTTCAGATACCACGCCACCGACGGCAGGAACACGATCAGCAGGCCCAGCTCGAACAGCAGCGCATGGCAGACGCGCACCGCCGGCGATTTGCGCACCGAGCCGGTCAGCCGCACCATGGCCTTGTCGAACATCAGGTTGTAGACGTAGTTCCAGACCGCGGCGACCAGCGAAGCGACCGCGGCGATCACGCCCATCTGGTGCAGGGCGTAGCCGAACACCCAGCTGCCCAGGGGCGCGAAGATCAGCAGGCCGATCAGTTCGAAGCCGACCGTGTGACGGATTCTGTCGAGCGTACCGCGCATTGTGCTGCTCCATGAAAGACAATGGCGCCCAGTCTATCGGGTAGAGCAGCAGATACAAGTTGGGAAGTATCGCTTATACAGATGGATCGCCGGAACTGTGGCACCATGGGGCCTTCCTCCGCTTCATCCGAACCCAGCCGAGCACCCGCCATGAGCCTGTCCCTAGAACAACTGCAAGCCTTCGTCGCCGCGGCCGAGACCGGCTCGTTTTCGGCGGCGGCGCGCCGCCTCGGCAAGGCCCAGTCGGTGGTCAGCACCGCCGTGTCCAATCTCGAGATCGATCTCGACAACGCGCTGTTCGACCGCAGCGGCCGCTATCCCGCGCTAACGCCGGCGGGCGAGCGCCTGCTGGTCGAGGCCCGCGTGATCCTGGAGCGCTGCGAGCATTTCCGCGGCGTGGCCAAGAGCCTGGGCGAGGGCGTCGAAAGCCGGCTGGTGCTGGCGGTCGACGAGCTGTATCCCGAGGAGACGCTGGGCGTGCTGCTGGAGGAGTTCTCGCACCGGTTTCCCGCGGTCGAGCTGGAGCTGCTGTTCCCGGTGATGGAGGACGTCAGCCGGCTGGTGCTGGAGGGCGGCGCGGACCTGGGCCTGATGTGGCGGCAGGAGGTGCTGCCGCCCGCGCTGGCGTTCCGCGGGCTCGGTTGGGTGCCGATGCAGATCATCTGCGCGCCCGACCATCCGCTGGCGGCGCAGCAGCGGGTCGGCTGGGAAGAGCTCAAGCGCCATCGCCAGCTGATGGTGGCGGTGCGCAGCGACAGCGAGGAGAAGATGCGCCTGCGCGTGGCCGCCGAGGTCTGGTGGGTCGAGAGCCACTGGGTCATCGTCGAGCTGGTCAAGCGCGAACTGGGCTGGGCCTTCGTGCCGTGGCACGTCGCCGCCAATTCGCCGGCCGCCGCGCAACTCGTCTCGCCCGAACTGGACTTCGACGATCAGGACTGGCCGGTGGCGATGGAGCTGGTCTGGCACAAGCAGCGCCCGCTCGGCAAGGCCGGCGCGTGGCTGCAGGAGCGGGTCAGCCACCAGCCGCTGCCGCAGCCGGCGCCACGGCGGCGCGCAGGGGGATGAGTTGCGCAGCAAGGTGGCAGGCGGGTTTGCCCTCTCCCCCAACCCCCTCTCCCGCAAGCGGGGAGCACGGTATCGCTGGAACTGGCGATGCGTGGGTGAATACGCCGGTTCTCTCCCCTCTCCCGCAAGCGGGAGAGGGGCGGGGGAGAGGGCAAGGGCGCCGGCATCCCGCCGGCGCACCGCTCAGCGCGCCACCGCCGCGCCGTCCCCGGCTTCCTTCGCCACCGCCGTCCCCGGCCCCTGCCAGCCGCCGCCCAGCGCCTTGATCAACACCACGCTGGCGGTCAGCTGCCGGCCGGCGATCGACAGCGCGGTGCGCTCGGCGGTATAGGCCGCGGTCTGCGCCGTCAGCACGTCGAGCAGGCCGGCGGTACCCGCGCGATAGCGGTTGTTGACCAGCGACAGCGCCTCGCGCGCGGACTGCAGCGCCTCGTTCTGTACCACCGCTTCCTGCTCGAGCAGGCGCGCCGCGGCGAGGTTGTCCTCGACCTCCTGGAACGCCGTCAGCACCGTCTGGCGGTAGTTGGCAACGGTCTGGTCGTAGACCGCGATGGCCTGTTCCTTCGCGGCGCTGCGCGCGCCGAAGTCCAGCAGCGTCATCGCCAGTTCGGGGCCGAACGACCAGATCCGGTTCGGCAGCGACAGCCAGCGCTCCAGCGAACTGGACGTAAAGCCCCCCGCGGCCGACAGGCTCAGCGTCGGGTAATACGCGGCCTGCGCGACGCCGATCTGCGCGTTCGCGGCCGCCATGCGGCGCTCGGCCGCGCCGATGTCCGGGCGGCGTTCGAGCAGCTGCGACGGCACCGCGACCGGCACGCGCGGCACCGTCTCGGTGAAGTCGATCGGCGCCAGCGAGAACGCGGCCGGCGGCTGTCCGGTCAGCACCGCGATCGCATGCTCGTACTGCGCGCGCTCGATCTGGATGTCGATCAGCTGCGCCTGCGCGCTCTTGAGCTGCGTCTCCGATTGCAGCACGTCGGAGCGTTGCGCGATGCCGGCCTGGTACTGGTTGCGCACCAGCTGCAACGACTTCTCGTAGTCGGCCACGGTCCGCTGCAGCAGCGCCTGCTGCGCATCCGCGACGCGCAGCAGGAAATAGGTCTGCGCCAGCGTGGCCTGCGTCGACAGCAGCGTCGAGGCCAGGTCGGCCTCGCTGGCCTGCGCGCTGGCCTCGCTGCTTTCGACCTGGCGCCGCACGCGGCCCCACAGGTCCACTTCCCAGCTGGCCGACAGCGTCGCCGTCTGCCCGCTGCTGATATTGCCGTTGCCGCTGCGCGAGCGGTCCACGCTGGCCTGCGCGCCGACCACCGGGAAGTAGCCCGAGCGCGCCGCGCGCAGGATCGCGGTGGCCTGCCGGTACTGCGCCTCGGCGGCGGCGATGGTCTGGTTGGAGATCTTCACGCGCGCCATCAGCGCGTCGAGCTGCGGATCGCCGAACACGGTCCACCAGTCGCCGCGCTGGCTGGCGTCGCCCGGCTCGGCGGGCTTCCATTGGCCCCATTCGGCCGGCGCCTCCTTGAAGGTGGGCGTCACGGGCGCATCGGGCCGCTGGTAGTCGGGGCCGACCGCGCAGGCGCCGAGCAGCAGCGCGCAGGCCATCACGACGCAGCGGGGCAGGGAGGAGGGGCGGGTCATCGCTTTCTGGGTCATCGTCACGAATCGAATCCGGCAGGCGTGGGCGCGGACGGCGCGCCGCCGCCGCTGTTGCGACGGGCCTGGCGGCGGTTGCGCCAGGCCTGCCACTTCAGGCGCCAGCGGTCCAGCGTCAGGTAGACCACCGGCGTGGTGTACAGGGTCAGCAGCTGGCTGACCAGCAGGCCGCCGACGATCGAGATACCGAGCGGCGCGCGCAGCTCGGCGCCGTCGCCGCGGCCGAGCGCCAGCGGCACCGCGCCGAGCAGCGCCGCCATCGTCGTCATCATGATCGGGCGGAAGCGCAGCAGGCAGGCGCGATAGATCGCCTCGCGCGGCGTCAGCCCCTCGCGCCGTTCGGCATCGATGGCGAAGTCGATCATCATGATCGCGTTCTTCTTGACGATGCCGATCAGCAGGATCACCCCGATCAGCGCGATCACGCTGAACTCGGTGCCCGAGGCCAGCAGCGCCAGCAGCGCGCCGACGCCCGCGGACGGCAGCGTCGAGAGGATCGTCAGCGGGTGCACGTAGCTTTCGTACAGCACGCCCAGCACGATATAGATCGTGATCAGCGCCGCCAGGATCAGCAGCGGCTGGCTGCGCAGCGACTCCTGGAAGGCGCTGGCGGTGCCGGCGAAATTCGCCTGCAGCGATTCGGGCGCGCCGATGCGGGCCATCTCGTGCTGGATGCGCTCGGTCGCCTGCGACAGCGACACGCCCTCGGCCAGGTTGAACGAGATCGTCGAGGCCGCGAACTGGCCCTGGTGGTTGACGCCCAGCGGCGTACTGGTCGGCACCACGCGCGCGAATGCCGACAGCGGCACCCGATTGCCCGCGCCGGTCACCACATAGATGTCCTTCAGCGCGTTCGGCCCCTGCAGGTACTCCTGACTGAGCTCCATCACCACGCGATACTGGTTCAGCGGATGGTAGATCGTCGACACCAGGCGCTGGCCGAAGGCGTCGTTCAGCAGCGAATCGACCTGCTGCATCGTGACGCCGAGCCGCGACGCGGTGTCGCGATCGACGATCACCGAGGTCTGCAGGCCCTTGTCGTTGGTGTCGGTGTCGATGTCCTCCAGCTCCTTCAGGTTCGACAGCGCATTGCGGACCTTGGGCTCCCAGGCGCGCAGCACCTCGAGGTCGTCCGAGCGCAGCGTGAACTGGTACTGCGAACTGCTCTGCCGGCCGCCGATGCGGATGTCCTGCACCGGCACCAGGAACAGGCTGGCGCCGGGCTCCCTGGCAAGCTTGCCGCGCAGCCGGGCGATCACCTCGTTGGCGGTCTCGGTCCGCTCCGACAGCGGCTTGAGCGTGACGAACATCTGCCCGGTATTGCGCTGCGAGCCGCCGGTGAAGCCGGTCACGTTGACCACGGCGGGGTCGGACTGCACGATGCGGATGAAGCTGTCGAGCTTCTGGCGCATCGCCTGGAACGAGGTGGCCTGGTCGGCGCGGATGAAGCCGATCAGCCGGCCGGTGTCCTGCTGCGGGAAGAAGCCCTTCGGCACGATCACATAGAGCCAGACGTTCAGGCCGATCGTCACCAGCAGGATCAGCCAGACCAGGCGGCTGTGCCGCAGCGCCACCGACAGCGAGCGCGCATAGCGCTCGTTGATCCAGGTGAACACGCGCTCGCTGGCGCGATCCCAGCGGCCAGGCGGGCGCTGCCGCTGCGGCTCGCGCAGCAGCCGCGCGCACATCATCGGCGTGGTGGTCAGCGAGACCACCAGCGAGACCAGGATCGCCACCGACAGCGTGATCGCGAACTCCTGGAACAGCCGGCCGATGATGCCGCCCATCAGCAGCAGCGGGATGAACACCGCGATCAGCGACAGGCTCATCGAGATCACGGTAAAGCCGACCTCCCTTGCGCCGCGCAGTGCCGCCTGCACCGGCCGCATGCCGGCCTCCAGATGGCGCGAGATGTTCTCCAGCACGACGATCGCATCGTCGACGACGAAGCCGGTGGCGATCGTCAGCGCCATCAGCGACAGGTTGTTCAGCGAGAAGCCGGCCAGGTACATCACGGTGAAGGTGCCGATCAGCGACACCGGCACCGCGACGCTGGGAATCAGCGTGGCGCGCACGTTGCGCAGGAACAGGAACACCACCATGATCACCAGCGCCACCGAGATGATCAGCGTGTGCTCGACCTCGCGCAGCGACGCGCGGATGGTCGGCGTGCGATCCATCATCACGTCCATCGAGATCGCGGCCGGGATCATCTGCCGCAGCGTCGGCAGCATCTCGTTGACGCGGTCGACGGTCTCGATGATGTTGGCGCCCGGCGAGCGGTTCAGCACCAGCAGCACGGAAGGCTCGCCGTTGGCCGAGCCGGCGTTGCGCACGTCCTGCACCGAGTCCGTCACGGTGGCGACGTCGGACAGCCGCACCGGCACCGCGAAGGCGTTTGGCCCGCTGGTGGCGCCATTGCTGCCGCTGGCATTGTTGACGGTCGTGGTGGTCGTGCCGCCGGCGGTCACCGTGGTGGTCGTCACGCCGTTGACGGTGGTGGTGCGCACCGTGCCGCCCGAGGTCGCGCTCGACGTGCTGGCGATCAGCGCGCCGGCGGTGGTGGTCGAATAGCTGCCCGGCGTCGCATAGCGGATGATCAGCGGCATGTAGTCCTCCGCCTTCATCGCCTGGTCGTTGGCGTAGATCTGCCACGCCTTGCTGTCGTTCTCGACCACGCCCAGCGGCCGGTTCGCATTGGTCGCGCTGATTGCGTTGCGCACGTCGGACAGCGCGATGCCGTACTTGTTCAGCGCGGTGGGATTGAGCGAGACCCGCACCGCCGGCAGCGAGGCGCCGCCGATCGTCACCTGGCCGACGCCCTCGATCTGCGACAGCTTCTGCGCGAGGATGGTCGAGGCGGCGTCGTACAGCTGGCCGCGCGTCATCGTCGGCGAGGTCAGCGCGATGATCATGATCGGCGCGTCCGACGGATTGACCTTGCGGTAGGTCGGGTTGCCCGGCAGGCTGCTCGGCAGCGTCGCGCGCGAGGCATTGATCGCCGCCTGCACGTCGCGGGCGGCGCCGTCGATGTCGCGCGACAGGTCGAACTGCAGCACGATCCGCGTCGAGCCGAGCGAGCTGCTCGACGTGATTTCGTTGACGCCGGCGATCGAGCCGAGCGCGCGCTCCAGCGGCGTCGCCACGGTGGCGGCCATCGTCTCGGGGCTCGCGCCGGGCAGCGAGGCCGACACCGAGATGGTCGGATAGTCGACCTGCGGCAGTGGCGACACCGGCAGCATCCGCAGCGCGGCCAGCCCCGCCAGCAGGATGCCCAGCGTCAGCAGCGCGGTCGCGACCGGCCGGTGGATGAAGATGGCCGACAGGTTCATGGCGCCCTCGGCGTGTCGACGGGCGGCGGGGCTCCGGGGATGCCGCCCGGGGTACCCCCCGGCGTGCCGCCCGGGCCGAAGTCCGCATCGACGTCGGCGTCGGGATCGCCGAAGCGGCGGCGCCGCCAGCCCTTGAGCCGGCCGGCGACCCGGTCGAACGCCAGGTAGATCACCGGCGTGGTGAACAGCGTCAGCACCTGGCTGACCAGCAGGCCGCCCACCATCGTGATGCCCAGCGGCCGGCGCAGCTCGGAACCGATGCCGGTGCCCAGCATCATCGGCAACGCGGCCAGCAGCGCCGCCATCGTCGTCATCAGGATCGGGCGGAAGCGCAGCAGGCAGGCCTCGAAGATCGCGTCGCGCGGCGCCATGCCGCGCTCGCGCTCGGCCTCCAGCGCGAAGTCGATCATCATGATCGCGTTCTTCTTGACGATGCCGATCAGGAGGATGATGCCGATGATCGCGATGATGCCCAGGTCATGGCCGGCCAGCAGCAGCGCCAGCAGCGCGCCGACGCCGGCCGACGGCAGCGTCGACAGGATCGTCACCGGATGGATGGTGCTCTCGTACAGCACGCCGAGCACGATGTACATCGTGACCACGGCGGCCAGGATCAGCCACAGCGTATTCGACAGCGACGCGCTGAAGGCCAGCGCCGCGCCCTGGAAGGTGGTCTGCATCGAGATCGGCAGGCCGATCTCCTGCTCGACCTGCTTGATCTTGTCGACCGCGTGGCCCAGCGACGCGCCCTGCGCCAGGTTGAACGAGATCGTCGCGGCCGGGAACTGGCCCTGGTGGTTGATCACCAGCGGGCCGGTGCGCTCGCTGATGCGGGCGAACGCGCCCAGCGGCACCTGTCCGCCGGACGAGGAGGGCAGCCGCAGCTCGGCCACCGCCTGCGGGTTGTCGCGGAATTC
>Ga0065721_10005254_pt1 | contig 16488 bp, 14 predicted proteins | sample Mesricmetagenome_FD_59108 | JGI IMG/M metagenome (GOLD analysis project Ga0065721, IMG submission 59108) | Mesophilic microbial community from rice straw/compost enrichment Sample: eDNA_1 v2 (version 2) | ecosystem: Engineered > Solid waste > Grass > Composting > Bioreactor | place: USA: Davis... | reverse complement strand
CGCCGCCACTCCAGAGATTATGAACGCACACCCGAATCGAGCGAAGCAGTCACGTATATCGCCATGATCAACCTCATGAGCAAACGACTCGCAAAGATAAAATCCTAATTTTCAAACACGTTCTCAGATCTCTCGAATTCTGAATGCGGCAACAGCTGTGGTCTTCGGGCGGGCCATCAGAATTTATGCGTTACACGGCCGGTTAGAATCCAACCGACTATTTTTACTTTTCAGGGAACAAGCCCATGCCTCGATTAAGCCGCCGCGGATTTCTTGCCTCTGCCGCCACCGCCACTGCGATTGCTCCCTGGAGCCGCGTGCTCGGAGCGAACTCTGAAATTCGTGTCGTCATCATAGGTGCGAACGGAATTGGAAAGACCCATCTGGCGGGGTTTCCCAAAATTAAGGGAGTCCGAGTCGTTGGACTCTGCGATGTTGACACGCAGGTACTGGGGACGCGCGCCGCGGAATTCGAAAAACAGTATGGCTCGCTGAAGAAATACGAGGATCTGCGGCAGGTTTTTGATGATCCTGAAGTTGATGCCGTCGTGCTGGCGGTGCCCAATCACTGGCATGCGCTGGGAACAATCTGGGGCTGTCAGGCAGGCAAGGATGTTTATGTCGAAAAGCCCTGTTCCTACAACATCTGGGAAGCCAACCAGATGATCAAGGCAGCCGAAAAATATCGCCGAATCGTGCAGGTCGGCATTCAGCGCCGCAGCCTGGGATTCATGCAGGACTGGTTCAAAGAGCTTCAGGACGGAGCACTGGGGAAGATCAACAGCGTCCGGGCTCTCTACTTTTCCCGACGGGAATCGATTGGAAAACCGAACGGACCGCAGCAACCTCCCGCGACCGTCAACCATAACCTCTGGAGCGGTCCGGCGTCGCTGAAGATCGACCGTCTCAAATACCATTATGACTGGCATTGGTTCTGGGAAACCGGGAATGGAGAACTGGGCAACAATGGTCCGCATATGCTGGACCTGGCCCGCACCATCATTGGAGCGAAAGAACTTCCCCGGAATATCTGGAGCATGGGAGGGCGGTTTGGCTGGGATGACAATGGCCAGACCCCCAATTCCCATATCATTTATTACGGGTACGAGCCCGCACCGATCATCATGGAGATCAGGGATCTTCCTGCCCAGGCCAACGCAAAGCAGAGTTCCACCTACCGGAATGCCAGCTTCGGGATCGTGGTCGACTGCGAGAACGGCAGCTATGTCGGTTTTGACAAGGGAACCGTCTACGACAAAGACGGGAAAGCCGTTCGGAAAATTGAAGGGAACGTCGGCGGGGATGGCGGACGTCAGTTCCACCGCGAAAACTTCATCGCTGCGGTTCGCTCCCGGAATTCATCAGAACTGAACTGCTCTGTTCCTCAAGGGCATCTTTCCTCAAGTCTGTGTCATCTGGGGAATATTTCACACCGTTTGGGGGAATCGCTTTCGGTTGCCGAAGCAAACGAACGGATTCAGTCCAACCCGCTATTTGGAGACAGCGGCAAGCGGCTGGTAGAACATCTGGCAGCGAATGAAATTCCCTCGAGCCAGCAAGGGATGGCCCTGGGAGCGGTGTTGGCCTTTGATCCCGCCTCGCAGTCGTTCTCTAATTCGAATGAAGCGAACGCATTGCTCAAGCGAACCGAGCAACGCGCTCCGTTTGTGATTCCGGAACAGGTTTAAGCTCCGCACAGAAACGCAGTTCGAAAGATGCCCTTGAGCAGCCTGTTGAAAACATACAGACAAAAATGTCTGTGGCACCAGAGGCTTCTGGCTCATTGAAAAAATGAGCCGGACATTTCTGTCTGGCCGAAAGCTCCTCTCTTTCAACTGGCTGTTTAAATCGCATCTACCCCGCATGACCCGGGTTCTGCCACATGAGGAAGAAATGGGGCGTTGAGGAATAAGGAAAACTGCCTTCCTAAATCCTAAATCCTCCTGGCCTTTCCCTTTCTTCTATCCACACGATTTCTTTGCGGACCTTGGCGAGAGCAACTTGCTCTAAAGGAAAATAAATGCCTCTATTTTTTCGGACTCCGGCGCTTCTGGTTTTCCCTCTGCTGATGGCGGCGCTGGCTGCCCCCTGCTCTGCACAGGGGACCAACGATTCATGGCTCAAAGAAATTCTCGCCGCTCCTGAGCATGTTCCCTCTCCATCCCGTCCTCTTCGCCCACTGCTGCAGAAGGCGGACGGCACTCCGATCACCACGGTGGACGAATGGAAATTGAGGCGGGCTGAACTCAAACAGGCATGGGCCGATTTTCTGGGACCGCTTCCTGCCCCCGCAGCCGCATTCGATCTCAAAATTCTTCAATCTGATGTTGTGGAGTCGGACGAGTTTCCTCCGGTCGTCCGTGAATTGATCGAATACAACGTGGAAAAGGGTCGGCGCGTTCAAGGTTATGTGGTCCGTCCTCAAGCGCCATCTCCGGTCAGACGGCCGGGCATGGTCGTCCTGCATGGAACCACGCCGGACACGAGCAAGTCCATGGTCGGCCTGGCGACGATCAAGCCCGGGCGGAATACCGGCCTGAAGCTGGCCCAGCGGGGATATGTCGTCATTTGCCCGTCCAATTTTCTATGGGAAGAACCGACATACCTGAAGGCAGTAAAAGCTGCAAAAAAGAGACACCCGCACAGCTTGGGGATGGCGACCATGCTGGCGGACAGCATCCGGGCTCTTGATCTGTTGCTCACATTTTCGGACGTGGACCCGCAACGGGTGGGAGCGATTGGCCATTCCCTGGGCGGCAAAGAAACCCTGTATTTGACGGCCTTCGATGAGCGGATTCAGGCAGGAGTTGCCAGCGAAGGAGGACTGGGGCTCGATTCCACAAATTGGGATGCCCCCTGGTATCTGGGTGCGGCGGTGAAAGACCGAAATTTTCCCCGTGATCATCACGAACTGGTTGCGCTGATTGCTCCTCGCCCCCTTCTGGTGCTGGGGGGGGAAATGGGGCGAGGCTGTGCCGATGGCGACCGTTCATGGCCTTATCTCGAAGCTGGGCAGCAGGTCACAAAACTTTACGGTATGCCTCCGCGACAAGGTCTTTTCAATCATCATCAAGGTCACATGTTCTCTCCGGAATCGCAAGAACGAGCTTTCGAATGGCTGAAAGTTTCTTTGCCGGAGTAAGAAGTCATCATGCGGCGAACGGAATGGGCAGCCAGAGATGTGTCGCCCTTGATCGCTGTCCGATCCGTGAGTGATTGGCGAGAGTCCCGCTATAGGCCTATTGGCACAATCTGGCGGGTTTGGGGAGAAGTCTGCTCTCTCGCTCACAGGTGAGTGAGAGGGCTCCATGGACAAAAAACTTCGACGATCGCCTGCGGAAATGAGCCTCGTCATTCACTCCAATCCGAGAGCCGAAGAATTCTTAAAAAAGAGAACAATTTCTCAAACAAATAATGGACAAACTTCATTTGTTCGGTTAGTTTTAAAGGCAATAAGTGATATCACCTGACATCACGTCTTGGAGCTGATTGGCTTTGCTCGAGCCAATTGAATGATTTCGTTTGCATGTTCCATCTCTCCCTGCTTCGATTTCTTTATGGGGTTCTTTCATGCGCAAATCTCGACTCGGCTTTACTTTGATTGAATTGTTGGTAGTCATTGCCATCATCGCGGTCTTAATTGCACTTCTGTTACCAGCAGTGCAACAGGCGCGGGAGGCGGCCCGGCGGTCTCAATGCAAGAATAACCTGAAGCAGATTGGCTTGGCTTTGCACAACTACCAGGATGTGTATGGCTCGCTTCCAATTGGGACACGGCCCCAATACAAGGCGAACTGGAAGGTCTGCATCCTGCCGATGCTTGATCAGGCTCCGCTCTTTAATCTACTGGATTTGCGACTCGGATTTGGAAACCATCAGACTGGAGCGAATGTGGTCGCGATGACCGGCGTCAAAGTTTCTGTCTACCAGTGCCCGTCCAGCACGCTCAATCCGTTTCAGATGCACACCGGATGTACTTCCTGTACCGGGAGCGCCCGCTACTTCAGCAGCATCAATACAGGAAACGCAACTCAAAGGTTGCAGGTTCACAGCTATGTGGGAGTTTCGGGAGCCATTGTGACGGTCCCCTCGGACATGGCTCCCGGCGGGAATATCAACTACAATTCAACCTATGGATACTTCGCGGATAACGGGTTGCTGGTTCCATACACATCCAAAAAATTCCGCGATTGCACGGATGGTTTGTCTAACACGGCGATGGTTGCTGAGCAGTCAGGCTATGTGACCGTGGGAGCTGATCGATATGACTGGAGATCCGGGTATTTAGGCGGTTGGGGAGGAGGAGCTGGCAATAATAGTGCTGCTTCCATTCTCGATAGCACCGCCACGTATGCATCCGGAGTGTCGGCCTTGCAATTTCGCATCAATGCTTCCGGCAGCAACGGGCCTGGAGCAAACCGGACAAGTGGCGCCAATACCATCTGGAATTCAGAGCACACCGGAGGGATTCATCTGTTAATGGGAGATGGCGCGATTCGGTTTGTGTCAGACGCGGTAGACATGAACACCATTCGGCGGGTGGCAGCGATTGCTGATGGAGAAGTGAACGGCGAATTCTAAAGCATGTCTCCACAGAGCTGGCGATTCTGGGGCGACAGGCATCATGTTCTTCGCCCTGCACACCATTGATCCACGGATTCGTGGCAGTGCATCAATTGGTAAGAATCAAATTGGATCGGACGCGAGCCCGTCAACGATTGGGGATGGTGCGACGATGCCGTCGAATCGAATGACAGGAGAAGCGGCCGCGCACTATTCACTTCTGGTCTTGTTTCCTTGCCATTGTCTGGGGACAAGGGTAATCCGCGGGCGGTAGGATCATCCTTGGCAGCTCGGCTTAAGCAGTGGGAAGACCACTATTCGAGCAATGATTTGGTTCACCATTGGAATTGCTCAAATTCAATAGGCATTAACGAAATCATGATCACACGCGGATTCTTTTTCATCGCGATTCTGGTACTGCTGCTTCCGATCCTGGCGGCACAATCCGGATGCCGGCGAAGCCGAGGTTACGATGTCGGGCATGTCGAAGGAATAGTCACATCCGGAGGCAAACCACTGACATTTGGTGTCGTCTCCATTTTTTCGCCAGACTCGGGATGGGGAGCTTCCCAAAGCCTGGGGAATGATGGACGATTCCAGCTCGGAGAGGTTCGCGTCGGGAAATATTACATTTGCGTCGCTCCTCCCGTGGTCGAACCGGATTCAATCGCCAATAAGGAAGTTGAGCCACTCCCTGACAAGCGCACGCTGGATAAGTTAATTCCTCTCAAGTATCGGAAGGAGTCCACCTCTCCATTGACCGCTGATATTAAAGCGGGACCCAATTTCCTCGAAGTGATTCTGGAACCGTAAAAAAAGGAACAGTAACTCTTTTCTGAAATCGTTCTTCAAAAGCGACGCCGGAAGAGAAAGCGGGGAAACTGACCATCCTCGCTTGTATTGATGAGAACATCCCTGAAATTCATGGGCAGTTTTTGAGTTCGGTTCCGCTACCAATCGGGACGCTGACGACCTGCCTATATTGAGGAGAAATTATCCTTGTTCTCGATTTCATGGTTTCGCTCTGTCATTCGCGTGATGACATTTGCTGCGTTTTGTTCCGCCTGTTCGACGGGGATGACTCAGTCGCAAAGTAGCTCCAGCGAAACCGTGGTGGTGGCTAGGACTGTCGAGGCGCCCTCGCGGGAAGAGATCCGGGCAGCGATCTGGAAATACTTCGGCTCCCCGCCCTCGGAAGAAGCGATCGATCCGCAGCCGGAGATTCTGGAGAAGGTGGATGCGGGGGACCATGAACGCTGGCGTCTGCGCTATCTGGTGGACAAGGAAGAGTACGGCTACGGCTATCTCCTGCTGCCTAAACCGTTGCCCACGAAGGCAAATCCTGCCCCGCTGATGTTGGCACTGCATCCGACAGCAGAAATCGGCAAGGATCGCGTGGTCGCGATTTATGACAAGCTGGCGGCATCAGAAGCTGAGGAGAGCAGCCGACGCGAGCGTCAGTATGCATTGGACCTGGTCCGGCGCGGTTTCATCACCTTCGCGCCCGATCGCGCCGGCTATGGCGAGCGGCGACTGCTTGCCGAAGGGAAATACAGCGAACAGATGAAGGAGTACAGCAAATTTCTCGCGAAACGCCATCCCGGATTTCGTCTTACTGCGGGAAAGAACGTCTGGGACCTCCAGCGAGGCCTTGATGCCATTGCGACTTTTGATTTCGTGGACATGGATCGCGTTGGCACGATTGGCCACTCTCTGGGCGCCTGGGACAGTATTATGCTCATCGCCATGGACGACCGGGTGAAAGCAGCAGTGGTCAATAGCGGGGGTATGGTCGGATATCGCGATGAACTGTGGCGTGATCCCGCCGCTCTGCGATCTTATCTGGATGACCCAAAGCAGCAAAACCTCGCTACCATCGCCAATCTCATGCTGATGCTCGCGGCACCGCGTCCGGTCCTCTACTTGTGGTCTGTGCAGGACCTTTACGATCGCCGCCAGCCCAATATGGTCGACTCCCTGCGGGAGATCACTGACTATTATGAGCAGGTCAGCGGGGGAGCCAAGGGGCGGGCGAAAGCGGATTTTTCCTTCGTCCTGCAGCCGTACGGACATGGCTTCCCACCGGAGTCACAGGCATTTGCATACCGCTGGTTGGAGGTTCGCCTGAATCACAAACCGCCTGAGTGCATCCACTGATGTTGCGCTGATCCATCGCGATCAGCGTCCCGCCTTTCGCCCCGTCCATGCTTGACCGGTATTGCCTCAATGTGTCGCCTGATCCGCCTGATCCGCCTATTCGCCCTGACGTCCACTGCACTCCTGCTTTTCTCGGTCACGTCGATGATCTTCGCGGGGCAGCGCGTCGTGGTTGTGGGGAGGGCGATCTCTCAGTCACCGGAGCTGCAATCGGCATTGCATGATGCCGGTTACGACCTGGAAGTTGTTGACCCCACAGTTCCAGGAGTCCTGGACACTGCTGCGGATACCAGGCTTGTAATCATTGCCTCGGATTGTCCGCTGCATCCGGACTGGCGGGGGGCTGTGACCCGTTTTCTCAATGCTGGGGGAAATGCCATCGTTGTCGGGCCGCAAAACTTTGATTATGCACCACGGCCGGTGCGCCCGGTCCCAGTACAGCAGTTCACGGATCCTGCGTCATACGATGTGATTTCCTCCCAAATCATGACGGCAAGCGCAGAGCCTCCTCGTGTTGAGCTGGCAGCCGGCCCGGAAGGAACCCAGGCATTGCGGTTGCGTACATACCTGCGCGGCATGGGCAAGACAATGGTGACCTTCTCTGCAGTTCAGCCACGTTCTGCCGAGCGAACCCTTTTGACTTTTCAGGCGCGTGGGAACGCTTACGCCGATCTGCTGACGGTGGAAATCACTGATATCCATCGCCATCGATGGATGCACTTTGCCCCGCTCTCGCCACAATGGCAGCAACACACCATTTCTCTCGCCGACTTCATCCCCGAAAAATGGTCCGACGCCGACAAGCCTTATCCCCTGCTTTCGCCTGCGGAGATCCAGACGATTGCAATGGGGATTGATCCAAAGACGGTCTGGAACGAAAAACCGATGGACCTTTCTCTGGCTTCCGTCGAACTGGCGGAGGACGAAGGGTTGCACTACACGCCGAGTGCATCACTCCGCTCGCTTCGAATACCATTTTTGGAGAGTGGAATTGCTACGCCGGACTGGCTCTTCGATCCCTTTCCAGCCAACGTACAAGCGAACGGGCAGGCGTGTCTCGTTTCGATGGCCCGTGAAGATGTCCTCAAGCCGGTCACTGTTGTCACTTCAAAGTCGTGGCTGTGTCCGCCGCCATTTGTCGAGCATCCCGGGACGAAAATGGGAACTGACACATCGCCGGTGAAATCGTACAACATGGGTGCCGTGCGACGGATGCGCCGCATTCCAATCTGGACGGCGGGTAAGGAACCCAGTACTCGCTGTCAAACAGTCGCTGAGTTGCGGATCAGTGGCTCCGGGCCTCAGGCAGGGTCGGCCGTCGCCTTATTTGGAGTGATGCCGAATGATCTAGTAATGCATGCCCCTCTGCGCGAGTCCCTCGTGCGTACCGTCGCTGATATTCTTGGAAAACCGAAGATTGTTGACGCAGTGCTGCATACGACTCCGCCGCGGACAGACCAGCCGGTGTCGCCCTCCATGCGCGTGGTTGTGCAGAACCCCCATCAAGAGCCGATTTCAGCTCAAGTGACCGTAGATCTTGCGAATGGAAAAGTGCGAGGCGAAGCCCCAGTGACGATCCCTCCGCATGCAACTGCCAGTGTCACGGTGATACTCGACGCCGTGCCTGCCGATTTTCCCTTCTCTCGTTTCGACTGGCGGATCAATTTAAAGAATGCTCGCGGCAACGATCTCTTCGGAGGTACGACGGATGTCGAGCGCGGTCTGATCGTGGCGGTGAAGCACATGGTTCGCGCGCAAAGTTTTTTTCCCGATGGCCGGATCAGCCACCACTATTTTGGTGATGCTTACGGAGTCCGCGCGATGGTCGCTTATCTCGACCTGCTGAAACGTGAGCCGAAACGCGTGGAGAATTATCCGGACCTGTGGTCTGAGGTAACTCCCGATGACATGCGTCAGTGTGCGGAACGCTGGATTGAGATGATGCTCTCCCGACAAAACGAGGATGGCTCATATCCAATGGGATACGGTGAGCACACTGCCTCCTCCAACGTCGCGGACGGTGGTCAGATTGCACTGGGGATCGGACAGATCACCCGCTACCTGGACGGCGAACAACACGAGGCGTGCCTACAGTTTTGCAGGCGTTTTGCCGACTGGGCCGAGACGTTCTACATCGATGAAAAGGAGTCCATGAAGCTCTCGGCCGAACATTCCGGAAAGTTTAAGCAGGAGGATCTGCGGGCGGGACATTATGCCTTGGGAACCTACTCTCTTGGTCGTCGGCACATTGGCGGGCCGAAATGGGTCATGCAGGACCTTCTAGGCGTGCAGATGCTCCTCTCGCGTGAGGACCCTAATCCCGAGTATCGACGGGTTGCCGAGCGAAACGTCCGATTTCATCTGGACTCCGGTTACGGGGCCGCAGGCTACTACCAGGCAGAGGGGTTGGTGTGGTCGTGGCTGGCACTCGACGACGCAGAATTGCGCGAACGGATTCAGAGAAACCTGCGGGACACATTCCTCAAGGCCCGACTGGAGGACAAGGAAGGCGATATGTACGCCGCCGGATCGCGCGGTACCTTGCGAGGATTGTCGGTGCAGTACTATCGCAGGCTGTTCGACGACTCCGAAATCGCGCGGGCGCTACAGCTTAAGTATGTCTGGGCTTTTGCCTCGGAAGACTTGAGCGATTCGATGAGCCGCCTCTCCGAGGCACATTCAAAGCCGCATCATGGTGCATCCATCGCCGCAGTCAAGTTTGCGGAACTGTCCGCCATCTGGGCAATCGAGTTGCTCGACCCCGGCTCGACCTTGCTTCCATCGGACTCCGCCGATTCCTATCTATCGACGAAACAATGGTGAGCCGTAGGCGGAGTTTCCCAGCGTTTTCCGCCTTCTTCTCAGAAGAAGTCCGCATCGTGCTCTTTCTTGGTATTTATCAACACGCCCGCCGCCAGCTGACTGTCTCGTCCGCACGACGGTTTCAGCTTTGGGGCCGACTTTCCTTGAAACTCTTTACTGAAAGTCGACTCTACCTCAATTAGATCAACTAGAGCGCATCCCATTTACGTATAGCGATAGCCGCAGTGTCGAAAGTAGTTGGCGCATTCTGCTGGGGAGAACCGATCCAGCAGTTCTCCGCACGTCTTCCATAGCGATTCGACGCTCCGACAGGCGCTGCTGCGAAGCAGCCACTTGAACTTGGAGAACACCAGTTCGATCGGATTGAAGTCCGGGCTGTAGGGAGGGAGGTACACCACGCGTGCGCCTCGATCCTCCACTGCTTCCCGAACACCGGTAACCTTGTGGCAGATGAGGTTGTCCATGATCAGAATGTCTCCGGCGCTCAGTGTTGGAGAGAGGTGCTGGCGGACGTAGTTCACAAAGACCGCACCATTGACCGCTCCATCAATCACCAGCGGAGCGGTCAGGCCGCTCAGACGCAGACCTGCAAGGAACGTCGTGGTTTTCCAGTGTCCGTGAGGGGTATGGCAAACCAGCCGCTCGCCACAGGGTGCCCGACCACGAGGACGCGTCATGTTCGTTTTCGCCCAGGTTTCATCTAGAAAAACGAGTTTGTCTGGGTCCAGTCCTGGCTGAATCAATTTCCAGATGGCCCGCTGTTGATCGACGTCAGGTCGAAACTGTTCGGCGGCCTTCAGGACTTTTTTTGATGTGCAAACGCAGGTGCTGCAACGCTCGGCAGAGTGTCTGCACACTCAGACTGGTCCCCAGAACGGCTTTGAGCTCCTTGAGCGTCAGATCGGGCTGGCGCTGAATCGCCGCCTGAATCTGTTCCCGCTCGGCCATCCACCTGGGAATCCGTTTTCGCTTAATGAGAGGAACGGTCTTGCCTTGCTCGCGGCGTTCCTGCTTAATGCGGCGGACCCAAGACTCGCTGACGTTGAACTTCAGTGCGACCTCTCGCGTCCCGCCACCCGCGTCACAAGCAGCAAGGACATCTCGCCTGAACTCCTTCGAATAGGGCTGCATGATTACCTCCCCGGAGATGAGATAACGCAGCTTACCCACTTGACGCAAAGGGCGCTAGTCCATCATGAGACGCGCTCTAGGTAGTACGGACATTCAAAATGTGCTGGTCACGAGCGCCGCGAACCAGACGAAGCCTGCAAAATTGCAGGCTTTTTTCTCGTAACGGGTGGCCACTCTCCGGCATCGCTTGATCCGGCAGTAGAAGCGTTCGATGACATTGCGGTGTTTGTAACGCTGATTGTCATACCGCTTCTTCTGCTTGCGGGTCGGGTTGGGGCGAATACAAACTCTGGCTTTCAACTGCCGGGATTGCTCCCGGATCGCGTTACTGTCGTAGGCGGCATCCGCGACGACATGGCCGACGGTGCCGGGGACAATCTGGTTCAGCAGCACCTTGGCCTGCGGAGCATCGCCCCGTTGACCAGCCGTCAGGATCAGATGCAGCAGTTGCCCACATCCACTCACGGCCGTGTGCAGTTTGGTGGTCAGTCCTCCTCGGCTGCGTCCCAGGCAACGCCGGGGGTGGGCATCTTCTTTTTTTCAGTGGGCTTGAGCCGGCCGGTCGACGAGACTGGATGGGCTTTCACACTGCTGGAATCCAGATGAATCTCATCCAGATCGGGATCGGACAAGGCCTTGGCCAGCTTCTCCCAGATGCCGTTGGCACACCACCGGTCAAACCGCTTCCACACCGTGTTCGGCTTCCCATACCGCTCCGGCAGGTCGGCCCAGGGGATGCCGGTCTTCAGGACGAACAGCACCGCATCGAGGAACAAACGATTGTCGGCCGCGGTGCGGCCGGGATCGCTCGCTTTCCCGGGCAGCAAGTCCTTCACCAGATCCCACTGGGCATCGGTCAGTTCGTGACGGCGACGACGACTCATCAGGCACTCCTCCTTGAGATCCCGTCAGTCTCAAGGAAATCTCCATTTCACGCCAGACTGAATGTCCTCGCTACCTAGTTTAGAACTGTTTCGGTCGCCATATGACGCAGGGCGCTGCTGACTCCATCCGTCAGCAGCGCCCTGCGTCTGAAATAAAGGGTGTGCCTTTATTTTGATTTGCCGTCGTTCAACAGCTTCAGGCCGGCTTTTTCGTCCGGGATGACGATTCTTGCGATCCCGCCGTAGCCTTTGTCCTTGTCATGGCGGCCTTTTGCCGACAGCAGTTGGCCGTCTGGCAGGCCTTCGATTCCGAGTGAGCAATTGAATTCGTATCGCCCCTTCATCTGGAAATCAGGATCGGTCACCAGAAGCTCAGCGGGACTCCCGTAGCATCCAAACCACCACCGATCATGGGCGAATGTCGCGGTCTGAATGCCCTTATGAGTATGGCCACTTGAAATGATGTGCTTCTTCTGGAATTTGAAATTGGAATCGTATTCGTAGACGTAGTTCTCTTCGATTCCATCCGGCAGTCCCCCGACGACAAAGAAGTGGCCGTTGCGAAATCCAATTCCCCCCGCCCCGTGAAAGACCTCCTGAACCTCATGCCGGGCGACCTCCTCCAGCGACTTCGCATCGTAGACGTACACCCACGAGTTTGCGTTCCCTCTTGGATCGTTGAACTTGCCAAGATTGACTGCCACATAGACCTTCCCATCGTGGAAGCAAAGATCGCCATGATGACTCACGACAGGGATCGCTTTCAGCACCTTGCCATCCAGATCGGTTTTCACCAGCGTCGTGGTGAATGACCAGTAGATCGCTTCATTGTCCACGCAGATTCCCTGCAGGTGATGGCGGTAGAATCCTTCACAGGTGACATCGCGGTACTGAGGCTGCGAAGTCGAATCAACTTTCGCGGCCGATGGTGAGCTGGTCCCGTCAGCAAGGGCCAGCGTTCCGTACGAATGTTGAGGACTCCCCGTTGCATCAGGTGGGAAATCCGCAGCGACGACAGCAGGGGAAACAAGAAGCAGGAGAGCAATGGCGGGAAGACGTTTCATGGCGGGTCCTTTCAGCAAATGTTGATGCGATTATGGCGACAGAGGGGGCGAAAGGCACGCCAGAACAGCAAATGAGAAGCGGATTCACTGAAACCCGGCCCTGCTCTACATACCAACTGAGTCAGCGGGCGTTTCAAGTTGCAGGAGGACTCATCTCGCTGAGGGCTGACGGCATCGTCGGTGAATGATACCGTCAGCCTCAGTGCGAAAANGCATAAACTACCAGGAAGCACGCAGNCGACGGGAGATTTCGTCGACGACTTCGCTNACGGGGATTCGGACCTGCTCGAGGGAATCACGGTCCCGAATCGTNACAGTGTCCTTCGCAAGCGTTTCGTTATCGACCGTGATACACCACGGGGTCCCTGCTTCGTCCTGCCGACGATAGCGTTTTCCAATGGCTGCCTGTTCGTCGTAGGTCGTGGCGATTCCTGCCTGCCGGAGTGCCCGGTAGATCTCTTTCGCCTTCTCAGGCTGGCCGTCCTTCTTCACCAGCGGGAACACGGCCGCCTTGATCGGAGCCAATCGGGGATGGAACCGCATGACGATCCGGGTCTGCATCTCCCCTTTGTCATCGGGAGCCTGGTCTTCACAATAGGCTTCGCAGATGAAGGCCAGCGTGGCCCGGTCGGCCCCGGCACTCGGTTCGATGACATGGGGAATGAAGCGGGATTTGGTCTGCTCGTCGAAGTAGGTCAGATCCTTCCCGGACCCGCGCCATTTCGGCTGGCCGTTGGCGTCTTTCTCGACGACCAGCTGGCCATTTTCGTTCTTGAGTTTCCCTTCCATGTGAGAACGCAAGTCGAAGTCGCCGCGGTGAGCGACCCCTTCGAGTTCGCCGTATTCTCCCTCTGCAAGGAACGGGAACTGGTACTCGATATCTGCCGTCCCGCAGGAGTAATGGGAGAGTTCGTCCTGATCGTGATCGCGAAGCCGCAAATGCTTCGGACCGATCCCCAGTTTGGTATACCACGCAAACCGGCGGTCGCGCCAATATTGATACCATGCTGGGGACTCTTCCGGCCGACAGAAGAACTCAATTTCCATCTGCTCGAACTCACGCGACCGGAAGGTGAAGTTCCGGGGGGTGATTTCGTTCCGGAAGCTCTTTCCGATCTGGCAAATCCCGACCGGCAGCTTGACCCGCGTCGAGTCCATCACGTTCTTGAAGTTGACGAAAATCCCCTGCGCCGTCTCCGGGCGGAGGAATGCGGTATCGGTCTCTTCATTCCCCAATGCCCCGATGACGGTCTTGAACATCAGATTGAAGTCACGCGGGGGGGTCAGTGTTCCGGGCTGATTGGCATCCGGAGCAACCACGACGTCGTACTGCTCGACGGGGATGGTAGCCAGACTGACAGGATCGCTGAGCCAATTGAGCTTGTCTGCCTCCTTGTTCTTCATTCCAAAGAGCGCGAGTGCCTTTTTGGTCAGGGTCTCGTCCAGCTCCGACTCTTCGACCAGAGCGGTCACAAAGTACTTCCGGGAGGACGGTGCAGTGCCGGACTCCTTGTCGACAATGGTCCCCTCGATCCAGCGTCCTTTGGTGTGATCAAGACGATAGCGTCCCTTGGAAATCTTGCAGTCGACCATCTTGTCGCAGAAGAGGTCGTAGTGGCCGCTCACTTTCCAGACCTGCGGATGCATGATGATCGAGGTTTCCACTCCCACCATCTGATACGGCCCCGGAGCTCCGGGAGGGGTCTCGAGAGGGTCGTGGTAGGCGATCATGTCGTCCCACCAGGCATTTCGAACATTTCGCTTGAGTTCTGTCCCGAGCGGGCCATAGTCCCAGAACCCGTTCTGTCCGCCATAGATGTCCGAATCCTGAAAGATAAATCCTCGCCGTTTACACAGCGCGACGATTTTCTCCATCAATCCAGAACGGTCTGCATCCGACATGATGACTGCAATTCCTGATCAAGCACTTCTGAGATAAAAAACGTCCTTCACGCGAACTCGCCCCAGTGTAATGAATCGCCACGGTTCCTCATACTCGACAACTTCGCCCCGTGACGCAGCCTCACCCCGGACCTGTGCATCATGTATCGCCATACTCAATTTGCCCCGGTTTTCTGGTTCGCAGCCCCCGTCGGGTGCCTGCTGATGGCCCTTCCGTTCGTCGTTCCGGTGCCCGTGGAAGCCGCGTTTGTGATCTGGGCGGCTGCNATTGTTCAGGCGNNTGCGTTCTGGTTCTTCTCGGCTCTGACCACAGAAGACGAAGGNGATGCGCTGGCGGTCTGGTTTGGGCGCATTCGTCTTTTCGTCACACGTATCCCCTACAAACAGGTCATCGATTGTTCGGCAGATCGAAGCCGGTGGTGGGAGGGATGGGGACTCCACTACACCTTCAATGGCTGGCTCTACAATATCTGGGGCTTCGATTGCGTCCGCATCACTCTCGACGGGAGAAGTACGAAAACGATCCGGATTGGAACGGACGATGTCCCGGGGTTATTAGCACTTCTCCACGCAAGGACATCCAGCTACTGCTCCCAGAATCAGAACGATGACTTCGCATGAGTCATTCGGGATGCCCCCAATCACAGCTCCCGTTCCCGCGGTTCGACGGTGTCGCAGTGTTGACTGTGCCGCGTGGTCAGCACTGAATCAGTTTCATAATCCTGAATCAGGCACACTCTTCCGCAGGGAGTTCGGATTTGTGTGGAACCGTGGCAGTCTGTTGAGAGGAACTGTTGCGAATAGGGAGCAGATCGCTTTCTCCGGCAGGATCCGGGGCAGGATCTGGGTTTGTGCGAGTCGTCGTCAACTGACGTATCCGTTGAAGGCGAGCTGCAAGCACATAGATCAGAACGTAAGAAATCACCGCGAGGATGGCACCAAGGACAATCGATCCGACAATCAGTGGTGGTCCGACAGCGAAGAAAACGGTTTTCAGCGTCCCCCACCAGTTCATCAATTCCGCGTCCGTGAAGAGCCGCTTGAACTCCGCCCAGGTCATGTGGTGTTCAAAAAAACAGGTCCCAAGCCGATAGCTGTACCAGTAGAGCGGAATCGTTGTCACGGGGTTTGAGATATAAACCCCTAACAGCCCCGCAATTCGGTTGAAGTGAAAGAACCGGCGGGTCAGAAAGGCGGTGATCATCACCAGCACCATCTGGATTCCAACGGTGGGAGTGAGACCGATGAAGACCCCGATCGCGGTCCCCAGCGCGAGTGAATGGGGGGTGTCGTCCAGATGAATGATCGTTCGGATCCAGACACGCGGGTCGAGGCAGCGCAGCGCGCGCTCCCACCAGCTGATCTTCCCGGGCGGGGCGACCAGCTCCTCCGGCAATGCTGGAATCTCCAGGCATTCGCGGATTCGATGCTCCGGGTGATCCGCCCGAGGCGGGGAGGGGGATGGGGAACTCATATCACCAAAACGCAGCGGTCCCCGAAACTCTCGGGACCGCAGACAAATCCTCATGAACAATCAGGTTTGATCCCAGCAAGACAACCGGCCGCACGTTTTGCTGGCAGTAATCATGACCGCAATAGAATTTGTCGGCGTGTCAGCGGCGAAAGCTGTTGAAATCCCTCACTCTTTCAGGAGCTTGTCCACAAGCGGCAAAATGTGAGACTGATAGGTGAACTCTTCCGGATTGTCCGGATCAGGGAATTGTCCCCGGAGATTTCCCTGACGATCGTAGACAAAGACGACCGGGAGAGATTGCTGCCGAATCTTTTCTCCGAACAGCTTATCCGCACTCACAGACAGCAGCACGTTCTGAAACGTCGCTTCCTGTTTCGTGAGGAATTTCATCACCTTCTCGCGGTAGGAATCAACCGGCTGATCGTCGAGCCCTTCGTAATCGGCGGAAACGGAAATGCAGGCAATCTGATCACCGTGTTCCCGATTCAGA
>Ga0065721_10051037_pt1 | contig 16493 bp, 12 predicted proteins | sample Mesricmetagenome_FD_59108 | JGI IMG/M metagenome (GOLD analysis project Ga0065721, IMG submission 59108) | Mesophilic microbial community from rice straw/compost enrichment Sample: eDNA_1 v2 (version 2) | ecosystem: Engineered > Solid waste > Grass > Composting > Bioreactor | place: USA: Davis... | reverse complement strand
CCGAAGCCGATGAAGCGGTAGCCGAAGCGGAAGCCGACGAGCCGGCCTTGGCCGAAGTCGCCGCCCATGAGAGCGAAGCTTCCGAATCGGAAGAAGCTTCGGACTAATCCATAGGTTCCCGTCGATCAAAGGGGCTTGCCGCAAGAGCAGGCCCCTTGCCCCGCCTGTCCCCTAGGATTTGCCGCGGACAAACGCGCGAAGAGCCCACTGGCGTTCTTTCCTCTTCATGTATTTCGGCAACGAGCGGTACAATTGCCGGCATTCCCGGAACGCGGCCGAAGCTTCTCCCTTCCGCCCCATCGCCTCATAGATCGCCCCAAGCCGGTAGTATGCTTCGCAGGATGAAGAATTCAAGCCTCTGAACTCCTCGAGATAGCCGATCGCTTTGCCCGGATCCGACTTGGCGAAAGCTTCCGCCAGCCGTAAATAGGGTTGGCCGTACTTTACTCTCGGACTGATCGACAAAGCGCGGAGCATTTCCGTCTCTCCTTCCGCGACGCGCCCGAGAGCCAGATCGCACGTGCCGAGATCGCTCCAATATTCGGCCGAATGCTCCATTTTGTCCCCTACGCCCAGCAGCACTTCCCGGGCTTCGGCGTATTTTCCGCCTTCGATCAGAAGCCTGGCCAGCTCCGATTTGGCGGACACGTCGTGAGGGCTGAGCTGAAGCTGTCGTTTCCATTTCGCGATCGAACCGCGCCTGCGCAGCGGCCGGACCAAGCTGGGCGATAAGCCGATGAACCGGCGCTCCAACGCATAGATGACGATCAACAGCACCAATATCGCCACGAAAGGATTGCCGAAAAGCCAGGTTAAGCCTAGAAAAAGCAAGATTTTGCTCATAGCCGCCCCCCTATTCCCTTGAACGTACCAGCCTAGGCAGTCAGAAACGCAGGTCATCGTTTTCAACTGTCATATTCGAAATGTTCGTTTCATATTCCTTCCCCGCGATCTTATCCTTATAGATTTATCCCCGTCGAGCCGTTGCAATCCTTCTTGCGAATCGTTATTTCGACGGTCTGGCCCTGCGGGTCGCCTCGGCTTCCAGCGGATTGTCGGGCCAGTAATGCTTCGGATATCGGCCTTTCAGGTCCTTGCGAACCTCAAAGTAGGCATTGCTCCAGAAGCTGGCCAAATCCTTCGTGACCTGAACCGGACGTTGGGCGGGCGAAAGCAAATGGAGCGTTAAGGGAACCCGTCCCCCCGCGATGCGGGGCGTTTCCGGCAAGCCGAACAGCTCCTGGAGCCTGACGGCGACGAACGGAGCCGCCGGATCTCCGTAATCGATCGGAATGCGCGAGCCGCTGGGCACCGTCCAGTGAGTCGGCGCGTCGTCCTCCAACCTTCTTCTTTGCTCCCATGTCAGCATGGACTCCAAAATGTCTTTGAGGTTCAGCTTCTGCAGATCGGAGCGGCTTTTCATCCCGTCCGCGTAACCGGCCAGCCAATCCTCCAGCGACTCGAGCAACGTCTCGTCGGCAAGATCCGGCCACGACCCGTCGTACCGGCGCACGAACGATACGCGTTCCTGGAATTGCCTTGACGCCTTCGTCCAAGGCAGCATTTCGAGACCTTCGGCCCGGATTCCCTCCATGAGCGCCTGAAGAGCGAGATTCGCGGGAAGGCGTCCCAGAGGTTTCTCCTCCAGCAGGATCGCCCCGAGCTTCTTCCGTTCCCGTCCGCGAACCGATTTCGACTCCGGTTCCCAATAGACGTGGGCTTCAACCAAGATTCCGTCGTTCAATGCCGCGGATAACCGCTCGAACGATACCGGCGCGGCCTGCCGGATGCGAACGTCCGCGCCCGCGTCGTCCACGTCTGCCGCGACGATCCATTTCTCGCGCGCGAGCGGTTGGCCCTGGGCGAAAGCCGCTCCTCGTCCGCCGCTGAGCAAATATTTGCCGTTCTCCCGCTGACGGCCGATCCGGTCCGGATAAGCGAACGCCAAGAGAACGCCGCAATCTTCCGCGTGGAAGCTTTCGGCCCTCCCATACTCGGCTCCGCTCGATCCGGAGAACGAATCGTCGCCGGCCGTCCTATGGTGCGTGTCGGTCTTGTCCGGGCTCATCGCTCGATCCGGCTTCTCCGTTGACGCGCTCTCCCCGATGCCAAGCTCTCTCCGCAAACGTCCGGCCTCTTCCCGCAATCTTCTTCGAGCAACCCCGTCCGCCTCGTAAGCCCCGTATCCGCGAAGCGCCTCGATCCGCGCCCGAAAATCGGCCGTCGGCGCTAGACCTCCGGAATATCGTAAAATATCCCGTTCGCCGAGCAATACCGCGATCTCGCACGCTAATCCTCCGAGTTGCATCGGAAGCGCCCGAAGAAGCATATGGGCGATTCGCGGATGCCTGCCCAGCTCGGCCATCCGGATCCCATGCTCCGTCACTCTGACGCCGTCCGCGTCTAGGGCTCCTAACTGTATTAATAGCTCGCGCGCCTGCTGCAATGCGGGTTTGGGCGGCGCGTCCAGCCACGCGAGTTCATCGGGATCCCGTACTCCCCATACGGACAGCTCCAGCAGCAGCGGCGCCAAGTCCGTCTCCGTCACCTCCGGGGCGCTCCGGACCGGCAGCCCGGATTCCTGCTCGCGGCTCCATAGCCGGTAACATGTGCCGGGACGCACGCGTCCAGCCCGTCCGCGCCTTTGATCCGCGGACGCGATCGAGACCGGGACCGTCTCCAGCCGGGACATTCCCGTTCGCGGAGAAAACCGGGAAACCCGCATGAATCCGCTATCGACGACAACCGTCACGCCCTCTACCGTCAAGCTCGTCTCCGCCACCGACGTCGAAAGGACGATTTTGCGCTCACCCCGGGCCGGAAGGGCCAGCGCCTCGTCTTGCTCGCCGGAAGAAAGTCCTCCGTGCAAGGCGACGATCCGGTCGCGCGCATCCGACAGCCGGCCTCTCGATCGCAGCTTCGCTTCTACCGCGCGAATTTCTCCGACGCCCGGCAAAAACACGAGCAAGTCCCCCTCGTGCGCCCGCAGCGCTTCTTCTACCGTCTCCGCCACCGATTCGGCTAGCTCCTTGCCGACGGGCCTGGGACGATACACCGTGTCCACCGGATAGCTTCGACCTTCGCTGCGGATTACGGCCGCTCCTCCGAGCAATTCCGCGACCGGCGCGGCATCCAAAGTCGCGCTCATGACGAGCAGCCTCAAGTCCTCCCGAAGAAGGGATTGCGACTGCAGGCTCAAGGCCAGCCCTAGATCCGCCTGCAAGCTTCTTTCGTGGAATTCGTCGAAAATGACGAGCCCGATTCCTTCAAGTCCCGGATCGGATTGGAGCATGCGGGTCAGCACGCCCTCCGTCACGACTTCGATCCGGGTTCGCGGGCTGACCTTCGTGTCCATTTTCACCCGGTAGCCCACCGTCTGGCCGACTTGTTCTCCCAGCTCCCTCGCCATGTAAGACGCCGAGCTTCTCGCGGCCAGCCTGCGCGGCTCCAACATGACGATTTTACGGGCGTCCAGCCAATTCTCGTCCAGCAAAGCCAGCGGAACCCGGGTCGTCTTTCCCGCTCCCGGATCCGCGATCAGCACCGCGTTCGGGCTCTCCGCCAGCGCTTGCTTCAGTTCGGGCAAGGCCCTTTCTATAGGTAATGGCGACTTCAACGTCACGCCGTCGTTCTCCTTCCGCTCGGCGATATGCCTGCAACTCTTGTCGCCTACCAGCTTACCATTTTCGCGGGGCTCTTGAAACCGATCGCTCCGTCTTCTCGGATTCGATTCGATTCGATTCGGCGCCGGCACGGCCAAAATCCAGTTCGAAAGCGAAGCACGTACTCTGGCGAAGCTCGGTCGTTCCCGCAATCGGCCGATCGGGATGTGCGCAAGCGATTTTATATGTTTGTAGGCCCCGGCGTGATAGTCTCCATATCCGTGATAAATAGTGCACTCTCTCGGTGATCAGAAATGCGTAACTTCATCTCTTGGCTGCTCATATCCTTCGCTATTCGATTCGATGCAGCAGCGCGACCGCTTTCTCGGTGATCAGAAATGCGTAACTTCTTTCTTGGCTGCCTCCGATTCTGCGGATCAGTTCTTTGCTTTCGAGCGATTTCAGAACCTGTCTGCCGGCTTCATGTTTAATCAACAACCAGGAGCGGACAACGGCAGGACTAAACGGCTTGCTGCTCATCAATGCACAGCGGAGGACTTCGCGTTCGTACACCGGCAATTTCATCAATCCAGTACCTTTCATGCTGCCGATTTTTCCGATCAGTTGGTACAAATTGCTTTGGCAAAAGTCCGCTTCTTCTCCAATTCATCCCGACTATAAGGAAAATAGATAAACCCATGTACGGCAACGCTCCGGGCGGCGTGCCCTTTCGAAAGAGAACCGATCTCTCGTAATTCTCTCCGCGTGCGTGAAGTAATGTTCCTCTTCAAAAACGGTGCGAAGCGACCCGTTGACCGCATCCCCGTAGATCTTGACGCCGGACAGCCCGTTCATTTCGTATTCCAGTTCCACTCCGTCCAACTTTCCGAAAACGGGGAGCAACAGGTTTTTTACCAATAGCTTCGTACCGGTCAGTTCCCTTCGCACCATCTCCTCCCGCTGTCCGCTCGCGCCTCGAATTTGTTCCTTCAAGAAGCTTTCAAAAGTCATGTCGAAACTCATCGCGTCTTACTCCTCTCGAATTAAGTCCTTGCTTCCACGCCCGAGATAAGCGGGTTTTCCGCTTATCTCCCCGCTTTCAGGCACTGCCACGCCCGAGATAAGCGGGTTTTCCGCTTATCTCCTCGCTCTCAGGCAGTGCAAGGCCCGAGATAAGCGGGTTTTCCGCTTATCTAGCCACCCCCAATCGTCAAAAAAGCCGCCAGTTCCTTTGAAGGGAACGGCGGCGTGTGCTTCACGCGCTAGTTACTTTAAATATACTGATTTAGTGCGATTTTACAATACGACAAATCAAACCTCCGACCAAATTCCCGCTTTTCGAGGCGCGGCCACGTACGCCGTGTGCCGCTATGCGCGTACGAGTGCGAGCTCGAAAGAGCTGGCGACCCAAAGTGAGCCGGAGTCCCGAGGCGCACGGCAAACCGAGAAATGAGCGCATTTCGCCAAGAACCAAACGCCGTGCATAGAGCTTCTTCTGTACGACGCATTCGGCGCTAACGCACGTCGCCGAATGACCGCCGCGGCCACTCGGCGCGGGTAGCAACTCGGATTGCAGGCCATAGCCTGTAACTGTCCTGCCATCGCAGCCACCTGCACATCAGCCAGCACAGCTGCCAGCGCAACAGCCAACGCAGCCACCAACGCAGCCGCCAACAGCCACCAGCGCAGCCCCGCCAGCGCAACCGCCCCCGCGCCCCGGCTCAACCGGTCCGCGATTGCCCGCTAGCTCCGCCGAAAAGGCGGCCGCCTACGCCTCCTCCTTGCCCGCCGCCGTTTCCGCGGGAGCCTCCGGGGAGGTGAGCACGATCTTGCCGTCCGCCAGCTCCAGCTTGACCTTGTTCGAGTTCTTGACGCCGATCGATTCGAGATAGGCGGACGGAACCTGCAGGCGGCCGGCCTTGTCGAGAATGGCGTACTCGACGTGCGAGTCCTCCTCCGACTGGGCGATGCCGCGCTCCAGCTCGGCGAGCTCCTCGGCGTACGACTTGCGCCGCAGCATCTCCGAAGAAATTTTGCCGTCGCGGATCGCGACGACGCGGTCCACCTTCTTCGCCAGCAGAGGGTCGTGGGTGACGATGACGATCGTGATGCCGATCGACCGGTTCAACTCGCGGAACAGATCGAGAATCTGGTCAGCCATCCGCGAATCGACCGAGCCGGTCGGTTCGTCCGCCAGCAGCAGCTTCGGATGGTTGGCCAGGGCGATCGCGATGGCGACCCGCTGCTGTTCTCCGCCCGAAAGCTGGTGCAGCTTGTTGTTCTTGCGATGCGTAAGGCCGACGGCCTCGAGCAGCTCCAGCGCGCGAAGCCGTTTGCGCCTGCCCCTGAGCAGGATCGGAAGCTCGACGTTCTCGAGCGCCGTCAAATACGGAATCAAGTTCCGCGCGTTGTTCTGCCAGACGAAGCCTACGCTTTCCCTCTTGTAGCGGACGAGGTCCCTCTCGCTCATTTTCAGCATGTTCCTGCCGTCGATCTCCAGCTTGCCGGCGGATGGCCGGTCCAGCCCGCCCAGCATGTTCAGCAGCGTCGATTTGCCGCTGCCGCTGTTGCCGATGATAGCCATCAGCTCGCCGTTCTCGATATGCAGGTCCAGACCTTGAAGCGCGAACACTTCCAGATCGGCCGCCTTGTAGATTTTGACCAAGCCTTCGCAAGTGATCATCGGTTAGTCCTCCCCCAACTTCAGCGCTTGATGAACGCGGATGCGCGAAAGCATGTAGGACAAGATGCCAAGGCCGATCAGCAGCATGACCCCGACGATGGAATAAAGCCTCATGAAATCGATCGCTTCGAAAATGACCTTGAACGGAGGAACGAGACTGCTCGGATTAAAGGCGATTTGGAAATTCGGCACGTAAAGCCGGCTAGCCAGGTTGCCGACCAGAACGCCGATCATGATCGCCACCCCGGAGGTGAGCAGCTGCTCGAGAGCGAGCATGGCGATCAACTGGCGCAGCGACAGCCCGATCGCCCGCATGATCCCGTTCTGCAGCGTTCTTCCTTTTAACGACAATATCCAATACAGCAAAAATCCGACGAAGCTGACCGCGATCGAGATGATAAAGCCCAGCGTCAATATGCCGTTCAACGCCAGCAGGAAGGGATCGTTCTTCGCCTTCACCAGCTCTTCTCTCGTGTTCACGACGTTCGAGATCGGCAGCTTCTGCTCCTCGATGCTGTCGTACAGCTCGCTTGTCGTCGCTCCGGGCTTCAGCTTGAGCCAGACTTGGTAAGGCTCGAGCGCGAGCTGGAACTGGATGCGCCCCAGATTGCCGACGATCAGCATCGGCGCGTTGTTCTTCGATTCCGAGTCGGAAGCGACGACCGAGCCGACCGGCGGGTTCGGATTAAACGTCGGAAAATAATCGATGATGCCGAAGACGACGAACGGCTGGGAATTGACGTTCTCCCATCCGACGTTGATCGTATCGCCCACCTTCACCTCGCGCTGGTCCGCGAGCGTCCGGGAGACCAGCACGGCCCGGGGATCCGAGGCGATCAGATTCAGGTATTCGTACAAGGGATACTCCGTCAACCCTTCCGGAAACCAGGTTGTCCGGCCGAAATCGTCGGTTTCGATGCCGATGAGCGTCGCCGTCCCCATTCCTTTCAAGGCGGAGAACGACGCTTTCTCCTTCACGAAAAATTTCGCCGCCTCCTCGACGCCTTCCAGCGTCCGGTAAGGATCGAAGGACGGCTCCAGGTAATGGACGGCTTTCGGAACCGGAGACGCGGCCGCCGCCCCGGGAGGGCCTCCCATCGGCGCCGGAGGCGGTTTGTCGTTGGGCCATTGCGCCTGAAGAACGACGTCGGCGCCCCGGCTGTAGCGAATCCGGTCCTCCGTATTCTCGTTCAGCGTGCGCGCGGCGCCCGCGCTGAACACGCCGATCGCGATCGTCATGATGAGGAACACCATCAGGAACTGGTATTGGGTGTTCGATCGTCCGACCTGGATCAGCGTCGCGTACAGGGACGGCGGCCACCACTTGCGCCCCGCCCAGTAAACCAGCTTAAGCAGCATCGGGTAAAGCCTCAGGAGAAGCAGCCCTGCTCCCAGCACGAACAGCGCCGGCATGACGAACTGCAGCGGATCGAGATTCAGGTCGTCCGAATTCAGCCCGAGGCTTTGCAGATCCTTTAACCGGTTGCGGAACGTATACAGCCCGTAGATGGCGACCGCCAAGGCCAGGACGTCCAAGAACGCCTTGTGCCAGAACGGCGTCTTGACCAATCGGGCCAGCTGCTGCTTATGGCCGACGATCGAGACCCGGGTGGCCAGCAGGACCGGGACGAGCGTCATCAGGAAGGCGACGCCCGCCGCGATGCCGCCGTACAGATAAGCGTCTTCGTTCAGACGCACCGTCATGCTCGACCGCTGCACGAATTCGAGGAAGCCGTTGGACGCGCCGAGCACCTTCGTCAAGCCGACTCCGATGAACGGCCCCGCCAGCCACGCCGTTCCGCAGAGCAGCAGGCTTTCGATCGCGAACGACGCGACGATCTGCCATCTCGCCGCCCCCCGGCTTCTCAGGACGGCGATTTCGTTTTTCTGCCGATCGACGATCAGATTGGACACCATGAACATGTAGAAGCCGAGCATAATGAGTACCGGAACGTTTAAAGACCACATCAGCTTCGATAATTGCTTGGACCGTTCGAAATATTGTTCGATCGTGTAAAACGCGGGAACGGTAACCTCGCTCTGGAACGCCGACACCTTCGTCTTGACGAGATTCCGGATCTGCTCGTCGGTCTCCAGGAAGCTGTTCACGTTGCGAAGCTCCATCTTCGCGTAATCGAGAACGAAGAACCAGCCGCTCGAGACGACGGGAACGACGGCTCCTTGAACGAAATGCCGTTCGAACAGCTTTTCGTCGGCGACGAATACGGCGCCGAGATCGCTGAGGCTCGCGTTGCGGAAGTACGGATCGTCGTCCCGCTCTTTGACGAAGACACCGACGGGCTTGATCTTGACCGTCCCCGGCAGAGAGTCGTCTTTGATCACGAACTCTTGGTCCAGGACGATCTTGAAACGGGATAGCGCCTGCTCCGTCAGCATCACTTCGTAGACGCCGCCGACCGGCTCGGGGGAAGGCAGTCTTCCGTCCGTCAGGCGCACGCGCTTGCTAAGGTCGCTGTAGGCCCTGATCGTCGCGCTCTGCCCTTTGCTATCCGGCGGATCTCCTTCCCTGACGAAATTGAACGACTTGGTTCGGCGCTCCTTGACGAGCTCCTTCACGGGAATGCCGAAGCTTCGGGACGCCTTGTCTTCCATAAAGCGGTCCATCTCGCCGATCATGGCGACGCGGCGCTCCTGGGTCTCGTTGTAGAAGCCGATCATCGACCAGTGCTGCCCGGGATAGGTCCCCTTTTCGATTTGGAAATTTTCCAGATCCTTCACCAGCATGCGCGACAAAATCGCTTCGGAGTAAATGGGCATCGTTCCTACCAAGGCGACGCTCATCAGGATGCCGAAGAACAAGCTGGACACGAGCCATTTGTTTTGCGCCATTTTACGGACAATCATCACGAATAAGGCCACCACATAGCCTCCCTGAGCCCTAAAAGTACGAGTTGAAAAATCCTGTTATTCGGCACCGGTACGGTGAAAATAAAGCCGGGAACGCGAAACGGCGCGCAGGCGAACCTGCGGGAGTTCCCGGAGTTCCCGAACGATCCGGCCGATGCAAGCTCGGCGGTTATCCGCCTCTTGGATCCGCATCGCGATCGCTGCCGGACTACGGCATCACGATGATCTGCCCTTCCGTCAATCCCTGCACGATCTCGATCTCCGTGGCGCCCGTCAAGCCCGGCTCGACGTCGATCTCGCGAACCCGGTTGCCCTCCTCCAGCACCCGCACGAAGTTGCGCCCGAGATAGGAGCGAAGGCCGCTGCGGGGGATTTTCACGACATTGTCCCGCTGCTGGGTCACGATCTTGATATCGGCGATGGAACCGATCCCGGCATCCTTAGGCAGCTGCGGCACTTCGATATACAACGTCTTGGCGTATTTCTCGGCCAAGTCTTTGTTTAGCGTCTCCGGAGAAGTCGACGGCGTTTGCGTCACTTTGCCGACGACCGTCTCTCCCTTCAATTTCACTTCGGTCGGTACCCCGACCTCGACCTCCCGAATGTCGTTCGGGTTTTCCACGCGCAGCGCGATCCGGAGCTTCGTCGGGTCGGCCACCGTGACGAGCGTCTGATACGCTTCCACGAAGTCGCCTTCCTTGAGCGATTCCGCGAACACGACCTGGCCGTCCATCGGGGAGACGAGCCGCTTGGATTCGAATTGCTTGGCGAGCCGATCGTACTTCAGCCGCTCGATCTCGACTTGCAGCATCGCGATTTTCAACGCTTGATCGTTCCCGTCGCCGGACTCCCTGAACGCGTCCCTCGCTTGGCTCAAGGCGTACTTCGCCTTCTCGAGCGCGAGCTCCTGCTCCTTCAATTGAAGGTCCAATCCGTCCACGATCAGTTGAACGAGAACGTCGCCTTTCTTGACGGCGTCGCCGGATTTCACGAGGATTTCCTCCACGCGGCCTCCCTGGCCCGTGAACTGGGCGATGCTCATCGAGACGGATTCGAACGTTCCGCTTCCGGTAATCGCTTTCACGATCGTGCCCTTCGTCGCCTCCGAAGTCGAATAGTTTTCCTGAACGGGTTTGACGAGCGGCGGCTTCAGCGCCTCTTCTTCCTTCGGAAGCAGCGAGCAGCCGGCCAGCGCGCCGCCCATGATCAGTACCAGCCCGAGGGCGGCGGAACGTTTAAGATTGCGTGACAATTTGTCCATCCTCCAATTCGTACACCGAGTCTACGATTTCCATAATGGCCGGATCGTGGGTCGTCAGCGCGATCGTGACGCCGCTCCGCTCCACCAAGTCCCGGAACACCTTGATGATGTGCAAGCCCGTCCGGCTATCCAGCTCGGCCGTCGGTTCGTCCGCCAGAATCAGCTTCGGCTTATGGGCGATCGCCCGGGCGATCGCCGTTCTCTGCTGCTCGCCGCCGGACATCTCGAAGGGACGGTGGTGCATCCGCGGCTTCAAGCCGACTCTCTCCAGCGCCTCGACGGCCGCGGATTTGCGGTGCTGGGCCGGCACTCCGGCGATCCTGAGAACGAATTCCACGTTTTCGTAGGCCGACATAAGCGGAATAAGAGCGAACGATTGAAAAATCAATCCCATTTCCTTGCGCCTGACCAAATCGCGTTCCTTGTCGGACATCTTCGTCAGGTCGCGGCCGTCGAATAAAATCGTCCCTTCCGTCGGACGGTCCAGCGCGCTAAGCAGATTGATCAGCGTCGTCTTGCCGGAACCCGATCTTCCCTTCAAAGCGACCAGCCTGCCCGCCGGAAGCCGAATATCGACGTCCTTCAGCACGGTGACCGCTCCGCCGCCTTTGCCGAAGACGCGCTTGATGCCGCTCGCGCGAACGATATCCTTGTCCGCCGCGTCGAGACTTGCCGTTGCCATCGCCATTTCCCTCTCCCCTCGCCGACACGCGACGCTCGACTATTCCAATATTTGTTATCTGTCATCACTATAGAATGATCGAGCAATGCCGTCAATTTACTTTTCCAATATAGATTGAAATGTTCGCCAAGTGTTGGAATTCTGGCCAAGTGGATAATAATGAACACGAAAAGGATAAGGATAAACACCCCTGTCTCCGGGCGCCGGCCTCTTCCATGCTCCGGGCATGCGGATGAGAACGCCGCGTCGGGCATCTCCCCATTCTTCCGATTGCAAGGACGAGGGACGTGAAGTACAATAAGGGACATAGACGAAAATCATTTTCTTGAAATAACATGCGTTTGAGAAAATTAGTTTTACAATCAGGAGGAGGAAAGCGGTGAGCATTCTGAAAGCCATCCGGGAAAAATGGGACGGGCTGCATCAGAAGGAGCGCGCTCTGGCCGACTTCCTGCTGCAGCACCCCCAGGAAGCGGTCCGGATGACGATCACCGAGCTGGCGGCCAAGTCCGGGAGCAGTCCGGCGACGATCTCAAGATTCTGCAAGACGTTCCACTCGCACAGCTTTCCGGAGTTCAAGCAGAAGCTGGCCACCGAGCTCGTGCAGACGACTTCCACGCCGAATCAATACCAGGACATCGTCGCGGGTAATCCGCTGCCGGAGATCGTGTCCGCGATCACGGCGAACCATCTGCGGTCGATCACGGATACGACCCAAGTGCTCGATCTGGCGCAGCTCCGCCTGGCCATCGAGGCGCTTCACCGGGCGAGCCGGATCGACCTGTACGGCTCCGCGACCTCGGGCATCGTGGCGCAGGATTTTTTCCATAAATTAATCCAGATCGGCAAAGCGGCGGCCGCTTTTTCCGATCCCCACCTGCAGCTCACGTCCGCCGCTTCCTTGACGCCCCGAGACGTTGCGATCGGAATCTCGTACTCGGGAGAAACGCAGGAGACGATCCACTCGCTCCGCTGCGCCGCCGAACGGGGGGCGACGACGCTTTCGATTACCCGCTTCGGGGCGAATACGCTGGCCGAGCACGCCTCGATCAAGCTGTTCACCTCGTCGTCCGAAGTCGGCATGAGGCGCGGGGACATGGCGTCGCGAATGGCGACGCTGCACGTCGTCGACATTCTGTTCATCGGGCTGGTCAGCGAGCACTTCGAGCTGTACGCTCCCCGGCTGAAGCAATCCTATCAGACGGTCGAGCATTATATATCGGGCAAAGAGGAGAGGAAATCGAAATGAACATCATCACGTTCGACAGCGACGAGAAATTGAACGAAGCCGCGGCCAACATTATCGTCGGGCAAATCCAGACGATCCCGCGAGCGGTGCTCGGCTTGGCGACGGGCGGAACGCCGGTCGGCATATACAAGGAAATCGTCAACGATTACCGGAGAGGCATGTTCAGCTTCCGCAACGTCACGACGTTTAATCTGGACGAGTACGTCAACCTTCCGATCGATCATCCGGAAAGCTATCATTCCTACATGAACGCGCACTTGTTTTCCCATATCGATCTTCCCGCCTCGCAATGCCACATTCCCGACGGGAACGCGGCGGATCTGGAAGGCGAATGCCGCCGGTACGACGAGGCGATCGAACTGGCCGGCCAGATCGACCTTCAACTGCTCGGCTTGGGACATAACGGCCATATCGGCTTTAACGAGCCGGCGCACGCGCTCATTAAAGGCACGCATATCGTGAACCTGGCCGAGCAAACCCGCGAAGCGAACGCCCGCTTCTTCGATTCGATCGACGACGTGCCCAAGCAGGCGCTGACGATGGGCGTCGGCACGATCCTGAAGGCGAAGAAAATCCTGCTCGTCGTCAAGGGCGCGGACAAGGCGGATATTATCAAGGCGGCGCTTCAGGGGCCGATCACGACGGACGTCCCGGCATCCTTGCTGCAGACCCATCCGAATTTGATCGTGCTGCTGGATAAGGCCGCCGCGGGAAACCTGTCATGAGGGAGGATAAACGAATGGAGTATATCGTCGTCAACGCCCGCGTAGTCGCGCCAAGCGGCGTCATCGGGCAGGGTTGGGTTCACGTCAAGGAAGGCCGCATCGCGGCGGTCGGAGAGATGGCGGCGGAGCTCCCCGCTGCCGAACGAATCGACGCCCGGGGAAGCTGGCTTGTCCCCGGCTTCGTCGACGTCCACGTTCACGGCGGAGCGAATCACGATTTCATGGACGCGAGCGAGGACGGCATCCGCGCCATTACGAAGTTCCACGCCGAGAACGGTACGACCAGCATGCTCGCGACGACGCTGACCGCTTCCCGGGAAGACCTGACCGCGGTCATCGCGCTTGTCGCCGACTATATGTCCAAGCCGATGCCTTATGCCCGGCTCGTCGGCGTTCACCTGGAAGGCCCGTTCGTGAACGCCAAGTGGAAAGGCGCCCAAAACCCGGCCTATATCCTCCCGCCCCAGCCGGATTGGCTCGAGGATTGGGTGAGCCGCTATCCGGGGGTGATCAAGCTGCAGACGCTCGCTCCGGAGATCGAAGGCTCGCTCGACTACATCGAGAAGCTGGCCGGCCACGGAATCGTTCCCGCTTGCGGGCATACGGACGCCACCTACGACCAGATCGTCGCCGCCGCGGATCGCGGCTTGAAGCACGCCGTCCATACGTTTAACGCGATGACGCCGCTTCACCACCGCCAGCCCGGAACGGTCGGCGCCGTGCTGACGGACGACCGGATCGCGGCGGAGGTCATCGCCGACGGCCATCACGTTCATCCGGCCGGCGTCAAGCTGATTACGCGGGCCAAGGGCGCCCATAACGTCATTCTCGTCACCGACGCGATGTCCGCGGCGGGCATGCCGGACGGGGATTACGAGCTGGGAGGATTGCCGGTCCGCATGACGTGCGGCGTCGCCCGGCTGAAGGAAAACGACAGCCTGGCCGGCAGCACGCTGACGATGATCTCCGCGTTCCGGTACCTCGTCCGCGAGATCGGCGTGCCGGTGGAGGAAGCGAGCCGGATGGCCAGCGCCAACGCCGCCCGCCAGCTCGGACTGGACGGCGAGATCGGCGCTATCGAAGCCGGGAAGCGAGCGGATTTCCTGCTGCTGGACGATTCTCTCGGGCTTCTCTCGACGTGGATCGGCGGACGCAGGCTCGGAGAATAGAACGCCCGTTTCCCGATTTTGCCGCGCGACGAAAGAAGACTTCTCCTTAAATGTTGGAGGGGTCTTCTTTTTATCCCCATATTTCGCGGGATTGGATTATAATGGACTTTAGCCGAAATTAGCCCAAACAACCGAAAAGAGGATGAACCATGATTCGAATCGTCATCGCCGACGATCAGAGGCTGATGCGGGACGGGCTCCAGACGATGATCAACTTGACCGGGGACATGGAGGTCGTCGCTCTCGCGGAGAACGGCCTCGAAGCCGTGCGGCTCGCGAAGGAGCGGCGGCCCGACCTGGTGCTGATGGACATCCAGATGCCCGTCATGGACGGCATCGCCGCGACCAAGCAGCTCCGGACCGAGTGTCCGGACGTTAAAATTCTCATTCTGTCCACGTACGCCGAGGACGACTATATTATCGAAGCTCTCGTGAACGGCGCGTGCGGTTTCCTGCTCAAGGACTTGCCCGGCGAGAAAATGATGTCCTCGATCCGGGACGCGGTCGGCGGAACGCTGCTCATGCCGAACGCGATCGCCTCCAGGCTGGCGGCCAAGCTGAATGTCCTGGCATCGGCCGACGCGTCGGCGGGTTCGTACCGCCGGCCGGATGGCCTCGGACACGGAGTCGATCTGTCGGCCGTGGATTTTACCGAGAAGGAACGGGAGATTATCGCGCTCATGACCGAAGGGCGCAGCAACCGGGAGATCGCCGGCGCTCTCTTCGTCAGCGAGGGCACGATGCGCAACTATATTAGCGTGATCTACAATAAAATCGGGGTCAACGACCGTCTGAAAGCCGTCGCTCTGCTTAGCGGCTGGCTGGAGCGTGGACCGTAATCCGCCGGAGGCTATCGGGAAAACATGCTGCGTGAATCGTATTCGACCGTCGTCAAGGGTCTCGGCCTCGTGCTGCTCATCTTGATCGGCTGGCTCGCTCCCATTTTGTTTTTCAACGAAGAGGCGGACTCCCGGATACTGGACTTGAACGAGCGCGGACAATGGCTGATCCATGCCGGAGATCTCGCGTTCGACGGAGAAGGGCGTCCGGTTGCGGACGAGTCCGGTTGGCGCCCGGCGGCGAACGGGTTGAAGGAAGAATCGCTGTCCGGCCCGGGATATTATTGGCTCCAGCTACAGCTTCATACCCAGGGCTGGCGAGACCCGCATCTGTTCGTGCACGACCTGAAGCATTACGAGATTTACTGGGACGGGCTTCGCCTGTTCGAGTTTAACTTCGAAGAACGCAATCGGCTCATGCTGGAATATTACGAGTGGAATCTGGTGTCCCTTCCGTTCGGGTACGGCAACGATCCGCTGCTGTTTCGCGTCTATTCGGACGACGGCAAGATCAAGCCGGGCATCGTCCACGCCGGCAACGCGACCGACTTTCTCCTCCGCATCCTGCACCGCGACGGGGACAAATTGCTGTACAGCATCATTTTCGCCTCCCTCTTCATCGTTTCCGCCCTCCTGTTTTTCAGCACGAAGAGGAAAATGTACTTCTATTTCGGCCTGCTCACGTTTTGCGGGGGATACGCCGCGCTATGCCGCACGTTCGCGATGGGGCTGTTCTTCGACGCGCCTATGCTGATCTACGTCCACGAATTGATGCTTCCTCTCGGGACGTTCGCCTTCCACGGCTTTTTCGACCAAATGTTCCCGACGATCCGCAGCCGCAGACGGCTCTTCATCCGCCGCGGAATGCTGTCGTTTACGTTGCTGTGCTTTCTCGTCAGCCTTTGGAGCACCCACGCGTTCCATGCGCTTATCTATAAAGTGTTTCCGTTTTTCTTCGTGATCATGGTGACCTCTTCCCTCGTGTCGCTGTACCGGATCTACCGGGCGCAGCGGACGACGGAATCGGTCGTCATGCTTCTGGGCTATCTCAGTTCGGTGTCGACCACTTTGCTCTCCTGCGTCTTGTTCGTCTATCCCGAATTGCGGGACCGCCTGATGCGTCCTTTCCCCTGGCTGTCCCCTTATCTTCGGGAAGACCAGCTTCCGCTGTTCGTCGGCATTTTCGTTTTCCTGTGCTGCTTGGGAGCGATCATTCTCATTCGCGAAAACCGGGTTCACGAGCAAGTCCGGGTCTACGCGCGGGAAGTCGAGGACAAAAACAAGAAGCTCGAAGCGATGGACAAGCTGAAGGACGACTTCCTCGCCAATACGTCGCACGAGCTGCGAACGCCGCTGAACGGAATCATCGGCATTACGCAATCGCTGCTCGACGGCGCGGCGGGACCGCTCAACGA
>Ga0065721_10051036_pt1 | contig 16495 bp, 14 predicted proteins | sample Mesricmetagenome_FD_59108 | JGI IMG/M metagenome (GOLD analysis project Ga0065721, IMG submission 59108) | Mesophilic microbial community from rice straw/compost enrichment Sample: eDNA_1 v2 (version 2) | ecosystem: Engineered > Solid waste > Grass > Composting > Bioreactor | place: USA: Davis... | reverse complement strand
AAACCAAGCAGCCCTGAAACTCACGTCTCAGGGCTGATTTGAAATTGGTTGCGGGGCTAGGATTTGAACCTAGGACCTTCAGGTTATGAGCCTGACGAGCTACCGGGCTGCTCCACCCCGCGTTCCGAAAGGGAGCTGTATATTGCCGCAGGATTTTTTCGGCGCAAGTGCTTTTTGAAAAAATTCAGCGTTTCTGTCCGCATTGATTTTCATGAACTGATCCGATCGACCTCCATGGCGCCAATCACAGGCTTGCAGGCACCGGCACCCCGCCTATTCTTTGCGCGTGCGCACCGTCAACGTTCCGCTCGGCAATCGCAGTTACAACATTCAGATCGCCTCAAAGCTTCTCCCGCAGCTCGGCGAAGCCGTGTCCTCCGTTCTCCGCAGCAATCGTTGCGCGGTGATCTCCGACAGCAACGTCGCGCCGCATTTCGCTGCGAAAGCGATTCGCACTCTTGAAAAAGCCGGCATCGATCCCGTGCTCATTACGGTTCCCGCCGGCGAAACGGCAAAGAGCGTCAAAACAGTTCAGTTCTGTTACGAACAACTCGCGGCTCATCGGCTCGAACGGAAATCGTTTGTGGTCGCGCTCGGCGGCGGCGTTGTTGGCGATCTGGCTGGATTCGTAGCGGCAACGTATCTTCGCGGCATCGCGTTCGTTCAAATTCCCACCACGTTGCTGGCGCAGGTGGACAGTTCCGTCGGCGGCAAGGTGGGCGTGAATCTCAAGGCAGGAAAAAATCTTGTCGGCGCCTTCCATCAACCGCGGCTCGTCCTGTGCGATCTCGATACACTGCGAACACTCCCCGAACGCGAATATCGATCCGGCCTCGCGGAAGTCATCAAGTATGGAATCATCTACGACGCAAAACTTTTCGAGCAGCTCGAGCGCGATCTGCCGCAATTGTTGAAGCGTCGGGTGGATCCGCTGGGATCGGTCATCGCCCGCTGTTGTGAAATCAAGGCGGACGTCGTGAGCCAGGACGAAACCGAGAGCGGCCTGCGTGCGATTCTGAATTTCGGCCACACAATCGGCCACGGGTTGGAAGCGATTTCCAGCTACGGAAAATATCTGCATGGCGAGGCCATTTCGATCGGACAAGTTGCCGCGGCGCATCTTTCGGCCCGGCTGGCCGGTTTTCCAACAACAGACGTTGAGCGTGTCCGCAATCTGTTTGAACGCGCCGGATTGCCCGTTCGCGTGAAGTTGAACGACGCGCAGCGAAAAAAACTTTTCGCCGCCATGCGCCTCGACAAAAAAGTGAGCGGTGGCGAAGTGAAGTTCGTTCTCGCCGAATCGCTGGGCAAAACCGTCTGGGGCCGGAGTGTTCCAGACCAGTTGATTCACGAAGCACTGGATGCTGTGAGTTAACCGGATGACTTTCCGCTGGAAGTGACCTGCGAACCGATCATTAGATCATGAGTGCCGTCAGCGAAACGATTGTCAGAGAATTCTTCGAGCAACACGGATTTCTCGTCCGGCAGCATCGGAAGTACATCGCACAAACCCGGCGTGAGGAGGACGACATCGACTTCTTCGTTCTGAACCCGACTCCGGAAACGCCGGAGCCGGAACTTCCGTTCATTCTCACGGCGGAAGATGTTGCGAAAATCCGGCGCGCAATCGTGGTGGTGAAAGGCTGGCACACAGAAACGTTCAGCTCCGCGCGACTGGCCAGCACGCCGGAAATTTTTCGATTTGTCGGCACGCGCGTGTTTCAACAGGCAGCAAAGGTTTTTGGTGAAGAAGGTGCGCCGACGAAAATTCTGGTTGTGCCTTCACTGCCGCAAACAGCCAGCGCCCGAGAGGAAAGCATTGCGCTGCTTCGCTCGAAGGGAATCGACGCCGTCCTGCCATTCCGCGCGATGCTTGCCGATCTCGTCGCGCGAACGGAGTCGAACCGGAACTATCAGAAGTCCGACCTGCTCCAGACCATTCGCATTTTGAAGAACTACGAATTTTTCAAGGAACCGCAGCTCGAACTATTCAAAACAGGCCGGAGAAGAAAAGGTAACCACGGATAAACGCCGACGGACACGGATAAAGACCGGACCGGATTTCTTAAACGGTTTTCAAAGGAAGTTTCAGGATAAACGCAGAGGCGCAGAGAGAATCTAATTTTGTTGCTCTGCGACTCTGCGCCTCGGCGGTGAACTCAGGCGTTCGAGAATCATTTTGAATCCTCTTCCGTTTTCCATGTCCATCCGTGGTTAAATCCCAATTCGGTTTCCGGTTTTCATTCCCCTTCCCTTGCACTACATTCCGCGGACGCGCGAACTATGATTCTGGTCATCGACAACTACGATTCGTTCACCTACAACCTGGTGCAATACCTGGGTGAGATGCAGGTTGAACTGATGGTGAAACGGAACAACGAAATCACCATCGACCAGATCCCTGAGTTGAATCCCGAGCGCATCCTGGTGTCGCCGGGCCCGTGTTCGCCGCGCGAATCCGGCCTTTCGAACGAGATCATCAAAACGTTCGGTCCCAAGCTCCCACTGTTCGGCGTCTGCCTCGGACACCAGTGCATTGGACACACCTTTGGCGGAAACGTGATCGTGAATCATCGGATGATGCACGGGAAGACATCTCCAATCCGCCACAACGGGAAAGACCTCTTTGAAGGCATGCCGAATCCTTTTGCCGCCACGCGCTATCATTCGCTTGTGATCGAACGCAGCACCCTTCCCGATTCGCTGGAGATCACTGCAGAAACCGACGAGGGCGAGATCATGGGCGTGAAGCACAAGGAGTATCCGATCTGGGGCGTTCAGTTTCATCCGGAGAGCATCCTGACCGAGAACGGGCGGCAGATTCTGAAAAACTTTCTGAAGCTTCAGCCGCGTTAGTGTTTCTATCCGCGATTAAACGCCTTTCCGTAATGGGAGGGAATCAACCACGGATGGACACGGAGAACGCGGATAAAGACCGGAACGGAATTCAAAAATTCAGAACGACTGCAGAGACGCAGAGCAACAAAATCAAAGGCTTCTCTGCGCCTGCGGTGAATAACGGCTAAAAGAACAATTTCACAGCCCCTTGGGGTTCAAACCTGATTCTCGCTTCGGCTGCGGGTGTTAAGAATGGTTCAGCTGACTGACCTACTGAACCGATATGGAACCCACGACGATTCCGACTGAAACCGCGACCACTTCCACCACCAACCGCGTCGCATACGCTGAAGGCGCCCCGCTCCCCATCGATCCTTCAGCGCCGCGAACCTTGACCGAAGCGCTGCGTCACACCGCGGAACTGCATCCTCGGAAGGGAATTCATTTCTTCGCCTCAGCGGATTCAAGCGTCTTTGTCACCTACCCCGAACTGTTGCGACGGGCGCGATCAGTTCTTGGAGGATTGCAGAAAACTGGAGTGCAGCCGGGTTCGAAAGTGCTTCTCCAAATCGATTCGCTCGACCTTCATTTCGCCGCGTTCTGGGGCTGTCTTCTGGGCGGAATCATTCCCACCACCGTCGCAATTGCTCCGACATATTCAGAGCGAAACGGCGTGGTCGATAAGTTGGCGAACACCTGGAATCTTCTCGATTCACCGCTCGCCATCACCACCCAACGACTGCGGAAGCAGATTGAACAGCTGGAGAACGTCGCATCAATGAACGGTTTTCGAACGGTTGTCATCGAGGAGCTTCTACAAAACGCCCCGTCGAACCAACTGCATGCCGTTGCACCGGACGACATCGCTTTCATTCAACTTTCCTCCGGCAGTACCGGCGTGCCGAAGTGCATTCAGGAGCGTCACAGCGGAATCATCGCGCACATTCATTCCTCGGCGATCTTCAATGGCTACACCAGCGACGACGTGTCGGTGAACTGGCTCCCAATGGATCACGTGGTGCCGATTCTCACCTGTCATCTCAAGGATACTTATCTCGGATGCCAGCAGGTTCACGTGACAACGAGTGCCGTGTTGAACGAACCGCTGTTGTGGCTCGACCTGATGGCGAAGTTCCGCGTCACCCACACCTGGGCGCCGAACTTTGGTTTCAAGCTGGTGGCCGACCGGCTGGCCAACGTGATGGGACGACGCTGGGATCTCTCTTCCATCAAATTCCTGATGAACGCCGGCGAACAGGTGACGATGCCTGTCGTTCGGGAATTCCTCCGCGCCGTCGCGCCGTTTGGAGTAAACGAATCGGCAATGCAACCAGCGTTCGGCATGGCAGAGGTTTGCACGTGCATGACCTATGCGAATCAATTCAGTCTGAGCACAGGCGCGCGGCGTTATGCGAAATCATCGCTCAACGCACAGCTCGTTCCAATGGACTCCGGTTCCGAAGATTCGGTGGAATTTGTCAGCCTCGGAAGAGTGTCGCCGGGCGTCGCGATTCGGATTGCCGATTCGAACAACCAGGTGGTCCCGGAAAATCACATCGGCCGGCTGCAGATCCGGGGTCCAGTGGTCACGCCCGGTTATTATCGAAACGAGGACGCGAACCGTGATGCATTCGTCGGCGACGGCTGGTTCAACACCGGCGATCTCGGATTCATTGCCGATGGCGAACTGTATCTGACCGGACGCGAGAAGGAGATGATCATCATCCGGGGCGCGAAGTTCTACTGCTATGAAGTCGAGGACGTCGTGAACGGCATTTCCGGAGTGCAGCCGACATTCGCCGCCGCTTGCGGCACCGGAAACTCCAAGACCGGCACCGAATCACTCGCCATTTTCTTCGTTCCAATTGAAAGCGAATCGGCCGCGCAAATCGTTCAGACAATACGCAGAACGGTGACCGGCAGCCTTGGAATCACACCCCAGTTCATCGTTCCGCTGCCGCGCGAGAAGTTTCCGAAAACCACGAGTGGAAAAATTCAACGCACCCAGCTCAAAAAATTGCTCGAAGCCGGCGCGTTCGATGAAGCACTCCGAAGCCAGACTGAGACATCCAACGCAGCGGAACAGATTGAGGAATCGGAATATTCGCGTGAAATCGCAGCGATCTGGGAAAGCGTTCTCGGACGAAAAAGACTTTCCCGGTCGGCTCATCTGTTCGAACTCGGCGGCGATTCATTGCGCGCCACGCAGATTGCCTCGCGAATCCGCGAACGCTGGCAGACGGATTTTCCGTTCCACCTTTTATTTGATGCGGCTGGGACGATTGATGGGATGGCGAAGTGGCTTGAGGAAAACCGACAGGCAGGCAACGCTGACGTTCCCCCGCCAATTCATCTGCATCCCCGCCCCGCTATGCTGCCACTCTCGAATTCGCAGCTGCGCATCTGGATGGCCGACCAGATCTCGCCCGGTTCGACGCTTTACAACATCGGCCGCGCGTTCTCGATCAAAGGATCGCTTCAGTTCACAGCACTGGAGAAGGCGCTGCAGGCCATCGTGCGGAAGCACGAGATTCTTCGGACAGTTTATGAGTTCGAATCGATGCCGGTTCAGAAAGTTCTTCCTGAAATGCCGGTTCCGCTTCCACGCCACGATCTCGCCCATCTGATTCCGGCTGAACAGGAACGGGTCGTTGCCAATCTACTTGCCATCGAAATCGCGCGGCCTTTCGACCTTTCCACCGGACCGATGCTGCGCGCGAAGCTGATTCGCTGCGGCGACGACAATCACGTCCTGATGCTGACCTGGCACCAGATCGTCACCGACGCATGGTCTCTCGGGCTGTTTGCAAAGGAGCTTTCGCAGGCCTATGCGAACCTCGTATCGGATGCGACAGCCAATCCACTTGAACCGTTGACGGTGCAGTACGCTGACTACGCATCGTGGCAGCAGCGGTGGCTCTCGGACGCTGCATTGGAAAAGCAGATCGCTTATTGGAAGAAGGAACTGGCATCCCCTCCGGCGCCGCTTCAGCTTTGCGCAACGAATGCAGAAATCCGTTCAGACGAAAGCGAAGTGCAGGAATTCAAGATTGAAAATGCGCTGTTTGAAAAACTCCGCGCATTCAATACCGTGAAGAACACCACGTCATTCATGACTTTGCTCGCGGTGTATAAAATCCTGCTCGCCGAGTGGGCTGGCGCGACGGATGTGTCGGTCGGCTCGCCCGAATCCGGACGCCGTCGTTTCGAAACCGAGACGTTGCAAGGCTGCTTCGTCAACATGCTGACGATTCGAACAAAGATTCGTCCGGACGACACGTTCAAGACTCTGCTCGCACGGGTCCGCTCGAACACCGTCGATGCGTTCGCCAATGCCGATCTTCCGTTTGAGAAAGTGCAGGCGCTGGTGGAATCCTCCGGAGATCATCGCACACGCCTCTTTCAAACGTGGTTCGGGCCAATGGATTCGTTGGAGGCATTCTCAATGGCGGACCTTGCCGTGACGCCAAAACCGATTTTCCCGCCGGCGGCGCAGTTTGATCTCGCGTGCTTCGTTTCCGAACGGGCTTCAAAAATCGCGCTCTATCTGGAGCACAAGATTGACGTCATCCCGCGCGAGATCGCCCTCGCAAAATTGAAACGGTTGACCTCTTTGCTCGGCCAGGTTTTGGATCGTCCGGATATTCGTGTAACCGAACTGGTACCTTCGATCGGAGTGGAAGTTTCCGGAACACCAACGGTGTCCAAGACGACGATGGCAGGTGTCGCAGAAGCCATTCATGTGAAGTAAGCCGGATCGCTACAAATTTCCGGAGCCTTTCCATTCGCCTCGATTCGTCCGCCACGGCAATGTCGTCGGCATGAAAACGATGGTGTCTCAATCTGTTGGCAATCCCTTGGGCCAGCTGAAATGTCCTCATCACAATGTCACGCTGGCAATGCTGCATCACAAAAACGTGGTGATTCACCGATGCGGCGATTGCAAAGGAATCTGGATTTCGGGACAGACCGTTCGCGCAGTGCTTGGCTCACTGGAGGTTGGCTCGAATCAACAAGGGGCCGGAATGCTTTGCTGTCCGGACGATCGGCAGCCGCTGGTTGTGGTGCGGAAGAAAGGGGTAACCATCGACGTCTGCCTTGGATGCGGCGGCGTGTGGCTCGATCACGGTGAACTCGAACGTCTGATTCAATCGAAGAAACGCTCGAGCATCCTCGATTCTGCGATAGACGGAGTGGATTTGATCCCAAACCCGATCGATCTGGTTTCCAGTGCAGGCGATCTTGCGGGCGACGTGCTCGAATCTGTGTTCAGTGGAATCGGCGAGATATTTTCCGGTCTTTGACCGCAGCGTCATTCAGCGGCGGCACCGGACTTGAACGCGCTTTCCGGAAACAGAAACACTTCCCGCTTCTCGGAAACGGCAAGGACACCTTCCGGAACAAAGCAGCAGCCTTCAATCTGCCCTTCGCGGAATTTCACAAACGCGGGTTTCACACGTCCAGCCTTGGCGACATCTCCATCGATCTGGAAAAGGTAGGCACCATTCTTCGCAGTCAGCGCAAGTCTCTGGCCGTCGGGAGAAATGTCGGCGGCCGTGACCGGAGACGTCACCGGAAGATCCGCTACGCGTTGTAATGTCTGGGCTCCGTTCGTTATCGAGAGATCGAACCGGTAAATGGAGGCGTGGGCGTTCTTGAAAACCTTTGAGACGACGTAGCCGGAATCCTTCCAGATGAACAGGCTTTCGCAGTCGAACGGTTCATTTGGAAACTTCAAATACCAGGAGCGGTTCACTTTGATACGGCCGGAGGTTTCGCCGGGTTTCGGTTCCGGAAAACGATGCACCGCCAGCTCATCCCGCGCAGCGTTGTTGTTTCCGATGTCGGCGAGATAAAGATTTCCACTATCGTCGCGCGCAATGTCCTCCCAATCCAACACCGGGACACCATCGATCGTGAACTGACCGAGGTTCGATCCCTGTCGATCGATGGCAAAGAGAATCGGGCTGCGTCCGTCGTTGTGCGTCCAGAACAGGTTGGGCGCGATGCTGGACAGCACGACACCCGAACTTTCGATCAGTCCCCGCGCGGTCATCGTTCCGATTTGAGTCACCTGTGCCGCGCCGGCGCGATTGGCTTTGGGAGCCGCTTCCGTTTTTGACAGCGCGAACAGAAGGATGAATCCGAGGATGGCCAGACGTCGGGCGCGACTGAACACATGCACCAGAATTGAGAAAGCATTCAGCGAAGCGAGGTGCTCGCATCCTCCTCTCTTCCGAGCGAATGCCGGAGGAGAGGGCCGGGAAGAGGAGGTTTTCGGCTCAGAATCCCATCTCCCTAACTTTCTCCCCGCGCTTCGCTGCGGGGCGAAGGAATATTTCATGATGCCGGCGTCCAGTTGCGCCCTCAGGCGTTTCAATCCGCCGGTAGATGTTGCTCTTGCTTTCATTTCACGTTGCATTTGTGCCGCAGTTGCTGGGTATTCGGCGGCAGTCACTGTATCAGACGTCCCGACCGTCAGAAAGGTCACTGTTTGTCTGCCCAATTTCTGCAAAGCATTTGTCCAAAAAACGCCTGTAGCTCGAGATCGTGGAATCCGAAAAAGAACGGTGAGTTTTGACAGTCAGTTCTTCCGCAGAGAGCAGGAAAACTTCGGCATGAACCTCCCACGGCAATGTGCATGGGTTCGTTGTCGTGGTTATCGCTGCCTCGCATTTCGCGATAAAGACAACAAGTGGCGCGGTTTTTACGACAACACGCTGTTGCCCGAACCGGTGGAAGTCCTCCAGACAATCTGAGAACTGAGGCCGTTTATTTCACGGTTCCCGCCGCTGCCTGACGCAGGCAATGGGTAAGGTAAGGCAGCAACTGCTTCTTCCGCGACACCACATCCCGCAGTTCGAAAATGCCAGGCTCGATCCTCGGATAATCGATGCGGTCGGTGAATGCTTCGTCGCCCACCGCCAGCAGCAGTGAATTCTGCGTGGTGACGTCCGTGATCAGAAGCGCCGAAAAATAATAGGAGCGTTGGTTGCGATAATTCTCCAGCGCCTGGAGCAACTCGTCCTTGCGCTTCCAGAACTGATCGAATCCGACCTCCTCGATCTGTGCGACGCTGAACAGCACATTGTTTTCGCGATACTCCTTGCAATCGGTGGTAATGGCCTGCGGCGCGGGTTTGAGCGTCAGGAGCGAGCCGGACGCAAAGAGTTTCTCCGTAAATTCCCGGGCGTTCACGCCGGCCAGCGTCTCGAGTTTCTTCAAAACTTCGCCGTCGCGCGGTGTGGTCGTGGGTGAAGTCAGGTTCAATGTGTCCGACACCAGTCCCGCCAAAAGCAGCCCGGCAATGTGGCGCGGCAGTTCGACGCCATACCGGAAAAAACAATCCGCAACGATCGTGCTTGTCGATCCCACCGGTTCGTTCCGGAAAAGAATCGGCTGCTGTGTGGTCAAAGCGCCGATTCGATGATGATCGATAATCTCTACGATCTCGACTTCGTCCGCACCCTGAACCGCCTGCGACAGTTCATTGTGATCGACCAAAATCAGTTTGCGGGAAACGGTCTTGAGAAAATCAGTTTTGGAAAGAATTCCAATCGTCAGTCCATCCGCATCGAGCACAGGGAAAATCTGGTGTCCGGATGAAGTGGCCTGTTCTCGGACCGCTGCCAGCGGGGCATGTTCGCGGAAACAGACGAATTCCTCGTTCAATACATGCCTCACCGCGACGGACGCACGGGCCAGGGCGGCTGTGGTTGCGGTGTCATGCGGCGAGGTGATGATGCTGACTCGTTTGCGGCGCGCCGCCTCGACCAGACGCTTCTCCACCTTCAATCCGCCAGTGACGATGACCAGGCGCACACCTTCGCGAATGGCTGTTTCCTGAATGTCCTGACGGTCACCAACCACGACGATCAGTTTTTCCCGCAGAAAGGTTTCCAGTCGTTCGGCGAAGGATTCCACACTCATCGCGCCGATGAACATGATCAGATCCTCTTCGCGGTCCGTTTCGAAACCGACGAGCATTTCGCCCTGGAGTGTTGACGTAAGACTGTCGAGCGAACACAGCACGCGTCGGGAATCGACAAGCCGGTTGCCTGCGGGAAAGAGAAACTTGCTCAACTTGAACAACGACAGCAGGCCGCGGCATCGTCGCTCGGCATCCAGCACGGGCAGAATGCGAATGCTTCGTTCGTCCATCAACTGCAACGCCTCCGCTGCTGTGGCTTCAGGCATCACGCTCATGATGCGCCGCTGCATGACATCCAGCACCTTTGGCGCGACATCGGCAACGAAGCGAGGCGCGGGCACGCCGAATGTGTTCAGGACAAAATCGATGCGGTCGTTCGTATCGCCGCATCGGGCCGCAACGGCTTCCGGCGTTCCGGTTCGCCGCTTGAATTCGGCGTAACCGATCGCGGAACAAATCGCGTCCGTATCGGGATTTCTATGGCCGATGACCAGAATCTCGTTCATGGGTGCGGCGCGAAGCTAAACGTGAGCATTCACGACGGCAAGCCAAACGGCCTCCGAAAAAGCCCTCATCGAGCATCGGGTCTTGTCCCCGTGGCACATCGTCGGCGATCCGCGGATCAATTGACCTCCACTCTCTTCGGCAGTAGGCTTTTTCGCGTGATCAACACGACAGAAATTCAGCCGATCGGTCCCGAATCACTCCAGCTCCGGCAGGCCATGCCCCGCTCGCAGGCGGAACCGCTTGCGCAAGAGATCCTCGACCTCAAGCGGCGGCTCAATGCGGTGATCCTGGCACACAATTACCAGGTGCCGGAAATCCAGGATGTCGCGGATTTCGTCGGCGATTCGCTTGGCCTCGCGCAACAGGCGGCGAAGACGGACGCGGACGTGATCGTGTTCTGCGGGGTTCATTTCATGGCTGAAACGGCGAAGATTCTGAACCCAAACAAAATCGTCGTGCTGCCCGACAAAGACGCCGGTTGTTCGCTGGAAGAAAGCTGTCCGGCGGACAAGCTTGCGGAGCTTCAGAAGACAAATCCGAATTTCTGGACGATCGCCTACATCAATTGCAGCGCTGCAGTGAAGGCGCTCTGCGATGTGATCGTCACCAGCGGCAACGCGGAAAAGATCGTCAACGCCGCGCCAAAGGATCGCGATCTCCTGTTCGTTCCCGACGAAAACCTCGGGCAATGGGTGATGGAAAAGACAGGCCGGCCAATGACGTTGTGGAAGGGAAATTGTTACGCGCACGTTGAGTTCCGTCGCGACAGCCTGCTGCAACTGAAGCAGCAGTTTCCTGACGCGAAAGTCATCGTTCATCCGGAAAGCCTTCGCGAGGTGCGCGATCTGGCTGACGCTGTCTGCTCGACCGAGAAGATGATCACGTTTTGCAAAACCGATTCGGCGAAAAAGTACGTGATTGTCACAGAGTCGGGAATCATTCACCGGATGCAGAAGGAATGCCCGGACAAACAGTTCATCTGCACGCCGACGTTCAACGTCATGCAGCTGCCATCGGACAACTGCCGTTGCAGCGAATGCAAATACATGAAGATGAACACGCTTACCAAATTGCGTGACTGCATGAAGAATCTCGCGCCGAGAATTGAACTGCCGCCGGAAATTCTGAAGCGGGCGCGACTCCCGATTGAACGGATGCTGGAAATTTCAGCGAGGCCGTGATCCGGCTGCTGGGAATTTCATATTGGCAGTTCCGGCAAATGCACCGGTTCACTTCTGGCAATCGGGGCAGATGCCGAAGAATTCCAGCCTGTGAGTTACCGCTTTGAAGCCGTTGCGCGCGGCGATTTTTTCCTCCAGCTCGCCCATCACACATTCCTCGATCTCAACCACACCTGAACAGCGCGTGCAGATGAGATGATGGTGATGGCCGTCATCGCCCTCCTCGATCAGTTCGAACCTGGCGACGCCGTCTCCCAGATCAAAGCGCTTCACCATGCCTGATTTTTCCAGCAGATGCATCAGGCGGTAAACCGTGGCCAGGTCTCCCCCGCCCTGTGGCAGCGCAGAGTGAATCTCCTTGTTCGACATCGGATGCGGATGCTGGCGGAGAATCTCCAGAATGGCCTGGCGCGGACCCGTCAGTTTGCGGGAATTCCGTCTCAACCGTTCCGCCAGTCGCGGCATGTCGGATTTGGGACTTGAATGTCGATGCGAATGCATGGCGATCAATGCAGGAAGACCGCCCCGACGCCAAGGGCTGTTCCAATGATGATGGCGATCAGCTTCCCGCGATGGATCTTATGCGCATCGCCGCTTTCGAACAGGATGGTCGTCGAAATGTGCATGAAGATTCCAATGACAATCGCCATCAGCTCCCGCGAATGTTCCGCAAGCCAGTGGAAATGGCCACTGAGGAACATTCCTGCCGGTGCCATTGCGGCAAACACCGCGAGCACGCCAAGCGCCTGGTTCCTGCGCATTCCCCAATGCAGCAGCATTCCGAGCAACGCGATGGAAACGGGATAATTGTGAACCACGATGCTGAGCAGCAGGAGATGCCGGGACTGGGAATCGTAGGTGGTCTCCGGATTTCCAAGCGCCAGCGCTTCGACAAAAGCATGAATGCACAGCCCGCCAATCACGCCATACGGCGCGTGCCCGTGCAGATGATGAGAATGTCCGTGCTCGATTCCCATTGAGATGAAATCGAGCGCAAGCTGGATGAAAAATCCGCCCAGCATCAGTCCGCCCAGCAGCAACGCGGAACTGGCCATGCCCCCTTCTCCGTGGTCGTGGCCATGACCGTGGTCGTGATAAAGCTCAGGCAGGAGATGCAGCAGGGTCAGGCTCAGAAGGAACGCACCCGTGAATGAATTCAAGACCTTTACATGTCTCGGTTCGTGGAGACGAAAGGCCAGAACCGTCACCGCACCGAGAATAATGCTCGAAAGGAGAATCAGGTAGTCCATGACTGATGTCGCCGAAAGTTTGAACGAACTGCAAATCATTTGCAGTTCGTTTGCAAAAGGAAACCCCGCAGCCGGAAGTGGCGGCGGGGCGAAAGCTACTTCATCAACAGCATCTGCCGGGCGCGCTTGATCGCCTGGTTCAGACGGCGCTGATAATGCGCGGGAAGTCCGGTGTACTTGCGGGGAAGAATCCGGCCCTGGTCCGTCACGAACTGGCGGAGCAGATTGACGTTCTTGTAATCGAGCGAATCGACCGTGAAATCAATCTTCGGCTTCGGCCGCGGGGTGCGGACTTCTGAAAGCGAACGGCGGCCGCCGCGTTTGTCGGATTTGTCTGTATGAGTTTTGCGTGGCATAGACGTTATTTGATTTCGCGGTGCAGGGTGTGCCGACGCAGTGCCGGATTGTACTTCTTGATCTCCAGCTTCTCAGTCTGCAGCTTCTTGTTCCGCGTCGTGGTGTAGCGGGAAGGAGACTTGCCTTCCTTCCGGGCTTCCGTGCATTCGATGGTGATAATTTCCCGTGGCATAAAAATTTATTCCTTTTCCTTGGTCTTCTCTTCCGGTTCGTCGTCGTCGTTGTCGCTTTCGCTCACGCCGACAGAATCCACAGTGCCAAGCTGGCCGAGACGGCGCTGGCGCAATGCGCCTTCCTTCTCCAGCTGAGCCTGGGCCTGAACTGTGAAACGGGTCCACGGAATCGCCTCCAGGCGAGCCCGCGGAATCGGTTTTCCGGTAAGTTCACAAACACCGTAGGTGTTCTTCTCGATGCGTTTCAGCGCCTCTTCAATTTCATAGATGGCATCCTGGTCGGATGACAGAAGGCTGAGGGCGAAATCGCGATCGAAATTATCGGTGCCGGAATCAGCCATGTGCAGGCTGTAACCGGCCATTTCCTGCGCCGATTCCTTCGCAAGGCCGTTCATCTGACGGAGCAGCTGCTCGCGAAGTTCGAGGAGGTTGTTATAGAACACCTGCCACTCGGGCTTGATCTTCGCAGCGCCGTTGCTCTTTCCCCGCGTCATCGGACGACCGAGGATTGCGGCTGCAGTTGCCAGGCCCGGAGATTTTGCCTTCGGTGCCGGCTTTTCGTTCTTCTTCTTCGTAGTCACAACTTGCTAAATCTCGTTTACGATTTCCTCTCACGCTCGCAATTGAGCGACTCCCTTCCGAATCGAGAGTGCGCGAATGTAGCAAAGGAGATCAAATATTCCACAACAAAGTGAATTTTTTTTCGGTCCGTTTACTTCAGTCTTTTATCAGCCTTTTTCAATGCAGGCATAGGCATTGTGATTGTGTATGCTTTCGAAATTTTCAGCCTCAACTTTATACCATGTGACCAGCGGATGGGCGTTCAGCCGCAGTGCCACATTCCTGACGAGGTCTTCGACAAAAACCGGATTCTCATAAGCTCTTTCTGTCACCGCCTTCTCGTCCTGACGCTTCAACAGGGCATACAGTTCTGAACTCGCCGATTGCTCGATCATTGCAATAACCTCCTCGATCCAGACGATCTGATTGAACTTCAACGCCACCGTCACAAGCCCGCGTTGATTGTGCGCACCATACCGGGCAATCGCCTTGGAACAGGGACACAGGGTGGTCACGTTGGCCTTCACGGTCAGAACAAAATCGATGTCCTTCCCGCACGCCGCGGCGTCGAACCGGGCCACATAATCCATCAGGCTTTCCTTCCGGGTGACGGGCGATTTCTTGGCCATGAAATAGGGAAACTCGATCTCCAGGTGCGACGTCGCGGCGTTCAGCTTGTCCTGCATGGCCTTGAGAATGTCGGTGATGTTCTCGACATGGATCATGTTGCCGTGGGCATTCAACACCTCGATGAACCGGCTCATGTGGGTGCCTTTGAATTCCTTGGGCAGATCCACAAACATTCCGATGGTGGCGATGGTGTTCTGCGTCGAGTGAGCCTTGTCGCGGACCTGTATGGGGAACCGAAGGCCGCGGACGCCAACCTTGTCGATGCGCAGTTCACGCGTATCGCGCTCATTTTGCTTGTCGTGCATCAACACCGGAGCTTTCGCAGTCTTTCGGCGCCGCGCGCCGTTCGAGCGGAGGATTTTTTGCATGGTCTGCAACAGTAACAGTGGAGCATTTTTTTGCAACGCCCCCAGCCGGAGTCAGGGCGGATTTTCGTCTCGGCAGAGAACCCGGTTCATCCCGGATTCCGTCCGACAGCCACAGATTTTCCGAAATTCCGGTTCAGCGCTGCGATGAAATGACGATGCAAAAACGGGGTTGGCCTGGTCGCCCCGATTTGTATTGAATGAGTTCTGATCAGGCAGATTCCGGTGAGGTTTACGTTTGAACTGCCGACATAGCCATATATGAATGTGCCCGCATCGCACGTGCTGCTGATCGAAGATGATCTCAAGATCGTCGAGCTGCTTTCCTCTCTTCTGGAAAATGACTCCATCACTCTCGACCAGGCCACCAGCGGCGCCGAGGCCCTGGCGCTGACACGCAAAAACCAGTTCGACCTCATCCTTCTCGATCTCGGCCTGCCGGACACAAACGGCTTCGAACTTCTCAAGAAGTTGAAGGAACAGCCGGAGACAGAATCGGTCCCGGTCATCGTGCTCACCGCCTGGAACGGGACGCAGGACAAGCTGAAAGGATTTGAACTCGGCGCGGACGATTATGTCACCAAACCATTCGAAGCCGCCGAACTCCGCGCGCGCGTTTGTCGCAGTCTTCGCACAAAACACCTTCAGGATCAGCTGAGCCAGACCAATCGTGAACTGTTGACTGCCCGCGTTGCCGCCGAATCCGGCGCGCGCGCCAAAGCAGAATTTCTGGCCAACATGAGCCATGAAATCCGCACGCCGATGAACGGCATCATCGCCATGGCCGGATTGCTCTTGGAAACCGCGCTTACCCCCGAACAACGCGGTTATGTCGATACCATTTACGCGAGCAGTGAATCGCTGCTTACCATCACCAACGACATTCTCGATTTCTCCAAGATCGAATCCGGCAAACTCGAACTCGAACGCCAGCCGATCGACCTGCGCAGTTGCATTGAGGATGCGCTCGATCTTCTCGCGGCCAAGGCGGCTGAAAAGAAACTCGATATCGCCTATCAGTTCGAAGATGGCATCCCTCCACATGTGATCGGTGACGTGACCCGGCTCCGCCAGATTCTGGTCAATCTTCTCAGCAACGGCATCAAGTTCACCCAGACTGGCGAAGTGGTCGTTCAGGTGAAACTGTTGTCCGCGCCTGCTCCCGGAACCGACAAATGGCATCTTCACTTCTCCGTTCGCGACACCGGCATTGGCATTCCCGTGGACCGGCTCGCGCGCCTGTTCAAATCGTTCAGCCAGGCTGACGTTTCGACGACACGGCATTACGGCGGAACGGGACTGGGCCTGGCGATCAGCAAACGGCTGGTTGAATTGATGGATGGAAAGATGTGGGTCGAAAGCGTTCCGCAGAAAGGATCGACTTTCCATTTCACGTTGCCGATGCAGGCGGCGCCCGCGCCGGAACTGCGCCAGGTCAGTCTGGACACACGCCAGCCGCAGCTTTCCGAACTCCGATTGCTGGTGGTGGACGACAATCCGACCAACTGCCGCATTCTTACGTTGCAGGCCGGAAAATGGGGAATGATTCCCCGCGCCGCGCAGAACGCCGCCCAGGCGCTGGAGCTGCTCAAGTCGGGCGAATCCTTCGACCTCGCGATTCTCGACATGCAGATGCCGGGCATGGACGGCCTCACACTGGCGGGCGAGATTCGGAAGCTGCCCGCGGCCAATTCCATGCCGC
>Ga0065721_10005237_pt1 | contig 16496 bp, 17 predicted proteins | sample Mesricmetagenome_FD_59108 | JGI IMG/M metagenome (GOLD analysis project Ga0065721, IMG submission 59108) | Mesophilic microbial community from rice straw/compost enrichment Sample: eDNA_1 v2 (version 2) | ecosystem: Engineered > Solid waste > Grass > Composting > Bioreactor | place: USA: Davis... | reverse complement strand
TTTCTGCACCATGGCCCGTGACAACAATGATTCGATTCGGGCCCAACGCACGCGCCTGATCCAAGACGTGCGCCAACATCGGCTTGCCGGCGATTCGATGCAATACCTTGGGCAGATCGGACTGCATGCGCTTACCCAGACCTGCAGCAAGAATGACGATATTCAACATATAGCGACTATTCCAATATTCAGTTCAAGCTTCCAGCCAGGGGCAGGAGCCCCACCCCACTACTTTCCATCCTTATTCGGCTGCCCCCGTATCGCGCGACGACTTGGTGGAACCTTTTCGTGCGCGCCCACTCGGGGCCGTCCTACCCGCTGACGACGTCGTACCCGCTGACGACGTCGTTCGCTTCCCCGCCACGGCTTTCTTTGTGGCGGTGGAGCGCTTGGCTGCCGCCTTGCGCGCCGGAATGCGGGTCCCTGCGGGAGCCTTTCCCGCAGTGTCAGCGTCTTCGTCTACTGCGCGTGCACCGGGTTCAAGGTCGACACCTGTAGACCGACTTCCGGCTGCGGACTTTCGCCTTGACGCTGGTTTCGTACCATCAGCCGATTGGCCAGTTGCGCGGCCGGTGCTCGAGTCAGGGGTGCTGGTGGCCGCAGTTGCTGCAGTTGCCGCCGCAAGATTCTGGAATTGCTGTTGCACCATACTCCACCAGCCCTGGGCGGCCGTGGCCGCCGCTGCAACAAGGTCTGGCTGCTCAGGAGCAGGCTGATCGGCGCCACGGTCCTGCCCTGATTTGCGACTGCCCTCGGCGGAGCGACTGCGCGCTTCCTGAGGCGGCTCAGGAGCCGGCTGGTGAGGTGCCTTGGGCATTTCACTGCCCGCCGCAGCAGGGGGTGGGACTTCAGGCTGCGCGGTGGCCTCACCATCAGATGAAGTGGTGGATGCCGCCTGCGTTGTGTTCTTGGCCAGGCCCGTAGCGGGTTGCCCCGACACAGACCACATAGCCAGCATCTTTTCAAGCGGAGACGGTTCACTCGACGAACGTGATTCGGCAGCGCTTCCGGGCGCTGCCGCTCCCGACGCCTGGGATTCAGCTGCAGCTGCCGCCTGTTTCATCGCCGCTAATCCGGAATCAGCAAACGACTGCAAGGTGGCTATGGTGGCGCGCTGCACTTCAAGCCCCTGGATCGTGCTGCTCAACATCGACAAATTCATGCGCAACCAGTTCTCGACTGCGCGCANATCAGAGATCCGCTTGTCCAGCTCTTCNAGAGACATCAGCGGCTTCATCGCNGGACTCCCGGNNCCNCCCACACCAGAGGCACCGGCCAGGCCTTCCCATGCCTGGCGCATCATCTCCATGCTCGCCATGACCGGATTGCTGCCTAAGGGGCCATCCTGCCCGAAACCAGGCAACACGAATGGGTTCTTGTTCATCTCGACCTCCGGCAAAAGGGCCTCACAAGAAGAAGGGCGTCATGCGACGCCCGTTCTGTAACGCTGCACAAGGCTATCGAGGATGCATGCTTCGGCCTCATGGGTAAAAACACCTTCTTCGATCATGGACCATAGTTCCTCAAGGCTCGCCAGACGAAACTCGCTCACCTCGCCATCCTGATTCACCGGCACAGTGCCTTCCGGCAGCACACAGTCACTGACCAGCATATCTTCGACCTGGTACCCCTCTGGAAGCCGCCGATGCATCCGTAGCACGACACGCAGGGCCGACCGGCCATGGATGTCGGTAGGGTTCAAGCCGGCCTCTTCATGGCACTCGCGCACCAGCGACGTATCCAGTGATTCGGCCGCAACGGCGAGGCCACCAACGAGCGTATCCCACATCCCGGGGTCGGTGGCCTTGGTCTCGGCACGACGCGCGACCCAAAGACGACCATCAGTCGACCAGCCATTCAGGTGCACCGCTTTAGTCAACAGGCCCAGCGGTCGCATTGCCGCTCGCTCGAGCACGCAGAGTTTTCGCCCTTCCCCGTAGACGTCGAGCAATTCCCCCCGCCAGCCGCGAAGACAACCGTTATCGCGCAGCGTGAAGGCCACCTTTTGCATGACCACATCCAGGGGAAGGCGCTCGCGTGGCGCCGCGGCAACATGTACGGCCTCATCGGAAACACGTACGCCTGCCAGTTCGGCCAAGCATTCCGTGGCACGTTGGGTGACCCAGCCCGCCACTCGGCCGGCAACGGTTAGGGGCCGCGCACCGGCGGGGGGCAACTGCTGGATGAGTGGAATGAGTGACTGCTGCCGAATGGCGATCGCGTCGGAAAGGGATGAAAGTTGGCCGGATTTCATGGGGCCATTGTAGTGGAATGCGCTACGCAAGCGGCGTGTTTGCACGCTGCAATACCCGCGTCCAAGCAATTGCAATGACTTCAAACGCCGGGCATTGTGGCTATAATCCACCCGGAGATACAAATCGAGAGCAGGCAATGCGGAGGCTACCGCATTTTAAAGCCTACCATCCGACAATCCAGTGCAAGGCCAAGGTTTTTGGTCGAGTTGCTTGACCAAAATCAATAAATTGACAGAGCACGTTGCAACAGGGGTCAGCATGATGAAGCAGAAGGGGGTTTGGGGCTTATGCGCGCTACTTTTTTCCGGCGTCGCGTTAGCTCAAGTAGGGGACATGCCAGGAGGACCACAGGTTAATCAGCTCAACCTCCATAGGGGGGTAACGCAGATCGCAAGCGACATCATGGATCTGCATTCGTTCTTGCTGGTTATCTGTACGTTGATCTTCATCGGCGTGTTCGGCGTGATGGTCTATTCCATCGTGAAACACCGGAAATCGAAAGGGGCGGTTCCCGCCACGTTTCACGAAAATGTCGGCGTCGAAATCGCCTGGACAGTCATTCCGTTCCTCATCATTATTTCAATGGCCGTACCCGCCACGCGCGCGGTCGTCGCCATGAAAGACACCTCCAATGCCGATCTCACGGTTCTGGTTACCGGCTATCAATGGAAGTGGGGCTATGAATATCTCGACGGGCCCGCGCAGGGCGTGAAATTCCTAGCGAATCTTTCCACCCCGCGCGATCAGATCGATGGCAAAGCACCCAAGAGCGACACCTACCTGATTGAAACCGACAGACACCTCGTCGTTCCGGTGAACAAGAAGGTCCGCGTGGTGCTCACCGCCAACGACGTCATCCACTCCTGGATGGTCCCGCAATTCGGGGTCAAGCAAGATGCGATGCCCGGCGTACTGCGCGAAACCTGGTTCCGCGCGACTAAAGCCGGCACTTATCGGGGCCAGTGTGCCGAGCTGTGCGGCAAGGACCACGCCTTCATGCCCATCGTAGTGGAGGTCATGGAACAAGCCGACTACGAGAAATGGGCCACGGAGCAACGCCAGGCCTTACAGGCGGCTGCAGACGATCCCACCAAGACCTACGAACTTGAAGAGCTGAGAGCTCGTGGCGAGAAAGTCTATGCAGCGAACTGCATTGCCTGCCACCAGGCCAATGGTCAAGGCTTGCCGAATACCTTCCCTGCGTTGGCGGGCAACGAGAAGGTCGTGCTGGCGCCCATGAAGGAGCAGATAGAAGTCATCCTCAATGGGCGTCCCGGCACCGCCATGGCCCCTTTCCGGGATCTACTCAACGACGTTGAGATCGCCGCGGTCGCTACTTACACGCGTCACGCCTGGGGCAACAACGGGAAAGGCCCCGATCCGATCGTACAACCGTCCGACGTCACGGCCCTGCGCTGATCGCGCGCCACGGGCATCCGCAACAGGATCATCAGAATACGGCGCGCTCACTGAAATAGAGAGCGCACCAGCAGGAAGGAGCCAAGCATGAGTAGCGTTACTGCCGGTCACGTTCCACCGACCACCCACGACCACGATCACGACCACGCACACCACGGCCCCGAGAAAGGCTGGCGTCGGTGGGTGTTCGCCACCAACCACAAAGACATCGGGACCATGTACCTGGTGTTCTCCTTGGCCATGCTGCTGGAAGGCGGCGTACTGGCCTTATTGCTGCGCACTGAGCTGTTCGCACCGGGCCTGCAATTCTTCCAGCCCGAGCTGTTCAACCAGTTCACCACAATGCACGGCCTGATCATGATCTTCGGCTCGATCATGCCGGCTTTCGTGGGCTTTGCGAACTGGATGATTCCGCTGCAGATTGGCGCGTCCGACATGGCCTTCGCGCGGATGAACAACTTCAGCTTCTGGCTGCTGCCCATCGGCGCGATTCTCTTCACGACCTCGTTCTTTGTGCCGGGTGGCGCGAATGCCGCGGGCTGGACGATGTACGCGCCCTTGTCACTGCAGATGGGCCCGGGCATGGACTTCACCATCTTCGCTGTTCATATCCTTGGCGCTTCGTCGATCATGGGTGCGATCAACATCATCGTGACCATCCTGAACATGCGCGCCCCCGGCATGACGCTCATGAAGATGCCCCTGTTCTGCTGGACCTGGCTCATCACGGCCTACTTGCTGCTGGCCATCATGCCGGTGCTCGCGGCCGCGGTCACCATGCTACTGACCGACCGCCATTTCGGTACTGCCTTCTTCAACGCTGCTGCCGGCGGTGATCCGGTCTTGTACCAGCACATCTTCTGGTTCTTCGGCCACCCCGAGGTCTATGTGATGATCCTGCCGGCCTTCGGCATCATCTCATCGGTCGTACCGGCCTTTTCGCGCAAGCCGCTGTTTGGGTATGCTTCGATGGTCTACGCCACGGCAGCCATCGCCATCTTGTCGTTCCTGGTCTGGGCCCACCACATGTTCGCCACGGGCATGAGCACGACCAGCCAGCTTTACTTCATGTATGCCACGATGCTGATTTCCATCCCCACCGGGGTGAAGGTGTTCAACTGGGTGGCAACGATGTGGCGCGGGTCGCTCACCTTTGAGACACCGATGCTGTTCGCCATCGGCTTCATCTTCGTGTTCACCATCGGTGGCTTCACGGGCCTGATCCTGTCCGTGGCCCCCGTTGATATCCAGGTGCACGACACCTACTACGTGATCGCCCACTTCCACTATGTAATGGTAGCGGGGTCGCTGTTCGGCATGTATTCCGGTGCCTACTACTGGCTGCCGAAATGGACGGGCGTCATGTACGACGAGAAGCTGGGCCGCATGCACTTCTGGTCGAGCATGATCTCGTTCAACATTACCTTCTTCCCGATGCACTTCCTGGGTCTGGCCGGCATGCCTCGCCGCTATGCGGACTACGCCGCGCAGTTCACCGACTTCAACATGGTCGCCACGATCGGCGCATTCTGGTTCGGCTTGTCCCAATTGATTTTCATCTGGCTGGTCATCAAGGCCGCACGCAAGATTGGCGAACCGGCTCCGGCCCAACCCTGGGAGGGTGCAACCGGCCTGGAATGGACCGTGCCCTCACCGGCGCCGTTCCATACGTTTGAAACGCCTCCGGTTGTGAAATGACAGTCATGACACCCGAACAACGACGCAAGAATCGCAGAACGGGCCTGGCCTTGCTGATCTTCGTGATCGGCGTAATCGCCTGGACCTTCTGGAGCATCGCGTCCAAGAGTTAATTGAATGACTGAGCAGAGAAAGGAACCCGAAGAACCACGTCGCTACGGTTTTCTCCACACCATGAGGGCAGTCGCATGGGGCATGCTGGGGATCCGCAAGGGCAGGGGGTACAAGGAAGACTTCAGTCGCCTGAACCCCGTCTACCTGATCCTTGCCGGCATATTTGCCGCCCTTGTGTTCGTGCTGGCCCTCGTCGCCGCGGCGCGCTGGTTCATCGGCTACTTAACAACCTGACACCGAACAGAAAAAAATTCGTAGGAGACCGAGCATGAGCGCAACTCACGTGGACACCGGCGAGAAGGCACCGTACTACTACGTGCCTGCGAACTCGCCTCACCCGATACGCACGAGCATTTCCCTATTGCTGATGTTCTTGGGAGCCGCTCTCTGGATCAACAGCATGTTTCCCGGCCGCTGGATGTTCCTCATTGGCTTGGTGGGTCTGTTCGTTTCCTTGTATCTCTGGTTCGCCGATGCCATCAGTGAATCGGAAGGGGGCCTGAACAGCAAGCGTGTCGACATCGCCTACCGCTGGAGCATGTCGTGGTTCATTTTCTCAGAGGTCATGTTCTTCGGTGCGTTCTTCGGCGCCCTCTGGTATGCCCGTGAGATCACGACACCCATGCTTGCAAGTCTCGAGCACCAGCACCTGCTGTGGCCGGGCTTCGTGGCGCAGTGGCCTAACCTTGGCCCCGCCGGTATCGTGGAAAGCTTCAAGACCGTAGGGCCGTTCTGGCTGCCTACGATCAACACGGCGTTGCTGTTGACCTCGGGCCTGACGCTCACCATTTCGCATCATGCCTTGCGAGTCGATCACCGTGGCAAGGCTATCTTCTGGCTTGCGGTCACCGTCATCCTGGGCTTCCTGTTCGTAGCCTGCCAGGCCTACGAGTACATGCACGCCTACGCCGATCTGAACCTGCGCTTCGACTCCGGCATCTACGGCTCACTCTTCTACATCCTTACGGGCTTTCACGGGTTTCACGTGATTGTGGGTGCTTCCATCCTTACCGTGATCCTGTTCCGTTTGATCCGTGGCCACATGAGCGCCAACCATCACTTCGCCTTCGAAGGCGCAGCGTGGTACTGGCACTTCGTCGACGTAGTATGGCTGGGTCTCTACATCTACGTGTACTGGATGTAAGTCGTTACCTGACGACAACTGGAACGCCTGTCGCCTCGATCCATCCGAGGCGCCAGGCCAACAGGACGAACAAGAACAGCAGGATCGATAGCCCGATACGCACGGTCAGCGCATTGGCCATACGGCTCGAGGAGCCTCGGTCCTTCATCAAGTAAACACCTGCGGATACGAGGCTTGCCACGATCCCTAGAAATGCTAGCAATACCAAAATGCGCATGCTGGTCTCCGGTGGAGCAGAAATTATTGCAGACATGAAGCACGCCCACACGGGTTTTCGTAGTGTGCTGGCGCTCACGCTGTTGGGCGCCGTAGCAGCGGTGTGCTTCTCACTGGGGATGTGGCAACTTGGCCGGGCATCTGAGCGCGACGCCCTGCACAATGCCATCGAAAGGGGGCGCTTGCAAGCGCCCGTAGAACTTCAGAGTGACACCCGCCCCACTGAGCTTTCTGCCTGGCGCCCAGCCGTGGCTCAGGGCCGCTGGTCGCAGGGACACACCGTCTTGCTCGAGAATCGCAACCTGGACGGTCTTCCAGGCTATTGGGTGGCAACTCCCCTGCTCTTCGATGCACGGACAGCGGCCAAGCAAGCATACGAAGGTGTCCTTGTCTTGCGCGGGTGGGTCCCGCGCGACATGGCTTCGCCCTCTGCCGTTCCCACCCTGCCATTCGAGAGTGGCCCCGTCAGAATCCGGGGCGAGCTCCACGCACATGTTCCGCGAATTTTTGAACTGTGGTCGTGGGCAGGTGGCAAGCGCTCGCACCTGCCCCAGAAACTGGCGGCAAGCGGCACCTATCCACAAGTTCAAAACCTCGAACTTGCAGAGTTCTCGACCGCCAGTGGCCTGACGCTTATGCCGGCCGTACTGGCTCAGACACAAGACACCATATTTTTGGAAGCTGACACCGCGCAGCGCTCACCCACCCACGCTGCGTCAGCGCTGCGCCGGGACTGGCCGGGTCCATCGCTGGATTCCGACCAAAACCGTGGATACGCGCTCCAGTGGTTCAGCTTCAGTGCCATCGCCGCGTTTGCGGCCCTTTACGTGCTCTATGGAATGTTCAGGGGTAGCGCACGGCGTGGCAGACACAAGGAAGCACCATGATTGTCCAGGAGATTCAACGCGCGCCCTCGCACCCCCAGACCACCAGTCACACAGCGGGCCCTCAGCGCGCCCCACGGAGAATGTGGCCGCTGTACGCCATCTTGCTGATGTCACTCGCCCCGGTCGTGGCCGCCCTGCTGGCGTACTTTGCGCCGCAATGGGGCTTCCGGCCCGAGGGCCATACGAACTATGGGCGCCTGCTGGACCCGCAACGGCCCCTTCCGTCCGCCCAGGCCTTGCCTGCCACTACGCTCGAGGGCGCACCTTTCGACCTGGCTTCGCTCAAAGGCCAATGGGTGCTGGTAACAGCCGATGAAGCGGCATGTCCGGAATCCTGTGTTCGCAAGCTCTTCATCCTGCGTAACTCGCACGCCAGCCAAGGCAAGAATGTCGATCGCCTGGCACGCGTCTGGTTCGTCACCGACGAAGGCGATGTCCCACAGGCCGTGCTGGACGCCTACGCGGGCACGCGGATGGTCCGAAGCAACGCGCGACAGTTGGAACAATTCCTTGTGGCGGATCATCCTGCTGCCCAGCGTACCGACGCATTGAAGGCCCATATGTGGATCATCGACCCTTTAGGCAACCTGATGATGGAGTTTCCCCCCGAAGCGGATCCCATAGAGGTGCGCGATGACATCATCAAATTGCTGAAGAATTCGCGCATCGGCTGAAGGAACGATTGGGATGCCCAAGATTCAACACCGCTACCGCAAGATCGTTTTCCTGACGTGGTTCCTGACACTGGATCTGATCATGTTCGGCGCTTTCGTCCGACTGACGGATTCCGGATTGGGTTGCCCTGACTGGCCCGGCTGCTACGGTCAATTAAGTCCGTTGGGCGCCGCTGGCCACATCCGTGAAGCATTTGACGCCATGCCACATGGCCCAGTGAGCTTTTCGAAAGCCTGGATTGAGATGATCCATCGGTACGTAGGTGCCTTCCTGGGGATACTGATCATCGCCATTTCGTGGATGGCTTGGCGCCACCGCAAGGTGCTGGGCCACACCCCCGTCCTGGCCATTGCGACCTTGATTGCAGTGTGCCTGCAGGGTGCCTTTGGGGCCTGGACAGTCACCATGAAACTCATGCCCCTCATTGTGACCGCCCACTTGCTGGGTGGGATGATCCTGCTCGCCATGATGACCTGGCTCGCAGCCCGAGAAAAACAACACGCCCCCCTCCTCCCACAGGAATTTCGTTGGCGGCCTTGGGCTTTGATCGGTCTGGCCTTGCTGTTCATCCAGATCGCACTGGGCGGGTGGGTCAGCACCAATTACGCGGCACTGGCCTGCATGGATTTCCCCACTTGCCACGGCAGCTGGGTCCCGCCCATGGACCTTTCCAGTGGTTTTTCGCTCCTGCGCGCTCTGGGCGAACTCCCCTCGGGCGAGGTGATATCACAGGACGCCCTCACCGGCATCCACTGGATCCACCGGAACTTTGCCTTTGTTGTTTTCTTATGGATGGGTTCACTGGCCCTGTCGCTTCGCCGCTCAGCAGGCCTGGGCGGGCCGGCAAGACTAATCCTCTTCCTGCTGCTCGCGCAGCTTTTCACCGGCCTGACGACGATTTTCTTCGAATGGCCACTCGCGGTCGCCGTACTGCATAACGGTGGTGCCGCGGGCCTGGTATTGGCCACCATCACACTTTGCGCCCGCCTCTACCAAGTTTCCAAGCAAGGAGTACCCCATGACGACTCTCAGCCTGCAATCGCAAAGCCTGCTGCGGCAGTACCTCGTTCTCACGAAGCCGCGGGTCACGCAATTGGCGGTGTTCTGCGCCGTGATCGGCATGTTCCTGGCGAGTCCGGGGCTGCCTGACGCCGGCCTGGTCGTTGCTGCGACATTCGGAATCTGGCTCCTGGCGGCTGCCGCGTTCGCGGTGAACTGCCTCATAGAGCGAGAACTCGATGCCCGCATGCTGCGTACGGCACGTCGGGCCACCGCGCGTGGCACGATCACGCCCATGCAGGTACTGTGCTTCTCAGGGCTGCTAGGCTCGCTCGGCATGCTGGTGCTCTACCACTTGGTGAATCCGCTTACGATGTGGCTGACCTTCGCGACCTTCGTGGGTTACGCCATCATCTACACCATGATTCTGAAGCCCCGCACGCCGCAGAATATCGTGATCGGTGGCTTGTCGGGCGCCATGCCGCCGGCACTGGGCTGGGCAGCCGTCGCGGACGCCGTACCGGCCGGCGCCTGGCTATTGGTACTGATCATCTTCATTTGGACACCCCCGCATTTCTGGGCGCTGGCCTTGTACCGCAACAATGATTACCAGCGGGCCGGCCTCCCCATGCTGCCCGTGACACATGGCCAGCAATTCACCCGTCTGCATATCCTGCTCTATAGCGTCGCACTATTTGCCGCCTCACTCCTGCCGTTCATCGTCCGGATGAGCGGCCTGCCCTACCTGGCTGCTGCTATCGCACTCAGCGGGATCTTTGTATGGCGTTCGTGGCAACTCTATCTGGATTACAGCGATGAACGGTCGCGCGGGCTTTTCCGGTATTCCATCATCTACCTGGCAATGCTGTTCGGTGCCCTGCTGATCGACCACTGGGTCGCGCTGATCTAGACGGTGGTTAGGCGAACCGCTGAACTCGGCCATGGGTGAAGCAATACACCGATGTGGGCGGTGGGTGAAGCAATACACCGATGTGGGTGCAGGGCGAAGCAAAAAAATGGGGCACCTGTTGGTGCCCCGATAAACATCCGCTTCGAAAGGGAGGGGAAGAGGAGAAACATGAAGCGGACGCGGATGGTACTGCTAACAAAGATTTAGTCCGCGTCGACGCCGGATGGTTCACCCGTTTCCGCTCAAATTTGTAACAATTTACTCAACCTCAGCTTTGTAAGGCGGCACGCAGTTTCTTCAGCGCCGCGGCTTCAATTTGCCTTACCCGCTCTGCCGAAATGCCGTACTCGTTGGCCAATTCGGTAAGCGTCTTGCCACCGTCATCCTGCAACCAGCGCGCTTGAACAATGTGGCGGGAACGCGGATCCAGGGTCTCGAGCGCCTGTGCGAGGCCTTGGCCCTGCATTTCTTCGCGAGCGCGTCTTTCCAGAACGCGAGTTGGCTCGAGCTGACCCTCGTCGGACAGATATGAAATCGGCGCAAACGACTCGTCGTCATCGGCGGGCGCTTCGAGCGCGAGCTCGCGACCCGTCATGCGCACTTCCATCTCGCTGACGTCCTCGGGTCGGACATTCAGCTCGCGGGCGATTTCATTGACTTGGTCAGAATCGAGCGCCTGGCCGTCCGGGCGCATGCGACGCAAGTTGAAGAACAGTTTGCGCTGGGCTTTGGTGGTGGCAACCTTCACCAAACGCCAGTTACGAATGATGTATTCATGGATCTCAGCCTTGATCCAGTGTACGGCGAAGGAAACTAGGCGCACCCCGCGAGACGGGTCGAAGCGCTTGACGGCCTTCATCAGGCCTACGTTTCCTTCCTGGATCAGGTCAGCGTGCGGAAGACCATAACCAAGATATTGGCGCGAGATGGAAACCACCAGCCGCAGGTGAGACATCACCAGTTGGCGGGCCGCGTCAAGATCCGCATGATTCCGCAAGCGCTCGGCGAGTGAGACTTCCTCTTCCGGGGATAACATGGGAATACGATTTACGGCGCTGATATACGCCTCGATCGTGCCCAGGGCACCGGGATTGGAAATGGCAACCGCCAGATTGTTCTGAGGCGCCAGAGTCAAAGCTTGAGCACTGTGGGTCATCGGATGGCAATTCCTCGCATAAACGTATGATCGGTTCATATTAGCACTCCTCAGCCGAGAGTGCTAACTGCTGATTGGACTACGAATATTGGCGGAAAGTTCCGCGACAGGCTGAGCAAAAACGCGGGACGCCTGCCGAGAATCCATGATCCCTAACAGCGCACCGCGCCGCCTATGATGGCCACGCAGAGGCCTCGCCGAGAGGGCCCGCCCCGCCGGTTCGGACAGCGCGGACACTCCTTTTCAGACAGGGCGGACACTCTCTTGGGCGTAGCTAGATCAAACGTTCCGCGTGGAAATCCAGATGGCTTTCCATGAAGGTACTGATGAAGTAATACCCGTGATCGTAGCCTTCATGACGCCGGAGCGTCAGCGGCTGGCCCGCCTTCAAGCATGCCTGTTCGAATGCCTCGGGATACAGCTGTTCCGGCAGGAAATTATCGGCCAGCCCTTGGTCGATCAGGATCCCTTCCGGGTACGGGCAGTTCTTACCGGCCATCAAGGCCGAGGCGTCATAGGCCGCCCAGCTTTCACGGTCATCACCGAGGTAGCCCCTGAACGCCTTCTCGCCCCAGGGGCACTTGGTGGGCGCCGCAATGGGCGCGAAAGCCGATACGGATCGATACCGTTCCTGATGCCGCAAGGCAAGCACCAGGGCACCATGCCCGCCCATCGAATGGCCGAAGATTCCCGCACGCGTCTTGTCGCCCGGCAAGGCGGTCGTCGCCAAGTCGTACAGCTCGCGGGCGACGTAGCTCTCCATTCGGTAATGACGCGCCCAAGGCTCACGCGTGGCATCCAGGTAGAACCCTGCACCGGTGCCAAAATCCCAGCTTTCATCTTCGCCCGGTACTCCCGCTCCCCGCGGGCTGGTGTCCGGGGCCACCAACATGATGCCCAGTTCGGCAGCCCGGCGCTGAGCGCCCGCCTTGATCATGAAGGTTTCTTCGGTACACGTCAGCCCGGCCAGGTAGAACAGCACCGGCACACGCCCGTGTTCGGCCTGAGGCGGCAGGAACACCGAGAAGCGCATTGGCAGCCCAATGGCGGACGAGGCATGTTTGTAGAAAATCTGCGTGCCACCAAAGCAGCGATGGCGGCTGATCACCTCTAGGGTATCGGTCGTCATATTGCTCCTTGAAAGTAACGATCAACGGGTCGTTTCATCGGTCAGTAGACCACGACCGAACGAATGGATTCGCCCTTCTTCATGAGATCGAAGCCTTCGTTGATGCGCTCAAGCGGTAAGGTATGGGTGATGAGATCGTCGATGTTGATCTTGTTCTCCATGTACCAGTCGACAATGCGCGGCACATCCGTACGGCCGCGCGCTCCGCCAAAGGCCGAGCCCTTCCATACGCGGCCCGTCACCAGCTGGAACGGACGCGTGGAAATCTCGGCACCGGCTTCCGCCACGCCGATAATCACGGACTGGCCCCAGCCACGATGGCAGCATTCCAGGGCCTGGCGCATCACCTTCGTATTGCCGATGCACTCAAAGGAGTAATCCACTCCACCATCGGTGAGCTGGATGATGTGATCCACCACATTCTCGACCTCGTTCGGGTTGACGAAGTGCGTCATGCCGAACTTCCGGGCCATCTCTTCACGGGCGGGATTGATATCCACACCGATAATCTTGTCGGCACCCACCATCTTGGCGCCCTGGATGACATTCAGGCCAATCCCGCCCAGGCCGAACACGGCCACGGTCGCGCCAGCCTCGACTTTCGCGGTGAACAGCACGGCGCCGATGCCGGTGGTCACACCACAGCCGATATAGCAGATCTTGTCGAACGGGGCGTCTTCGCGCACCTTAGCCAAGGCAATCTCTGGAACAACGATATGGTTCGAAAAGGTGGAGGTGCCCATGTAGTGGTGTACCGGTTTTCCACCGATCGTGAAGCGGCTGGTACCGTCCGGCATCAGGCCCTTGCCTTGCGTGGCGCGGATGGCCGTGCACAGGTTGGTCTTGCGCGACAGGCAGGACTTGCACTGACGGCATTCCGGCGTGTACAGAGGAATCACATGGTCGCCCGGCTTCAATGTGGTGACTGCAGAGCCTACCTCGAGTACCACCCCGGCCCCTTCATGCCCAAGGATTGCCGGGAACAGCCCTTCCGGGTCGGCGCCAGACAAGGTGTAGTAGTCAGTGTGGCAAATGCCGGTGGCTTTCACTTCGACCAGCACTTCAAAGGCTTTTGGACCTTGCAGCTCAACGTCTTCAATGGTGAGCGGTTCTCCAGCCTTCCAAGCTACAGCGGCTCTGGTTTTCATGCATTCTCCTTCTGACTTGAACATGAGGGGAGCGAGCGTCCCCAAGAAGACCCGATCTTAAAGGATACACGCTACGAAAAGGGCGCAGAAGGAGGAATGCCGCGTTTTGCGGATGGCCCAGACGCCTCTGGCAAAGAGATCCGCAGAGCGAAGCCTCGTCTCAATACTCGCCGGCCTTTCCGGTGAGCGCCACACCGACGCGCAGCATCGCGTAGGCAAACGCATCCAGCACCCGATGAAAAAGATTCCGCTTGCTCAGATGCTCGGCTGTCACACTGCGCGCGTCGTTCTTCATCTCGCTTTCCAGCGCCCGCTTCAGGTCGGCGGCGAAATGAGCGTCATCAATGAAGACATTGGCTTCGCGTGCCAGCAAGAGGCTGAACGGATCCAGGTTTGAGGACCCCACCATGGCATAGTCGTCAATGACAGCCACCTTGGCGTGCAAATAGCTCGCCATGTACTCATGAATCTCCATGCCGTCCTGGAGTAAGTCGTTGTACATGTAGCGACATGCACGATACTGCATGGCGTATTCCGCCCTACCTTGCAAGAACAGCCGCACTTTCACACCGCGATGCGCGGCAGCGCGCAGCGCCTTCCGCAGGCGGCGCCCCGGGAAAAAATAGGCGTTGGCGATCAGGATATCGTGTTGCGCACGTGAGATCGCCGCCAGATAAACGTCTTCTATGCGTTGGCGGTACAGCAAATTGTCGCGTAACACGAGCACTGCACGCATGCCGTTGACGGGTGGAGCATGATTCGCATCCCGCCGCTTGAGCACCACGTTGCTCCACTGCTGGAAGCGGCGGTACACACCCAGTTCATCATCGTTACGGCGCCAGTTGATACGCAGCCACAGCGCCTGCTGCGCCCTGACCAGATCCACGACAATCGGGCCACGCATCTCGACGGCAAAATCGAAACGAGGGCGCGGCCCCTTGCCGTCGTTGGGGACATCCTCATAGTCGTCGAGCACATTGATGCCGCCAACAAACCCGATAGCGCCATCCACTACACAGGTCTTGCGATGCATCCGCCTCAGCCGCCGCGCGTCAAAACGCGCCTGCCGCAAACCGGTGGGCTCTGGTCGGTACACGCGATGATGCACACCACTTTCGGAAAGCACGTCGCACACATCCCGGGCAGTCTCATTGCAACCGAATCCGTCCAGCACTACCCTCACCTTGACGCCTCGCTTTTGCGCACGGCATAAGGCGTTCAACACGCGATGGCCCGTCTGGTCCAAATTGAAGATATAGGTTTCCAGGTGTACCGACAGCTGCGCTGCGTCGATCGCTTCGATCAGGGCGGGGAAATATTCTTCCCCATTATGGAGGAGACGAATGGCGTTGCCTTCACGCCATCGAAGTTTAAGACGCGGTGCGACCATGGGTGATGTATGGCCAACAGCTTTCCGATTGACACGACCCCACAGCCCCGCTGGCCGTCATGGGAGCTCCAGTTCGGCAAGCAGGGGCGCGTGGTCGGAGATCTGCCGCCACGGCGCACCATGCAAAACCTTGGCGCTGTGTACGGCAAATCCCCGCTGATAGATGCGATCAAGCCGCAACCACGGGAAGGCGGCCGGAAATGTACGCGGCGGCGGCGTCAGACGCGCGGCGCCATTGACCCCCAGTTCGTGCACCGTCTGGGCCAGCGCTTTTGGCTTGACGGCCAGTGTGTGACGAATCCTGCGCAGCAGGCGAGGATCTTGCACCTGCGGCGCAACGGCGAACACCTCGTACAGCCCCAGTTGTTCGACAAAGAGCGGTGCGAGCCGGTTATTCCAATCGTTGAAATCGCCCGCAATCAGGATGGGCTCGTCTTCGGGAACCAGTCGTTTGATGCGTTCCACGAGGGCCGCGACCTGCCGCGATCGACCACCTCCGAACAAACCAAGGTGAACGACCAGGCAATGGACTGGGGTTCCCTTGATTTCAACGACTGCATGCAACAGGCCCCGCTGCTCCATGCGATGATCGGAGACATCTTGGTTCTCGAACTGCAGGATGGGGAAACGCGACAAGAGCGCATTTCCATGATCGCTGCGAGGCCGGATGGCATTACAACCATACGCCACCTGCATGTTCAACACAGCGGCCAGCGACTCATGCTGACCATCCAGGCTGTAGCGCTTCTCGTTGCGACCCTGGACTTCCTGCAGGAAGACCAGGTCGGGCTGCAGGTTGTACAGGCCCAGTCTCAAAGCCGCCAGCGACTCCCGGGTGCCCATGGCTGAGCGCCCTTTGTGGATGTTGTAACTGACGATTTTGAGCGTGGTCACCGGCAGCGGCCTCCCTGACTTCCCTTTAGTGTTGCGCGGTCATGTGATTGTTGATTCTCCGCGCAACACCCGGGTCACGCACTTACTTTACTTCGGTATTGCGCAGGCGAATATGCAGTTCGCGCAGTTGTTTCTCGTCGACGCTGGACGGAGCCTGAGTCAGCAAGCACTGTGCACGCTGTGTCTTCGGGAAGGCTATAACGTCACGGATGGACTCGGCTCCCGCCATCATGGTGACCAGACGGTCCAGACCGAAGGCGACGCCACCATGCGGGGGCGCACCGTATTGCAATGCATCCAGCAGGAATCCGAACTTCAGACGGGCTTCTTCGTCGCCAATGTTCAGCGCACGGAATACCTTGGTCTGCACATCGGCGCGGTGGATACGCACCGAACCGCCGCCGATTTCCCAGCCGTTCAGCACGATGTCGTAGGCTTTTGCCAACGCGCGCGACGGATCGG